>OIZO01000104.1_pt1 | contig 67209 bp, 53 predicted proteins | sample 1588551 | NCBI WGS metagenome assembly OIZO01 (sample SAMN03283271) | human gut metagenome | biome: human-associated habitat; material: feces | host: Homo sapiens | place: Peru | collected 2012
TACCATAGAAGACCTTGCTGTTATTAGCTATTTACAGAAAAAGTTTCACACACTCTAAAATTGAATGTGTTAATTGCCAATATATTATCCTGGATTTTAGCAGTTATATTTGCCTATATTACAAACAGAGTCTGGGTGTTTGATAACATCGCTGCTAAAGGACGAAACAGTATTTATGAAATGCTTCGATTTATCACTGGCAGAATCTTCACATTAATCGTGGAAGAACTTATTCTGTATTTCTTCATAACCAGGCTGGAAATGGATAAAATAATAGTAAAAATCATTGCACAGATTATTGTAATCGTTTTAAATTATATCATTAGTAAACTTCTCGTCTTCAACCGGAAGGGCGCTTAGAAAAAGGGTGGAAAGGCTCATGTATCTCTCATGAGCTTTTCACCCTTCTTTTCCGGAATCATATTATTTGTTAACTACTTTCTCCTATCTTGCAAAAAACTGGACAAAATAGTATCGATATCGGATATCACCATATTTATTCAGATATGGCTCGGCAAACACACTGATTGCAACAGATTCTGAATACTCGGAAAGCATATTTGCATTATGACCTGATGATTCTTTCCAGTCATTCATCACTTGCTCTGCTGACTTTTGATAGGCAGCAATATTCTCAGCACAGCATCTTGTGCTGGCGCTGAATGAGCTTAACGCACGCACCCCATTTGGACGAATATGATCAAATGTATGTACAATTTCATATCCTCTGATATCAGCAGCCTCTTGTAATACCTCGCTTGCATCTGCAAGTTCCGTCAATCCATTTGCGACACGATACTCGTTTAACTGTTCAAAAATCTCCTGTGCCATTTCTATTTCATAATGTCCGGTAACTGTGGTTGTCTCGCCATTTCCGAGGTCAATCACATATTCAATATCATTGTACTCCTGATAAAATGTCTGACATTCTTTACACTGATAATAAAGATATTCTGAATCACTTCCTGTCAATTCATATTGATGCTGATGTACTGGTTTCTGTACCCAGACACCATTTGCATCCACATAATATTTTCCATCATCGACCCATTCAGAAACGGCCATGCTTCCATCCGCTTTCAGATAATAATTTCCCACCCAGGTATTTGTAACTTTTGCTCCACTGGCATTACAATAATAATAGGTTCCATCAATCTGTACCCATCCAGTTGCCATTGCTCCACCGGCATAGAAATAATAGGTATCGTTCAACCATTCTTTCTCCAAAAGTGCTCCTTTTTCTGGTTCACCGTAGTACCATGTACCACTGACAGAAATCCAGCCTGTCTGTTTTGCACCACTGTTATTTAAGTAATACCATTTTCCATCCAGTTTCAACCAGCCTGTCTGATAGATTCCATCTGCATTGACATAATAGGTGTTATCTACCCATTCGCTGACTGCCATGGTTCCATCTGCTTTCACATAGTAACTTCCTACCCAAGTGCTTGTGATTTTGACTCCATCGAGATTGCAATAATAATAGATTCCATCAATCTGTACCCAACCTGTCGCCATTGCCCCTCCTGCATAGAAATAATATCTATCATTCAACCAATCCTGCTCCAAGAGTGCTCCTGTCTCTGGTTGTCCATAATACCACGTACCATCAACTTGAATCCAACCTGTCTGTTTTGCTCCACTATTATTTAAATAATACCATTTCCCATCCAGTTTCAACCAGCCCGTCTGATAGATTCCATCTGCATTGACATAATAGGTGTTATCTATCCATTCGCTGACTGCCATTGTACCGTCTTCTTTCAGGAAATAACTTCCTATCCATCTATTTGACAGCCGATATCCATTCGTATCAAAATAATACCATTTCCCTTCAATCGCATTCCATCCTGCCTTACAATATATACCATCCGCTTTTATATATTGAAATCCAATACTATCTTGCTTCCATCCAACCACAGAAACAGTACAGGCAACTGTAGATTTTCCAACCTTTGCCATAACATATGCCTGCCCTGCATTATGGGCTGTGACCGTTCCATCTGTCGCCACTGAAACTACATCTTCATCGCTACTGCTCCATATAATTTCATCCCCAGAAATAGCATCTCCAGATTTACAAGATACAGTCAATCTTTCCTGTTTCTCATTTTCCAGTTGTATCTGAGAAATATTTAGTATTAGGCTGTGCACATGCACATCCGTGCTTCTGGAATATGATTCAAATGCAACCGGATAATCTGAAAGAAACTCGCTGGATGCCACATGACCTATAAAATCAGATGTCCCTTTCAAAAAGTAATGATTGTTCTTATTTCCTGAATCCCATGTTGCATCCATCAGATAATATTTATCACCCAACTGGACAATATTCCATGCATGCGGTCCACCATTTCCTGTCCCGGTAATGATTCTTGAATCAATACCAACGGTTTCAAGCATCCGATATAATAAGGTTGCATACCCCTGACAAACTGAAGTATGTTGTATCATAGCCGCATATGCCGTATATTGTAACTTATAGTCCGGGTCATTCAAATGCTCATAATCATAAGAAACATGCTCACAAATATAATCATAGATTAATTTTACTTTTGTATAATCATCGTTTTCTGGATTTGACACCTCCAACTCCTGAAGAGTTGCAGCGATTTGCATTTTTAATTCCTGTTCCTGTTCATAAGTCGTATAATAAGTAAACGAGATATAATAAGTATAATAATTTAATTTTTCACTGGCATCATAAAAATAAGAAATATCTGCCTTATAACCACCATAAGTCCACCGCAGGTAATCGCCTCCATCTGGCATATCATTTTCTTCAAATGCCTGCTCAATCCATTGCCCCATGCGCTTGCTGTCATATCCATCTACAGATGCATAATATAGAGTGACTTCTGTCTTTCTGTCCAGCATCGACTGTCTTAGTGTTGCAACCACTGTTGCTTCATCACTCTCATACTGAGGTGCTTCATAGAGACTAATGTCTGATTCAGAACTCTGATATAATTCTTCTTCTCTCAGGACATCCCGATAAAGCGGATTAACCTGGGACTCTGTTACATACTCAATCTGGTCTGTTTCCTCTGCCCGATTAATTTCTTCTGCATGCACATTACTTCCTGCTACCGATAGAACATTTCCTGCAATCATGCTGACTGCCAGCAGAAGTGTTAATATTCTCTTTTTCAATTTTCCATCCCTCATTTCTCTCTTTTGTAAAATGTATAACAATATACTTTATAATCATTGTACATGAATTGTATTATTCCAACAAGTAAAAAGACGAAAAGATTCGTCTATAATCTTTTCGCCCTTTACTTTATTGTTAAATTTTATTTTACTTTATTCGGATCCCAGACTCCATTTTCATCCACGTAGTACTTATCATTATCTACCCATTCATTTGTTGCCATAGCACCGTCTGCTTTCAGATAATAATTACCTACCCAGGCATTTTTAACTTTGGCTCCACCGGCATTACAATAATAATAGGTTCCATCAATCTGTACCCATCCAGTTGCCATTGCTCCACCGGCATAGAAATAATAGGTATCGTTCAACCATTCTTTCTCCAAAAGTGCTCCTTTTTCTGGTTCACCGTAGTACCATGTACCACTGACAGAAATCCAGCCTGTCTGTTTTGCACCACTGTTATTTAAGTAATACCATTTTCCATCCAGTTTCAACCAGCCTGTCTGATAGATTCCATCTGCATTGACATAATAGGTGTTATCTACCCATTCGCTGACTGCCATGGTGCCATCTGCTTTCAAATAATAACTTCCTACCCAAGCATTCTTTACTTTGATACCGCTTGAATTGAAATAATAATATTTTCCTGCAAGCTGCAGCCAGCCGACAGCCATCGCTCCACCTGATGTAAAGTAATACTCCTGATTGCCAATCTGTGTCCAGCCTGTCTGCATGGTTCTGTCTGTTCCGAAGTAATACCGTAAACCACCAATTTGCTGCCATCCGGTTACACTGTACCCTGAAGCGTCAAAATAGTACCATTTGCCGTCAATCATTTTCCATGCATTTGCCGGATAGCTTCCATCTTCGTTTCTGTACCACCATTTACCATTGCTGTTCATCCATTTTGCACGAACAATATTCTGCTGCCATACTCCGTTTACATCAATATAATAGTCGCCAATCCATTCGTCAGCTGCCATATGACCATCTTCGTGTAAATAGTAGTAGTCTCTGCCAATCTGCTTCCAGCCGGTAACCATCTTTCCATTTTCATAATAGAACCAGTTACCTGCTGAATCTTTACTCCATCCATCCTTATAAGCCCATTTTGCAGTAAGGATAATGTCTGATTTTACATTTGTATAATCGCCATCCCAACCTGCAAAAACATAGCCCTCTTTTGCAGGAACTTCCGGTGGAACGGCAGCCTCTCCTGACTCTACTTCCTGAGTAGAAAGAACTTTGTCTCCATCCTTAAATGTAACAGTATGTTTCAGTTTAACAAAATTAAGACCATATTTTTCTGCATAAGCTTCTGCAGCGGAACCTGCTTCCCCATAAATTGTGAAATCAGAAACCGGTTCATAATACCCCATGTTCCAAAATCCTCTGCTGTCATCAGACCACTGGGTTCCATTTTCCCAGTTGCTTGATTGTAATCCCAATGCCATATTACCAATCTTAGTAACTGTACCCGGAATCACAACAGATTTCATATTTGAGCAATCATAAAATGCAAAATCCGAAATCTCCGTTACACTATCCGGAATTGTTACACTGTTCAGATTAGAATATCCATCAAACGCATACTCAACAATCTGTTTCGTACCCGGTTTAATCTCTAAATCCGTATTTTCCGACATATTACCTTTATATCCATAAGCAAATTTGTCGATGTATATCATTCCATCTTCAAAATTGTCATACCATGCTGTATTGTCAAATGCTCTTGCACCTAATGTTTCCAAAGCATCCGGTAAGGTAATTGTTTCCAGAGAATTGCATCCCCAGAATGCACCATAAGCAATACTTGTTACATTCTTTGGAATGGTAACTTCTTTCAAATTCGTATTCCACGAAAATGCAAATGATCCAATAGACTGTACATTATCACCAATTGTCAGAGACTCAATATCACAGCTGTTAAAAGCAAACATAGGAATTTCTGTAATTCCGTTTCCAGTTGAAACTTCTTTTAATGAAAAAGAAGTGGAAAATGCTTGTTCACCTAAAGTTTTCACTGAATCAGGCAAACTCACTTTTTCCAGTCCACTGTTGTAAAAAGCAGCTTCACCAATCTCATCTACGCCTTCAGGAATTGTAACTGTTGCCACATTTTCTTTTTCATAAAAGGCATAACCCGAAATTTTCGTTGTTCCTTTTTTAATCTCTACATCTGCCTTTTTCGTTGAATCGTTTTTATACGCATACGCAATCGAATTAATATAAACAACCCCGTCTTTTTGATTTGCAAGCCATTTCGTACCTTCAAATGCTTTTCCATCTACTCTTTCCAGTGTATCTGGTAATTCAATCACTTCAAGATTTGTACAGCCTGCAAATACTGCATATTCAATTGTAGTTACATTCTTAGGTATTGTGATTTTTGTCAGATTCCTATTATTCGAAAATGCCCATCTTTTGATACTTTCTACTTTGTTTCCAATTATTATTGACTCCAAATCACAGCCTGCGAATGCACTCTCAGAAATGTAGGCAAGCCCGTTTCCAATATTTGCTTCTTTTAATGAACTACAATCACAAAATGCACCTTCACCAATGCTTTCAACAGAAGCAGGAATATCCACTTTTGTCAAAGAACTATTTGAAAATGCCTCTTCACCAATATTCTTTAGCGAGTCTGGAAATTCAATTGTTTCTAAAGCTGTCCCTGTAAAAGCGGCGCTTGCAATTGTAACTACATTTGATAATTTAACATTTTTTAATGCACTACATTCATAAAAAGTACCACCATCTATTGTCTTAACATTCTTCCCAATAATTACGCTTTCTAATTTCTTACATTGATAAAAACATCCTGCACCTAATAAAGTTACATTATCCGGAATAATAGCAGATTTTACTCCCGTATTGCTAAACGCATGCTCTCCTATTGTTTTCAAGTTCTCATTAAACTGCACGTTTTCCAGCACTGTACAAGCAACGAATGCCTGCTTTTCAATTGTTTCTACTCCATCAGGACAGGTAAAGTTTTCAAGACTTCCGCAGCCCATAAACGTCTGCTGACCGATTGTCTGAAGTTTGCTTCCTTCCTCAAATTCCACATTCTTCAAATTTGTACAATCATAAAATGCTTCATACTGCAATGCTGCAACATTCTTAGGTATCCTTACTTTCGTCAAAATTTCATTTTCAGCAAAAGTATATTCACCAATGCTGCTGACGGTTGTTCCATTAATAGAATCCGGAATGGTAACCTCTTCGTCCGTACCAGTATATTTTGTAATGGTTACTGTTCCATCTTCTTCAATAACATACTCATAATCCTGTTCTTTTAATGGCTCTGCCTCATATACTTCTGCTTCGCCCTGATTTTCCTCTGTTACCTGCTCTGTCACTTCTGATTCAGCTTCTTCTATGCTGTCAGATATCTGTGGTTCACCTTTATAATCAATTTGCCAGCAGATAGTTCCCTGAACCTGCTCTAAGAAGTAGTCCACTGCTAAATAATAAGTCTGTCCTGCTTCCAGATTCCCTTCTATAGAGAAATTCATTCCTTCTCCACCATCATTTGCAGAAACAAGTAACTCCTTTTCAGAGTCATAAATGTAACCATATGTATCCTCATCCCCAACCGAATAGAATTGATAGCTTCCTGTCTTTTCCGGAATAAATTCATACAGTTCTATCCCATCTGTTTCACAAATCTGAGTTTCATATGCTTTTCCAACTTCCACTGTCATTTCCTGACTCTGGATAACTTCTTCCGCATGGGAAACAAATCCAGCCGAAAAGACAGTTGTAAAACTCATAACCATCGTAATCACAAATGCTACGATTCTCTTTTCACCTTTTGTAAGCACTCTCTTACCTCCTTCATTTTCCTGATTTCAAATTCACAATTTCCCCCTTTCTTCGAATCAGGTCTCTTCTATTGACAATCACACAATGCCGGAAGATAATTTGTATTATAATACCCCTCACCGGTATTCTGACATTGCGTGTTTGCTAGCTTTCCCGTAGACAGACAATATGTCTTTCGTACTACAGATTCTGCAACTGGATACGCTGTTACAATATCATCTTTCATACTCTCAGTCACATCTTTAACAATAAGTACAGCTTCATTTTCCGTGTGAATTTCCGGATTACTTTCTTCATACCATGTTGCACAGATAAATTCAGGTGTAATTCCAACAAACCAGTTATCCTGATAATCAAGGCTGGTACCTGTCTTTCCACAGATATCAACTCCATCTATCTGAGCTTTAGCTGCTGTTCCTCCTTCAGAAACAACTTCTTTCAGCAGACGGTTCATGATATATGCCGTACCTTCTGTAAAGACTCTGTTTCCTTCTTCCTCCTGATGCGTATAATAAGATTTATCCTTTATAGAAATTTTCTCTATTGTATAAGTACTATGCCTAAGTCCACCACTGGCAAATATCTGATAATTTTCTGCCATCTGACGTACAGTAACCCCTCCTTTAAGATATCCAAGTGCGAGATTACTTAATACATCATCTTCCTCTTCTGACTTTAATACCTCCTGCTCGTAACTGACATCAAGTTCTAATTGACTCTGCAATAAATCACATGATTTTTGAATCCCATAGTCTTTCAGGATTTTGACTGCAATTGCATTGTTGGATTCTTTCAATGCCTGTACTATCGGAATCTTCTGATTACGGAATGGACGGGTATTTACAGGCCAGTCTTTCATAATTCCTTTTTCTTCTACCTGCATATATGCACTGTCCATATACATGGAAGACCAGTTAATCACACCTGCTTCAATTGCCGGTCCATAAACGCTCAGTGGTTTTATGGTAGAAGCTGCATAGGTTGGTTCCATAACATAATTTTTTCCATCTCTTCCATTACTGTAACAAGCCAAAATTCTGCCTTCTATGTCGCTTACAACTGATGCTGTATTATTTAGCAAATTAAAATTTTCCAGTTCATATGCATCCTGAAGGCTATCATATATTTCTTTATCAAAAACTGTCTGTACTACTACATCTTTATGAATTAAATCTTTTACTGTTTCATCCGGGCATACCTTTTGCACTTCCTGAAGCACTAATTCCACATAAGGCTGATACGCTTCATTGCCACTGAACTGTATTTCTCCATCGCTATAGGTAACAGCAGCGATTTCTTCTCCGTTACTGCCCAATATTGACATCTTGTGTTCTGTACTAAGCATTCTTCCAACTATTACAATGCCGCAGCAAATACAAAATACAAGTATAATTCCTATTCCCCGTTTTTTATTCATCGACCTTTTCCCTCATCTCTTTAATCAATTCCAGATTTTCATATGAAAGAGTTACCTGAGGTATATCTTTAATCATCCATCCCAGTTTGCTGGTCTTATCCTGAACCTTTTTCAGCATAACTGGAATATTTTCCGCACGCTTGACACACATTTCTGCACTTTGTTTATCATTATTTTCTAAGTATTTTCCTGTAAAATAAGATAATGTTTCCAGATAATTTACATATTCATCATATTCATATGGTGCGAGCTTAAGAGCTGTTTCCTCATCACGGAGATAATTTTCCACCTGTCCTTTTGACATCTCTACCTGCGCTCGTGCACTATACGCAATTGCTATATGTTTGTTATCTGCAATAATATCTTCTGCCCATCTTTCAACTTCTTCCACAGTTGTCGAACTGCCAAGCAGTTCAACTCTGGCCATGGTATTTCCACCATAGTATTTCACAGCTTTTTGCGGCTGATTCTGTGTGTAAAAGAAATCAGAAATCCCAATCATTCCACTGATTCCAACAACTGCCATGCCAACAACAATCCCTATCATTTTCGTGAATTTTGATATCCGTATTTCTTTGATACCATCTGCATTCAAAAACAACACAAGAACAAATCCCATTACCAGAAATTGAAAATCATAGTCAAATAAACTATGTAAAATGAGTACACACAAAATGACTCTGTCACGCATTTTAGTATTCTTTGAAATAGCAGTCTTAATTAAAGCTACATAAAACAGACATGCTGGAAGAATTCCGATATCCAGCATTATCTGCAAAAATTCATTGTGTGCATTTACCACACTATATACGCCTGTCTGATACTCCGACTGTGAAAAGAAATAACCGTAGTATCCCATCCCAAATGGATGTTCCACAATCATTTTGACTGCATCTTTTGCATACAGAAGTCTTCCCCAAAATGTACTTGCATTTGTAATTGTTCCCGTTAATCTGGAAATAAGCATCTTTCCCGGACCTGCTATAGCAAGTATAAGCAACACACCGGCTCCCACAATCAGACAGCTTGCCACTACTTTTCGTATGTTTCGATTTACAAATGCCATTCCACACAATACTACCGCTGTAAGAACCAAAACTGCCCGGCTTCCACTCATATAAATTCCAAACAAGGAAACCACACCATATAAAATATCAAGCCAGTCAGGCGAATGAATTTTTATTCTGTAAATCACAATAATCAGACAAACCAGCATAAACAATGCATAAGTATTTGGATACTGAAAAAATCCCGCCAGTCTCCCAGCTACTGTTACCCAACTTTCAAAACTGGAAAACTGCATCATGACAAAAGAAAAAACTGTCATCAGTGTTCCAAGCAATGGCAATAGCTGTATCAGTCTTTCCTTCTCTTCTGATTGCTGACTTATTATCATAAAAAATAAAAATACCGGAATAAACTTTATGCTTCCCATAAATGCCATTCCCGAATCGATTCCCCACAACGGTGTAATGATGTATCCTGCTATAAGAACTGCTAATGCCAGTGCATTCAGATTCCACGGTATATGAACTATATTTTCATGCCAGCTTCTGACTCCCTGTATTAGTATAAATACAATAGAAGCAATCGCAGATACATATACAAAATACCCTCCTCCTGCCATTCCTGTTAAAGCAATAAGAATCAAATAAAAATACATATTTCTTTTTTTCTCTTCCCCCATCTTTTTCTCCTTCAGACATACCATCCGTCTCATATAACAATATAATTACACTATAATTGATATAAGATTAAATTGCAATCCACAGTACTATTTTTATATAAAAGAAAGGGCGAAAGATTCTTTTGTAATCTTCTCACCCTTTCCTCTATTAATTTCTAGAATTGTTTCATCTTATTAATCATACCAACAATTGATATTCCATATTTTGTTTCCGTTGCCCATCCATAACTATCTGGATTCTCTTTTTGTCCCAACCATTCTACATACTTGGCGCATCCTTTTGTTACATACTTAAATCTGGAATCTACACATGGATTTTTTAAGGTATTTTCTGTAATTTCTGAAGACGCATAAGCTTTTAAATGCTGGATATGAGCTCTTATTCCCATTCTTACTCCATCTTCTCCATAAGAAGAAAAATCCATTCCTGCAACTCCACCGCCTATCGCTCCGAGTCCTGCAAAATTGAATTGTTCAATTTTCACATCCCCGCCAAAATGAAGCCAGTTGGTTTCTTTCATGGCCTGAGCAAATGCCACTTCTACAGCTATTCCTTCTGCCTCTGCCTCTTCCAGATAAATCTGACAGAACGTAGTAATGTCTTTTGCTCCTCCCATTGTCAGTTCAACTTCTGGATATTCTCTTCCACTGGAATTATAATATGCTACCATCTGTTCTACCGTCACGCCTGATGCATTTTCAATCAGATAGATGCCTTCTACCGGGTCCTGTTTAATCCAATATCCATCTTCATTAAAATAATACCATTTCTCATCTATCCGTTTCCAGCCTGTCTGCATCACTCCATTACTATCAAACCAATACCATACATTGTTTATATACTTCCAACCAACAATTCTGGTTCCCTTTTCATCATAATAATACCAGTTTTCGTTTTCATAAGTCCAGCCTTGTATATAGGTCTTCAGTAATTCCCCTGAAACTCTGTCAAATTCATACTTTGTTCCATTTATGATCTGAGTTCCAGTCAACATATAGCAATTCGAATCAAAGTAATATACCTTTTCACCTATAGTCTTCCAACCAACCGCTCCTGCTCCTGACGATTGTAGGTAGAACCAATTTCCATCCAAAAGAAGCCAGCCGCTCTGCAATACTCCATTTTCGTCAAACCAGTACCATTCGCCATCTATATAGCCCCACTTCGTCTGCATTGCTCCGCCGTTATTAAACCAATACCATTTTTTATTAATATATTGCCAGTCCGTTTGCATCTCTCCGTCATTTGCAAACCAATACCATTCGTTATTGATATAGCTCCAGCCAACAATTCTATTCTCATTCTCATCGTAGTAATACCACTTTTCATTTTCATAGGACCAGCCTTGTATGTAGGTCTTCAGTAACTCCCCTGAAACTCTATCAAATTCATACTTTGTTCCATCTATAGTCTGAGTTCCAGTTAGCATATAGCATTTTGAATCGAAGTAATATGTTTTTCCATCAATAATCTGCCATCCTGTTGCTCCGGCTCCTGATGGTGTTAAATAATATTTGTTATCACCCTGCGTCAGCCAGCCGCTCTGCATCTCTCCGTCGCTGTTAAACCAATACCACTGATTTCCTATGTATCCCCAACCAGTCTGCATTGCTCCACTGCTTGTCAGCCAATACCATTGATTATTGAGTTTTCTCCAGCCAGTCTGCATTTCTCCATCAGCATTGAACCAATACCATTGTCCGTTAATGTAACACCAGCCGGTCTGCATTACTCCATCGCTGGCAAGCCAGTACCATGCTCTGTTAATATATTTCCAACCAGTCTGCTTCACTCCATATTCATTACAATAATACCATTTTCCATCAATTTTGACCCAATATTCCTTAGAAAGGCCATAATATCTTGCAATTCCTGTTGCATCCGCAATTCCTAATTTCTGAAGACTTTCTTCCGTTTGTAAATAATTAGAAGCATCAGAAGCATTACTTAAAAATGCATGTTCAACAATCAGTCCCGGAAATCCATTTGCCATTGAAGTATTTACAACTGCATATGCGTCTTCTGCTTTAATTTTCCTATCATACAGTCCTAACTCCAGTAATTGGTCTTGTATTTTTTGTGCAAGTGCTTTGCCTTCGCTGCTTTTTGATGGATAATAAACCTCTGCTCCATGTGCGGCAGAACCATCTAATGAATTAAGATGAATACTGACAAAAACATCAGCTCCTATTGATTTTGCCCATTCCACACGTTTTTTAATATCATCAATATGGTCCTTAGACTCTGGGAAAGGACACGCCGCATCATCTCTTGTCAGATGCACCTCAACTCCATTATATTTCTGCAATTCTGCCTTACAATATTGTGCTATTTTTAAGGTTGCAACTTCTTCAAGAACTCCATTCCCTCTGGCTCCTGTGTGTTTGGCATCATGTCCCGGATCTAGAACGACTACTAATTGTCCGGTTGAGCTTTGCGTTGATATTTCATTATCACTTAACGACATAGCCGCAACAGCAGATGAGATGTCCACGTTGGAAAGCACCCCAGCCACTTGCTCTGCATTTTCTTCTCCATCTGTTCCGTTAAGATTGGCCACTGCATATCCAACTTCTGCTCCTGACTCTATAGATTCCATACTCTGGTAATCACTTTTTTCACCCAGATATTCTTTTCCTACACCGAACGCTGCTTGAATTCCATATTCTTCCATAGAAACATACTTCGTTGTATCCGTAGTTACTTCCAATCCTGTCACATGATAAACACTTTTTTCCAATAGATTGCTGAACAATACCGTATTTTTCTCATATCGTTTTCCTTCAAGTAATAGGATTTTTCCATTTTCATCTTCAAGCTGAAGCGTCATATGGTTAATATTCTGGTCTTCATTTCCCCATGAAACCATAATATCCTGATTTTCCTGTTCCTCCACGTAGCTTTTATTGATATACACATAATTTAGTCCCTGCGATTCTTCTGTCACAGTTTCCTGATTGTCTTGTTCTACGCTTTCTGCCGCATTTACGCTTGCTAATGGTAAAACAGACGAAATCATCACACCCATTAAAACTGCAGCTACAAACCGTTTCATCTGTATTTTCATTGTCTTTCCTCTTTACTCAAATTTTTCCATATAATCTGCGTATTCCCTATGTCCGGAAATTAAAGTACCTCCATTTTCCGTAATAAGAATACTTTCGCATCCATATGCATCCAGAAATGTATTTACAACACTTTCCATCAACATAGTCTCTCCAGCAGTTCCATAAGAGCGTAACTGTTCTCCAAATGCTTCATTTACATCTAATTCCAATGCTTTATCCAGTTCTCTGAAACTGTTTATTTCTGCATTCTCAACAACAACACCTTTTTCCTTTAAAAGAGACCATATATTTTCTGCAGACAACTCCTTGCATTCCATCTCTTCTGTATCTGTTCCGTCTGCATTTTCATTCGGATAATACACTAAAACCTTTACAGATTCCTGCTGTGTATTCTCTTCATCCTGTTTCTGATTGTCACTGCTGTCATCTTTCTTTGTTTCTGCTTTGTTCTTATTATCTTCAATTGTATTTTCAGTTGTATTACTGCCAGAACACGCAGTTGTTCCAAGTACTGCTGCAATAAGCAGCCATAAAATTGTTTTCTTCATAATAGCACTTCCTCGTAATATTAATACTCCCCTTGCGCAATCAATTCTTTTATCGCCTGTACCACACTCTCTTTGTCTTCCTTATAGGTAACACCAAACCACTTATCCTGTGACTCTAAAACCTTTACCTGAATCATATCCTCTTTCAACAGTCCACCAATAATTGTCGGAAGAAGATACTCTGTCTTCAAATCAGACGCATCCAGTTCCTTTAGGAATTTATAGAATCCACTTTCTAATACGTCAAAAAAGTCCGGCTGCAATCCCCACATATTCATGGAAACCGGTGAATCAACATCGATATACTTTTCTCCGCCTTCAGTTATCACCTTTGCCTTTTCACCATCTTTCACAATATTGTGTGTCTCCACGATTTTTTCGAGCATCTGGTCTTGTCCAACCTTACAAACACCTCTTGTCACGCCTCCGTTTTCACTCAAGGTGTTCTTTAAGACAAATCCCACCATGCTGACCTGAAGTTTTCCATTTTGAATTATCTGTCCTGAGGTCAGTTCATTATAAGCTTCTTTATAAGCCTGTTTTCCATAATAATCATCTGCATTAATTACCAGAAATGGTTCTTTCACCACATCTTTGCAGCAAAGAATCGCCTGACCTGTTCCCCATGGTTTCGTACGTTCTTTAAATGTCTCCTTAAATGTTTCTGGTATATCATCTAATTCTTGGAAAGCATAAGCTACTTCCACTTGCTTTTCAATTCGGTTCCCAATAATTTCTTTAAAATCCTTCTCCAAATCTTTCCGGATTACAAAAACTACTTTATCAAATCCTGCTGCCATAGCATCCTTGATGGAATAATCCATGATAATCTCACCATTTGGTCCAACCGGTTCCAACTGCTTGATTCCGCCACCAAATCGGCTTCCAATTCCTGCCGCCATAACGACTAATGTTGCTTTTCCCATACTACCTACTACCTCTTTTGTTTTTTATTTCTAATCAAGTTCTTTTCTTACACATGCCAATGCTTCTGCGACAACATTATGCATATCAAAATATTTATACATACCAAGTCTTCCACCAAAAATAACATTACTTTCTTTTTCAGAAAGTTCTTTATATTTAGTATACAAAGTATTATTCTTTTCATCATTCATCGGATAATATGGTTCATCTCCTTTTTCCCATGTTGCCGGATACTCTCTTGTTATAATAGTTTTTGGATTGACATTTCCATTTTGGCATCCAAATTCAAAATGCTTATGTTCAATAATTCTGGTGTACGGTATTTCGTATTCTGTATAATTCACCACAGCATTTCCCTGGTAATTTTCACAATCTAACACTTCGGTTTCAAAGCGGAGGCTTCGGTATTCCAGTTCTCCGTAACAATAATCATAGTATTCATCAATCATGCCAGTAAACACAATTTTATTTGCAAGTTTAGAAAGATTTTCTCTATCCGCAAAGAAATCAGTGGAAAGACGTACTTCAATCCCCTCCAGCATCTTTTCCACCATTTGTGTATAACCTCCGATTGGAATGCCCTGATATTTATCATTAAAATAGTTATTGTCATACACAAATCTGACTGGGAGACGTTTAATAATAAATGCAGGGAGTTCGGTCGCCCGTCTTCCCCATTGCTTTTCCGTATAGCCTTTAACTAGTTTCTCATAGATATCTTTTCCCACCAGAGAGATTGCCTGTTCTTCCAGATTCTTCGGTTCTGTAATACCCGCCTCATAAATCTGCTGTTCAATCTTCTCTTTTGCTTCTTGAGGTGTCTTTACTCCCCACATTCTGCTAAATGTGTTCATATTAAATGGCATATTATAAAGTTCGTCTTTATATCTTGCCACAGGCGAATTCGTATATCGGTTAAATTCAGCAAACTGTTGCACATACTCCCATACTTCTTTGTTACTTGTATGAAAAATATGTGCGCCATACTGATGCACCTGAATATTTTCTACTTCTTTTGTGTAAATATTTCCAGCAATATGATTTCTTTTATCAACAACAAGCACTTTCTTACCTGCCTTCTTAGCCTCGTGTGCAAACACGGCTCCAAACAATCCTGCTCCTACAATTAAATAATCGTACATTTTTTTCTCCTTATACTTATTTATAATATATTTGATTATACTGTATATTTCTTGATTTTCCAATCCTTGCATTACGTTTTTTTATCAAACTTTGTGCCAAATTGATTCTTTGTACTTCGCCCTTTCTTTACTTGTGAGATTTTCTCACTTAGAATTCATACACTTCTTGTTCGTTTCCATATGAAACAACCTGCTCTATAAACCGTAAAAATCCCTCTTTTCCTTCTGGTGTACGACTATAAACCCCAGCCTGTTCTAATACGCTCTCAAAAACAAGCCCTACCTCCTGCAGGATAATATCCATTACATTTTCCGATGTAATATGATGCTTTAACAAAATATTCTCTGCCCATTCTGCATGAGAAGCTGTCAAAGGGTCTTCTCGCATACTCTCACCCGAAATCATTTTTTCAGCCACAGTGGCAAGTTCCTTTTTCAACCTTCCCGGCAAGATTGCTAATCCCATCACTTCAATCAAACCAATATTTTCTTTTTTGATGTGATGGAGCTCCTCATGGGGATGATAAATTCCAAGTGGATGTTCTAATGTTGTCAGATTATTGCGGAGAACCAAATCCAATTCGTATGCTTCACCTCTCCGACGTGCAATCGGTGTGATGGTATTATGTGGCTCTCCCTCTGTCTCTGCAAAAATCATAGCAGATTCATCTGTGTAACCTCTCCAGCTAGTAAGAATCTTATCTGCCAGCGATATAAGTTGTTCTGTATCTTCTCCTGTCAGACGAATGACAGACATCGGCCATTTCACAATTCCGGCCTTTATGTTCTCATACCCTGTAAAGGCAATTTCTGTCTCAATCGGAGCCATCTCCATCGCAAATGTATAGCGTCCTCCTTGAAAATGTTCATGTGCAAGAATAGAGCCACCTACAATCGGGAGATCTGCATTAGACCCCACGAAATAATGTGGAAACTGTCTTACAAAATCCAAAAGCTTCGCAAAACAGTCCCGGTCGATTTTCATTGGTACATGATTTTTATGAAAGCAAATGCAATGTTCGTTATAATATACATATGGTGAATACTGCAAATACCATGAAGAGCCATGGATTTCTATCGGCACAATCCGGTGATTTTGTCTGGCCGGATAATTCACCCGTCCTGCATATCCCATATTTTCCTCACAAAGCATACAGCGTGGATAATTCGAAGATGGCAGCACTCTTGCCGCTGCAATAGCCTTAGGGTCTTTTTCCGGCTTAGACTGGTTGATTGTAATATCCAGTTTTCCATATTTCGTGTCGGTCTTCCAACGAATATCTCTTGCAATCCGGTCTTTTCTAATATAATTCGTATCCTGACTAAACTGATAATACCAATCTGTGGCTTTCTGCGGAGATTCTGCCCGTAGTTTTTCAAAATGCTGCATCACCTGCGCTGGTCGGGGAACCAGGATTCCCATCAGCTTTGTATCCAAAAGATCTCTGTAAACCACAGAATTTTCTTCCAGAATGCCTCTTTCATACGCATCATCCAGCAACACCCCAAGCCATTCTGTCAGATCTGCCTTTCTCCTCTGCTGTGTTTCTTCCCATTCAAAAGAATCTACTTTCAAAATATCCAGCAGCATATTGACTGCCCAGTTTTTTTCTTCTGTCTGGATAAACTTCTTTTCCAATGCATAATTTACCAATCCGGTAATCGCTTCATTTCGATTCATATTTTCTCTCCTTTGTCAGCCTTTAAAAAACGATTCCACCTGTAGGTCGAATACGAAGTACATGACAGCATCCTTGTCCAAGTACATTTTCTAATGTATTTTTAAATCCACTCACATCTTCCAAAGGCACAAATGCCTGAATGGTTCCTGCAAATCCTCCTCCATGTACACGGCATGCACCTTTGCCATTCAATGCCTTTTCTGCCATCGTTAAGGCAACTGCCATGTCCTGATGTTCCACAGCAGCCGTTGGTGTGATATTCTGCAAAAGCTCCCTTGAAGAGCGTCCGGATTCCCTTACCAAATTCAAAAATCTTTCTTTCTCTCTTCTTTCCAAAGCTTCTGCCTCTTCTGTCGCTCTTTTATCATCTGCATAGAAATGCAGTGCTCTGAGAACTGCTCTGTCTCCTGCCGCCTGGCGTAATGACTTCAAATTTGCCATCACCTCTTCTTCTTTAACTTCTCTTAGCACCTGCTTTCCAAAATAAGCTGCCACCCTTCCCATTTCCAGTGGTATCGATGCATACTCCCCGGTCAATGCCGCGTGATCAGCTCCACAATCAATGATACAGAGTGCCAGTCCCAGCCCCTCCAAATCAGCAGTTACTGTTTTTACAATTGGAGCCGATGGGTCAGCAAAATCAATAGACACTGCATTTCCTACAGAAGATGCTGTCTGATCCATCAATCCACTCGGTTTTCCAAAATACAAGTTTTCTGCTTTCTGTCCTATTTTTGCAATCGTAACCGCATCCAGTTCATCATGGCAGAACAGATGATTTCCTGCCGTTCCAAACAACACCTCACAAGCTGCCGATGATGATAAGCCTGATCCCGGCAATACATTGGAAACTGCATACATATCAAAACCAGCCACCGGATATCCTGCCTGATTCATCTGCGCCAGCACACCACGTATCAATGATGCTGTTGTTTCTTTCTCTTCTTCCTGTGGTTCTAAATCAGATAAATTTACAACTGTCATGGGCCAGCCTTCCGACTGAAACCGAACAGTATCTGTTCCATTGAATGACGCGCATGCCAGAATATCTAAATTGACTGCCGCTGCCAACACATGTCCATGCTGATGGTCTGTGTGATTTCCACAAATCTCCGTGCGTCCCGGAGCCGAGCAAAGCACCAGTTCCGTATCTTCCTCTGCTCCAAAACATTTTTTAAATTCTTCCAGAACATGAACTGTCCTTTCTCTCGCTGACTCAATATTTTCACATCCCAGACTTCTCAATGTCTGATCCATTTCTCCTGATTTTAAAGTCTGATACATATCTTTCCATTTCTTCACAATATTCTTACTCCTTTTCTCTTACTATTTTATCTACCTTTATTTTTTCAAAAAATGTTCCCGGTTTGGATATTCCTGCCGAAATACTTGTAACGCTGCCTCTTGTAAAAGTATAAATTCTTTGTCCATATGTAGAATATGTGGTGCTCGAAAGGCAATCATGCTAATCTGTTCCGCAATTTTTTTCACCACGCCTTCATCTGACAACTGTCCCATACCAAAGACCAGTGAAGTAAAGCCTCTGCCTTCCCTACTGATTTTCATAAAACACAAGAATGTATTTTTTAACTCGGACAATAAAATTTCCCGATATTCTTCTCCTTTCCACTCCATTTCTGACAGACACAAGGCATTCAGAATCTGAGCTGCCTGCCTTCTCTTCCTTCCCGCAAAATCCAGCGTACTTCCTTCTGCCAGATACTTCATTTCCATAAGACACCCCAAAAACATATCTTTTTTCGGATTCCTTTTTCCATATCTTGCGATCCATAGTTTTTCGCGAAATACATCGGCCTCTGATTTTTCGGCGTCCGTATTCTGCTTTAAAATTTCCATCCGTTTCAGCGCATCGGTTTCCTGATAAAATGCTTCTGTCCAATTATATTCCATGCTGTTTTCCCTCATTTTTCAATTCCTTTTCGGTATGTTTTGTCCTGTATTTGGAAGGTGATACTCCAAATTTCTTTTTGAAAACATAACTAAAATAATTTGCGTCCTGATAGCCTACTCTTTCAGCAATGATATAACTCTTCTCATCCGTATTCAAAATCAATTCTGCTGCAACATCCATTCTATAATCGGTTAAATAAGAAATAAATGACTTGCCCATTTCTTTTTTGAATATAGAAGAAAAATATGAATTTGACACTCCAAGGACAGCACATACTACATCCAGTGAAATTTCAGGATCCATGTATTTCTCCTTTACAATATCCTGTGCTTCCATCGTCAGACGTACAGAGGCGCTGTTTCTCGCTTTCTTTAGTTTTTCATTAATCTTCAAGGCAGTTTTCATCACCCATGAAGTCAGTGAACTTTCATCCATCTGAGGAACTTTTTCGTAAAGAATCTGTACATCTCCTGACACCTCATGAAAATCAATGGAATTGTTCGCACAGAACTTATAAAAACTACTTACGATTTCCATGGTTGACATACTATACTGCCCTAGCGTTTCGGTTTTTTTATAAAGCTTCTCGATTTCCTTTCTTACTGCATTTTCAATCCTTTCCCTGTTTCCTACACGAATTGCCCGAAACAGCTCCCGCATTCTACTCTCTTCCGGCTGACTTAGCATTTTCTGTTCCTTAGGCATAATTTCCCTTATGTTGATTGCTCTTTTGGTTCCATATAACACTCTGTATGAAACTGCTTCCCGTGCGCTTTCGTAAGAAAGATTAATATCAAATAAGTTATCACAGGTAATTCCCACGCCAGCCGTAACAACTGCCCCCATCATTCGGTAAGCCCATTTGCAAAACCGATCGCACTCATCCGTTACCTGAACAATCTGCTCTTCTGAATCTAATCCTAAAACCAAAATCGTATCACCCAGATAAATAAATTCCTGACATCTCCATTTTTCTGCCAGTCTTTTCTTAATTTCCCGTTCTACCGACATAGATAGCAGTAATGGGTTCATTCCATCTGGAACATGATTTTCTGAAGTATGAAATTCAACACAGCAAAAAAGAGAACCCTTCAGTGACACCTGATATACTGTCAAAAATCGTTTACAATCTTCCTCACTGATTCTGCCCTCAATTAAAGATATAAATAAATTTGACTGCAAAACCGGTAAAATCTCCTGAAAATAATTCTCCAATTTCATATCATTTAACTTTTCTTCTCTTTTCCGGTCCAATATGTGCTTTAGTTCAAATAAACATTCAGATAATTCAACCGTCTGAACCGGTTTGAGAATATATTCTTTGACATCCAGATGTACCGCTTCCTTTGCATATGCGAATTTATCATAGCCTGTACAAATTATAATATAAATATTTGGATAATCCCGATTCAGTCTTCTTGACAATTCTAGCCCGTCCATGTATGGCATCTTTATATCAGTCAACACTACATCTGGTTGTAATTTTTCTACTAACTCCAATGCTTTTATTCCATTGTCAGCATGGCCTACCACATCAAATCCCAACTCATTCCAATGAATCTGCGTTTCCATCACTTCAATAGCTTCTGCTTCATCATCCACCAGAATTACTTTATATCGTTCCATTTCAAAACCTCTCTGTATATTTCGCACATATAAATTTATTTCTGATAAGTACATTATAACAGATATCTCCATTTAAAGCGAATATTGTTTGCACGCAACACAAGAAAAAGTCATTCCAATTATCTAAAAGACAAATAGAATGACTTTCACTTATATAAGCATCTCTTTTATTTATTATTTTTTCTGTACATACTTCAGACAGTCAAGTGTAACAGCCGCCAAAATGATAATACCCTCGAAAATAAACTGAAGGTTCGTATCAATACCAAGAATGGTCAAGGAATATGTCAGGGATGTAAAAATAAGAACACCAGTTACAACACCTGAAATCTTACCAATACCACCAGTAAAGGATACTCCTCCAACTACGCAGGCCGCAATCGCATCCATATCCCATCCTTGTCCATAAGCAGCACTACCAGAACCAATCATTCGATTACATTCCAGCCATGCACCAAATCCGTAAAGAATACCTGCCAGAATAAACGCTCCCATTGTTACCTTAAAAACAGAAATTCCAGATACAGATGCTGCTTCCGGATTTCCGCCAACCGCATACAAATTCTTTCCAAAAACGGTTTTATTCCAGATAAACCATACAACAACAATTGCTGCTATTGCCCAAAGAATAATCGTTGGAAAACGCCCAACCTGCGGAATAAAGGTATTTGGAATTTCAGAATCAATAGCCCCAAAGGAAACACCCTTTGTTGCATAAGTTACAAGTCCGAAAATAATCAACATATTTGCCATGGTTGAAATAAACGGATGCATTTTAAATTTTGCCATAAAGAATCCGGCAACCATTGCAAACGCTGTGGTCAATACAACGCAGGCAAGCAATGCCAAAAGCGCCTTCGGAACTGGTGCCATGCCAGAAAAATCAAAAATATGTCCAAATACACTACCTGTATTAATTCCCTTATGCATGATAATGGTTGCCGTAACCATTCCCATACCAACCATACGCCCTACAGAAAGGTCAGTACCAGTCAACAGAATCAGCCCCGCAACACCAAGCGCAAGGAACATTCTCGGTGAAGCCTGCTGAAGAATATTTAAAATATTCGTAACGGTCAGAAGCTGTGTATTCTTCACCAATGGTGTAATGATACAAAGCGCAATAAAAATCAGAATGATTACAATATACAGTCCATTCCGATAAAGGAATTGTGTCAGGTTAAACGTATATTTATAATTTTCAAAACTCTGTTCTTTTTTCTGTCCAAATGTAAATTTAGACATCCTCAGCATATCAATCAGATGAAATTTATGCATATACGCATCATGTCTTCTGTCTTTGATTTCCTGCAGTCTGGACTCATGTGCCATCTGTGCATCAAATAATTTATTTTTAAGTGTATATTTTTCTGCCTTTATCTCTTCTGCATCTTTCAAACTACTTATTTTTTCTTTGTGTTCCGTCTGAATCTCCGCTTTCAGCTTCTCATAATGATTGTTTTCTGCCTGCTTCTCAGCCTTACAGCTCTGTACAACAACATCATAATACTCTTTCTTATAGTGCTCTGAAAGATACTTTTCTGCATCTGTGATTAATTTCGAAATCTGCTGCTTGTTTTCACTTTCTACGCTCTTTGCCTTTTCCAGTTCTTTCTTGCACTCTTCAATAATCTTACCCTGTTGTTCTTTCGATAAATTCTTATTTTCTTTTGCTACTGCAATTTGATTTTTTAAACTATCTACTTTATCAGAACCGTCCACACGAAGTGCATCAATCTGTTCTTGTATTTTTTCAATATACTCGTCAATCGGCTGTAACAGCTTTGCCTCGTCTTCAGCCGAAAGAATCCTATTGTTATCTGCCATCGTTCATACCCCTCTCTGTTACAAATACTTCGCACTGAGTCTCAATAATTCTTCTTGATCCGTATCCTTTGTATTTACAATTCCGGCAAGCCGTCCATTCGACATTACACCGATACGATTTGTAATTCCAAGAATTTCAGGCATTTCCGACGAAACAACAATAATTGTTTTTCCCTGTTTCGCCATATTGATAATCAGCTCATAAATCTCATATTTCGCACCAACGTCAATGCCTCTGGTCGGATCATCCATCATAAATACACTTGGTGAACGCTCCAGCCATTTTCCAAAGATGACCTTCTGCTGATTACCGCCAGAAAGACTGGAAATCATATCATCTGGTCCCATACATTTTGTGCGCATGATTTTAATCTTTTCAGCTGTGGCACGTACCATTTCATCACTAGATAACGCGATTCCATGTATATAGTGATTCATGTTGGCAATTGTAGTATTAAACGTAATATCACCTTTCAAAAACAGACCATTTGCTTTTCTTTCTTCTGTAATCAGCGCAAATCCATGATCCATCGCATCTTTAGGCGAAGAAAAGTTCATAACCTTTCCGTCATATACCACATTTCCTTCTGCTCTGGTACGCATTCCAAATATAGTTTCCAAGAGTTCCGTTCGACCGGCACCAACCAGACCATAAAATCCGAAAATCTCACCTTTCCGAATGTCAAAGGAAATATTCTGAAGTTTTGGTGCATATTTTGTGGAAAGATTTTGTACAGAGAGAATTTTTTCTCCAGGTTCGTTATCTACCGGCGGAAATCTGTTATCCAAAGAACGACCTACCATGGCTGAAATCAATTCATTCATGTTTGTATCCTTGCTTTCTTTTGTCATAACCAGACTTCCATCTCTAAGTACTGATATTTCATCGCAAATTTCAAGAATTTCGTCCATTTTATGGGAAATATAAATAAGTGAAATCCCCTGTGACTTCAATTGACGCATCATTTTAAAAAGCTTTTCTACTTCTGGTGCTGTAAGTGATGATGTGGGTTCATCCAATACAATGACCTTAGAATGGTAAGATATTGCCTTTGCAATCTCGCACATCTGTCTCTGCGACACTGACATTTTTTTCATCGGTTGCGACAGATTCACCGTAATTCCAAGCTGACGGAATAAATTGGCCGTTTCCTTTTTCATTCTTCCCTCGTCGACCATACCCAGCGAGTTTTTTGGATATCGTCCAAGGAACAAATTATCCACGACACTTCTTTCAAGGCACTGATTTAATTCCTGGTGAACCATTGCTACTCCATTTTCCAGTGCATCTTTCGGTCCCGAGAACTCAACTTCTCTGCCATCTAATATAATCGTCCCTTCATCTTTATGATAAGTTCCAAAGAGACATTTCATCATTGTCGATTTTCCGGCACCATTTTCACCCATAAGTCCCATAATGGTTCCTGGCTTGACATTCATGTTAATCTGTTTCAACACCTTATTCCTGCCAAATGACTTACTCATGCCATTAATCGATAAGATATATTTGTTCTTATCCTCTGCCATATCTCTGTTTCCTTTTCTAAGCGAAAGAAGGGCATCAAAACTGACACCCCTCTGTGCATTATCAATCTAATATTTTCAACGAATCTCTTACTTTGAGAGAAGTGATGTATATGCAGCTGCATTATCTGTCTTTACCATGTTAATTGCAAATGCATCATATTCACTTGGATTTCCAAGACGGTTTGTAATGTTAGACTCTGTCTGACCATCTCCACCGATGTAATCTACTTTCAAATTCAAAAGATCATCATAGTTCTCAAGAAGTGGCTGATATGTAGAGCTCAGGAAGTTATCTGATGCATTGTAAATGTTCAGCCATACTTTCTTAGATGGGCTCTTTTCTGAATCAAGCTGCTTAGATACTTTATCATAAATCTTTGTTGAATCTGTAAAGTCTTTGTAGTTATCTGCTGTTACAGCAATGTTTAACGCATAGTAAGAACGATCTTCTTCGCTGTATCTGTAATCCTCACCTTCTGTCAAGCAGTTGCCTGCTTCATCAGGTGTACCGATACCTGTATCAATATCTACACCATCAAGTGAGTTACGAAGAACTCTTAAAGTCAAGTAAGCCTGAACGTCTGCATGCTGTGAAATTGTTCCACCATATCCTTCTGCAATTGCCGCTACCGCATCACTGTTTGCATCGTATCCAAATGTAGGAACCCCACTGTCTTTTGCCCATGCGTTAAACATTGACATTCCCATACCATCATTATTAGAAACAACGATATCAATCTGGTCTCCGAAAGATGCTGTCCATGTTCCAATTGCATTACCTGCTGTAGCTGCATCCCATGTTGCTCCTGCTGAATTCTTCATTTCCTGAGAAGCAAGCTCACGGATTGTAAATTTCTTTCCATTTACTTCAATCTCTGCATCCTGAACAACCTTAGAATTTCCATCTACATTTGTTCCTGCTGGAGTGGAATCAATATTTCCACTTTCTTCAACACCTGTTCCAAGAGCTGAACGAACTCCACGTGTACGGGCAATAGAATCATTATGTCCGATATCACCGATTGCAAGAACATATCCGATAACTCCGTCACCGTTTCTGTCAATCTTATCTGCGTTTGCTTTGATGTAATCTACAACCATCTGTCCCTGCAATTCAGCACCCTGATTTGCATCAAATCCTACATAATAGGTATCTTTGTTGAAATTCAACGCATCCTGATCCAATTCCCCTGTTGAGCTGTTAGATGGCTGACGATTGAACCAGCAAAGCGGTTTATCCTTGTTTGCTGCCCCACTGTCTGAAGATCCACCTGATGAACTTGAAGATCCGCCACACCCTGCAAGCGATAACACAAGTGTCGCTGCCATCATACTAGCCATTACTTTTTTCATTTTCATTTTAAATTCCTCCCATTTGTTCATTTTGCACCGAAATGCACATGACTTAATAGCTAATTCCATTATAATTACCTATATCAGCTTGGAACATAGAATATTTTTGGATTAATTATCAAATTTTTATGGACAAGATAAAAATTTTTATATATTTTACATAAAACGACCAATCAGGTATAATTAACATCCATTATCCTTCCATTTCTAAATTGGTCCATGACCCAGCATATCCACAATCACTTTCATTGCTGCTTTTTCATCCTTCCCATTGCAGATAACTTCTATCTCATCACCTTCATTGATACATGCTCCCAACACGCTTAAAACACTCTTAATATTTCCCGCGATATTACAATGTTTAAATGTAATTTCGCAGTCGTAATTTAACATTTTCTCACAGAACGCTCCTACATTTTGAAACGAAAAACTAGTAAGATTATGAACTGCTACTTTTCTGCTTATCATGTTTATGCCCTCTTTACTCTTTTTCCAAAGTAACTCCGATAGTCACTTCATGGTCTAACTGTACACCGTTTGGAAGTACAATCTCAAGCGGTACTGTATAGCTTCCTTCTGATTTCATATCAATCAGATTGATATATACGCTGCCCTGTTCCAATTCGCTCATGGAATCCAGTTCCTCTTTAGTTCCAATCACTGCAATCTCAATATTTCCGGTCGTGTCGTAACTGACTTTATACCCACTTGGAATATTCAAAACCGAAATAGAACCTACCGGAAACTCAAAACGCTTGGTACCGGCTTTTGCAACAGTAATCTTTACTACTACCGGCACACCAGTTGTCTCATCGAGCACACGGAGTCCACGTGGAATGTAGTCTGCAATATCCACCGTCCTCTCTACCGTTTCAGTCAGATTCGTCTCCTTCAGTACCTCTGCCGGAATCTTAATACTGTCGATTTTATCCAATTTCTCTGCTTCGCCCACCACTTCAATCGTCTGTGGTTCCGCAGTTACATCTTCCAGTACATATCCATCTGCCACCTGAATTCCAGAAGTATCAAAGTATACTGCCACGCTCTTTTTCTGTTGTACTGTGATACTGACTTTCACAGTCTCTCCTTCCAGATTGTCCTCCAGAGTTGTCATGGCAATGGATTTGCCATTTACATCATAGATTTCCAGGCGCGCCTCTAATTCTGTATCTTCTGATTCTCCGTTTAACTGTACACTGGCCACAACCTTATCAATAGACGTAACAATGGATTCCGGACCACTGATTTCTATCTTTTCCGGATTTGCTTTTGCCTCACCAAGTACATAACCATCTTTCAGGTTTCCTGATGTATTCACAGTAATCGGGAAAGACTTTGTCTTATTCGCTTCTATCTGAATCTGAATGTTTCCAGGTGTTGCATACGCCTCATAGGAATTCCGGATAGATGCTGTGATTGTCACATCAATCGGGATTAACGTGCCGCTTTTCGTATCCAGATTTTTCATATCTGCTGTTGCTACAATCGAATCCGCTCTGAGTTTTTCCATGTCGGACCGCTTTGCCTTTACCACCACTGATACGGTTTCCGTACCCTCGACCACCTGGTAAGTGTTACCGCGATTCGTAATAATTTCCGGATGTACAACGGTAACCGGTATCCCGGTAAATGTTTTTGTCATAACCGGATCCTGTACATTTACAACTGCCAGCCACAATAGAAAGGAGAATCCAAGCGCCAGCACTTTGAAACCCCAGTTTTTAGTCAGTGCTTCTCTCATCTTTCTTCCGCCCTTTCCATATTTTTTTGATATTTACAAGCTCCAGTTCTTTATTCTGTAATGCATTGATACGCTGTCTCAAATATTCCGGAGTCACATTTCTTGCCAGCCTTCCGCCTTCTGCAATAGATACATGACCTGTTTCTTCTGACACTACAATAATCATAGCATCACTCACTTCACTCATACCAATTGCCGCACGATGTCTGGTTCCCAAATCTTTGCTAATCTGCATATTATCTGAAAGTGGAAGATAACAGGTTGCAGATACAATACGGTTTCCCCGTACAATAATGGCTCCATCATGTAAAGGAGTATTATGCTCAAAAATGTTAATGAGTACCTGTCTTGACACAATACAGTCAAGCGGAATCCCCGTTCTTTCATATTCTGTCAGCATGGTTTCCTGTTCTACTACAATCAGTGCTCCAGTCTTAACACTTCCCATTTCAAAGGATGCCTGCACAATTCCATCTATGGTTGCTTCGCTGAATTTTGTATTTTCTTTTCCCTTCTTGTCAAAGAGAACCGTACTGGACCAGAACTGCTTCTCACCCAGTTTTTCAAGTGCGCGCCTGAGTTCCGGCTGAAAAATAATCACAACTGCCGTCGCCATAACCGGAAGCATCTTTTCTGCTATCCACAAAATAGTATACATTTTGAAAATGTAGGCAGCCAGAATAAATCCGCCAAGCACCAACATCCCTTTCAGCAGCATCCATGCCTTTGTGTTCTTAATCCACAGGATAATCTGATAAATCAGAAATGCTATGATAATAATTTCTACAATATCGATAACCCTGACTCTTGGAAAATACATTTCTCCTGATATATATTCCCGAAAAAATGTCTGAAATGTCTCAAGCACACTCGCACCTCCTTCCAATCATGCTTTTAAAATTTATTTCAGTTACTGATTTTTCAATTCTTTATTTACAATATCCTGAAATTCCATCTCTTCTTTCAGATTACGTTCCAACAGAATTTCTTCTGTACTTTTTTCTTCTCTGTCTTCTGTCTTTCTTCTGCTCTCAGAGTTGTGTTTTCCTTCTGCTGTTCTTTTGCTTCCAGAGACTTTTTCACTTCGCTCTCGCGTTGACTTATCAGAATGCTTTCTCTCATTAATATGCTTCACTACCTTATCCGGTGCAGCCACGGTAAGCTTTGGAACTGCTTTTACATAATAGTAATATTCATCATCTTCAAACTGTAAATATTCTGTCCGTGAATAATCCACGGAGAAGAACAGGAATTCCATAATCAGGCCAATTACAATCGCAACTAAATTTCCCAATATTAAAGAGCCATAAGAAATCTTAACCCCAAGTGATACGGAACCAATTGCGCAGATAACAACATTTACAATTGCTCCTGAAGCAACCGCAATCGCCCATGCATAATCGATTGCCATTCTTCGGATTGCATACACAATACACACACAGGCAATTGCCGCCACGCAGGCAACCCACATTTCTTTATTCTGGAATACGGATTTTACAAACAGCATCATCTGATTCATGATTCCATCTGTATTAACAATAGTAGTTGCAGACGCCTTCAAAAATGCAATCATATAATATGTAATAATTCCAAACACAATCGGAACTGCAATAACCGGACCAAACACAAGACCGCACGCAACAGGCACCACATAAGTCAGATTTAACATACACGCAATCGGAGTTATCATTAAAATGATGGCACGTTTTGGTGTAAACTGGCAGTAAAGTGCAAACATCATGAAAAAGATAATCGCACATACTCCCATAATTCCCAGCGACAAACTGAACATATGTAGCAAAACCAGTCCGGTCGCAAAGATTACGGTAAACACCGGTGGCAAAGCTGTACAGATTACTGCCAGGCCAAGCGAAATAACCGGAGAAGTCATCCGTTTCATTACCCCGATATTACTGTTAATCACGTAAAATGTTACAATCGCAAGGAGAAACTGGATTGTCTTATCTACAATGAGCGAATACTTTGCATAAAACTCCCGCAGTTTTTCCTTCCACACTAATAGTTCACTCATTATTCTCTCTCCTTCTCATACATTTTATTTAATCTTGTCAGCATATGGTTGAATTTCTTAACACGCTTTCTTGCCGCAATGAATTTTTCCTGATAAAAATGATATGCACCCATTCCATATATCAGCAGCAGAACACAATATCCAGCTATCACTCCCGCAGCTAATATAATAAGCAATCCGACACTTAAATGGTCCATAATTTCATCCACAAAGGACACGCCAAAAACCAGTAATGCAATCACATATCCGAAAGTAACCCAAATCAAAGAAACAAGCACCTTAAGACTCATATAATCTTTCTTATAGTAAGTACTTACAGAAATATCCTCTGCTCCATCGTTCTTCTCATACATGGCCATCCTTGTCATGATTTTCACTCTATCCTCATTTACCATTGTAACACCTCAATCTATCACTACTGATATATTATCATATACTTTTTAAGTATAACAAATCTCAGTACCCTTGTCCAATACTTATCGTTAAAAAACCTACTTCCTGAACGCCTGCTCTCTTCAGTGTTTTTGCCGCTTCATCTATCGTACTTCCCGTTGTATAAATATCATCAATCAGCACCACCTTTTTCGTCGTCACGTCGTTCTGTATTGAAAAAGCACGTTCTATATTCTTTCTGCGCAGCTTATGATCCAGTTTCTTCTGGGGAATTGTCCTCCTGGTACGAATCAACAAGTGCTTTGCCACCGGTATTCCCGTCTGCTTTCCAAGCTCCACTGCCAGAATTTCTGCCTGATTATAACCTCGTTTCCATCTTCGAGAGCGATGTAACGGAATGGGAATCAATAATTCCACTCCCTTTTTTTGCAAAAGCCTTCCATATTCTTTTGCAAGTTCTCCCGCAAAAATCTTTCCATAAATTCGCTTATTCTGGTACTTAAACTGATATACTGCATCACTTACGGGGCTTCGGTGTACCCACAGACTTTTTCCCCACTCATAGGAATGTCTGCCCTTTTTACAGTCATAGCAATATTCCTGCCGGATATCTGCTATGGGCTTTCCACATTTCATGCAGCGCGGTCCGCTGATTTTACGGACTTTCTTCTTACATGATTCACAGATTCCTGCCAGCGTCACCTGCCCGCAGAAAGGACACTTGGATGGGTAAATGCATTGCAATACCCACTCTTTGACTACACTGAATACACTTTTACCAACTGCTATTTCACTTTTATTTGTTCCGTTTATATTTGTTTCGTTTTTAGTTCTTCGGTTTCTATTTTTCTTGCTTAAACTCATTTTCCTGAGTCTGATATTCTCACGTCTTGCTAATGAATCTGTTCTTTTCTAATAACTCTATTCTCTGTCAAGAAATCTATTCTTTGCTAATGATTATGTAAATGGTAAAACACTATCTGTCCAAAACGATTTTATATTTAGATAAACTCTCTGATTCGTTCATCCAGGCTGGTATTCCGGTTCTGTTCATTGGTATTTTCAATCATTTGCTGGAACGTCACGTCACTTCCAACAATCGTCACACATTTCTTTGCTCTCGTAATCGCAGTGTACAGCAGATTTCTGTGAAAAAGCTGCCTCGGGCCTGTCAAAAGCGGTATGACAACTGCCGGATACTCACTTCCCTGTGACTTGTGTATGGTAATCGCATAAGCATGCTCCAGTTCATCCAACTGGTCGTAGGAATACTTCACTTTCCGTTTCTCGTCAAACTCCACTTCCAACGTCTCTGTATAAGAATTGATTTCCGTAATAATTCCCATATCACCATTAAAAATTCCCATACCTTTATCTACAACCAAACCATATTTGGTTGCAATCTCCCACTCGAGCTGATAATTATTTTTAATCTGCATGATCTTATCTCCAACCCGGAAGATACGACCGCCATATTCTTTTTCCGCCTTTTTCTTATCTGGAGGATTCATGTATTGCTGCAAAATCGTATTTAACCGTTCTACCCCAAGAAGTCCCTTCCGCATAGGAGTTAAAACCTGAATATCATAAGGCTTTGCATCTACATACTTTGGCATTTTCTTCTGAATCAACGTCAGTACTACACTGATAATCACATTCGGGTCCTGACGCTTCAGGAAGAAGAAATCTCTGCTCTGATTATCCAGCACCACCGGTTCTCCTCTTTGAATCTTATGCGCATTTACCACAATATCGCTTTCCTGTGCCTGCCGAAAAATCTTTGTCAGCCGTACTGTTGGGAAACACTCTGACTGAATCATATCCTTTAGGACACTTCCCGGTCCTACAGACGGGAGCTGATTTCCATCTCCCACAAGCACCAGTCTCGTTCCTGGTAAAACTGCCCGAAGCAACGCATGCATCAACGGCAAATCCACCATGGACATCTCATCAATGATAATCACATCGGTTTCCAGTGGATTTTCTTCATTTCTCAGGAATCCGCTTTTTGCATTTTCATCCTCCGGATTCCCGCTTACTTCCAGAAGTCTGTGTATGGTCTGTGCCTCATATCCTGTAGCCTCTGTCATTCGCTTTGCAGCGCGCCCGGTAGGTGCAGCCAGCAGAAGTTCCATTCCTTCACTCTGAAAATAGTGAATCATCGCATTAATGGTAGTCGTCTTTCCCGTTCCGGGTCCTCCTGTCAGAATGAGGATTCCATTCTTCATAGCAGACATAACTGCTCTTTTCTGCATTTCGTCCAACACAAATCCGGTGTTTTTCTCAATCTGGGAGATTCGTCTTTCTATTACTATATCCGCTTCATCATAATGAAGATTCAAGTCATGCAGCATTTTTGCTGTATTGAGTTCCATGTAATAAAAATGGGAAGTATATACGCGAAGGCCGTCTTCTCCTTCTTTGAGAATCACTTTCTTCTCCATAGCCAGATCCATAATGTATTTTTCTATGTCACAAAGTTCAATTTCCAATAGCTGCGCCGTTCTCTGCAGAAGCTTTTCTTTCACAAGGTACACATGCCCTTCCGACATACTCTGCTGAAGAGTATAAAGAAGTCCGCTCCGGATACGGAAATCGGAAGCCGAATGAAGTCCAATCCGGGTTGCAATCTCATCTGCCGTCTTAAATCCGATTCCCTGGATATGGTCTGCCATCTGATACGGATTTTCTTCCAAAACCCGATAAATCTTCTGCCCGTAATACTGGTAAATCTTAGCCGCAAGCGTAGTTGCAATTCCATATTTCTGAAGATAAATCATAGCCTGACGCATATCTTTCTTTTCTTCTACCTGAACTGCAATTTCCCTTGCTTTCCGCTCACTGATTCCCTTTACTTCCGCAAGCCGCTCCGGCTCTTCTTCGATAATACGGAAGGTATCTTCCCGGAATTTCTTAACAATTCTTCCAGCCAGAGAAGCTCCAAGACCTTTGATTGCCCCGGAACCAAGATATTTCTCAATAGAAAGCAAGTCCTCCGGTGCCTTGATTTCATAGGAGCTGACCTTAAGCTGCATTCCATAGACATTATGCATGGTATATTCACCCTGCGCTTCAATTAATTCACCTTCTGCAATATAATGAAATGTTCCCACGCAGGTCAGTTCTCCGTCTTCATTCTCCAGATTAAATACGGTATATCCGTTCTCCTCATTGCGAAACACAATGTGTTCCACATATCCCTTTACTTCTGCCATGAATCTCTCCCATTTTGCGATAAACGAGAGGCTGTCTCTTTTCATAAAGAAACAGCCTCCCTCTCATGTTATGCTTTATAAATCTTTTCTTCCATTCATAAATTCAACGAACTGTCCCGTACCGATTGCCACAACCTTCATCGGGTCTTCGGCAGTCATTGTGTTGATTCCAGTCTTTTCTTCAATCAATTGTTCCAGACCACGAAGCATTGCTCCGCCTCCTGTGAGCACAATTCCTCTATCCAGGATATCTGCGGACAATTCCGGTGGAGTACGCTCAAGAACGGCAATTACCGCTTCTACAATCTGGCTGGTTGTCTCTCGAAGTGCTTCCTCTGTCTCAGAAGCTGTAACCGTCACTGTCTTTGGAAGTCCTGTAACCAGATTACGTCCACGCACTTCCATAGTTTCTTCTTCTACCAATGGATAAGTGGTACCAATTTTAATCTTAATATCTTCTGCTGTTCTCTCTCCAATAAGTAAGTTATGCTTCTTACGCATAAACCGGACAATCGCCTCATCAAAATCATCGCCAGCCACTTTTAGAGACGTATTTACCACGGTGCCTCCCAAAGAAATAACCGCAATATCAGAAGTACCACCTCCGATATCTACAATCATGTTTCCACATGGCTTGGAAATATCAATTCCGGCTCCAATTGCCGCTGCAACAGGTTCTTCAATCAGATGCACTTCTCTTGCGCCTGCTGCAAAAGCAGCCTCTTCTACTGCTTTCTTTTCTACTTCTGTAACACCACTTGGCACACATACGCTGATATTCGGCTTCTTAAAAGTACGTCTTCCAACTGCTTTCTGCACGAAATATTTTATCATTTTCTCTGTAACGACATAATCCGAAATAACACCCTGACGCAATGGTCTGACTGCCACAATATTTCCAGGAGTTCTTCCAAGCATCAGACGTGCTTCCTCTCCGATTGCTTTAATTACATTGGTGTCTCTGTCAAACGCTACTACAGAAGGTTCTTTCAGCACAACACCTTTTCCTTTTACATAAACGAGGATACTCGCTGTTCCTAAATCAATTCCAATATCTACTGACATTCCATTCTCCCCTTTCACTTCTTACCTATACTTATCTATATTCCTTATCTTTTTGTCAAAAACTGCATATACTTTTACATACATTCCACATTATAATAAAAAATTCGGTAAATGGAAAGTCCTTTTTTCCAATTTAGTTATTCTTAAGAATTCTTATACAATTCTTATATAGTTTGTTACATTTTTGCTTTCTTCAGCACGTGGTCCACATACTTTCCTGTATAAGAAGCCGGATTCTCTGCTATCTGTTCCGGTGTTCCCGTAGCCACTACAGTTCCTCCTCTGTCTCCGCCCTCTGGTCCGATATCTATAATATAGTCTGCTGTCTTAATCACATCCAGATTATGTTCAATGACAATGACCGTATTGCCATCTTCTGCAAGACGTCGCAGGATTTCTACCAGTTTCCGTACATCTTCAAAATGTAATCCGGTAGTTGGCTCGTCCAGAATATAGACTGTTTTTCCTGTACTTCTGCGGCTAAGCTCTGTAGCCAGCTTAATACGCTGTGCCTCCCCACCAGAAAGTGTAGTAGAAGGCTGTCCTAATTTAATATAGGAAAGTCCTACGTCATACAATGTTTCCATCTTTCTTCGAATGCTCGGCACATTCTCGAAGAAATGCAGAGCTTCTTCTACAGTCATATCCAACACGTCAAAAATGCTTTTCCCTTTGTATTTCACTTCCAGTGTTTCACGATTATAACGTTTTCCGCCGCATACTTCACAAGGCACATAAACATCCGGCAGGAAATGCATTTCAATTTTCAAAATACCATCACCGGAGCAGGCTTCACACCGCCCGCCTTTCACATTAAAGCTGAACCTTCCTTTTTTATAACCTTTTGCTTTTGCATCTGCAGTGGACGCAAACAAATCTCGAATCAAATCAAAAACTCCCGTGTAAGTTGCAGGATTAGAACGTGGTGTCCTTCCGATTGGTGACTGATCAATGGCAATGACCTTATCAAGCTGTTCCAGACCTTCAATCCGCTTATGTTTACCCGGAATAGTTCTTGCATGATTCAACTTCTTTGCAAGGGATTTATACAAAATTTCATTTACCAGAGAACTCTTTCCAGAACCCGAAACTCCGGTTACACAAGTCATTACACCCAGTGGGAACACCACATCAATATTCTTCAGGTTATTTTCCGCAGCGCCAACAACTTTTATCCATCCAGTCGGAGTTTTTCTCTGTGCAGGAACCGGAATTCTCTTTCTTCCACTTAAATATGCACCTGTAATGGACTCTTCAATCTGCATGATTTCTTCTGCAGTACCCTGCGCAATCACCTGTCCGCCATGTTCTCCTGCTCCCGGTCCGATATCCACAATGCAGTCTGCTGCGAACATAGTGTCCTCGTCATGTTCGACTACAATCAAAGTATTTCCCAAATCCCGCAAATGCTTCAATGTGGCAAGCAGCTTATCGTTATCCCTCTGATGCAGACCGATACTCGGCTCATCGAGAATATATGCTACTCCCACAAGACCGGAACCAATCTGTGTGGCAAGACGGATTCGCTGCGCTTCCCCACCTGATAAACTTCCTGTCGCTCTGGACAAGGTCAGGTACTCCAGACCTACATCCAATAAGAACTGTAATCTGGCATTGATTTCTCGTAAAAGCTGCCCCGCAATCATCTGCTGCGTTTCCGTCAGTTCAATGGTTCCTAGAAATTCTTTTAATTTAGTTATGGACATGGCTGTAATTTCAGAAATATTTTTTCCGCCAACTGTAACCGCCAGTGCTGACTTCTTCAATCTCTGTCCACCACACTCCCGGCATGGGGTAATCTGCATGAAACTCTCATACTCTGCACGCATGGTTTCCGAACCGGTTTCACGATACCTGCGCTCCACATTTTTAATAAGTCCTTCAAAGGCTACGTCATAAACGCCTTCTCCGCGCTGTCCTTTGTAATAAACCTTCACTTCTTTTCCATTGGTTCCATGAATCAGAATATCATGGACTTCCTGACTGTAATCTTCAAACGGAGTATCCAGATCAAAATGATACTCCTCACAAAGGGCTCTTAAAATCGCATTGGTAAAACTAGATTTGTCTGTGCAGGACTGCCATCCTGTTACAGCAATTGCTCCTTCATTGATGCTCAGTGATTTATCAGGAATTATTAAGTCCTCATCAAATTCCATCTTATATCCCAGTCCAAAACAAACCGGACAGGCACCAAACGGATTATTGAACGAAAAGCTTCTCGGTTCAATTTCTTCGATACTGATTCCACAGTCCGGGCAGGCAAAGTTCTGGCTGAAATGCAGTTCTTCCTGTCCGATCACATCTACAACCAGCAGACCCTCTGCTAATCCCAACACGGTTTCAATAGAACTGGAAAGCCTCTTTTCCATTCCTTCTCTTACAATTAAACGGTCTACAATGATTTCTATATTATGCTTGATGTTTTTATCCAATGTAATTTCTTCGGAAAGTTCATATAAATTGCCATCCACACGCACACGTACATATCCGCTTTTCTTGGCACGCTCTAACAATTTTGCATGGGTACCTTTTTTTCCACGCACAACCGGAGCCAGAAGCTGAATACGGGTTCCTTCCGGAAGCCCCATAATCTGGTCCGTCATCTGGTCTACGGTCTGCTTCTTAATCTCCCTTCCACACTTCGGGCAGTGTGGGATTCCGACCCTCGCATATAACAAACGAAAATAATCATAAATTTCCGTAACAGTTCCCACTGTCGAACGAGGGTTACGGTTCGTTGACTTCTGGTCAATGGAAATTGCCGGCGAAAGCCCTTCTATACTCTCCACATTCGGTTTCTCCATCTGTCCCAGGAACTGTCTTGCATAAGAAGACAAGGATTCCATATATCTTCTCTGTCCTTCTGCATAAATCGTGTCAAATGCAAGCGATGACTTTCCAGACCCGCTGAGTCCGGTCAGTACCACCATCTTATCTCTCGGAATATCCAAATCAATATTTTTTAAATTGTGTTCATTTGCACCTCTTATTTTAATAAACTGCTGCCTTTCTTCTGCCATGTTATACCTCATCATTCAAATACTTTTTCAGTTCGACCATCTTGTCTCTCAATTCTGCTGCCGCCTCAAAATTCAGTTCGGCTGCCGCCTTCTTCATCTGCTTCGTCATCTTATTAATCAGTTTCTCCAGTTCATCCTTGCTCATAGACTCCGGATCTTTCTCCAAACGCATTTCTTCCGCAGCCACCTTCTTGGAAATACTGATCAGATCACGAACCGCTTTCTGAATGGTCTTTGGCGTAATTCCATGTTCTTCATTATAAGCCATCTGAATCGCTCTTCTTCGCCTGGTCTCTTCAATCGCAATCTTCATGGAATCTGTCATATGGTCCGCATACATAATGACATGCCCTTCCGCATTACGCGCCGCACGTCCAATCGTCTGGATTAACGATGTCTCCGAACGCAGAAATCCTTCTTTATCCGCATCCAGAATTGCCACAAGGGTAATCTCCGGAATATCCAGTCCCTCTCTCAACAGATTGATTCCAACCAATACATCAAACACATCTAGACGCATATCACGGATAATCTCTGTCCGCTCCAGCGTATCAATATCCGAATGTAAATATTTCACACGGATTCCTACTTCTCTCATATAATCCGTCAAATCCTCAGCCATACGCTTCGTCAGTGTTGTGATCAGTACCTTATTCTTCTTTGCAGTTTCCTTATTCACTTCACTGATTAAATCATCAATCTGACCTTCAATCGGGCGTACTTCCACTTCCGGGTCCAAAAGTCCTGTCGGACGGATGACCTGCTCTGCACGAAGCAGCTCATGCTGCTCCTCATATTCTCCCGGTGTAGCCGACACAAACAACACCTGGTCTATCTTCGCCTCAAACTCGTCAAAACTCAGTGGCCGGTTATCCTTAGCCGATGGCAGACGGAATCCATAATCAACCAAAGTTCCCTTTCTGGACTGGTCTCCATGATACATCGCGCCAATCTGTGGAATGGTCTTATGAGACTCATCTATCATCATCAGAAAATCATCCGGGAAATAGTCAATCAATGTCTGCGGAGGCTGTCCCGGTGCCAGGCCGGTCAGATGGCGCGAATAGTTCTCAATTCCTGAGCAAAATCCGGTCTCCCGCATCATTTCTATATCAAAATTCGTCCGCTCTGCAATTCGCTGGGCTTCCAGAAGCTTGTCCTCACTCTTAAAAAACCGGACCTGCTGCTCCAGTTCTACTTCAATCTCGCCAATGGCCCGTTCCATCTTTTCTTTGGATACAACATAATGCGATGCAGGGAAAATGGCAACATGCTCAATTGCGCTGATAATCTCCCCCGTCAGTACATCAATCTCCGTAATCCTGTCTACTTCATCTCCAAAAAATTCTACACGATAAGCAATCTTTTCCGAATATGCCGGGAACACTTCCAATACATCTCCCCGTACACGGAAGGTGCCTCGCTTAAAGTCCATATCATTTCTGTCATATTGAATCTCTATTAGCTTTTTGATTACTTCATCCCGGTCTTTTATCATACCCGGACGCAAAGAAACTACCATTTCCTGATAATCAATTGGCGAACCTAATCCATATATACAGGATACACTGGCAATGATAATCACATCTTTTCGTTCTGATAATGCCGCCGTTGCAGAGTGGCGAAGCTTGTCAATCTCATCATTGATGGCAGAGTCCTTGGCAATGTAAGTATCGGATGACGGAACGTAGGCTTCCGGTTGGTAATAATCGTAGTAGGAAACAAAATATTCCACTGCGTTATCGGGGAACATCTCCTTGAACTCTCCGTATAACTGAGCTGCTAACGTCTTATTATGAGCGATGACAAGTGTCGGCTTCTGTAATTGCTGAATCACATTTGCCATCGTAAAAGTTTTTCCAGAACCCGTAACCCCTAGTAAAGTCTGGCATTGGTTGCCTTCCTTGAACCCTTTCACAAGCTCTGCGATCGCCTGTGGCTGGTCTCCGGTTGGCTTATATGGGGCTTTCAATTTGAACTCATTCATGGTAAATTCCTCCATTTGTGACTTTTACTATGACCAATATCAGCCAAAAATTCGTATCCAGATTCGTAACGAAAAGCTCATTTTTATGGTGAATAGATGTGTTTCTCACCTCGTTACGAATAAAAGTCACAAAACTGATTTTTGCGGATAAAACAGCACCCGGAAATACCTGATGATACTAGGCTCCGGTTCTGTCATATTTTTACTGTTTGTTCTTGTAACAGTCCCTATTATATCAAATAAATTTTTGAAAGTATATAGATTAACGCAAGAAAAAAGTACAAATGTTCGATTCTTATTTATACTTTTCTCTCTTACTACTATTCTATTTTTTATCATGCTGCGTGGAAATATTCCTTCAGGATTAAGTCTATTTCAATCACTTCTGAATAATCATAATACTGATCTTTCCGCTCTTTTGGAATAACTTCTTCAATAAATGGTTCCAGTACGTCCAGACAGTCTTCTATGATTTTCTGCGTATCTCCATAGACATCTACGGATATAATTTCCTTGGCATGTCCCAATAAATGCGAAACACCTTTTGAATTAAAGCTATTCTTCAGCAAAATAGTTGCATAGGTATTTCTCAACTGGTGAAAATGAATATCAGGCAAATCCAAGGATTTCAGCAAATCTTTATAGTATTTCTGATGAAAACCTTTACTCCTTGGATTCCCATATGTAGAACAACAAATATAATTCCAGTCCCGGAACTCTTTTGGTCTGCGTCTGCGGTTCTTCTCATAAGTTTTCCGTTCTTCCAGAATGGCTTCAAATACATAATCCGGTATTGGAAGTTCACGCACACCAGCAGGTGTTTTTGTTTTAATTTCCTGCTTTGTCAGCATCTTAGGTGCACAGTCTTCTGCTTTACTGTTTGGCTTCTTTCCCAACTGACGCTCTACTCTCAACGTCCTGTGAATGTAATCGACATCACTGTATTTCAGACCATTTATTTCACTTCTTCTAAGTCCCATCAATACCGCAAATAAAATCTGCATATGAATCGGTGTCTCCTTGCTTGCCTCAATTAACCGAAGCACCTGCGGAAGTGTCAATGTTTTCTTTTCGTCGATTTTCAGAACACGATACTCTGTCTTTTTTATTTTCTTCGGTAAATTGATTCCCTTCGCAGGATTAGTTGCCAATACATTTTTGTTAAATGCATACTCCAATGATGTTTTCATGATCGTCCTGACATTTTTCGCAACTGATTCGTACTTTTCTGCAACTGTATTATATAATTTTCTGATATAACCCTGATTCAGTGTAGACATATACATTTTTCCAATCTGTGGAACGATATAATTCCTAATGGCACTTTTGTAAGTTGTATATGTGTCGTCTGTTATTCGGGGACGCATAATATCTTCCAGCCAGAAGATCATAAACTCCTCTACCCGGATTTTCCCATACACAATATAGGTTCCGGTATGTAGCTGTCCAATGACTTCATCACGAAATGCATTGGCTTCTCTTTTGGTCGTGAATCCCGCATGTTGCTGCGTCTTTGTACTTTCGTCTGCAAACGTCAGCAACACACGAAATCCATATCCCTTTTTGATTGTTGTCACCGAATAGACCTTATATTCTACATATTTCTTAAAGTCAAAGGTCTTATGCATGGCTATCCCTCCGTTCCAGTTCGTTGTGGTACAAATGTATTATTTACAAACGCAATAATCTTATCCTGCTCGTCCATAATCTCACAATAATATTCGTAAGTCGTATGAACGGAACTATGACCTAACAGACCCGATATTTTAAACAATGGGACTCCAAGCTCAATTAAAATGGTCGCAAACATATGTCTGAGTCCATGTACGGTGATATTTGGTAATCCATTTCTGTTACAGATTTTCGTAAGTGCCTGATTCATTGCCGTTAATGATCGGGGTTCGCCATTTTCCTGACAACATACATAATCAAAATTCTTGTATTCTATGCCTGAATCAGTTTTTCGCAATTCAATCAACTGCTGTCTGCGTTTTACTTCCTGCATCACCACTTTTGGCACTCTCAATATCCGGTAGCTATTCTCAGTCTTTGGATTCCTTTCAATAACAGCATATTCCGTAACCGTAAATTCTTTTTCTTTCAGTTTCAGGTTTCCAACAAGCTGTCTGCTAATTCTGACGGTCTGTTTTTCAAAATCAAAATCCTGAAATTTCAATCCAAGAATTTCTCCTTTTCGTAATCCACAAAACAGTCCCAGTAAAATTTCCAGATACCAAGGATTCTTGCTCGCAGCTTCAAGAAAAACCTTCAATTTTTCTTTGCCTAATACCCTTACCTTTGGTTTTGCTCTCGGATATGGCTTTGTCTCAGGCATTGGATTATAGCTTATGAACTTATCTCCTGCTGCATCTTTCATGGCAATGCTCAAAAGCTCCCGCCCTTTATTTCCCGCTGAAGGACAGATTTTCGCGACACGTTCCAGTAGAGCATCTAAATACTCTACTGAAATGTATTTTAATTTGATATCCGCTTCCATACTCGGAAGAATCAGATTATATAAAGTATATGCTCCAACCATTCTCGTGGTTGTCTCAATTCTCGGACTGAAAATTTTTTCAAACCAGTATTCCAGATAATCCCCAAGCATCACATCTGTCTTTTGCATTTTTGCAATCTGGAGATCTCTCTGCTTCTTCTGGTATCTTTTTTCATATTCCCAGTAACTTTTCTCTGCTTCTTCCGGCGTTTCAAATCCACCTTTTTTCCCATATTTTGTCGTCAAATCGTCCTGCAGCTCTTTGGTTCTGTGATACCATGATTTTCCTTCAAAAAAGACAACTCTCTTTTCCTTTGACATTGTCTCCTGCCGCGTTTCTTTCTGTTTCATTCTGCTCTCACTCTTTCTCTCTCCTCGTCTCCATTCAGCCACCTATCAAAAGAATTGCATGGGATACGATAAGATCTGCCAATCTTCAACACCCAGAATGGTTTTCTGTCATAATAAACATTTTCTATAAATTCATACGCCTTGGAGCGTCCCAGCCCAAGCAAATTCTGAACATCTTCTACTTTATATACTTTCTTTTCCATTTCATTCTCTATCATTGCCATGACGTTATCCTCCTCGTCCTAATCTTTGCGCTTTACTACCGGTAGTTTTTAGCTGTGTAACATCTAAAAACGGTACACCACTAAGATATCTATTTTCGTCTGCATCGTCCAATGTGCGAATTTTCAAATCGCACACTTGACTTTTACGTGCTACTTGTTCTTTCTTCCTATATAATAGTCGTACCCATTCCGGACATTACAAAACATACATGTATCCTTATATCGCTGTTCTGGATTCACTCGCCGGATATAATGTCCCGGCACATCATAAAAATTGCCTGCACATACTCTGCACAGGCTCACGACCAACGGTTTTTCAATGATTTTCGGTATCCCAGTACTTCTTCGGATTGCTTTATTGATTTTCTCCATTTCTACTCGGTTCAACGTACATGCATAATTTTCCAACCGTCTTTTATCTAAAGTTCTAAGTTGCTCTAACAGCACTACAGAATCCTTTTCCAGACCTTCGATTTCTGGAAGTGCAATGTGTGTCGGCAGTTTCATTTTTTCTTTACTTGTAATTGCTGCCACAATCACTGTCGGACTGTATTTATTTCCTATATTGTTCTGAATCACCAGCACCGGACGATAACCGCCCTGTTCACTTCCAAATACAGGATCAAGGTCGGCGTGATAAATATCCCCACGCTTGACGTTCCTATCTTCCATCTTTGCTATATCTCCTCTCGTCTTTCTAACTGTTGTTATCCCTAAATATGTAAAATACAAGCCTATTTGTCCCCGACGCCCCGACTTGTAATTGGGAAATCATCAGACGGCTGACTGCTGATTAGCTCCACAGGATTTTATTTAAAATAAATATATGGGATTAGGATTTTTCCTCTCCAGGGATCTCCTGAAGCTGCCCTCACTTGTTGCGGCATCAAAGAAATATTTTGTATACACGACTTTATGACCGGACAGGAGTATCATTATACCTGTTGTCTGTCATCGCCTTGCCAGAAGCAATCTGACAGTTATAACCAGATATTTTTCGCTCAACAGTCTGGGCAATACAAACTGAAACCAAAAGGAAGTATACGGGTGGGATTTCGCTGTCTTTACCCAATCCGTGTTATGGCGTATCTGTTAATGTGGCTTACGCTCATCACGATAACAACAGGAATGTGCCTGATGAATGTATATGAATTTGTCAAGGTTCGTCCCGCTCCCCAGTCTTTTCATAACAAAAGAAGAAACAGGTGGATCAGAATATTTCTCTTTCCACCTGTTTCCTCACTTAAACGCTATTTTTCAACCCACTATCTCAAAATCTTTTTCAAATTTCTGATTGCTGCTTTTACAGACTTTGCTACCATCTGAAAAGAGCAGCCTTCTTCCTGTGCAATCTGCTCATAATTCTTATCTTCAAAATAATACTTCATCAATCGTCTTCTCTGAATTTCCGACAACTGCTGAATTGCACTATGTAAACGTTCCGCTTCCAGTTTATTCAGAACAGTATCCTCTACACCTTCCTCTTTCTGAAATACCCGTTCATATAAACTGGAATCCCAGATTTCTGACTGTTCCAAATGCCTGTCCACAATATTCATATGCGACACGTCCTGCAATTCAAACGTATTAAAAGCCTCATATACATTCTTTCCTATTTCCAAATCCTTGTACTCTTTTTCACCATTGCGAAATGAAACATAATATTTTCCGTCCTTCTCATAGATTTCATATGGGTTGTATTTATCTTTTCTTCTTTTTGGCTGTCTGCCTTCCATGTCCTTTCCTCCGATCTGAATTTTTTTGAATTCAGATCAGTAGGCGGGGCACGAATACGAACAATCGCCCTTATTTTGAATTGTTCATTCCCAATATTTAGGTAACAAAAAACGCCCTGACAGATTTCACTCCTACGGACGCATTTAATTCGATATTTTATTACCCTGGATTCATTATTGGCTCTTACCCTAGTTTCAATTCCAACATTTACTAATGAAATCGTTGTGATTTTTTTAATTGAATACCTTCTGTTGAACAGAATTTTTTAGCTGAACTCTTGCTAAGAACCATATTTTCTCCGGTTAGATTCCGGAAAAGAAAATAAGCATACAAATACTGCTCTTTCGGAATCTGTTTTTTTTAACCGAAAGAGATTTGTATGCTTTCTCATCTATTGGGTAATACCCTGTATTTTTTCTAATGTTACACCCTTTTCACTTTTCAAATTTAGGGTAATACACTAAGTTTATGGAGGTATATAAACATGGATATTCCAAAAACATTATTTGCCACTTTAGTAAAACAAGGGCGTATGGAAATGCATTTAACACAAGAAGCTCTTGCTGAAAAACTCGGAATATCGGCGGCTTATCTTGGAGACCTCGAACGCCATAAAGGCGGTCCCAGTCTGGAATTATTTTGTAAAACCATGCAGACTTTAAATATTTCTGCTGATAACTACGTTTATCCAAATCAGAATAAAAATAATTCTACATATGATCAGATTCTTCGGCTCTTAAATCAGTGCAATGATTATCAGTTACAGGTAATTCTTGCAACTACGACAGCTCTGCTAGATTCTAATCCTTTTATTTCTAACGTAGACACTACTAATGATACAAAATAAAACTTGTAAAATACCGATAAATAGCTGATAATTACCGATATTTAAAATTAGTGGAATAAATACTATTACCATATGTTAAAAACAGTTATGCTATATCATTACAACTTGATATAACATAACTGTTTCTTCTTTACGAACATCCTTTTATCTATCAAATACTACATTTTCCTCCACGACCCACTTAATTTGCTTTTCATCTCGCTAATTATTTTTTCCATATCCGTCGATTTTTTCAAGAGTCCTAAACCAGCCAATAACTGAATACAATCTACATATCCTTGACAATATGCCCTTTGTTCTGACACAAACGCTTCTTCTTCCAAAATTTCTCCATATTGCTTCAACTTCTCCCTGTCCTCATTACTTATATGATCGAGAAGTTTATTCACCTTTTCTTTTTCCATTTTCTTCTTCAACTGAATATTTGCAAGTTCTTGGAAATAGATATAACTTTCTCTGTTTATATTCTCACAACGCAACTGGTTCAAAAAAGAGGATATTTTATTCCAAATATCATTTTCCATAAAAATTTCTCCTACTATTTTTTGTATCTTTACTTAATTATGCCCAATTTTATATTCCATCATTTCATCAATTCACCATTAAATTTATATCCCATTCCCCATACATTTAAAATGTATCTTGGTTTTGCAGAATCTGGCTCAATCTTTTTTCTGATTCTCCGAATTATGCCCATAACATTATCTTCCGCCCCATAATATGGTTCTTTCCACACCTGTGTATATATTTGTTCTTTTGAAAATATCCGTCCTGGATTTTTTGCCAGCAAATATAATATTTCAAATTCATAATTCGTCAATTGAACCAGCTCACCATTACTTTCTACAGAACGATATTCCGCATTTATTTTTAATGCTCCGTAATCAAGTACCCTATTTTGTTTATCAGGCATCTCAGAGTATTTTTTAGCAGATAGAAAATGTAATAATTCATTTAATTTTTCTTCCTCATTTTCATCAAATGTTACAACAACTACCCTTCCCATTTTTATAAAAACCTTTCACATTCCAAATCTTACAAGTGTAATTTTTATCTATTATTACATCTGTAGGATTTAAAGTCAAGTTTTTATTTCGTTGACAGAATAACCTTTTAAGATATATAATATTTTTATTACATTTGTAAGATTTGGAGGAATATCACATGAGCAATCTGCCTCAAATTTCAGAAGCTGAATTTGAAGTTATGAAAATCGTTTGGAAATACGCACCAATCAGCACCAATGAAATTACTGAAAAATTAACACAAATTTCCAGTTGGAGTCCTAAAACAATTCAGACATTGATTAAACGTCTCGTTTCTAAAAAAGCACTAACCTATGAAAAACAAAGCCGGGTTTTTGTCTATACTCCATTGGTCAAGGAAGACGAATATATTCGACAGGAAAGTAATTCTTTTTTAAAGCGATATTATAATGGTAATATCACTTCTATGCTTGCCTCTTACATTGAGGATGATAAATTGTCTGAAGAAGACATTGCCAGCTTACGGAATCTTCTTTCCAATCATTAACCATGGGAGGAACATATTTTGATATATTTTAGTTTTCGATTTTTACTCTGTAATGCCATCATTTGTATTTTTTTAGGTAGTTTACTGGGATTAAAAAATTTATTGCAAAGGCAATTATCCGCACGTATGCAATATAATCTTTCGATTATATTTCTTGCCGTTCTAATTGTTCCCTTTTTACCAATAAGCTCTGCCCCATCTTCTATATCGTGGAGCCATTTGCTGACAGCCAGTTCAAGTACCAATGGTGACATTCAAACCACTTTTCTTTCTGGTAATGGTTATAATTTGGATAAAATAAATGATTTTGCTGTCTCTGTCAGCACCCAAATACCAACTTTTATTCACACATTACTTGTATTTTTCTGGAGTATCGGTATATTCATAATGTTTTTTCTTCTCTACCGCTCAGTAAAACAAGTAAAAGCCTTATATAGTTCTGCTTTACCTCTTCAAAATGAAGAACTAAACGCTCTTTATATAGAATGTTTAAACGAAGTGAACAGCAAGCATACCATTCCGATTTATAGTACAGCATTTTTGAAATCTCCTGTTTTGGCTGGTTTCCTGCATCCTCGCATTTATCTTCCAATTCACTTGATTTCAGATTTTAACGCTGGAACTATAAGCTCAACTGATATTCGATATATGCTTCTTCATGAACTGCAGCACTACAAGCATAAAGATATTCTAATTGGATATTTGATAAATACAGTAAATGTTTTCTACTGGTTCAATCCCCTAATCTGGTATTTTCTAAAAAGAATACGTCAGGAACGGGAACTTGCCTGCGACAGTGCTGTATTACAATTATTGAAAGAAACAGAATACAAGTCATATGGAAATACACTGATTAACTTTGCCGAAACAATAGCTCTGTCTCCATTCCCTCTTACTATGGGAATCAGTGGAAATATAAAACAGTTAAAAGGACGCATTTTAAATATTGCATCATTCCACCAACCTACTTTTAAACAAAAAATTCGTGGATATCTTATATGCATATTCGTCTCTACTATCATCATTGGATGCATTCCCATACTTTCTGTTTATGCTTCTGATCAGACTGGTTATCATTTTGACACAACCGAAAAGAATATTACTCAGCTAAATCTTTCTTCCAATTTTGGGGACTACACCGGAAGTTTTGTTTTATATAATCAGTCTGCTGATAAATGGAATATTTATAATATGGATCATGCTTCCACACGTGTATCACCGAATTCGACTTATAAAATATATGATGCATTACTTGGCTTGGAATCTGGAATTATTACACCAGAACATTCCACTTTCACATGGAATGGAGAACCATATCCTTTTAATTCATGGGAAGCCGATCAAGATTTAACCTCGGCTATACATAATTCCGTAAACTGGTATTTTCAGGCAATTGATTCACAGGCAGGTTTTGAAGCCGTAAGAACATTTTTACAGACAATAAACTATGGGAATCAGAATACTGGAACAAATCTAAATCTCTATTGGACAGATTTCTCTCTGAAGATATCACCCATAGAACAGGTGGAATTGTTACAGGATTTCTATCAAAATAATTTTCATTTTGACAGTAAAAATATCCAGGCAGTAAAAAAAGCCCTGCTGCTTTCCACTAATTCTTCCGGTTCTCTTTACGGGAAAACAGGAACCGGGCGTGTCAATGGTAAAGATGTCAATGGCTGGTTTATCGGATACATTGAAACAGCGAATAATACTTACTACTTCGCAACAAATATTCAATCCTCTTCTGGTGCAACTGGAAGTCAGGCTACCGAAATAACAGAATCTGTACTTTCTAATCTTGGTATTTGGAAACTATGAGAAACACGCTCTGCGAGTTTCTCAAGTTATCGCGGCAGTCGCCAAGGTCTCGTGCAAGCACGGACTTTGGCTCGTTGCTCGCGTAAATAAATAAAGAGAACTGATAGCATAATTTCCTGTTATCAGTTCTCTTTATTTCATTCTTCTCTACTGATCAATTCTGCAAATTACCTAACCGGTACTGATACCTCGGTATATTATCAATACCATTATCTAAAATCCTGTTTCCAACATACTGAATCGTTCCATCATCCTGAATTTTCATCGTAAGTTCGTGTGTAATAACAACATCATTACATACAACAGAATCACATACTGCATGAATTGTCAAAACAATGGTTCCATCTTCATTGTGCCTGACTTCTATTACTTCCGGTAAAGACAAGCCAAAATGTGTTGGTGAATAATTACCACATCCCAATCGTTCCCAGATAAACATATTACTTTGTTCATCGTAGACCGCCCATTCTTTCAATTCTTCTTTTGTAACAGGAAGATATGTCATAATTACATTTTCGAACTCTTCTGCTGGAATTCCCACAACCTCTTTTTCTGCAGTAAATTTTTCTCCATATTTCATTTGATAAAAATATTCATAAAGTCCATTATAATCCAACCCCTGCATATCCTCCGCATTCCAGTTTGAACATAACAGATTGTTTCCCTGATAACCAAATGTACTCACATATTTTTTTGAATATTCCCGACACTCCTCACTCAAAGGCTTTACCCTGATAATACAGCTTCCATCTACAATCTCTGTCACTTCCGGTGGTTCAGGTACGCATAATTCATAACAGAAATTCCCATTTTCAGTATATGCCCATTCTTTTATTTTTGATAGCGATATGTATGTAAGTACAGGCTCTGTATCCTCACTCCAGATCATTTTTGCGGACAGCACACTCATTTCTTTTCCGTCATAACTATATTCTTTTCTGGTAATTCCACCATCTGTATCTGCTTCATATAAAATTACACTTCCTTTTTCTTCTTGTTCTGCAGATTTTAAAAATTGTTCCATCTTCTGATAATTATCCATAACAGAATAATGATCGGAACCAATGACCGGATTCCCATTTTGTTTGATAATTTCTTTCATCCGATTCATCATTTGCTCAGCAGTATTCTGATCTGCTTCTTGTATTCCATTATATTCAGAATAAATATCTCGGATAATGCCCATAATTTCTTCACAATCGTTCACAGCTTCCTTTTTCTTGTCTTCATCGATTGGTAGATTATATCCCTTATCCGGATTTTCCATGGTAGTGTTTTTCTGATTCTTCTCATTTTTTACATCTGTGCTGTTTAACGATATCTTACTTTCACAGGAAGTCAGAATCATTCCTATACAAAGTACTAACAAAATACTTTTTCTTTTCATATTGCCCCCTAATTATTACTGTAATTCTCTTCCCACTCTTCTTCTGTTAACCTTGGCATATACCACCCTGCATTTGCATTTTGATCTGACCTGATTACCTTATTTGATAAATACTGGAAACTTCCGTCTTCCATAGGTTTTATCATCAATTCACTGGTGATTGCCTGATCTAACATTCTGATTTCCCATACTGCTTCTATCGTAAGTTTTAATGTTCCATCTTGTAATTTTTCATATGAGATAACTTCCGGATATGGCTCATATGGGAATTCACAATCATATAACCCTCGCGGTCTGTATCTAAAAGTTCTATTATCAGAGTTATAAAAAGTTCCTTTTTCAATCTCGGTATTACTAAATGGTAAATAGGTCTTTATAACCTCTTCAAACTCATCTTCTGGAACTTCATATTCTGCTCCACCATAATTTGCTTCATATGGAACTTGCTTTCCATATTTCATATAATACATTTTTTCATAAAGATCATAAAAATCAAGTTCCGTATAATTCTGGTTATCCCAATTTGTAATCAACAGATTATTAAGTGCATACCCCAACGGCATAACATATTTTCGATTCAATTCCCGGCATGTTTTATCTAATGGCTGCACTCTGAATCCAGTTTCACCCGGTGCTCCATCAAATCCCGGTGGATGATATTCCTCCAGAAACAAGTATCCTTTTTCTGTATATTTCCACTCATATGCTTCATATTCATCATAATAATTAGCCTGTGGACTATTATCCTTCCATTTAACCTGACATAATCGAACATTTATCTTTCCATTCATTGACTCTAAATGATATTGTATAATTTCCCCTTCATCAAATACAACAACAATATCAACTGCTGCCTGTTCTTCTTTCTCCGCTGCCTTGCAGAATTCTTCTACTTTTTCACGATTGACCATATCAATCTGATTATCACAATCTACTGCCGCATATCCTTTTTCTTCCAGACAATTGATAATTTTTCTTTTCACCTTTAATGTATTTAACTCCGACTTCTCCTTCATATAAACAGACCGAAAAGTTTGCGCTGTTTTTTTTACTTCTGCATTCATTTCAGATTCTACGGTTTCTTTCTTTTCTTCTTTTTCCGTAATTCGATTTTGTCCGCACCCTGTAAAAACAATAAGAACTATCAATATCATCGCAAATATCTTACATATGTAATAATTTCTCATAAAAATTTTTTTATTCTTCAAAATACTCATCCAATACTGTTGCATCTTTTTTAACAACATAACCACTTCCACCGATTCCTTTCACATTCTCAACCATACTGATAAGAAGAATTGGTTTGTCCACGCTTTTATCTGCCGTAAACACCGAAAACCACCCGATTTCTTTGCCAGAAGTATCTTCTTTCGTTGCCTTCAACTCGGCTGTCCCTGTTTTTCCAGCCAGCAAAATATCGTCACGATGTGCAGCATATCCGGTTCCTTCCGGATCATTTACAACACCTTCCACCCCTTGCATAATTTCTTCTACATTTTCTTTGCTAAACGCATTTTCTATCCATGTTTCACCGGATGCTTCTTCTTTGTATTTCAAATACGGTTTTATCATATTCCCTTCATTTAAAAATGAAGTATAAATACTTGCCAGATGTAATGGATTTACAAGAATCTGCCCTTGCCCATAACCACTATCTGCCAATTGTATTTCTGTTTCTATTTTATCTGTATTGGAATATGTTGATTCCTGCATCGCAATCTCAAACGGCATATTCTGATTAAATCCTATTTCATTTAAAGTATTCATAAAATTCTCACTACCAATTTTAAGAGCTGCCTTTGCAAAATAAATATTATCAGAATAGATAATTGCATTTTTCATAATAACCGGTTCATATTCATGAAGTGTTGTCACTTGATAAGATCCCCAAGACGAATCTTTCTGCCATGCCAAACCTTCATTTCCAAAATCTTCTTTTGGATCTATGCTTCCCGTTTTCAACCCAATTCCTGCCACAACTGGTTTAAATGTTGAGCCAGGACACCATACTTGACGAAAACGATTATATAATGGCTTCTTTTCATCTTCGTTTAATGATGTCCATTTCTCTGATGATAAGCCCCGTATAAATTCATTATTATCATAAGATGGGGTACTTACCAAAGCCAATACTTCTCCCGTATAAGGATTCATTGCGACAGAACACCCCGGATCTTCTTTAAACTGCTCGTATAATGATTTTTGCAAATCGGAATCTATCGTTAATCTTATATCCATACCATCTTCTTTAAAAATACTTGCAAGAACCTCTTTTACTTCCCCATCACTATCCAAAATCTTTATATCACAACCATCTTTTCCTTTTAATTGCTTTTCGTATAACTTTTCCACCCCAGATCTTCCGATTACACTTTCAGCTGAATATCCTTCCCCTGGATGATTTTCCAAATCTTCTGCTGTTACAGACTGTACATAACCAATTAAATGAGCTGCTGCTTCCCCTAACTCATAGGTTCTAACTTCCACATCTGATAGCATAACCCCTGGAATTTCCAAAAGTTTATTCTGACAATCCTGCTCCTCAAGTGTCTTTTCTTCTGGCTGTATTTTCATTAAATCTATTTCTTCTACTTTCGGAATAGTTTCAATTGGTACAAAAGAATCTTCTTTTACCCACTTTGCTGTGAGTTTGTTATTTATTGTTTCTACATCTATCTCTAATAACTCCGCTATTTTTTCAATAGATACATTCCTGTCTTCCAGCTTTCCCGGTATAATGCCAACTGATGTTGCTACTCCTTTTCCTGCAAGCATTTTACCATCTCGGTCTAATATTTCTCCTCTCTCCGCTTTTGATGTAGTAACACTTATTTTATCATCACTCTCTAAATCTGGAAAAATCAAACTATCCTGCCATACTAATTTATATCCCTGTTTCGTTTTCTTCAGTTCTGCCATATTGTCAAATTGTATTGTTCCGGCAATTGTATTACATGATGTTTCATACGAAAGCGTAACTGTATCTGCTTTTTTCTCTTTCACAGCTATATGACTGATTTTAATGTCACTGACCTCTATTCCTTCGTATATCTTAGAATTTCGTTGTATGTATTCTTCTTTTGTCAGATAAACTTTTTCATCTGAATCTATCATAGTATACATTACTTCATATTCCTTTTTTTCAATATGGTTCATATATTCCACAAGTGTGTCTTCTGGTGATTCCGTTATCGTCCTTTTTAATAATACACCTCCTGAAACAGCAATTACTGTTATAGCTACTATCAGCCCAAAAATCTTACATTTGTAAGATTTTTGGATATTTTGCTTTTTTCGTCTTCTTTTCATAGATATTCCTTTCTTCTAATTTTTTTGTTTCTTAAATCTTACACTTGTAATATTTAAAAGTCAAGTCTATTTTCAGGAATTGTATACTCCAGATTCACCATCTTTATGTGCGATATATCCTATTTTATTACCATCCTCTATATCTTCTCCATTTTTGTTACCCTGTCATTTTAAAGAACATCCTTACTTACACTGTTACATATTTTTCCGCTTCTTCTTTGCACTTCAACGTATTTCCATGCCCAATTACATATTCCATACATTCTTTTCCCTGCTCTTCTTTTCCGATTCGGTAGTAACATACTCCCAGCAGGAATCTGCGTGTAACCTCATAATAAGGCAACTTTTCCGTATCATTTTCCAGTAATCTTACTGCTGCCTCATCTTCACCTTTCAGCATCAAATTTTTTGCCATAAACAGTGGATTCTTTTGAAATACTTTCCCTGCTTTTTCTAATGTAGCCGAATAACCTGCCGCATCTTTCTCCTGATATTTCTTCGACAGTTCGAGATTCGTCATGATCTGCTGCCAGGAACGTCCCTCTCTTTTTCCTTCCCATTCATTCTTTATATACTCTTCTGCCTTCTGCAACTGCCCATTTATGATCAGTGCAACTACATATTTAGACTCAGCTATCAGCATGACACTTTTTTGAAATCCATGATAATCCAAGCTCTTTCCGTACTTTATCAACTCTTCCAGCATTTCTGAATATTTTTCTGCATCACATTGCTGTGACAGAATCCGGTCAATTTTTGAAAAATCTCTGAGAATGTCCCTGATTAAAATGAATATACCTGCAATCAGATCAACCACCACGCAAATCCACAGAAGCCAGGGATCTGTCGTGACCCAGCCCGGCTGCTTCACATCGAAAAAGAGTACTGTCTCCTGATGCGGGAACGGATTTCCTTTGAAAATACTCACCACACAGATCAATGCTGCATAAATCAACAGCACATTCCGTATCATCCTGATGCGTCCATTTTTCTGCTTTTCATAAATCTTTTTTATCTGCTCTTCCATTTTCTCTACCTCGCTGTCACACTATTTTTGTACCTACAACATAATTATACATAATTTCTGCTGTTATTGAAATCTTCTCTTGCTGTCTCCTGCTTTCCGGGAGTATAAGCTGCCAGCAGAGTTTTATGGCACTCGGACAGGCAAAAATCAGTCTGCTTCTTGCATGCCTGCGAAAACTGATCCTGCTGATCCCTCTGATCTTTATCCTGCCGCTCTTTTTATCTGATAAGGTATTTGCAGTTTTCCTTGCAGAACCAGTCAGTGATATCCTGGCGGCTGCCATTACAACCATAACCTTCTTAAGCCGCTTTAATGGAATATTGAACCAGAAAGACCTCGCCTGCTGCAAAATTTTCAACAATACAGACTGATGCAATCAATGCCAGTGATACCAGTACATCTGATTGCCTGAACCTGTCCGATTATTTTCTTCAGTCTTCGGTACAGATTATCTGCATCCATACATTGTCTCATCTTCCCATCTCCTTATCACCAGAAATATTAATATTGTAGCGAATCTCTGTTCGGTTGTACAATATCTACTGCTGCCTGTTCTTCTTTCTCCGCTGTTTTGCAAAATTCTTCCACTTTTTCACGATTGACCATATCAATCTGATTATCACAATCTACTGCCGCATATCCTTTTTCTTCCAGACAATTGATAATTTTTCTTTTCACCTTTAATGTATTTAACTCCGACTTCTCCTTCATATAAACAGACCGAAAAGTTTGCGCTGTTTTTTTTACTTCTGCATTCATTTCAGATTCTACGGTTTCTTTCTTTTCTTCTTTTTCCGTAATTCGATTTTGTCCGCACCCTGTAAAAACAATAAGAACTATCAATATCATCGCAAATATCTTACATATGTAATAATTTCTCATAAAAATTTTTTTATTCTTCAAAATACTCATCCAATACTGTTGCATCTTTTTTAACAACATAACCACTTCCACCGATTCCTTTCACATTCTCAACCATACTGATAAGAAGAATTGGTTTGTCCACGCTTTTATCTGCCGTAAACACCGAAAACCACCCGATTTCTTTGCCAGAAGTATCTTCTTTCGTTGCCTTCAACTCGGCTGTCCCTGTTTTTCCAGCCAGCAAAATATCGTCACGATGTGCAGCATATCCGGTTCCTTCCGGATCATTTACAACACCTTCCACCCCTTGCATAATTTCTTCTACATTTTCTTTGCTAAACGCATTTTCTATCCATGTTTCACCGGATGCTTCTTCTTTGTATTTCAAATACGGTTTTATCATATTCCCTTCATTTAAAAATGAAGTATAAATACTTGCCAGATGTAATGGATTTACAAGAATCTGCCCTTGCCCATAACCACTATCTGCCAATTGTATTTCTGTTTCTATTTTATCTGTATTGGAATATGTTGATTCCTGCATCGCAATCTCAAACGGCATATTCTGATTAAATCCTATTTCATTTAAAGTATTCATAAAATTCTCACTACCAATTTTAAGAGCTGCCTTTGCAAAATAAATATTATCAGAATAGATAATTGCATTTTTCATAATAACCGGTTCATATTCATGAAGTGTTGTCACTTGATAAGATCCCCAAGACGAATCTTTCTGCCATGCCAAACCTTCATTTCCAAAATCTTCTTTTGGATCTATGCTTCCCGTTTTCAACCCAATTCCTGCCACAACTGGTTTAAATGTTGAGCCAGGACACCATACTTGACGAAAACGATTATATAATGGCTTCTTTTCATCTTCGTTTAATGATGTCCATTTCTCTGATGATAAGCCCCGTATAAATTCATTATTATCATAAGATGGGGTACTTACCAAAGCCAATACTTCTCCCGTATAAGGATTCATTGCGACAGAACACCCCGGATCTTCTTTAAACTGCTCGTATAATGATTTTTGCAAATCGGAATCTATCGTTAATCTTATATCCATACCATCTTCTTTAAAAATACTTGCAAGAACCTCTTTTACTTCCCCATCACTATCCAAAATCTTTATATCACAACCATCTTTTCCTTTTAATTGCTTTTCGTATAACTTTTCCACCCCAGATCTTCCGATTACACTTTCAGCTGAATATCCTTCCCCTGGATGATTTTCCAAATCTTCTGCTGTTACAGACTGTACATAACCAATTAAATGAGCTGCTGCTTCCCCTAACTCATAGGTTCTAACTTCCACATCTGATAGCATAACCCCTGGAATTTCCAAAAGTTTATTCTGACAATCCTGCTCCTCAAGTGTCTTTTCTTCTGGCTGTATTTTCATTAAATCTATTTCTTCTACTTTCGGAATAGTTTCAATTGGTACAAAAGAATCTTCTTTTACCCACTTTGCTGTGAGTTTGTTATTTATTGTTTCTACATCTATCTCTAATAACTCCGCTATTTTTTCAATAGATACATTCCTGTCTTCCAGCTTTCCCGGTATAATGCCAACTGATGTTGCTACTCCTTTTCCTGCAAGCATTTTACCATCTCGGTCTAATATTTCTCCTCTCTCCGCTTTTGATGTAGTAACACTTATTTTATCATCACTCTCTAAATCTGGAAAAATCAAACTATCCTGCCATACTAATTTATATCCCTGTTTCGTTTTCTTCAGTTCTGCCATATTGTCAAATTGTATTGTTCCGGCAATTGTATTACATGATGTTTCATACGAAAGCGTAACTGTATCTGCTTTTTTCTCTTTCACAGCTATATGACTGATTTTAATGTCACTGACCTCTATTCCTTCGTATATCTTAGAATTTCGTTGTATGTATTCTTCTTTTGTCAGATAAACTTTTTCATCTGAATCTATCATAGTATACATTACTTCATATTCCTTTTTTTCAATATGGTTCATATATTCCACAAGTGTGTCTTCTGGTGATTCCGTTATCGTCCTTTTTAATAATACACCTCCTGAAACAGCAATTACTGTTATAGCTACTATCAGCCCAAAAATCTTACATTTGTAAGATTTTTGGATATTTTGCTTTTTTCGTCTTCTTTTCATAGATATTCCTTTCTTCTAATTTTTTTGTTTCTTAAATCTTACACTTGTAATATTTAAAAGTCAAGTCTATTTTCAGGAATTGTATACTCCAGATTCACCATTAGACTATCACACTTTTTCTCCTGCCTTTTAATATGCCGGAACACCATATCCATAGATATTACTGCTTCCAATACTGTAACTCCGTCTCGCCACTTTATCCCCACTATTGCCTTCAATGGTATTTACAGTTCCACCACTGACGCTCTCTACAATTCCAACGTGGTCAATCGTTCCATTGTTTCCCCAGTCAAAGAAAATAATATCTCCTGCCGCCGGAGTATAACTGGCGTCACGGAACCTACCTTTACTTTCAAACCACTTCACACCGTCCGAACAAAGAGAAAATTTCGGAATGACTCCACTCTGAATATAACCGCTCTGGTCTGCACACCAGGACACAAAGCAGGCACACCACTCTACCCGGCTTCCAAATCCATACCAGCTCCAGTAAGTTGTCCCACTTTTTCCTTCCTGCGATGCTGCCACCTGAACGATTGCCTGATTGCCGATACCTGTCGGGATTCTTCCAAATGCATAATACTGAAGCACATGTGGTACATACTGCTTGTCCCCATAACTGCTCCACCCCATTCTCTGTGCCATCATATCAGAAAATTCTGCTGCATTGGCAAGGGTATATCCACCTCTAGCTTTCGCCCATTCCAGATATCCATTTCCATAATTGTAGCTTTGCAATGCCAGTTTAATATTTTCCATATCCAGAGGATTTTTTACTCCTGCACGTTCCAGACAGCTTTTTATTTCCTGCACTCCGCAAGAAATCGAATACTCCGGATCTGTGATTCCATTCGGCTGTCTGGGATATTTTGTATTAAAGCTCCCTTCTGAACACTGCATAGGGTCAAGTCCTCTCCCGCCTGATTCCTGCATCATAATGGCTTTGATTAGTTCCACATACTCTCCAATGCCATATTGATTTGCATACTGTCGGATTAGTGGTTCATATGCTTCTACTTCTGCACTAACCGAAGAAACCGTACTGGAATTATCCCCACCTGTCATGCATAGAAAACCACCAAATAAAATGACGATAATCAAAATCATAACCGCAATCCAACCACCTGCAGTCAATGCACTCAGTAATGCTTTTGTGGCTTCAATCAACGCTTTTATCGCATGTGTTACCGCTTTTGCTGTCTTTTTCACTGCAATCTTGGTATCTCGTGCTGTCTGTCTTACTGTCTGCACTGCTTTTTCTGCCTTTTTCATGGAATAATGCATTGCTTGGACAGAAGCATTTGCTATCTGCTCCGATGTTTTGATACTGGTCCTTGCTGTTTGTTCTGCAGTCTTGACCACTTTCCCAGAAGTCTTGATGGTACCTTTTCCAGTATTCTTTACTACCTGTTCCGATACTCTCCCGGTCTTGATAGTTCTTTTATCTCGCTCAATGGTCTTGATTTTTTTGACAGCAAGTTCTTTCCCCTGCTCCTGTGCCTTTTCTTCGCCTAAAGGCGGTACTGGTCGTATTTGTTCTTTCGGCTGGTAAACTGTTTCTTCGCCTGCCGAAGAAACAGAAACTTTCTCTTTCTTCCGTTCAATAAGCTTTTCTGCCTGTCTGCGTACCTGATGCCCTGTTTCGTGAAAAATGCGGTCAGTATACTCGCTGGCCGCATCTTCTGCATAACCCACTGGATTATTATCTCTGTCTTTGGAATTTTCCGTAGATTGTATGACATTTTCTTTTGTTCTGACATAAGACTGCTTAACATGGTCTGTCACTGTAACCGTCTTATCTAATACTTTAATATCCTTATGGACTTGGCGTGTTTTTATCTTACGATCCATCGCTTTTCTCCATTTGAATCTTTATCTAGCGTTCATGATTAGTTTCTTTTTTGCTCACCTGTGGCAAGTCCCGACAGTATTCCGGGTACTTTATGCGGATTGCTTCATAGAAATATGGTGCATAACCACAATCGAACATCTCATATGGGGTAGACAGACTTTCTTCTCCCTTCTCAACATATCCATTCCACAAGTTGAAAGCCAGTCTGGTCAATCGTGCCGAACCGCCTGTCTGCCACCCTTCATGCAATGCTTCTGGTTTAATCAAACGCTCTTTAAAATCAAACATGCGATCAACATGATTTCTGGTATCTTCAGAAATTCCCACACAATAGAAAAATGAACTGTAATAACTGTCGTGCTTTCCGCATTTAGCTAACATCTGATAAAAAAACTTTTCGTGTTCCTTTGATGAAAATCTGATTTCTGACATATTTGGCTCCTTTTCCGGCACTAAAAAACGCCACAAATTGTGACGATTTTCAGTGCCTTGCTTTTCATTATTCAAAATATTTTTAATTTTACATTCTTCCCCGGTTGATACTGTCCTCTCCCGGCTTTGTGGTCATCAGTTTATACAACCTTGTATTGGTTGGGAATCTATTGACGAACGGTACAAGCGAACTTCCATATTTCACCAGACCACAACCGGCATCTGCATTTGTGATATATCCCATTTGCTCTGTAGAAATATTCAAAAGTGTCGCCAACTTTGCTCTGTCCGGCTCTGCCTGATTAAGCATCACGATATACTCACTGTTGGAAATCATCGTACTTGCAAGAACAGAATCTAACAGATATTCCACGTTCTGTGTGATTGCTGTCGGGAATGCATTACGCTTACGAAATCTTCGCCATGCAGAGTTAAAAAATGCTCCGGAATACTCATTTTCAAATACTACATGAAACTCGTCTAAGAAAATATGGGTTCGCTTTCCCTGTTTCCAGTTCTCCGTTACCCGGTTCAACATTGCATCAGTGATTACCAGAAGTCCCATGGTCTTTAACTGTTTTCCTAAATCCAGAATGTCGTATACCATGATACGGTTATTCACATCAACATTACTTTCGTGTGCAAATGCGTCCAGACTTCCATTGGTAAATAATTCTGATACCAGTGCCAAATCCTGTGCTTCCGGTTCTTCCTGTTCTAAAAATTTTTCACGCAACACCCGCAAAGTCGGCACTGCTCCGCCATGCTGATATTCCTCATAAACTTCTCCCACACATCGGTCAATAATGGAACGTTCCTTTGCATTGATTCCTTTTTTATCCAACTGTTCAAACAGAGATAAAATAAACTGTGACTTCTCAATCACTGGATCACCGCCATCTCCATATCCGTCTACCATATCCATTGCATTGATATGGTCCCGGCTTCCTGCAGCAATGCGAACCACTTCTCCGCCCATTGCTTCAACTAATGATGCATACTCTCGCTCTGGATCACAAATCAGGATATCGTCCTGCGTTGCCAGTGCCAGGAATACAATCTGCATTTTTGCATTAAAGGATTTTCCACTTCCCGGCACACCCAAAAGGAATGAGTTTGGATTCAACAGTTTTTCTTTATTACACATGATTAAGTTATGGGAGATTGCATTTTCTCCACAATAGATACCTCCTGCGTCCATAATCTCCTGCACCCGGAATGGCATCAACACTGCTACACTCTCCGAAGTCAGTGTGCGGACTGCTGGAATCTTCCGGTGTCCGATGGGTAGTGCTGTATTCAGTCCGTCCATCTGCTGAAATTTTAGAATCGAAAACTGGCATAACTTTTTCCGTCCAATTGTCAGAAGTGTTTCTGTATCTGCATCAAGCTGTTTCTTTGATTCTGCCGTATGCACCATAGTCAGTATTCCAAACATCATACGTTGATCTCTCGTGGTCAGATCGTCCATAAACTCTTTACTCTCTTTTCTCTGCTGTTCTAAATCATACGGAATGACAGCAGAAAAGTTATTGTTTGCATTCTGCCGTCTCTGCCAGTTCGTGATATTTGTCTCCACACCAAGCAGACGTTTTTCCACTTCCTGTACTGCTTCATCAGTCGGAACCGGAATCACATCAATGCTCAACATCAGATTTCGATTCATGTCGGTCAGTTCTGCTATCATATCGTCTTTGATGTAAGAAGCATACTCACGAAGAAAAAGTACTCTTCCATAACGATCTCCCATGCGGAAATAATCTTTTTCAAATTCAAAGGTATCCGGACAGATATAATCTTTGAAGCTGTGTCCTTTTCTCATATTCTCCTGAATATCAAAATGGAAACCAGATTCTTCTCCTGTACGGTAAAAATCATGCAGAATCCGTAACTTATCTTCTCCATTTATCTCTACACATTTGGAACCCAATCTTGCAAAATGACTGTTCAGCTCTGTTGTCACTCGTGCAAAATACGTTCTGGCTTCTTCGATTGTTTTCTTATAGCAGGATACTGTCACATATTTTTCCTGCACCATGCTGTTGGAACTGGTTGCCTTATCTAAAAGCATATTGTTGTACTCTTTCCGATATAAATCCAGTCCGTCCTCCTGCATCGGAATCAGAATTGCTTTTTCAAAATCCACCTTATTCAAGCGGCGATTATTGATCGTTATTTTTGTTGTTCCACCGCAATCGAAAGAATTTAATAAATCCATATATTCCAGGAACATGGTTTCCTTATCTACTTTGCTTGCCACCGCATAGTTGATATCCGTAAATTTATAAGTACGTGCAAATTTATTTCTCCCGATTTTAAATATCCCGTCAGACCAGATAGTCTCGATGGGAATTACCTGCTGTACGCTTCTTGGAATTACAAATTTTTCTTTATCCTGCTTGAAAATATTACTCAGCGTTTTTATCATTCTTCTTGCGTCCCTCCTTCTTCAGACTTTCTTTCTCATATTTTTTAATGATTGGTTCTACCGCATCAAAATAAAGATTTTCTGACCGGAACACCAGTTTTTTCGGCATCAGGATTTCTGATTTTATCCATGCCCAGATAAACTGCTCCGCTGTCATTCCATGATATTTTACAAACCCGAACACTACACATGGGGCAGCTCCCAGTACACAAATCCAACTCACTGTTTCCATACTCATGTATGGGTGAAGCAAAAAATAAAGCCCAACGGCAATCCCGCAGGCTAATCCTGAAAAGATAAACTGTCTCAGGGACAATCCGAAAAAGATTGCCTCTGTGTAATCCCTGATTTCCTTGTTAATTTTTACTTCCAAAACGATACACCTCCAAATCGCACATTTGTTATATTTTTCCTGTTCTGTTACACTTTGGGTAAATGAAAGGGGGACTGACCTATGCCAATCACTGTTATGATTTCACTTGTTGTTACCGTTGCTCTATTCCTGATTTCTCTGCTGTTTCGGATTGCTGCCAGATTAAATCTGACCTTACCGCTGTTATACTTTCTTGCTGTTTCCACAATTCTGAATCCATGGGCAGCAACTCATGAGAAACTTGCATTTGCAATCCTCTATCTGCTGACTGCCTTTTCTGTTCTCAGCTGGATTTTTGCTCTGCGACGCAAATGGCAGGAACATCAATACTACAAAGTTATGAAAGACGATATGTCCTTCCAGATTTCTCGTGCCAGACAAAGAGGGATTCCTTTAGATTCTGTTCATTTTGATTCTCAGGGAAATATGCGGTATAACAATAGCAACAACATTGTAGAATAAATTTTAAGGATGCTTTCGGGCGTCCTTTTTACAATCCCATCATTTCCCTCACTACCCTGTCTGACATCTTCACCGCACCGACCAGTACCAACATATTAAAAATCAACTCTCCTATATAACTCCATACCATGGTCACTGCAGCTGCGTCCGGATCGACTACTGGCGGTGATGATGCAAATAATGAAAAAATAATGCAGGCAAGCACCACGATTGCTCCCTCCAGACACACTGCTGCGTATGATTTCAAAAAACTTCTTCCGATATTCTGACTCGGCTCTCCTGCAAATGAAGATAATGGAATCGGTGCAATCGCTGTGTAAAGATACAATCGAAAAAATCTTCCATATACACTCATAATCATAATGAAGCTCAGAACTGTAATAAAAAGTCCACCGATCAACGTCACCGCCCATAGAGGAATACTTTCAAAAAATCCACAATCTTCTACCGCTTCTATGATTTCGTCCGGTAAAACGGTATCTTCCGTACTTCCAAATCCTGCGGTCTGCATAATCGTACTGGTCACTCCTTGTATGATATTGAATAATGCCATCATCATCTCCAGTCCATACGTGACTACGCCTTTTGCAATCGCAAAACGGATAAAAATTTTCAATGCGTGTTCCGGTCTTTTTACCTCTGTGAAACTGCCACAAGTCTTGACCACTCCGACCACAAAGAAAAGTACTAACAAGGCATAGCCGATTGCCTGCAATGCTCCATGAATCTGCACAATCACCTGCCAGATACCGCCACCCTTAAAGGTCTCCGGTGACTGTGTAAGTATCTGCCATATTTCTGCAAGTTTGCTGTTCCAGGTATCCAAAGCATTTTGCAAGTTCTGTACTACCCAGTTATCTGACACCTTCTAAACACCTCCTGTCTTAACCGGGACAGTGCGGCTCCTTTCGGGCCTGCACCGTCCCATTTTCTTTTTTCCTTATTCCCTGTTCTTCTTAACCTGTAATCAGATTCAGGATTTCTTTCGCAAATGTAATGATTACACCACCTGCTAATGTTAAAAATCCATTCGCTCTCTGACTTGGATCGTGAGATTTCAGTGATAAACCAACCTGCACAATTCCAAAACCCAGTAAAATCATTCCGATAGCACGAATCAGTCCAAAGATAAACGTGGACAGATTATTGATAACGGTCAGTGGATCGTCTGCCGCAAATACGGTACTTGCTCCTGCTGTCATAATCAGTACCATTGCAATATACACTGCCATGGCACGTTTCATTTTTGCTGTCATTGGCAGCTTCTTCGTTGATTTTGTTGTTTCTTTCTTCTCCTGCTTCTTTCGCATATCTAACTTCATTTTTTTGATAGCCTCCTATATATTTTTCTTGGATTTACTGATATTTCTGAATGATTTCTTCCAGATCTTCATCGGATAATAATGTCCCAGTATTCTCCGATGTAATAAAGCAGGAATTCAATGTCTGATGTTCTGTGCCCTTTAATAATTCATAGATCCGTCGATCTCCAATGTTGTCTAAAAGTTCCCGGATATCCTGTGCAAACCGTCCTTTGTCCCTTTGTTTTATGGAATCCATATCCTGCATCATTTCATCCAGATGTTCCCGGTATCTGCGCTCTTCCAGAAAATCTTCTCTGTCCATCTGGCGCAACTTTTGGATCTTCTCTTCTTCCATTCCCAGTTCACGCAGTTTCTTTTCTTCCTGTTCTTTCCAATAATTCCACTTTCGTTCTTCACTTGTCTTGTTATAAGCCATTTATCTTTCCTCCGATCTGATTTTTGGTATAGAAATCAAATCGAAGTATGGCGGTGATCGGATATGTGGTGTCCCACGATTCTCGAAAAATGTCGAATAAAAAAGTGCTGCAACCAGTTCGATCACAACACTTTGCTTTTTATTCCCATTTTGTTGTCTTAAGCACTTTCTTTGATACAAATATAATTCTTCTCCTTGCTATGCCTTTCCTTAAAACACCACAAAGAAAAGTATATAAAAAAAGGCTGTCAAAACTATGTTATATAACAGTCACTTAACAGTCATTTTTCGCATTATCCGACATCTTTCGACATTTCTTCTAAGTCCGTTAATATCCAAATAATTTTTCACCTTCTTTCGTTCCTTCGGAATTATCTTGCATTCTCTAAATCATTTTCAGAGCCTTCATCTACAGGAGCTGTCACTGGCAGCTCCTTCCGAACGCATGGCGATACAGAGACCCTGCCACTGGCAGCTTCTCTTGCATACTTTGATATAAAAACTGCCAGGATTTTACCCCGGCAGTCCACTTTTTCCATATTCAGTTATTCTGTTGGAAACATCACTGTCTCCAGCTTGTTTCTTTCGGTTTCAGACAGATCATACGTCCCAGAATGATTCTTTTCCACTTTTACAGTTACTGTCACCGGATCTCCATAGCTGTTCTTATCAATGCTCTTCTGCACACTTTCCGTTAAAACAGATGCAAATACACCCGGATCTGTTTCTTTCATTCCCTGTGCAATCTTTTCCTTGCTGACTTCTGCGGAGCTCTGCTGCAATGTCTGAAACACATCGGACGGTTCAACTTTTACACTGACCGTGTAATTTCCATCCTCATCCTTTTTCTCATCCTGCACCTTGTACTTCGCCATTTTTTTAACCTCTGCCATCTTCTCTGTGTAAGCTGCAATCTCCTCTTCTGTGATGTTATCGGAAGAAGCAAATTGCTGACGGATGCTTTCATTGAAATCTTCTACGACCTGTTTCTTCACATCCTCTTCTGAGATCTCCATCAGATTCGCATAATCTGCGTACTCTCTATGATACTCTGCATCGAGAGAAGATTGAACGTAGGATTTGGCATCGAAATCTGGTTGTTTGGAGCAAGATGTCATGCATAAGGCACTAATTGCCAAACCAACAAATAATATATTTTTTTTGCTCATTTTATTCAGCATAATCATATGATTTTATTCTTTCTCACTCCAGTCTTTTATAATTCCTCTATTTATATCAATTAATAAATAATTGATTCCATTTTTCTGTTCAATGGCTACAGTTTTATCATCTACCCATTTTATTCTTCCCAAATATTGTGAAAAATAAAACTCATCTGGATAAGTCGACAATATTTCGAACTCTCTAATATATTCCTTATTTTTATAAATTCTAAGAAATATTTGAGCCGTTTTAACTTCATGAGCAAGAACTATTTCAGCAATAAAATTTTTGTTTTTCTTTTTTTTCCATATCCATTCGTTTTTATAATTACAGTTTTTTATTTGCTCACATGCCTTTTCAAAATCAGTACTGTCAATCTGTAACTCTTCAAATACCTTAATTACAGTTTCCTTGAGAACTTGTAATGTCATCATCTTTTTTTCTATATCAGACAAATACATAAACTCCTCAATATTCAATTCATAATCAACTTCATAAACCCCTCCCACTACTTTATTTTCATTCTTTTCTATATCACTCCCACAATTAATCAATATTTTCCAAAAATTGGGTGTATTTACTTTTTCAACCAATCTTTCAACAAATGCAGTAATACATCTTGTTTGCATTCTAAAATTGATTCTGCTTGCTTTATGATTTTTTTCATAATCCTTTTTCGTCGCTTGAAGATATTCATATCCATCATCCAACAGACTTTGAATATAATCTTCATTTTTTTCATATGGATAATCAAAATCAAATTCTTTTAGTTTCAATTTTTCTCTCCTTTCATGACATTCCTTAACATCTTTCTTAATGTTAAGGAATGTCATGCTTTCTTATGTTTTAACTATTCCGGTTTAGGTCGTTTATGATGGCTTAATGTATTTCTTTCTCTGCTTAATCTATTCGTGTTATTTCTCTCCCACTCCAATGCACTAGATCTATTTTGCATATCCTTTTCAACAATTTTTATCAGCAATTTCTTTCATAATTCTATTTACTACTAACTCTCTATCCCAAACTTCTGCACATTCTAACCCAATACACTCTTCTACAGATGATGATTTTATTTCTCCTTTGTAATATATTGAATAAGAGTTGCTAATAGGATCCCTAATATACCTTTTCGGTGGCCACTCTTCATCTTTTTGTCTAAAAGGAATGTTTTTTACATAAATCCATTGTCCATCCTGAAGCAAATCTTTAAAAACACTTATAATAAATTGATATTTCCATTCTTCATCAATCTCTGGATTGAGTGTATCGCCTAATTTATTGTATACACCAAAACCTGCATCTTTAAAAACTCTTGCATACGCATACAATCCATTAGGTAAAGGTATTGCATAAACATCACCAATTTTTATTCTTCTCATTTTCCAAATTCCTTTTCTGCTTCTCTCATATATAATTCTAATTTAGGATTATTCTTACTGATGCCTCTAATAGCATTTCCTGAAGTTCCACCCTCAGATTTGGCGCCACCTAATTGATCTATGAGTTCCTGCTCTCTTCCTCTAATAGCAGCTTTATTAGTAGATGATTTATCCAATATTGCCTTTTCGTATCCTTTAGAATTCATATGATGATTTTTGTCTCTTTTTGCAATATTTTCCAAAGGTGTTCCTGTTCCACTTGTCCTTCCTGCGTACTTTTCTCCAGTTGACGTATTCTCCTTTATATATGTTTGATAAGTTTTTCCTTCTGCCTTTGCAACCAAACCATACGCATCGGCTGCTGCTCGTTCTTCATCTGACAATGTAGTTGGTATTCCACGCTTTTTCAGCAATTCATATGGATCACCATTCCCTGTTATGAAGTGACCTTTGTCAAGACTTATTTTCACAAACTTATTTTTTCT
>OIZO01000107.1_pt1 | contig 66725 bp, 54 predicted proteins | sample 1588551 | NCBI WGS metagenome assembly OIZO01 (sample SAMN03283271) | human gut metagenome | biome: human-associated habitat; material: feces | host: Homo sapiens | place: Peru | collected 2012
TGCAGCAAAATGCAGCGTTGTAGAGCAATTAAGGGATGCTCAATAACTGTTAAGCCAAGGGTTGGAAGGCATAGACGGTTAGAAAATAACCCACGGGATTTTATGCAGATATTACATGTAAATATAGATGATTTTTTGGATGTAACATGATAGAATGGTTACAACAAAAAAAGGAGAACACCCATGAAACCAAGAACAGAAATCAGCATGCAGCTCTACAATCTGATGATGGAACGAGGTTACCCGGAGAATTTATGTGATCTTGTCACCAGAAATCTGAATACCGATTATACAGCAACAAGGATGATCGGATATTTATCCCATTATTCTGATTTGCCGGATGTAGAAGTTGTGGATGAAATGCTTGCTATTTTAAGTGACCGTAACGAGCTTATCAAGAAAAAAGAATCTGAACAGGCACAGGCCAGGATCAGTGAGATTTACAGGTTTGGATTAGACATTAAATGATAATGAAATAGATAAGAGGGAGCAAAATCTGCCCCCTCGATTATTTTTGCTCTAAAATATAAGCCAATAAAGCGTCGCATCCTTCATTTACGTCTCTGTAAGTTGCATCAAAATTCCCAGTATACCAGGGATCTGCGATATCAGCGCCTTTACGTGATGTGTAATCTAAAAGTTTAGAAACCTTACCATCCGGATCACCTTTAAGCATGCGGTTAAGATATTTTATATTGATCGAATCCATACCTATGATATAATCGAAATTATCATAATCGGAAAATGAAATCTGTTTTGCACGATGTGGTACTAAAGGAATTCCAACTTCTTTTAGTTTGTTTACTGTACCTCTATGCGGTGGATTTCCGATTTCTTCTGTGCTTGTCGCAAAACTGTCTATTACAAACTGATCACTCAACCCTTTTTCTTTTACCTTATAGGTAAACACGCTTTCGCTTAAAGTTGATCTGCAAATATTCCCCCAACATACAAATGCTACTCTTATTTTCATGATGTACCTCATTCTTCTAATAAATATACTGGAAATATTTCTCCCTGTCTCTTATGCCTCCAATGCATAGGAAAGAAGCTTTTTCAAATTGTGATGAAACTGACGTTTATATGCATGCAGTTTTTTCTTCTCAGAAACGGAATAGTGTTTCTCCACGTAGATATCATATCGTTTGAACAAATTTCGGAAATCCGTATCCTGTCTTTGTCCCCAACGGACCAGTACCCAGTTCATGGCATCTATATTCCAGTATTCGCTTGGAATTCCTGCCATTTTCAACGTGGTAATCTGACGCATTGCCTGCATGGATAGGCGGCTGAGCTGGCGTTCACGGTGCATCTCATCCGGATCATTTTTCCCAAGCTTTTTCATTAATTTTTGAGAGAGTGTCTTTGTCCTGGAAGCACGTTCCATTACACGAACACTTTGATCAATGATATCCTGGAGCTGCACTGCTGCATTCCAGTAAGTCACGAAAGAAACGGATTCTTTTTCATCTTCCGGCGTAAGTTTAAATGTCTTAAAAACACGGTCTGTAACTCCAAAAATTTCCAGATTATAAGCTTTTCTTTTCGCCGGATTGGAAAGAACCCGGTAGGCTTCCAGAATCTCCTGCATAAAAGCAGTTGTATCTATATCTTTATGCATATTGGCATCCGGATGGTAGACCTTAGCCAATGCATTTTTCGCTGAAGTAATTTCTTCCAGAGTCGCATCTCTGGATACACCTAAGATATCGTAATAAGTGCGTGAGCTCATTTTGACCTCCTAATATTAGATTCCATTTTTCTGAAATCACAGAAAATGGACAGTACCTCTAATATACGCCTGTAAAATTGAAAAGTCAATTCTCTCCAGACATATTTCCCCACCATCGCTACTATACTGGTAAAAGAATAGTCCATGGGGGAATTGCAGATGAAGAAAGGTTTTACAGTGATTCTGCTGAGTGTTTTTCTGCTGTATAGGATTACATTTCCGACAACTGTAGTCCACGCGGAAGAAGTAGAAATAAGTGCGCCGTCTGGTATTCTTATGGAAATGTCTACGGGAACGGTTTTATTTGAAAAAGATGCAGATACTGCACGGCCACCGGCAAGTGTTACAAAGATCATGACAATGTTGTTAATCTTTGATGCATTAGAAAATGGAACTATATCACTTGATGATGAAGTGTCAACTTCCGAGTATGCAGCTTCTATGGGAGGATCTCAAGTATTCCTGGAACCGGGAGAGATCCAGACGGTAGGTACGCTGCTAAAATGCATTTCTGTCGCAAGCGCAAACGATGCATGTGTAACTATGAGTGAATGTATCTGCGGTAATGAACAAGAATTTGTAAAACAAATGAATGCGCGGGCAAAAGGACTTGGAATGAAACATACAAACTTCGTAAACTGTAACGGATTAGATGCAGATGGTCATGAGATGAGTGCCAGAGACATTGCACTCATGTCGCGGGAACTGATGACCAAATATCCGCAGATAAAGGACTACTGTACGGTCTGGATGGAAAATATCACGCATACAACTGCCCGTGGATCTTCAGAATTTGGCCTGACGAATACAAATAAGCTGATCCGGCAGTACGAATATGCCACTGGTCTGAAAACCGGATCTACCGGAAAGGCAAAGTTCTGTGTATCGGCAACGGCAAGTAAGAATGGTGTGGATCTGATCGCAGTAATTATGGGCGCTGAAGATTCAAAAAGCCGTTTTAAGGATGCGGTAACCTTATTGAATTATGGATTTGGGAAATGTCAGATTTATAAAGCAAAAGAACGGAAACTGCCATCGGTTCTGGTGAAAGGTGGCAAGGAAGAACATCTAAAGATTCAATATGAGGAAGGATTCACTTATGTAGATACGGAAGGATCCGATTTATCGAAAGTCGAAGAAGTAACAGAAATTCCAGATGAAGTAAAAGCACCTGTGAAAAAAGGGGACACAGTTGGCCGGATTTGTTATCGGATAAGCGGGAAAGAAATCGGATCCGTAAATCTGATCGCTTCAACACCTGTGGAAAAGGCAGATTTTGGAGATTATCTAAAAAAGATTTGGAAGAAATTATTATAACACTTGTCGGGAACATGGAAAATGTTTTATAATAGAGGGTACGAATGCGGGTAGCTCAGAATAATTTTTAGTCTGTTTTATGAAATTTTGCTACCCGCAATGGATATAAAAATACAGGAGGCAGATTAAATTAATGATTACAGAACGTATTGATCATACATTATTAAGAGCAGATGCAACAGAGGAAGATATCCGTGGATTATGTGAGGAAGCAGTTACGTACGGATTTTATTCTGTTTGTGTGAATTCAAGTTGTGTTGCGCTTTGTGCCTCTCTTCTGAAAAATACAGGAATTAAAGTATGTACCGTGATTGGTTTTCCGTTAGGAGCAATGTCAACAACTGCGAAGATTGCAGAAGCAACAGCAGCAGTGAAAGACGGCGCAGAAGAGCTGGATATGGTTATCCATATTGGGGCATTGAAGAGTGGAAACTGGGATTATGTAAGAAGAGATATCGGTGCGGTTGTAGCTGCTGCCGGGGATGACGTGATTGTAAAGGTGATTCTTGAGACATGTCTGCTTACAGACGAAGAGATTCAGGAGGCTTGTCTTGTAAGCCGTGATGCAGGTGCAGACTATGTAAAAACTTCTACCGGTTTTTCAACTGGCGGAGCAACTGTAGAAGCAGTTTCTCTTATGAAGCGTACGGTTGGCTCTGACATGAAGGTAAAGGCATCCGGTGGTATTCATACACTGGAAGATGCACGGAAGATGTTTTATGCAGGTGCAGACCGTATTGGATCAAGTTCCGGTGTGGCGATTGCAGAAGCTGAGATGTCCGAGATACATACGATATGAGCATCCTAGGTTTTTTCACAGTTCTTTTTCTGATTGTGTGCGCGGTTATATTAGCAGAAATGTATCGGGAGCAGCATTCTTTTTGTGTAACACATTACGAAGTACATTCACCAAAGATAACCTGCACAGCCGAAAAAGACTCAGTGAACAGAATTATTTTTTTAAGTGATATGCACAACCATGTTTATGGTAAGCAGAACAATAAATTGTTCGAAGCTATAAAAGCAGAGCAGCCGGATCTGATTTTAATTGGCGGAGATATGCTGGTGGCAAAAAATGACGTGCGATACCAAGAGGCACTGGATTTTGTCAGTCGTCTTCCGCAGCTCTGCCCGGTTTATTATGCCAGTGGAAATCATGAACAGAGAATCAAAGAGAATCAGGAAAACTATTCTTTGTGTTACGAAGAGTATCGTAAAAAATTACAGGCAGAAGGGGTTCGTTTTCTGGAAAATGAAAGTTGCGATATTCTGTTGGGAAATCAACAGATTCATATCAGCGGATTGGAACTCCCACTGATTGTGAATAAAAAATTCCGCAAGGCGGATGTCACCGCTGAAGATGTACGCAGATGTCTGGGAGAAAAGCATACTACAGGAAATCAGGAAAAACAGCAGGAGACAACAGAGAATTTCGCAGACAACAGTTATCACATTCTGCTTGCCCACAATCCATCCTATATGGAAGCTTATAAGGAATGGGGTTCCGATCTGATTTTGTCTGGACATTTACATGGAGGATGTGTACGCTTGCCGGGAATTGGCGGCGTGATCACTCCGCAGGCATTTCTTTTTCCAAAATATTCAGGAGAGATGACCGTGGAGGGAGAACAGACGATCATCGTCAGCAAAGGGCTTGGAACACATACATTTAATGTGAGACTGTTCAATCCGGCAGAAGTGATTGCAATCACCCTTTGTAGATAAAAGGAGATTATTATGGGAATACCGGTAAAACTGGAAGTATTTGAAGGACCGTTGGATCTGCTCCTTCATCTGATTGAGAAGAATAAAGTAGATATTTACGATATCCCCATTGTGGAGATTACGAATCAGTACATGGAATATATCCGTCAGATGCAACGGGAAGATCTGAATGTGATGAGTGAATTTCTTGTTATGGCAGCGACGTTGTTGGATATTAAATGCAAGATGCTTCTTCCAAAAGAAGTCAAAGAAGACGGAGAGGAAGAAGATCCAAGGCAGGAACTGGTTGAACAGCTGCTACAGTATAAAATGTATAAATACATGTCTTATGAGCTCAGAGACCGCCAGGTAGATGCGGATCTGATTTTATATAAGAATCCGACAATTCCGGAAGAAGTTCTGGAATATGTGGAGCCAGTTGATCTTGACCTTTTACTTGGGGATCTGACAATGGTACAGTTAAAGAAAGTTTTTCAGGAAGTTATGCGTCGGCAGACAGATAAAGTGGATCCGGTAAGAAGTAAATTTGGCAAGATTGAGAAAGAGGAAGTTTCACTCACAGATAAGTTCCTTTATGTGCGTGATTATTTACAGGAACACCGCCGGTTCAGTTTCCGTCAGCTTCTTCAGAAGCAGAAGAGTAAAATGCATGTTGTTGTTACATTTCTTGCGATTCTTGAAATGATGAAGCTGGGTGAAATTTATGTTGAACAAGAATCTACTTGTGGTGAGATCATGATCGAGAGAAAAGGAGACGTAGTGTAAATGGCAGGAGTAAAAACACTTCAGGCTGCAATTGAAGCTATTTTATTTACAATGGGAGAGTCTGTTGAACTAAGTAAAATTGCGAAAGCAATCGAACAGGATGAGCAGACAACCGAAGAATTACTTCAGGATCTGATGAAGAAATACGAATCAAAGAACAGAGGAATCCGCATCATTGAACTGGACAAGTCTTATCAGATGTGTACAAAGAAGGAAATGTATGACTATCTGATCCGTGTGGCAAAGCAGCCAAAGAAATATACTCTGACGGACGTTCTTCTTGAGACAATGTCAATCATTGCATACAAACAGCCGATCACTAAGATCGAGGTAGAAAAGATCCGTGGAGTAAAGTCTGATCATGCAGTAAATAAACTTGTGGAATATGGTCTGGTAGAAGAAGTCGGAAGACTTGATGCACCGGGAAGACCAATTCTTTTCGGCACGACGGAAGAATTCTTAAGAAGATTCAGTGTACCGTCGATTGATGATCTTCCGTCATTGAATCCGGAGCAGCTGGAACATTTCAAAGAAGAAGCAGAGGATGAGGCAAAGATCCGTATGGACATTTGATTTTTGAATTCTACAACTTGCATTGGAATCATAAAATTAAAAGAAGAATGGAGCTTCCAATATAAACAGGAAATCAATTGATGATAGAATTTAAAAAGTGGTATTTCAGAATCTATTTATTCTTTGTTCGCATACTGATTGTCAGCATGATCATTGGAATTTCTTTTCCGGTTCATGTTTTTGGAACTACATCTGATCATGCAGGACAAAACTGGAAGATAAATGTCAGTTCTAACGAACGTCAGGTAGTTCCAAATGAGCTAAAACAATTATACGCCCTGTCTGCCGTCTTAATGGATGCAGACAGTGGGCGTATTTTATTTTCCAAAAATGGACAGGAAGAACGAGCAATGGCAAGTACAACAAAGATTATGACTTGCATCCTTGCATTAGAGAGCGGCATAATGGATTCGGAAAATCAGATTGTTACAGTAAGCGATCAGGCTGCTGCACAGCCAAAGGTACATCTTGGAATGGTTGCAGGAGAACGGTTTTATTTAAAAGATCTTCTTTATTCCTTAATGCTGGAGTCACATAATGACTCTGCGGTTGTAATTGCAGAAGCTGTTGCCGGAAGTGTAGAGAAATTTGCAGACCAGATGAACCAAAAAGCACGGACGATCGGCTGTTATTCTACTTATTTCATCACACCAAATGGATTAGATGCAGCAGATTCAAATGGAATCCATCACACTACAGCAGAAGATCTTGCAAGGATCATGCGTTATTGTATTATGAATTCTAAAAAACAGGAAGAATTTCTTACGATCACGCGTACCGAAACCTATCAGTTTCAAGATGTTGAAGGAAAACGGTCGTTCAGCTGTTATAATCATAATGCATTCTTAAATATGATGGACGGCGCTCTTTCCGGAAAAACAGGATTTACTTCAGATGCCGGATATTGTTATGTCGGTGCGTTGCGTAGAGATAAGCGGACATTTATTGTTGCACTCCTTGCCTGCGGATGGCCAAATAATAAGAGTTATAAATGGTCCGATATGAGAACTCTTATGACTTATGCTTTGGAGCATTATCAATATAAGACATTTGAAATTGAATTACCTGTCCGGCAGATATTTATAAATAATGGGATAAAGGCACGTTCAGATACGATAGATTATCCCGGTAAAAACGGAACCAAAATTCCTCTTACTGCAAATCTGAAACCTATTTCTTTCCTATTGAAAGAAGATGAAACGATTTCTGTTGACTATGAGATTCCTGATCAATTGGATGCTCCTGTAAGGAAAGGAATGCAAGTCGGCAGGATTCGCTGCACGTTAAATGACAAATTGATCCGTGAATATCCCGTCTATACAACACAGAATGCAGAAAAGAGAACCTTCAAAAAATGTGTAGAATATATTTTCCACCTGTTTTCTATACAAAATTCGTACCAAAAAGCAGGAAATATTAAAAAAGATCAAGCGAGGTGATTAAAATAGTCACTACAATCTAAGACTTTCCTGTGCTAATATAAACGAGTGTTAAAAAACAACAACTAAATTGATTAAATATAAGAGAGGTACACATTATGGAAAACTGGAGGAAATACGAAAAGACTTACTTTATGCCACCTGAGCCATGTTATGACTGGGTAAAGAAAGATTCAATTGACAAAGCACCAATCTGGTGCAGTGTTGACTTGAGAGATGGTAACCAGGCACTGATCGAGCCGATGAGTCTGGATGAAAAGTTGGAATTCTTCCAGCTGCTTGTGGATGTAGGATTCAAGATGATCGAAGTTGGATTCCCGGCTGCGTCTGAGACGGAATATCAGTTTTTAAGAACATTGATCGAGCAGAACATGATTCCGGATGACGTTACGATCCAGGTTCTGACACAGGCAAGAGAGCATATTATCAGAAAAACTTTTGACGCTGTCAAAGGTGCTCCACATGCTATTATCCATGTATATAATTCAACATCTGTTGCACAAAGAGAACAGGTATTTAAGAAAGATAAAGAGCAGGTAAAACAGATTGCAATTGACGGTGCAAAGCTTTTGAAAGAGTTAGCAGAAGAAACAGATGGAAACTTTACATTCCAGTACAGTCCGGAAAGTTTTCAGGGAACAGAAGTTGACTATGCCTTGGAAGTCTGCAACGCAGTTCTTGAGATCTGGCAGCCAACAGCTGATAACAAAGCGATCATCAACCTGCCTACAACAGTGGAAAATGCTATGCCTCATGTATTCGCAAGTCAGGTAGAGTATTTTAACAAGCATCTGCGCGACAGAGAGAATGTAATTCTTTCTCTGCATCCGCACAATGACAGAGGATCAGGAGTTTCAGATGCTGAGCTTGGAATCCTTGCCGGTGCTGATAAAATTGAAGGAACATTGTTCGGAAACGGAGAGAGAACAGGTAACGTAGATATTATTACACTTGCAATGAATATGTTTTCTCAGGGTGTGAATCCGGGACTTGATTTCTCTAATATGAGTGACATTTGTGAAGTCTATGAACGCGTGACAAGAATGAAAGTTTCTCCGCGTCAGCCATATGCAGGAGATCTTGTATTTACAGCATTCTCCGGCTCGCATCAGGATGCGATCGCGAAAGGTATGACCTGGAGAGAGGAGCATGACTGTCAGACATGGACTGTTCCATATCTCCCGATCGATCCACAGGATGTTGGCAGAAGATACGATTCCGATGTAATTCGTATTAACAGCCAGTCAGGAAAGGGTGGCGTAAACTATATCCTGAAGCAGAGCTTTGGAATCAGCTTACCGGAAAAGATGAGAGAAGAAGTCGGATATCTTGTAAAAGATGTTTCCGACAAGGCTCACGAAGAACTTACACCAGACAATGTATATCATATCTTTGAAGACCATTACATCAATGCGAAACCAATTTTCAGTGTTGATGAATGCCACTTTAAACAAGAAGATGGAATTGTCGCAGAAGCAACGATTCACCACAATGGAAGCAACCGCAAGATCACAGGTGTTGGAAACGGACGTCTGGATGCTGTCAGCAATGCGATCAAGCATTATTTTGATATCGAATTTGAACTTGCATTTTACGAGGAGCATTCTTTGACAAAAGGATCTTCTTCCAGAGCTGTTGCTTATGTCGGCGTTATTTCCAACAAGAAGCGTTACTGGGGTGTCGGAGTTGATGCCGATATTATCAAAGCATCTATTGAAGCACTCGTTGTTGCAGTGAATAAATTGGATAGCGTACAGAGATCCCAGACATGCAAGGATGAAAGATTATTAGATATTACAAATTATATTTACGCAAATTATAAAGAAGTTACATTGGACGATCTTGCTGAGAAGTTCTTCCTTTCAAAACCATATTTGTCAAAATATATTAAAGAAAAATCAGGAATGACATTCGGAGATATTCTGAAAGAAATCCGTATGAAAAAGGCAAGAGCAATGCTTAAGAGCAGCAGTGCAACTGTAGAAAGTATTGCAGAATCTGTGGGATATCAGAATGTAGAGCATTTTAACAGAACATTTAAAAAACTGTATAATATCACACCGGTACAGTATAGAAACAAACCTTGATCCCGATTCGAGTTTGACTAAATTTAGAAATGTAATCTTAAAACAAATCGCCTGACAGTTACCATAAATAGTAGCTGTCAGGCGATTACTGTTATGCAGATTCATTATTCTGCTAATTCTTCCCACAATTCATACAATTCTTCTAATCTTGCTTCATTTGCAGCGCGTTCTGTTGAAAGTTTCTGGCACTCAATAGAGTTCGAATAAACTTCCTCTTTCGTCAGTTCTTCGTCAATCTCTGTGTTGCGATCTTCAAGTTTTGCAATTTCTTCCTCTGTTTTCTTCAACTCATTTTTACGTTTACGTTCACGTGCCTGCTGTTCCTTCTGTTCCTGCCAGCTTAATTTTGAATCCGAAGCAGGAGTGGATGCAGCAGAATTGCCTGAATTGGATACATTTTCTGCATTTGTTTCATTTCCAGAAGCATAAGCAAGTGTCAGTGCTTCTTTTTTCTCCAGATAATAATCGTAGTTTCCGATGTAATTAACAAATGTCTGATTCACCAGTTCAAGGATCCGGGAGGCGGTCTGATTGATAAAATAACGGTCATGGGATACATAAAGTATCGTTCCGCTGTAGTTATTTAATGCTTCTTCCAGAATTTCTTTGGAAGTAATATCCAGATGGTTGGTCGGCTCATCAAGGATTAGAAAATTTGCTTCCGAAAGCATAAGTTTGGCAAGCGATACGCGGCCTTTTTCTCCACCGCTTAACGTATGAATCTCTTTGAACACTTCATCTCCGGTAAACTGGAATGCAGCGAGTGTATTTCTGATCTGTGTATTGGTAAGATCAGGATAGTCATCAGAAATCTCATCAAAAATGGTCTTATCATCATGAAGTACGTGATGTTCCTGGTCGTAATAACCAATCGTCACTTTGGATCCAAGTGTGAATTCGCCCTGATCCGCTGCAATAACCTGATTAATGATCTTTAAAAGTGTTGTCTTTCCGGTTCCGTTATCACCAATCACAGCGACATGTTCGCCACGTTTGATTTCAAAACTGATATCACTGAAGAGAACCTGATTGTCAAATTGCTTTGAGAGATGTTCCACTGTAAGAACATCATTTCCGCTGATCTGCGATGGTTCCAGCGTAAAATGCATTTCTTTCGTACTGTCAACCGGTTTGTCCAATGGCGTAATCCTGTCAAGCATTTTCTCACGACTCTCTGCACGTTTGATTGATTTTTCACGATTGAAAGACTTTAATTTATCAATAACAGCCTGCTGATGTTTGATCTCACGCTGCTGATTCATGTATTCTTTCAGCTGTGCATCTCGGATCTGCTGTTTTTTCATTGCATAATCTTTATAATTTCCAAGGTACATGCGAACCTGTGCATTGTCAATTTCAACAACTTTTGTGACAACACGATTCAGGAAATAACGGTCATGGGAGACGATAAATACCGCTCCGGAATAATTGATCAGATATGTTTCCAGCCAGGCAATGGAATTCAGATCCAAGTGGTTTGTCGGCTCATCAAGCAGGAGGATATCCGGACTTGTAAGCAGTAATTTTCCGAGAGAAACACGGGTCTTCTGACCTCCTGAAAGTGTATCTGTCTGTTTATTAAAATCGTCTTCCGTAAACCCAAGTCCCTTTAATACACCTGTAATCTCACTTTCGCAGGCATAACCGTTTCTTGCATCAAATTCAGACTGTAGACGATTGTAGGTCTCCAGGCGGCTCTGCAATTCCTCACCTTCCAGATGCTTCAGTTCATGTTCAATGGAACGAATTTGAGCTTCCATTGCAAAAATATCCGCTTTTGCACTTTTTACTTCCTCATAAATGGTATTTCCGGATTTTAAATCCTGACGCTGCGCAAGATAACCGAGTGTCTTTCCTTTCGCGAGAATAACCTCTCCACCATCAAGAGGTTCTTCTCCGATGATCATCTTAAGGATTGTTGATTTCCCGGCGCCGTTCACACCGACAAGAGCAGCTTTCTCACGATCTTCAATATGAAAGGAGCCGTCTCGTACAATTTCGCGTTCCCCAAACGCTTTTTCTATATTGTGACATGCGAGTATCATATATTTTCACCTCGTTTTTTGACTTCTAACATTATCATTATATAGAAAAATGTCGAAAATACAAGGAAAATATATGGATTTTAAAGGTTTTTGCAAAACAAAAGTTTGACAGAACTTTAACTCTTTTATATAATAAAGGGTAGTTTAAGAGTGGAGGGCTAAAAATTGGAACAAAGAAAGATATCACGTGCAGTCATTTCCAGACTTCCGAGGTACTACAGATATCTGGGAGATCTGCTGGAGGCTGGCGTAGAGAGAATTTCATCCAGTGACCTGAGTAAGAAAATGCATGTAACGGCTTCACAGATACGTCAGGATCTGAATAATTTCGGTGGATTCGGCCAGCAGGGATACGGATACAATGTGAAATATCTTTATACAGAGATTGGAAAGATCTTGGGATTGGATAGAAGTCATAATTTTATTATTATTGGTGCCGGTAATTTAGGACAGGCACTGGCAAACTATGCTTCCTTCGAAAGAAGCGGATTTATTCTGAAAAGTCTTTTCGATGTGAATCCTCGACTGGAAGGCGTAACGATCAGGGGGATTCCTGTGCGTATGGTTGATGAACTGGAAGATTTTCTTAAGAATAATGACATTGAAATTGCTGCACTGACACTTCCAAAATCAAAAGCAATTGAAGTGGCTGATATTCTGGTAGATAACGGTGTGAAGGGAATCTGGAATTTTGCACATACAGACCTTTCCCTTCCAAAGGATGTGGTCGTTGAGAACGTACATTTATCTGACACACTGATGAAGTTATCTTACAACCTTTGTCAGCAGGATAAAGAATAGAATCTAGCAAAGCTGCAAGGATGCTGTGGGACCAACTGACAAAAGGAGGTTTCGCAGCATCTGTTCATGTTAAAAGGAATTAATAATGATAGAAAGGTCAGGCGATAAGCATGAGATATCTTCCAAATGGGAAGCAGATGAGTGAAGCTGATGCACACACAATTCATGAAATTGGGATTCCATCCCTTGTACTTATGGAACGTGCAGCACTTCAGATTGTCGAGACAATGCATAAGAAAAATATTTCCACAGAAAAAAGTCTGATTGTTTGTGGAAGCGGCAACAATGGTGGAGACGGATTTGCAGTAGCAAGGCTCTTAACCGAACAGGGAAAGCATGCAGATGTACTATTTGCAGGGAAAGAAGCTTCTTTAAGTGAAGAATGTCGATGTCAGAAACAGATTGTAGAAAATATGGGGATTTCTGTATTCACAGAATTCCCGGATGAAGAATATACTGTAATAATTGATGCTGTATTTGGTGTTGGACTCTGCCGTGAAATCACAGGACATTATAAAGATGTGATCGACTGGATGAATCTTCAGGATGCAGAAAAAGTTGCTGTTGATATTCCATCCGGGATCTGTGCTGCAACAGGAAAGATTCTTGGGACAGCATTTCGAGCCGACCTTACAGTATGTATGGCATGTGTAAAATTAGGCTGTGAGCTTTTCCCTGGCAAGTCGTATGCAGGAGAGAGCATTCCGGTTGCGATTGGAATTGATCCTGAATATTTTTCGAATCGCCCGGATGTTTGTTATACCTTTGATAAAAATGAACTTGGAAAACTACTTCCTGAGAGAACGATGAATTCGCACAAGGGAAGTTATGGAAAAGTTCTTATGATCACCGGAAGTCCCGGGATGGCTGGCGCTGCATTTCTTTCTGCCTGTGCCGCCTATACAGTTGGTGCCGGTCTGGTACAGATTTATACAGCAAGCGAAAACCGGCTGGCACTGCAGGAACTTCTTCCGGAGGCGATCATTTCCTGTTATGATTCTTATGATGACAGTCAGTTGTCTCATCTTCTTGACTGGGCTGATGTGGTTTGTATTGGCTGTGGACTTGGAATGGGACAGATTTCCGAAAAGATATTGAAAAATGTATTGAAAAATGTATCTTGTCCATGTGTCATAGATGCCGATGGACTTAATTTACTGAGCAGGAATATAGAGTTATTAAATCAATGTTGTGCACCTGTGATTTTAACTCCACATATGAAAGAAATGTCAAGGCTGACCGGATGGAGTATTGATACGATCATGGAAGATCGCTTCCAGGCACTTGATCAGATCATAAAGCAATCCGGACCGGATACAAAATCATCCATAATCTGTGTGTTAAAAGACAGTCGTACTGTTGTCGCACAGACAAATCGGCAGAGATTTGTAAATCTCGCTGGTAATAACTCTATGGCAAAAGGTGGTTCCGGAGACGTTCTCGCCGGAACGATTGCAGGACTTCTTGCACAGCATATGGCACCATTTGAAGCCACTACTGTGGGAGTTTTCCTACATGCCTGTGGTGGAGATGAAGCGAAAAAGAGCAAAGGAAGTTACAGCGTATTAGCCAGAGACCTGATTCAGGGTATGGCCGATGCAATGAAGAATGCAAAGGAGTGCAGATAAATTATGAAACAGTATAACAGAGTATGTGCCCGGATCAATCTGGACGCAATTGCATATAATATGGAACAGATGAAAAATCGCATTGGTCAGGAGGGACGTTTAATAGCTGTTATCAAGACGGATGCATACGGACACGGAGCAGTTCCTCTTGCGGAAATGTTTGAGGAAACGCCTTATATCTGGGGTTACGCTGTAGCATGCATGGGAGAAGCAAGAACTTTAAGAGCACATGGAATCAAGAAACCAATCTTGATTCTTGGCTGTGTTTTTCCTGATGAGTATGAAGAAATGGTTGAAAAGGAAATCCGTGCAGCAGTTTATACAGAAGAGATGGCCAAGGGAATGGCTGATGCTGCCGCAAGGTCAGGAAAGACCGCATTTCTTCACATAAAAATTGATACAGGAATGGGACGAATTGGATTCAAAGTAAGCAAAGAGAGTGTTGAGACAATTTCCAGAATCAGCAAACTTCCTAATATTAAAATGGAAGGAATGTTCACACACTTTGCAAAGGCAGATGAATTTGACAAGTCTTATACATTTGCCCAACATGAAAAATTCCTCTGGATGAAAGAACAGTTAGAAAAAAATGGAGTCCAGATCTCCTATTATGATTGTGATAACAGTGCCGGAATTATTGATTTTCCAGATATGAAGCATGATCTTGCCAGAGCCGGAATCTCTATTTATGGAATGTATCCGTCAGATGAAGTGAAAAAAGATGCTGTTGACCTGAAACCGGCACTGGAATTAATCAGCCATATCAGCTTTGTAAAGGATGTGGAAAAAGGAACTTCCATCAGTTACGGTGGAACTTTCGTCGCGCCAAAGAAGATGCGGATCGCTACGATTCCCGTCGGATACGGTGACGGATATCCGCGTTCCCTTTCAAATAAAGGATATGTTCTTATCCATGGAAAACGTGCAGACATTGTGGGAAGAGTCTGCATGGATCAGTTTATGGTAGATGTAACAGAGATTCCGGAAGCAAAATTCATGGATCCGGTTACTCTGGTCGGAAAAGACAATGACGCCGTTATCCGTGTAGAAGATCTTTCTGATCTGAGTGGAAGATTCAATTATGAATTTGTCTGTGATCTGAGCAAACGTGTTCCGAGAGAGTATTATAAAAACGGTACGATCGTAAAACAGATTGATTATTTCGAATAACCGGAATTATTGAAAGAATCCGGTTGACATGCATACATCCGATAAAACCGGAGATACTTTAGTATGTTCTTAGAAAAAAACAAAAGGTTCTGAGAAGAATCAGAGAACAAATACGAAAAGTAACTGGAATATCGGAGTGTGAATGAATTGATAATTAAGCGGGGCGACATTTATTACGCAGATCTTAGTCCTGTCGTTGGTTCCGAACAAGGTGGAATCCGGCCGGTACTTATAATACAGAATAACATAGGCAACAGACATAGTCCAACCATCATCTGTGCCGCAATTACGTCGAAGATGAATAAGGCAAAATTGCCGACACATATTGAAATCTGTACAAATGATTATAATATTATGAAAAATTCAGTCATTCTGCTGGAACAGATCCGTACAATTGACAAGAAAAGACTGAGAGAATATGTCTGTCATATCGATCAGGAACGAATGAAAAAAATTGACCAAGCAATAAGAATCAGTCTGGATCTTACTACATAAATCCAACCAAATTCTTTACAGAACAAAAAAAGCGTGGTAAAATCATAAAGATAGTGCTTTATAGAACTTAGTGTATCTGTAAATGCAAATGAATTTATATAAAATACATTGATACAATAGAAAAGGAGAATCAGAATATGTCAGGACATTCTAAATTTGCGAATATCAAGCATAAGAAAGAAAAGAATGATGCAGCGAAAGGAAAGATTTTTACAAAGATTGGACGTGAACTTGCAATTGCTGTTAAGGAAGGTGGAAGTGCTGATCCGACAAACAACAGCAGACTTCGTGATGTTATTGCAAAAGCAAAAGCAAACAACATGCCGAATGATACAATCGAGAGAAATATCAAAAAAGCTGCCGGAGAAGGAACTGCTGATAACTATGAGCGTATTACATATGAAGGATATGGACCGAACGGAACCGCTATTATCGTTAAGACTCTTACAGATAACAAGAACCGTACAGCTTCCAATGTAAGAAATGCATTTACAAAGGGAAGCGGAAACGTAGGAACACCGGGATGTGTATCTTTCATGTTTGACGAGAAGGGACAGATTATCATTGATAAAGAAGAGTGCGATATGGACTCAGATGATCTTATGATGACTGTACTTGATGCAGGTGCTGAAGACTTTAACGAAGAAGAAGACAGCTACGAAGTATTAACAGCACCGGAAGACTTCAGTGATGTTCGTCTGAAGATGGAAGAAGCCGGAATCCCTATGGTTTCTGCTGAAGTTACAATGATTCCACAGACATATGTTGATCTTACAAAAGAAGAAGATATTAAAAACATCCAGAAAACACTTGATCTTCTTGATGAAGATGATGATGTTCAGGATGTATACCATAACTGGAACGAATAATCAGTTATAAGAAATGGGGGACAATGATGAGTAATTACAAGATGGAAACTAAATGTGTACAGTCCGGTTACAATCCGGGAAACGGTGAACCACGTGTGCTCCCGATCGTACAAAGCACAACATTCCGTTACACCAGCAGTGATCAGATGGGAAGACTTTTTGATCTTGAAGAGTCCGGATATTTTTATACAAGACTTCAGAATCCGACGAATGATGCAGTAGCAGCAAAGATCTGTGATATGGAGGGTGGAGTAGCAGCAATGCTGACTTCTTCCGGACAGGCAGCAAACTTTTATGCGATTATGAATATTGCTGAAGAAGGTGATCATATCGTATGCGCGTCTGCCTTGTATGGCGGTACATACAATCTGTTTGCTCACACAATCCGTAAAATGGGTGTGAAAGCAACTTTCGTAGACCCAGACTGCACAGAGGAAGAACTGAATGCGGCATTTCAGGAGAATACGAAAGCTGTTTTTGGAGAGACGATTGCCAATCCGGCATTGACTGTTTTTGATTTTGAGAAATTTGCAAAAGCTGCACATGCACATCATGTTCCGTTAATCGTAGATAATACATTTGCAACACCGATCAACTGTCGTCCTTTTGAATGGGGTGCAGATATTGTTACTCATTCAACTACAAAATACATGGATGGACATGCAGCCTGTGTTGGCGGTGCAATCGTTGATAGCGGTAACTTTGACTGGGCTGCTTACGGAGACAAGTTTGCCGGACTTACAACACCGGATGAGACTTATCACGGAATTGTATACACAGAAAAGTTTGGTAAAGCTGCTTATATAACAAAAGCAACATCACAGCTGATGAGAGATCTTGGATCGATCCAGTCTCCACAGAATGCATTTCTTCTGAACCTTGGACTCGAGAGTCTTCATTTGAGAATGCCAAGACATTGTGAGAACGCTGTAAAGATGGCACAGTATCTCCAGGGACACGAGAAAGTGGCATGGGTAAACTGCCCATCACTTCCGGGAAGTAAAGATTATGACCTCGTTCAGAAATATATGCCGGATGGAACATGCGGTGTTATTACTTTTGGATTAAAGGGCGGAAGAGAAGCAGCAGTTAAGATGATGGACAAACTGAAACTGGTTGCGATTGTAACTCATGTAGCAGATGCAAGAAGCTGCGTACTTCATCCAGCAAGTCATACACACAGACAGATGAATGAGCAGGAACTGCTGGAAGCAGGTGTACAGCCAGATCTGATTCGTTTCAGTCTTGGAATTGAGAATATTGAAGATCTGATTGCCGATGTAGAACAGGCACTGGAAGATTAATATAAATAACATATGATTCAGGAGGTATGGATTCCCATGATTTTGTATCCATATCTCCTGTTTTTTGTATCCGAATTGTAGGTTTTAAACAGTAATTAGCTCTTTTGCTTAAATTGTGGAGATTGATATGCGGAATTGGATACAATACATATTTCCCCGTATTCTGTGCATTCTAGTAATAGTATTTATTTACTTTCAACAGGAGGCATATTTATATGGGCGAGGAAAAAAAACAAAAATCAGATGAAATCAAAGAATTTGGTGCGTTAATGTTAAATGAAAATAAAAAGAATTACAAAATTCGTCTTCTGACAATTATAGGTGAAATTGAAGGACATGAAACAGTATCAAATAATACAAAAGCAACAAAGTACGAACATTTACTTCCACAGCTGGCTGAAGCTGAAGAAAGCGATGAAGTAGAGGGGGTTCTTATTTTATTAAATACACTGGGTGGAGATGTGGAAGCTGGACTTGCAATTGCGGAAATGATAGCTTCTTTGGGAAAACCAACCGTTTCTCTTGTCCTTGGTGGAAGTCATTCTATTGGCGGTCCTCTTGCTGTTTCGGCAGATTATTCCTTTATTGTACCGACAGGAACCATGGTTGTTCATCCGGTTCGTTCAAACGGTACTTTTATCGGTGTAACACAGAGTCTGAGAAATATGGAACGTACACAGGACAGAATTGCCAGATTTATTGCTGCACACTCTAAAATCACAGAAAAACGTCTTGTTGATCTGATGTTGAACCCTACGCAGCTTGTAAAAGATGTAGGAACACTGTTAGAAGGAGAAGAAGCTGTAAGAGAAGGGATCATCGACGAAGTCGGAGGCATTCACCAGGCATTTAAAAAACTCTATGAATTGATTGATGAAAAACGGGAAAAACCTTCGGAAGTGTAAATATAGAACAAAAAAATGGCATCTGATCAAAGAAATTTTGTAATGACATGAATTTTAATTGATGTTATACTTGAAATAGTATGTATTCAATCTATCGTTTGATTGAATCAGTACAATGGTATAATAATTAAGGGGGAATCAGATGGCTGCAAAATCTACAAATACGAAAAAAAGTTCTACGAACAACACAGCGAAAGCAGCAAAAAATGCTACAACTAAGAAAACATCGACAGCAAAAAAAGCTTCTGCCTCCACAAAGAAAAGTTCTGGCAGTAAGACAAAAAGAACTTCAAATCATATAAATACAGCACAAAGTCAGGAAATCCGTTCAGAGATTCTTCTATTGGGTTCCCTTGCCATCTGCATCCTTCTTATCCTGAGTAATTTTGGTATGGGTGGCATAGCGGGAGGAGCAATTTCTTCTGTAGGATTTGGACTTGTAGGAGCAATGGCATATTTATTTCCATTTGTATTTTTCGGAGCAGTTGCTTTTTATATTTCCAATAAAGGAAATCCTCATGCTTACATAAAAGTAGGTGCCGCAATTGTTCTGGTCATTCTCCTTTGTGGAATTTTAGAATTGATGTTTCATCCATATACTGCCGGGACATCTGTTTTATCTTACTACAAAGATTCCAGCGCTGATAAAAATGCGGGTGGATTACTTGGCGGAATTCTGATCAGTATTTTATGTCCACTGATCGGAGAAGCAGGTACTTATGTTATTTTGATCATTTTCTCAATCATTTGTATCATTCTGGTAACAGAACGTTCTTTATTAGCCCCACTTGGAAGACAGGGAAAGAAAGCTTACCAGGAAGTGAAACGGAAACATCAGGAAACTGCTGAGATCCGTACACTGGAGCGAGATGCCCGCAAAGAGGCACTTGCGTTGAAGCAAAGAGAAAAAGTCGAAACTTCACAGGCAGATACATCTTCTCCAAATGAGAAAAAGAAACGCACAAAGCGGACAGACCTTAAAGCATCAGGTATTACGTTCGCCACAACGCTTCTTTCAGAGGAAGAATCACCTGTTGGTGGCTTTGGGCGGACTCCAAAATCACCTGAAATGACAGAACTTGTCCCGGAGAAAGAGCCAGATTCAAAAGATCTGACGGATTCCTTTGAAGATCATTTTGTCATTAACAGAGCAGAACCGGCAATGGATGTACAAGAAGAGATTCCGTTTGACGATGCACTGCATCTTGAACCGGTACAGACACCCGCTTCCCGACAAGAAAACGAGATAAGTTCTGAACATGATCCGGCTGCGGATCCTATGATTGAAAATAGCCCGGAGATAAAACAGGAGCATTCCAGAAAAAGCAGCAAAAAAGACGCGCAGGCGGTTGCCGCAGAGACAGCCAGTGTAGAACAGACCATACGGGAACAGGAGCAAAAACCACGGCCGGTTTATCATACGCCTCCGCTGAATCTGTTAAAGAAGGGGAAGAAAGGCGGCGGTGATTCGGATGAACACCTTCGTGCCACGGCTTTAAAGCTGGAGCAGACACTACAGAATTTTGGAGTTGGAGTACATGTAACAAACGCAAGCTGTGGTCCATCTGTTACAAGATATGAACTTCAACCGGAACAGGGCGTAAAGGTAAGCCGGATTGTTGGACTTGCAGATGATATCAAGTTAAATCTTGCAGTTGCAGATCTGAGAATTGAAGCTCCAATCCCTGGTAAAGCCGCGGTCGGTATCGAAGTTCCGAACAGTGAAAATACAGCGGTTATGCTGGGAGATCTGCTGGAGTCAAAAGAGTTCAAAAACAGTAAATCGCCAATTTCATTTGCAGTTGGTAAAGATATTGCCGGAAAGGTTGTTGTGACTGACATTGCCAAGATGCCGCATCTTCTTGTTGCAGGTGCAACGGGATCCGGTAAATCTGTCTGCATCAACACTCTGATCATGAGTGTTATTTATAAGGCAGATCCTGATGATGTTAAACTGATCCTTGTCGATCCAAAAGTTGTGGAACTAAGTGTATATAACGGAATTCCACATCTGATGATTCCGGTTGTCACAGATATGAAGAAGGCGGCAGGTGCTTTGAACTGGGCAGTTGCTGAGATGGAAAAGCGTTACAAACTTTTTGCACAGTACAATGTACGTGATTTAAAGGGCTTTAATGAAAAGGTCAAGCACGGGGAAACCGGACCGGAGATTCAGAAAAAGCTTCCTCAGATTGTAATTATCATTGACGAGCTTGCTGATCTTATGATGGTTGCTCCGGGAGAAGTAGAAGGTGCTATCTGTCGTCTGGCACAGTTGGCCAGAGCAGCGGGACTTCATTTGATTCTTGCAACACAGAGACCATCTGTAAATGTTATTACCGGATTGATCAAAGCAAACATGCCTTCCCGAATTGCTTTTTCTGTATCATCAGGTGTCGATTCAAGGACAATTATCGACATGAATGGTGCCGAAAAGCTCCTGGGAAAGGGAGACATGCTCTTTTATCCATCCGGATATCCAAAACCTGTCAGGGTGCAGGGATCTTTCGTTTCGGACGAAGAAGTTCAAAAAGTTGTTGATTATTTGATTGACAAGAACGGAAATACCTCGTACAGTAATGAACTAGAAGAACAGATTTCGAGCAGCGCAGATCTTCCGGGTCAGGGAATGCTTCCGGGACAGCAGGACAGCGAGAACAGCAGGGATGTCTATTTTGCAGATGCAGGGAATCTGATCATCGACAAGGAAAAAGCATCGATTGGTATGCTTCAGAGGATGTTCAAGATTGGTTTCAATCGTGCTGCCAGAATTATGGATCAGCTATGTGAAGCCGGTGTTGTAGGTCCGGAGGAAGGAACAAAACCAAGAAAAGTGCTTATGACAAAAGAAGAATTTGCAGAATATATGCAGAATCAGACTTCGTAAAATCTAAAAACACCAAAAGTGATACAAAGGAGAGGGAAAGATGAAAACAGATATTCAGATTGCACAGGAAGCAGAAATGAAACACATCAAAGAGGTAGCGGTACAGGCCGGTATTTCAGAAGATGAACTTGAATTTTATGGAAAATATAAGGCAAAACTTTCCGATGAACTCTGGAACAGAATCAAAGATAACGAGGATGGAAAGCTTGTACTTGTAACAGCAATCAATCCTACTCCGGCCGGAGAGGGTAAGACTACAACATCTGTAGGTCTCGGACAGGCATTTGCAAAACTTGGAAAAAAAGCAATGATCGCACTTCGTGAGCCATCTCTCGGACCATGTTTCGGAATCAAAGGTGGAGCAGCCGGTGGCGGATATGCCCAGGTCGTTCCTATGGAAGATCTGAACCTGCATTTTACAGGAGATTTTCATGCGATCACTTCAGCAAACAACCTTCTTGCAGCAATGCTCGATAATCATATCCAGCAGGGAAATACACTTGGTATTGATCCAAGACAGGTTGTATGGAAACGTTGTGTCGATATGAATGATCGTGTTCTCAGAAATATTGTTGTCGGACTTGGACGCAAAACAGACGGTATGGTCCGTGAAGATCATTTTGTCATTACAGTGGCATCTGAGATCATGGCGATCCTCTGTCTTGCAGATGATCTTGCTGATCTTAAACGCAGACTTGGAAGAATCATTGTTGCTTACAATTTCAAGGGAGAACCTGTTACAGCAGATGATCTTCAGGCAACAGGTGCTATGGCTGCACTTCTGAAAGATGCGATCAAGCCAAACCTGATCCAGACACTTGAGCATACACCGGCATTAGTACATGGCGGTCCATTTGCAAACATTGCACATGGCTGCAATAGTGTACGTGCAACAAAGATGGCTCTGAAGTTAAGTGACATCACTGTCACAGAAGCCGGATTTGGTGCAGATCTTGGCGCTGAGAAATTCTTTGATATCAAATGCCGTATGGCAGGTCTGAAACCAGACGCAGTAGTTTTAGTTGCAACAGTACGTGCATTAAAGTATAACGGTGGCGTTGCGAAGGCTGACCTTGCAGAAGAGAACCTGGATGCCCTTGCAAAAGGTATTGTAAATCTTGAGAAACATATTGAAAATATTCAGAAATACGGTGTACCGGTAATCGTTACACTGAATTCATTTGTAACAGATACGGATGCTGAAAATGCATTTATTGAAAAATTCTGTCGTGAACGCGGATGCGAGTTTGCCCTCTCAGAAGTGTGGGAGAAAGGCGGAGAAGGCGGTGTAGATCTTGCACAGAAGGTTCTTGAGACACTTGAGACAAAAGAAAGTGATTTCCATACGCTTTATAATGATGAGCTTTCTCTGAAAGACAAGATCCGTACAATCGCACAGGAGATTTACGGCGCACATGATGTTGTATATGAACCTGCAGCTGAGAAACAGCTCGCCAAGATTGAATCTATGGGATTTGGTTCTTTCCCGATCTGTATGGCAAAGAATCAGTATTCTCTTTCAGATGACGCTACAAAGCTTGGAAGACCTGAAAACTTTGATATTCATATCCGCGAGGTATATGTAAGTGCAGGAGCCGGTTTTGTTGTCGCACTGACGGGCGCTGTTATGACAATGCCTGGACTTCCAAAAGTTCCTGCTGCAAACGGAATCGACGTTACAGATGACGGAAAGATCACCGGACTTTTCTAAAGTTTTTTATGATTGGCTGCCGGTCATGGTATTTTGTGACCGGCAATACCAATTATTTTCATGGAGTTAGATAATTAATTAAGGAGATACACATGGCACAGTTGATAGATGGTAAATTAATCTCTCAGCAGATTAAAGATGAGTTGAAAGAAGAAGTCGCACAGTTTAAGGCAGAAGGCATTGATATTTGCCTTGCTGTTATTCAGGTGGGAAGTGATCCGGCTTCTTCTGTATATGTCAGAAACAAGAAAAAGGCATGCGCCTATATCGGGGTAGAATCCAGATCATATGAACTTCCGGAAGAAACTTCGGAAGAAGAACTGATCAAGTTAGTAGAAGAGTTAAATGCAGATGAAAGCGTAAACGGAATTCTTGTACAGCTTCCGGTACCGGATCATATTGATGAAGATAAGATCATCCGTACGATTTCACCGGATAAGGATGTAGATGGATTCCATCCTGTAAGTGTTGGAAGACTCTGGATCGGAGAAAAAGGATTTTTATCCTGTACTCCGGCCGGAATCATTCAGCTTTTGAAAAGATCCAATATTTCGATTGAAGGAAAAGAATGTGTGATCATTGGACGAAGCAATATCGTCGGTAAACCAATGGCAGCCCTTTTGCTTCGTGAAAATGGAACTGTAACCGTTGCACATTCCCGAACAAAAGATCTTAAAGAAGTAGCAAAACGAGCAGATATCCTGATTGTTGCAATTGGAAAAGAGCGTTTTATCACATCTGAATATATCAAAGAGGGAGCTGTTGTCATCGATGTAGGAATGCATCGTGATGAAGCGAACCATCTTTGCGGAGATGTTGATTTTGCGGATGTTGAACCTCATTCTTCTGCAATCACGCCGGTACCGGGTGGTGTTGGTCCAATGACAATTGCGATGCTGATGAATAATTGTGTTGAAACAGTTCGTAAGTAGGAGGAACTTGTAAATGAGGTGTACACATTGCGGAGCAAATATACCAGACGATCAGTTGATTTGTCCCGTATGCGGTGCTGAAGTACAGATTGTACCAGATTATAACCCTCTGGAAGACGTACTCGCACGCGAAGTGAAAGGCTCAGTAGCCGGAGCTACACGTCAGATCCAGGCAGATGTAGTCCGAAGACAGAATGTGAGCCAAAACCAACAAAATAGAAATCGGCAAAATCAACGATCGAATCCTAATTCCACACGCGTCTTAAGCCAGGCGGAACTGGATAAAGTAAGAGAAGAGCGAAGAGAGCAGCTACGGCGCCAGAGAGCGCAAAGACAACGTCAGAAAACAGATGCAAAGCGTTATCAGGATGCCCGTCAGTCAACAGAGAATCTGCGCCGGACATCTACTGAAAGCAGACGCCTGCAGCAGATCAAAAAACAAGAAGCTGCCAGAAAAAAACGCCAAAAATTACTTACGGTTTTTTTCCTGCTCATTCTTCTGGTTGGTGTCGGAATTTATATCGGATATCAGAATTCCTATACAGGCATGATCAAAAAAGGGAATGCCGCACTGCAGAATAGTAACTATACTTCTGCAGAGAATTATTTTAACAGAGCAATTATAAAGGATAAATCAAAGGCAGAGGCTTATACCGGACTTGCTAATATCTATGTTGCCCAGGATGATCTGGACAGTGCAGAGAGCGTCTATCTCAACGCACTGGAGACACAACCGTCGAATGTAAATCTCTATAAAGCTGCAGTAAAATTCTATGAGAAAACAGAACAGCCGAATAAGATTTCTGATCTCCTGCAGGATTGTGAAGATAAGAATGTATTATCTGCTATGAATGATTATGTTTCATCTGCTCCTAAATTCAGTTTGAAAGAAGGAACCTATGATGAAGTACAGCAGGTAACATTAACATCTGCTACAGGCGGAACGATTTATTATACAACAGATGGTTCTGATCCGACGGAGTCAAGTACAGAATACAAAGAAGCTGTTTTGCTTCAGTCCGAAGGTGACACAGAAATCCGTGCAATTGCTGTTAATAAAAAAGGAATACCAAGTGCTGTTTCCAGTGCGAAATATTCCATTGAATTTCCACTTGTAGACGCTCCGGCAGTTTCTCCATCAACCGGACAATATAGTACAGCCACTCAGATCACGATTACGGTACCGGATGGATATACGGCATACTACACGATGGACGGTTCAACTCCAACCACATCCTCTGAGAAATATACTGACCCGATTGATATGCCAGAAAATTCACAAACAACTTTTTCAGCAATTCTCGTGAACGATAAAAATGGAAAAGCAACGGAAGTAACAACACGAAACTATATTACTACATATTAAGTAAACTGTGTAAAGTAACTAGAAAGCAACCTTGATTTTGGAAAATATTATGTAAATTTTCCAAAATAGGGTTGCTTTTTTTAGCATACAGAGTTATAATAATATCTGTTAAAAAAATAACAATACTACATAAAAAAGGAGAGATTTGTTATGAGTAGATTTTGCTTACCAAGAGACATTTATCATGGAAAAGGATGTCTGGAAGAACTGAAGAACCTGAAAGGAAAGAAAGCCATTCTTGTAGTTGGTGGCGGTTCTATGAAACGTCAGGGATTCCTGGATAAAGCAGTTAATTATCTGAAAGAAGGCGGAATGGAAGTTCAGCTGTTTGAAGGTGTTGAGCCAGATCCGTCAGTTGAGACTGTTATGAAAGGTGCAGAAGCAATGCGTGCTTTCGAGCCGGATTGGATCGTTGCCATGGGTGGTGGATCACCAATCGATGCAGCGAAAGCTATGTGGGCATTCTATGAGTACCCGGAGATCTCCTTTGAAGACCTGATCACACCATTCAGCTTCCCGGAACTGAGACAGAAAGCTAAATTTGCAGCAATTCCTACAACTTCAGGAACAGCTACAGAGGTTACAGCATTCTCAGTTATCACAAACTATCAGACTGGTGTGAAATATCCACTGGCTGACTTCAACATCACACCGGATGTTGCAATCGTTGATCCTGACCTTGTTGCAGGACTCCCGGTTAAACAGGTTGCATATACAGGTATGGATGCTCTTACACATGCAATTGAAGCATATGTATCCACACTGAACGGACCTTTCACAGATCCACTTGCACTGCAGGCAATTGAGATGGTTCTTGATTATCTGCCAGGATCTTACAAATGTGATATGGTTGCAAGAGAGCAGATGCATTATGCACAGTGCCTTGCAGGAATGGCATTCTCTAATGCATTACTTGGTATCGTTCATTCAATGGCTCATAAAACAGGTGCTGCATTCTCTACAGGACATATTCCGCACGGATGTGCTAACGCAATTTACCTTCCATACGTTATCAAATACAACGCCAAAGACGCTGTAGCTGCAAAACGTTATGCTGAAATCGCACGCAGAATGGGACTTGCCGGAACATCTGAGCAGGCTCTGATCAACAGCCTTGTTGAGAAGATTGATGAGTTCAATGTAAAACTGAACATTCCTAAGACTCTGAAAGACTTCGGAATCAATGAAGAAGAATTCAAAGAAAAAGTTGACAAGATTGCAGAACTGGCTGTAGGAGATGCCTGTACAGGATCTAACCCACGTGCAATCGATCCGGCTGCTATGGCTAAACTTCTTACATGTACATACTACGGAACAGAAGTTGATTTCTAAAATCAAAAATTAATAAAGGTTTCAGTGTTCTTATAAAATAAGATAACGCTGTAAACTTGTCTTAAACAATACGGGTAGATGCATGAAATTGTGTGTCTGCCCGTATGTTTTACTTGAATTCATAGCTGAAGTGTCGTATTATTAACAAAGAGCGAGTTGTTATTGTTTACACAATGTTTGAAGACAATAACGTCGATTTATTTACAAGGAGGAAAAACATGTATAAGATATTAAAAGCTGAAAAACTGGCTGATAAGATTTATCTGATGGATGTTCATGCACCACGTGTAGCAAGTCACTGTCAGCCTGGTCAGTTTGTCATCGTTAAAATGGACGAGAAAGGCGAACGTATTCCGCTGACAATCTGTGATTATGACAGAGAAGCAGGAACAATCACAATCGTTTTCCAGGAAGTTGGAGCTTCTACAGTGAAAATGGGAGAACTCAAAGCCGGAGACAGTTTCCGTGACTTTACAGGTCCGCTTGGATGCGCTTCTGAGTTTGTTCATGAAGACCTTGAGTCCCTTAAGAATAAGAAGATGCTGTTTGTAGCCGGTGGAGTTGGGGCTGCTCCGGTTTACCCACAGGTAAAATGGTTGAAAGCACACGGAATCGATGCTGATGTTATCGTTGGTGCTAAGACAAAAGATATGCTGATCCTTGAAGATCAGATGGAAGCTGTTGCAGGTAATTACTACCCATGTACAGATGACGGTTCCTACGGACACGCCGGAATGGTTACAACTATGGTAGAAGAACTTGTAAACAACGGAAATAAATACGATGTCTGCGTTGCGATCGGACCGATGATCATGATGAAATTTGTCTGTCTCTTAACAAAGAAACTTGAGATTCCAACTATCGTCAGCATGAACCCGATCATGGTAGACGGAACAGGTATGTGTGGTGCCTGCCGTCTTCAGGTTGGAGATGAGATTAAATTTGCATGCGTTGACGGACCAGAGTTCGACGGACACCTTGTTGACTTTGATCAGGCGATGAAGAGAAGCCAGATGTACAAATCTGAAGAAGGACGCGCAATGCTGAAGCTTCAGGAAGGCGATACACATCACGGCGGATGCGGACATTGTGGAGGTGACGAATAATGGCTGATATGATGAAAAAAGTACCTGTAAGAGAGCAGGATCCAAAAGTACGTGCAACAAACTTTGAAGAAGTTTGTCTCGGTTATAACAAAGAAGAAGCAATGGAAGAGGCTACAAGATGCCTTAACTGTAAGAATGCAAAATGTATCCAGGGTTGTCCTGTATCCATCAACATTCCGGCATTTATCCAGCAGGTAAAAGAAGGAAACATTGAAGAAGCTTACAAGATCATTGGTAAATCCAGTGCACTTCCGGCTATCTGTGGACGTGTTTGCCCGCAGGAATCCCAGTGTGAGGGAAAATGTATCCGTGGAATCAAAGGTGAGCCTGTTTCTATCGGAAAACTGGAGCGTTTCGTTGCTGATTATGCACTTGAGAACGATATCAAACCAGAAGGCGCTGAGACTATGAACGGTCACAAAGTAGCCGTTATCGGTTCTGGACCGTCCGGACTTACATGTGCCGGAGACCTTGCAAAACTCGGATATGATGTAACAGTATTCGAAGCTCTGCATGAACTCGGTGGAGTACTTGTATATGGTATTCCTGAGTTCCGTCTTCCAAAACAGAAAGTCGTTGCAAAAGAGATCGAGAAAGTAAAAGAGCTCGGTGTTAAATTCGAGACAAACGTTGTTATCGGTAAATCCACAACAATCGATCAGCTGATGGAAGAAGAAGGATTCGAGGCAGTATTCATCGGATCCGGTGCCGGACTTCCAATGTTCATGGGAATTCCGGGAGAGAATGCAAACGAAGTATTCTCCGCAAATGAATACCTGACAAGAAGTAACCTGATGAAAGCTTTCCGTGAGGATTACGATACACCGATCGCTGCCGGTAAGAAAGTAGCTGTTGTTGGTGGTGGTAACGTAGCTATGGATGCTGCAAGAACAGCTCTTCGTCTTGGCGCAGAAGTTCATGTAGTATACAGAAGAAGTGAAGCAGAGCTTCCTGCAAGAGCTGAAGAAGTTCATCATGCAAAAGAAGAAGGAATCATCTTCGATCTTCTTACAAATCCGAAGAAGATCAACGTTGACGAGAACGGTAATATCACAAGCATGACAGTGATCAAGATGGAACTTGGCGAACCAGATGCATCCGGAAGAAGACGTCCGGTTGAGATTGAGGGCTCTGAATACGACATCGAAGTTGATACAGTTATCATGTCTCTTGGTACATCACCAAACCCGCTGATTTCTTCTACAACAAAAGGTCTGGAGACAAACCGCAGAAAATGTATCGTTGCAGAGGAAGAGAATGGACAGACATCTAAAGAAGGCGTATTCGCCGGTGGAGATGCTGTTACAGGAGCTGCTACAGTTATCCTTGCTATGGGAGCTGGTAAAGCAGGTGCCAAAGGTATCGATGAATATCTGAGAAATAAATAATAGAAGGAAGATTGTACATAGGAGCGTAAGCTTCTTTGAGAAAATCGGAATTTAAAAACAGAATATCCTGACAGGATGCAGAAAAATCTGTGCTTGTCAGGATATTTTTAATATATTAAAAATGAATTTGTCGTGTTATAATTTGAGGGAAACAACAGAAAAGTTTTGTGACGTACAGTAATTTTGCTCAAATTAGATGACAACCTGTTCGAAGATATGGTAAAATAATAAACCAAATATTTGCAAATTTCAATAAACCTAAGAAGCAAAAATCTATTTTGGGGGAAATATAAAACATATGACGAATTATAACAGCAATGACAATCGATTTGATGGAAGATGCTTCCTTGAAGATGTTGAGATAAAGTTACAAAAACGACTGGAAGAAATAGGGCAGTCTCTCTCTGATGGACAGAAAGAGATTGATAACATGCAGGAATATTACTGGGAGAATTATACGGAGATGGATGAGTATGGTTACGAAGATTATGATAATCAGCAGGCACTTCTGCATCAGGTCAACGCTAATAATGAGAAGCTGCAATTAAAACATAGATTTGAGAAAATGTTAGATGCACCTTTTTTCGGACGTGTCGATTTTATGTATGATGGAGATGACGAACCGGAACCGTTTTATATTGGAATCGGAAATTTTGCTGAAAAGAACGGTATGCAGCCTCTGATCTACGACTGGAGAGCTCCGGTCAGCAGTTTGTTTTATGATTATGATAAAGGCCCTGCAAGCTATGAGGCTCCTGCCGGAAGACTGGATGGAGAGATTCTTTCAAAATGGCAGTTTAAGATTCAGAATGGAGAACTTGTCTACGCCTTTGAAAGTGATACAAAGATCGATGATGATATTCTGAAAAAAGAACTTGGAACAAACAGTGATGTAAAATTAAAAAATATCGTCCGCACGATCCAGAAAGAACAGAATGCAATTATCCGAAATACGAAAGATCGAATCCTTGTAATCCAGGGAGCTGCCGGAAGTGGAAAAACTTCGATTGCTTTACACCGAATTGCATATCTTTTATATCATGAACGCGACACTCTGAAATCATCCAACATACTGATTCTTTCACCGAACAGCGTATTTGCAGATTATATCTCACATATTCTTCCAGAATTAGGAGAAGAGAATATCCGTGAGATGAGTTTTGATCTCTACGCCTACAAAGAGCTTCGAAAAGGTGTCGCAGCAGACTGTGAGGATCGTTATGATCAGTTGGAACGTCGGATGAAGTTTCCGGATGAATCAGCTCAGAATCGTTTTGACTGGAAACAATCCAAAGATTTTATTGGTGAAATAGAAGGTTTCCTTGCGATTCTGGAAGATCGTCTGATAGAATTCAAAGAAATTGAGTTCCGTGGAATGACATTGACAGAAGAAGACTTGATCCAATTGTTCTATTATAAATTCACAGAGACTCCGTTATTGAAACGTATGGACGCTGTAAAAGACTATTTTATCGATTCCTGGGAAACTCTGAAAGGCAGAAATATTTCAGAGGATGATCAGGAGATGCTTCAGATGAAGTTCGACAAGATGTACACAACGAAAGATATTTACACCATTTATAATTGGATGCTCGATGACTGTGGTTGTGATCTGTTGCCGGAAGTTCCGTACGAAAAACGAAAGCTCCCTTATGAAGATGTATTTCCTATGCTTTATCTGAAATATCGTCTTTCCGGTGGGAACTCAACTCATAAGAACATTAAGCATCTTGTCATTGATGAAATGCAGGACTATTCGTATCTGCAATATACCATTCTGGAATCCTTGTTTCATTGTAGAATGACTATTCTTGGAGACCGTGCACAGACACTGGATACAAAACAACAGGATGTACTGAGATTTCTCCCTAAATTACTTGGACGTGAGATCCGAACGATTGAAATCAAAAAGAGTTACCGGAACACATTAGAAATTGCCCGGTATGCGGAAAAAGTCAGTGGAGTATCTGATCTTGAGTTACTGGACCGCCATGGAAAAGAAGTCGTAGAAAAGACATTTAACACAGATACGGAATTGCTTGATGAACTTGTCTGTCATTTAAAATGTCCGGGAGACTTTGAAACTGCTGCCCTGATCACAACAACAGAAGAAGAAGCTTTTGACTTAAGCCGTCTCCTGAAACTGCGTGGTATCAACGTATCTTATGTAGATCGTAACAGTTCCGCATTTAAGAAAGGACTCACAGTAACCACATTTTATCTTGCAAAAGGGCTGGAATTTGACCAGGTTTTCGCACTTCGCGGTGCAAAAGAAAATCCGCTTAAAAATCAGGCGGAATATATTTGCGCAACAAGAGCTCTTCACGAACTCTATGTTTACGAAATTGCTGACAGCTTATCAAAATAACAGTTAACAGGCATGCATGATTAAAATTTATTCAGAAAGAACAGAAAAATGAAGATTACATTAATAACCGTAGGAAAGATAAAAGAAAAATATCTGCGAGATGCAATTGCAGAATACAGCAAGCGATTAAGCCGATACTGCAAACTGGAGATTATAGAAGTAGCTGATGAAAAGACACCTGACCATGCAAGTGATGTCGTGGAAAATACAATTCGCGATAAAGAAGCTGAACGCATTATGAAATATGTAAAAGAGGATACCTATGTGATCACTCTTGAGATTAACGGAAAGCTTCTTAGTTCCGAGGAACTTTCTGCAAAAATCAATCAACTTGGAATTCAGGGGACAAGCCATATCACATTTATCATTGGCGGATCCATTGGTTTGGGCAAAGAAGTGCTCGCAAGATCGGACTATGCATTAAGCTTTTCCAAGATGACCTTTCCACACCAGTTGATGCGGGTCATTCTGTTAGAGCAGATATACAGAAGTTATCGGATCATCAACGGTGAACCTTATCATAAATAGAGATCTGTCACAGAAAACAACTGGTATAGGACATCGTGATATATTCATATACTGATGACAAAGGATTTTTATATAAAAAACTTCAATGAACCGAGAGCAGATCAAAGAAAAGATGGTATCCGCAATGGATCTCCCAAAAGATGTGATTCAGAATGCTTCTGTTATAACCATTTTAGGACGAAATGAATTATGCATTGAAAATTATCGGGGCATTATTGAATACACAGATACACTGATCCGTGTGCAGACGCGGGCAGGACAGATCCGGATCCAGGGAAAACGACTCCGGATTCAATACTACACAAATGATGAGATGAAAGTAACTGGAGCATTATCATCTTTAGAATTTACCGAGGGGAGGAATCCGGGGTGATTCATTGCCTGATCCGCTACTTGTCCGGTTATGTGAAGATTCAGATCAAAGGATACTCCCCAGAACGATTTCTGAATCTCTGCTGTTATCACCGCATCCGATTCTGGGGATTGACCCGTATCGGAACAAATTATGAATTATACTTGAGTTTATCTGATTTTCGAAAGATTCGTCCTTATGTCAGAAAAACACATACAAAAGTCATACTAAAAAAACGGTATGGCTTTCCTTTTTTTCTTTATCGCTACCGAAAAAGAAAACTATTCTTTATCAGCATCTTCCTATGCATTTTTCTAATCGATTGTTACTCGCAATTTCTATGGGATATTCATTTTCAGGGAAATAAAAGATGGACCGACACGACCTTGACAACGTTTCTGAAAAAAGAGGGGATTTATCCTGGAATGCAAAAGAAAAATGTAGATTGTCAGGGGATTGTCAAAGCCCTTCGAAAGGAATATAATGATATCGTTTGGGTATCTGCTTCTCTTGACGGCAGCCGATTAAAAATACAGATAAAAGAAAATGAAGATGCGCTTCCTATCATCTCATCTACTCAGGCAGATTCTTTACCTGCTGATCTGATTGCTTCTACTGATGGAATCATTACAAATTTAATTACACGCACCGGCATTCCCCAGGTACATATTGGGGATTCTGTAACGAAAGGAACTTTACTTGTATCTGGACGGATTGACATCCTGGATGACAGTGGTGAAATTACCGGATATCAATATACGCATGCCGATGCAGATATTTTCGCTGATACACAGATTTCTTATCTGGATATAATTTCCTGTTATCATAATAAAAAAGTATATACAAAAGAAACAAAAAAGTCCGGATTTATTCAAATCGGATCTGTCCGGTTAGAAATATGGAAACCAAAAATATCTGACACTTCTGAAAAACTTTGTATAGAGCATCAGTTAAAACTGGGAGAAAATTTTTCACTTCCTGTTTTTTATGGGCATGAAACAATAAAAAAATACGGCTTCAAGAAAGTAAAATATACGAAAAAAGAGATGCAGACAATTTTAAGCAGTCGATTTCGCTATTTTTGTAAAGATTTAGAGGAAAAGGGTATTCAAATTAATGAAAAAAATGTTAAGATATATATATCTGCCGAAAAGGCAACGGCTTCAGGTACGCTCTATCTGAATCAGCAGATTGAAGAGGAAACAGAGACCGAAAGAATAACTTTAGAAAGGAACGAACCGGATGAGTCTGTCGGAACTGATCATTGATATTCCGGCTGAATACGAGATGAATGTATTTGGCCAGTTTGATACTTATATAAAGAAAATAGAAAGAACTTTTCATGTCACATTGATTTCACGTGACGGTGCAACCAAGATTGTAGGAGATACAATTGCTGCACAGAAAGCCCAGCGTGTACTTACACAGCTTGTAGAACTTGCTAAACGAGGAAATACGATTACGGAACAGAATGTAGACTATGCAATCTCGCTCGTATTTGAAGATCAGGAAGAAGCCCTTGTTTCTATTGATAAAGATCTGATCTGTCATACACTTCAGGGAAAACCTATAAAGCCAAAAACATTAGGTCAGAAAAAATATGTTGATGCAATTCGTAATGGAATGATCACTTTCGGTCTCGGACCTGCCGGAACAGGAAAGACCTATCTTGCGATGGCAATGGCAATCACAGCATTCAAGCGCGAAGAAGTAAGCAGAATCATCCTGACGCGCCCGGCAATTGAAGCCGGAGAGAAGCTTGGATTTCTTCCGGGTGACCTGCAAAGCAAGATTGATCCGTATTTAAGACCTTTATATGACGCGCTTTATCAGATCATGGGAGCTGACAGTTTTCTTAAGAATTCTGAGAAAGGATTGATTGAGGTTGCTCCTCTGGCATATATGCGCGGGCGTACTTTAGATAATGCGTTCATCATCCTTGATGAAGCACAGAATACAACGCCGGCCCAGATGAAGATGTTCTTAACAAGAATTGGTTTTGGATCCAAAGTTGTCATTACAGGTGATTCTACGCAGAAAGATCTTCCATCCGGAACAATATCCGGACTTGATGTTGCTGTAAAGGTTGTAAAAGATCTGGAAGGGATCAACATCTGTACGCTGACAAGCAAAGATGTTGTAAGACATCCGTTAGTTCAGAAAATTGTAAAAGCATATGAGGACTATGAGAAGAAATCGTCCAGACCGAGAGAAAACAGGAGGAAAAAAGGATGAGTCTTTTTATCGAAGAAGAGGGGAATATAAAGTTAGACTTTGATACAGAAGAGATTGCCACATTAGTTATTGACGCTGCATTAGAACTTGCAGACTGTCCTTATGAAGCAGAGATCAATCTTCTTTTGACTGAGAATGCCCAGATTCACGAAATGAATCTGGAACAACGTGGAATTGACCGCCCAACAGATGTACTTTCTTTCCCTATGATCGAATACGAAGAACCGGGAGATTTTTCCGTGATTGATGAAGAAAGTGCAGAAGCCTTTAATCCGGAATCCGGAGAATTGATGCTTGGTGATATCGTTATATCAAAGGAAAAAGTGTTATCCCAGGCTGAAGAATATGGACATTTACCCAAAAGAGAGTATGCTTTCCTGATTGCACACAGTATGCTTCACTTATTTGGATACGATCACATGGTTGATGAAGAACGTGTTGTCATGGAAGCGAAACAGAAAGAAATCATGGAAAAAGTCGGTATTTTCCGCTGATAGGATACATATATTAAATAGATTTTAAGGAATGGGACACTAGGAGGAAGTTATGTCTGAAACTGAGGCACAAACAACGAAAAAACGAACGAAAAAGGATGATTATATTGTCCAGGGTTCGATACTTGCAGCAGCAGCTGTACTTACAAAAATCATAGGCGTAGTCTACAGGATTCCGCTGACGAATATTTTAGGAGATGAAGGAAACGGATTTTATGGATATGCCTATCAGGTCTATGCAATCGCTCTGATGATTTCATCATTCAGCCTTCCGACTGCCGTATCCAAGCTGGTATCGATCCGACTTGCAAAGCGTCAGAGACGAAATGCATTCCGTGCATTTATCTGTTCACTTGCTTTTGCAATCGGTGTTGGATTATTCATCTCGCTGACAATCTTTTTGGGAGCAGGACTGATTTCAACACATTTAATGAAATCTCCACTTAGCGTTTACGCACTGCGGGTTCTTGCCCCGGGACTTCTGATCGTTGCAGTCATGGCTGTTATCCGTGGATATTTCCAGGGAATGGGAACAATGCTTCCAACAGCTATCTCACAGATCATTGAGCAGGTATTTAATGCCGTGATCAGTATTGTCGGCGCAAGTGTCCTCTTTGGTATCGGAACAAAGGCAGGAGAAAAATCCGGAGAGGAGCTTCTCGGACCTGCTTACGGTGCTGCCGGAAGTACACTTGGAACGGTTGTCGGCTCTTTATCTGGATTGTTATTTCTTTTGTTTGTCATTTTTTTATATAAAAATGTAATACGCAAACAGCTTAAAAGAGACCGCACCCAGAATGTTGAAAGTTATTCTTTCCTTCTGAAAGCATTACTTTTAACAGCAATCCCCGTTGTATTCAGTACCGCTGTATATAATATTAACCAGATTATCGACCTTACAATCTTTAATCATGTTATGGAGTCACAAGGCTATGTAGAGAAAGAATATATGGCTCTTCAGGGTATTTACACCGGTAAATACGACACCCTGATCAATGTCCCGATGGCAATTGCGAACGCACTTGGAACATCTCTTGTGCCAAGTCTTACAGCTGTTGTTACAGCAGGTACAAAGAAACAGGTTCACAGTAAGATTAACCAGACTTTACGTCTTACAATGGTAATTGCTATTCCGAGTTGTATCGGTTATTTTGTACTTGCTTCCCCAATTATGGTTCTGCTGTACAATGACTCCAGTGCAACACCGGCGCGTCTGTTGATGGCAGGAGCTATCGTTGTTGTACTGTATGGACTTTCCTCTGTAACGAATTCCATTCTTCATGGATTAAACTACATGACAAGTCCCGCAAAGAATGCTGCAGCAGCTCTTGGAATTCATCTGGTAGCATTTGTACTGATGATGACTGTATTCAAGATGAACGTCTATGCACTGGTGGGTGGAAATATTGTATTTGCACTTGCAATGAGTATTTTGAACCTGCTCAAGATTCGAAAAGTCAGCGGTTTCAAAATCGATTTTGTAAGCACTTTCGGAAAACCATTCGCTGCAGCAGCAGTGATGGGCATTGTAACTTTCGGCGTATTCAGACTGTTTGATACACTGATCGGCGGTCGTGTAATTCCAGTATGCATTTCACTGATTGTAGCAATACTTGTTTATGCGGTTGTTATGTTGAAGATCGGAACACTTTCTGAAGATGATATCCTTGATCTTCCAATGGGTGGACGTATCCTGAGAATTTCTAAGAAATTCCATCTGCTTCCAGCCGTAAAAGTAGAAGAATAAAAAAAATAAAAAAGCCAATACTGTATGAAAAAAGGAGCGATTTGCGATGAAAAAATACATGATTGGCTTTTTTTCTGTTTTATTTCTGATTACCGGATGTTTGATTGCAGGTTATCAGGTTAGTTACAACAATCTACTGGAAAAGGAAAAAGCTATAGAACTGACTAAAAATGAAAAAAATGATTCCATTCAAACCAGACGCAGTTCAGCCAAAGGAGAGTCTGTTTCAGATGATGCATATTATCTGAAAGAGCTGCATGGATATGTTGCGGTCTATCTGCAAGATGGGACAACCCTTTACGAAACAACCAGCCTATCCGTAAATAATCTGCCGGATGAAGTACAACAGGATCTGAAAAATGGAATCTATCTTAAGTCTGCCGAAGAACTGTATGGTTTTCTTGAGAATTATTCCAGTTAAAAAAGTGGACGAAGTGCACAGAATCGTGTATAATACAGAGTCAGCGGAAAGAATATCGGTTACTGTTCACACGGGAGTGAACAGTAAAGAATATCGCAACATTAAACGGAACAAGAAAAAGGAGAGAGATAGACAATGGAACAAAAGAAGATTGATCGTATCAATGAATTATATAAAAAATCAAAAGCGGAAGGACTCACTCCGGAAGAAGCGAAAGAACAGAAGATTCTTCGTAAAGAATATATGGAACTTATCCGAGTGAACTTAAGAAGCCAGCTGAACAATATTGACATGGAACAAAAAGATGGAAGTATTGTTAATCTTGGTGAGAAGTATGGCGAAAAATATATGAACAAGAAAGGAAACTAGGATCATGTTACAGAATTTACCACAGGATCCTGTCATCCTTCTGAGCGTCATAAATACAAAGCTCAGAGATTTTTATCCATCACTGGATCAGTTATGTAAAGAGATGGAAGTGAATAAAAAAGAACTTACAGATAAATTAGATCTGATTGACTATGCTTATGATGCATCCTGCAATCAATTTGTATAAAGGAAATGAGAATGAAAGAAATAATTGAAAATGTAAAGCTGGTGGAGAATGCTCCGTTGGAAGAGCCTGCACGCCAGTATTATTTTATGGAAAAAGCAAAAGAATATGTTGCTGAAATGTCTGAGAAACTGGGGCGTCCATTAGTCGCGGTAATTCAAACATTTGGTTGTCAGATGAACGCCCGCGACTCTGAAAAACTGCTTGGAATTTTGGAAAAAGTCGGTTATGTAGAAGGAACAGATGAAGAAACAGCAGACTTTGTCATCTACAACACCTGCACTGTTCGTGAGAATGCAAATCTTCGTGTTTATGGTCGTCTCGGACAGCTTGGCGCAATGAAGAAAAAGTATCCTCATAAGATGATCGCACTGTGTGGCTGTATGATGCAGGAACCGGAAGTTATCGAAAAGTTAAAAAAGAGCTACCGCTTTGTCGATCTTATTTTCGGCACACACAACATTTACAAATTTGCAGAACTTTTAACATCTGCAATACAGTCTGACAGAACAGTCATTGATATCTGGAAAGATACAGACAAGATTGTAGAAGATCTTCCGGTTGAAAGAAAATATCCATTCAAATCCGGTGTAAATATCATGTTTGGATGTAACAACTTCTGTAGTTACTGTATCGTACCATATGTGCGTGGACGTGAAAGAAGCCGTGAACCGAAGGCAATCATCCGTGAGATTGAACGTCTTGTTGCAGATGGTGTTGTAGAAGTCATGCTGCTTGGACAGAATGTCAATTCTTATGGAAAGAACCTTGAAGAACCGATGACATTTGCACAGCTTCTTCAGGAGATTGAAAAAATTGAAGGACTTGAAAGAATCCGTTTCATGACTTCACATCCGAAGGATCTGTCAGATGAATTGATTGAAGTGATGAGTAAATCAAAAAAAATCTGTAAACATCTGCATCTTCCGGTTCAGTCCGGAAGCAGTCGGATCCTGAAACTCATGAACCGTCATTATGACAAAGAACAGTATCTTGCACTTGCTGAAAAGATCCGCAAAGCAGTTCCGGATATATCACTTACTACAGATATTATTGTCGGTTTCCCGGGTGAGACAGAAGAGGACTTCCAGGAGACCCTTGATGTTGTAAGAAAAGTCCGTTACGACAGCGCGTTTACTTTTATTTATTCAAAACGTACCGGAACACCTGCTGCAGTAATGGAAGATCAGGTTCCGGAAGACGTTGTAAAGGATCGTTTCAATCGTCTTTTACATGAGGTTCAGACAATTTCCGCAGAACAGTGTGCAATTCATGAAGGAACCGTGCAGACAGTTCTCGTAGAGTGTGTCAACGAACATGATAAGCATCTGATGACAGGTCGCATGAGCAATAATCTGCTCATTCATTTCCCGGGGGATGAAAGCCTGATCGGTCAGCTGGTTGACGTTCACCTTGACGAATGTAAAGGATTTTACTATATGGGAAAGATAGAGAGTAACTAAATATGGGGATTGTTGTAATTGGGGCAGTTTTTATCGATATCAAAGGATATTCGATCTCACCGTATATTCCTGCCGGAAGAAATGTAAACAAGAAGGAGTTCCATTCGAAGAAAGAGTTCTTATGAATTATGATCATCCGGATTCTCTGGAAACAGATCTTCTGGTAGAACATTTAAAAGAATTAAAAGCCGGAAGAGCAATTGATTGTCCGGTATATGACTATAGTCTTCATAATCGTTCTGATGAAGTGATTCGAATCGAACCAAAACCTGTAATTCTCGTAGAAGGAATTCCTCTTTTAGCCGATGAACGGATTCGTGATCTTCTGGATATCAAAATCTACGTAGAGGCTGACGCAGATGAACGAATTCTCCGCAGAATATCCCGAGATGTGGAAGAGCGCGGAAGAGATCTTAACGGTATCATTAAACAATACCTGACAACTGTAAAACCAATGCATTATCTGTATGTAGAACCAACACGTTCCAAGGCAGACATCGTGATCAACAGTGGAAAGAATGATGTAGCATTCGATCTATTTGTATCGAAAATCGAACAGCTGTTGGATGAAATGAATCAATAATTAAGTAAGAAAAAATGCATGAGTATGAAACGAAAAATCATACTCATGTATTTTTTCGTTCATTTATCATATAACAAGTGAAAAGCAAACTTGTTCATGTTATAATTGATTCAAAGAAAAATGGCGAAAATACTTTGCCGAACTTGATAAAATAAAGAACAATGAGACAGTACACTAGCAGGAGGGCAGAAAAATGTTTAACACAGAATGTAAAAAAACAGTTTCAAAAATGATCCTATCATTCATACTGATTGCGGTAACTCTATTGTCCGGCTGTCAAAAGAATACCATCAATTCTGCTATTGAGTTTGGAACTATAGATGTGTCTGAAATTGATAAAATCGAGCTTTCTGGCACAACAGGTGGGAAAGATGGAAATTTTTCCTATACATTGTCAGATCAGGAAAAGAAGGAGTTCGTCCATTTGCTGAATCAAGTTGAGCTTGGTGATGAAGTTGATAAAAATCAAGCATTATCAAGTGGAGCAGTTACTTACTATAAGCTTTATTTCCAAGGAAAAGACGTCGTTACACTCTGTCCGGGACATTATTTCGGTGTTGATGAAAAGTATTATGAGTTTGTTAATTTCGATAAATTGTGGGATAAATTTGTCACTTTCAATAGTAAACAAGATACCTCTCAGCAAGACAAATGGGATTGTTCTGTTACTTGCGCAGAAACCTCTGAGACAAATAACTATGTAGTTACATATTCTGATAAAAAAGTATTCTCCCAAACTGGAATACTCACCTTTCAAAACAGCAATAATTTCAATATTATTGTTCATCTACAAATACCGGATGAAGAAGAAAGAACAGCAGAAATTCCAGCGGGCGGTGTTAGTTCCTTGTATCAGATATCCCAAAACAAGGCATGTACTGTAGGTGTATACGCTGATGTTCCTGAAAATGAAACGATAAAATTAATGGTCTATGATGGAGCTGTAGCAGATTTGAATTCAAGTCAGGAAAAAGAACAAGTATATTTTGATGCAACTGTTCTTGAAGTAAAGAAAAAATCAATTAAGGTAAAATGTTCAGAATCCTTTGATAGTGGTATTCCTGTTGATGAAGAATTCTCTGTAACAACGAATAAAGTAGAAAGTGGTGAGCTCCCTGATTTGAATGCCGGTGACCATATTCGTATTGTATTTGATGGCATCATCAAGGAAAGTTATCCTCTGCAACTTGGAAATGTCTTTGCTATATATCTTCTAGATGAAAACGGAAACTTGTGAAGTCCGTAGTCTGAAAGGCTCCTGCAGGAGTCTTTCGTTTTTTTATGTCCCAAACCAATATATTTTATGGCCATAATATGAATGCGTGTTCGAAGTATGTTATACTGATACTGATTATGTGAGGCGAGGTGAATTCAACTTATGATAAAAATTGCAATCGTTGACGATGAAGAACAGACAAGAGAACAAATTCTCCAAACTCTAAAGGAAAATATACAGGAACAACACGAAGTAGAGATTAAACTATATGTATCAGGCGAAAGTTTCTTCGAGGAAATTCAGAAGGGTCACGCAGCGGATATTTTATTTACAGACATTCAGATGCAACAGCTGGATGGAGTGGAACTGGGAAAATTGGTCCGAAGGCTTTGCCCTGACATGTACATTGTCTTCATCACATCTTATGAAGAATATGCGGCAGAAAGTTATCGGATCGAAGCATATCAGTATATTTTGAAACAGGATCTAGAATTTCGTCTTCCCGGAGTTGCTGAACAGCTTATTGAAAAGCTGCAAAAACAAAAGAAAGAATTCTGTATTATAAAAGACGGTACAGAACAGGTGAAATTGCTTTATAAGGATATTCTTTATCTGTATAAATCCAAAGGTGCTAAGTATGTAAATTATGTTACTACCCAAGGCGTTGTGAGAGAGCGAACTTCTTTGGAAAATGCACTGAAAATGTTAAATAGTAGACAATTTCTTCTGGTGGAACGTGGATACGCTGTTAATATAAAGCAGATTTGCAGAGTAAGCGGTGACACTATCTATCTCGAAAAAGGATATGAAGTACCGGTAAGTAAAGCAAGACTTGCAGAAGTAAAGCGAGAAATCAATCTCTACTGGAGGAATTCGTAACGATGAATACACTTGGAATATGTATTGGACTGAATTTTCTTGAAACCTTCCTTTTCTATTATCTGTTATTCGGAACAGTTATAGACAGAAAGACTCTGAAAACGAAAGATAAATGGATTCTCTATTTTGTTTTAATCGTCACTTCAACAATTATTTCTGTATGGGTCAAAAGATCTGTGTTTAGTGCTTATGGATACCTGTTGACGATTTTAATTTTGGTTTTGGGAAGTTTCCTTGCCTATCGAAAGAAATTGATTCTTCTTACAGGGATCGCATCTATGTATGAAGCAGCAATGACATTATTTTTATATGTCATTTATTACCTTCTCGCATTTATTTATGGGAATCAGGCAGAAAACCCTCAGATTCTATTTTTCCGTTACCATGAAAATGAAGTATTTTGTGTGATACAAAGCCTGTTATTAATTATTTCCTTTTTTATCATTTTCAAAATAAGAAGCTGGAAGAAGAAAAAAGACATAGAAGCCTTTCAATGGGTATTTGTTTTATGTGGTGTACTGTTATCAGCACTCGTTTTGGAGTATCAGAAACTTTTAAAGTATGGACTACTGTACTCCACAGCCGGAATTCCGGTGATTCAGGATGTCTTAAAAGGAAGTCTCATCAGTTTTCTTACTATGATCGTGCTTATCATCGTCATGACATTTCTTATATGGAAAAACAGAAACATAACGGGACAAAATACATTTCTTCTGATGAAAGAAGAGATGGAGAAGCAAAAGTATGAGGAAATAAGAGCTTCCATCGAGCAGAACAAAGAACTCGTTCATGATACAAAGAATCATTATCTTGTAATCAGTGAATATGTAAAAAATCAGGAATATGAAAAGCTGGAAAATTATGTAGATGAAATCAGAAGAAATTTCGTAAAAATCAATCCACAGATTTATACAGGAAATCATGTAGTGGATCTGATTCTTGGGCAAAAGCGAATCCTGGCAGTACAAAAAGGGATTGATTTTCAATTGGATGTAACACCACTATCCAGTCTGACGATGGAAGAAAGAGAGATCTGTTCACTATTTGGGAATCTGTTAGACAATGCCCTGGAAGCCTGTGAGAAAGTGACTGATAAAGAACGTAAGAAAATCAGTATAAAGATTGAGCAGCATATGCGAATGTTGTTTCTTGAAATTAAGAATGGAACCGATAAGCTTCCTGCCAAATCAGGACATACTTTTCTGACTTCGAAGCAGGATAAATCTCTTCATGGATATGGCTTGAAAAGTGTGGAACGGATTGTTACACGATATGATGGAGATCTGGCCTATGAAATGGAAGATGGAATGTTTGTTGTTTCAATAACATTTTTTGATTTATAAATACTCATGTCCAGTAATCCAGTACTTGAAGGCCATCCGCTTGCAGTACTTTCACCACAAGATTAAACTGAATATAAGAAAAAAACCTGTTCCAAATTTTCAGGATACGAAATTCGTATCACACAAACAGGAATGGAAATGGAGGAATGATGCCATGACAATTAAGAAAAAGAGAACTAAAATCATTTTACCATCGATTCTGACAGTCAGTCTTACTTGTGGTCTGTTACTTACGGGATGTCAGAAGACACCAGATCAGAGTGCAGTTGTCAGTAAGGCCGGAGGATTAAGCGAGGATGTAATTGCAGAACCATTGAAAGATGGAGAGACGCAGACACTGAATCTGCCGGAACACTGGGACACAACAGTAACATGGAGTAATGACCGCGGAGTTTTTCACGCAGATCAGAAATTAGAATCTGTTACGACAGGAAATCTTCCGGTGATTGAAGTCAGTCAGAAAAAACTGGAGCTTGAACAATTAAACGGACTTATTTCCTATTTTGCAGGCGGAGAGATTTTGTATCAGACGCAGGAACTTACCAGAGAATACTATCAGAACCTCTTAGATAGGATTAAGAACAGGGAAGGATTCTATGCTGACAACAGTGTGGAGTATGATTTAACAGGGCTTGAAAAGTTAGTGGAAGAAGTTCTTCCTCTTGCGCCAGAGCAGACACCATTGCAGGAAATTGGACAGATTGAATACACATCAAAAAAGACAGATCCGGCGTATGAAGCAAAAAGAAAATCACTGGAAGCTTACGGATATGATATTCTTCCGGATACCACAAAGCAGGATGGAATGGAGATTCATTTTCAGGCAACGGTTGGTGCAGATGCAAAGGGTACGATCAATGCAGAAACTTACGATCCGGAAGCAGGAAATTATAGTATCTTCTCCTGGTCAGAAGGAAATGGGATCGAACTGGCAACTATTGAAAACACTCTGGCAAGAGAGAATCTCACAACCGATTATGGAGTTCCTGCAGGAAGCGTAAAAGAGTCTTTCATGGAAAAACTACAAACACTGAAGGACCGGATGGAAGAAACCGCTCTCTTAGAAGAGACAGCAGAAGATGAAGCAGAAAAAGTTCTGAAAGATCTGAACCTCGAAAATATGCAGTTGTTGTCATCAGACAAAATTCTCTGGTATGCACAGTCTGATTATCCGGAAGCCACTATATTAGAACAACAGGAAGCGTTATGGAATGCTGATCCAACTCTTGGAAAAACAGGTTATCGGCTTACTTACGTTCCTTCTGTTTCCGGATTAAAAATAAATCAGGATAAATCCGGATATGCAGATGATAGTGGATTTGCATATGCACCTTCCATGCCGGTAGAGCAGATTTATATTGTAGTGACAGAAGATGGGATTCGCTCCTTCAAATGGAAGGGCATGAGTCAGGAAGAAAAGGTAGTTACAGAGAATGTAAAACTTCTTGCATTTGATGAAATAGAAAGCCGCCTGATCGATCAGGTGAAATATCTTTACCCTTCCAGTCAGCCTGCTGAGAACAAGACGATATTTGGTTATGATGTTGCAACTGTCGAACTGGGATATACTTATATACCGGCATATAAGAATCCACAAAATGCCTGGCTGGTTCCGGCATGGTTTTTCACTATAAGCGAGAGTGAAGATACAACTGCCGAACTTGGAACAGCCGGAAGAAAAAAAGAATATCAGACCGACTACATTGTATTAAATGCAACAGACGGCGGAAGAATAGGTTCTTATTGGAGATGATAGAATATGAAACGAAGACATCTTTTCAGTACAGAATTGAAATATGACTTTGGAAACCGAAGATTTTATATCTCTGTACTGGCATTGTGTGCGGTTCTTTTGATTGTTGCACTTCCTTATCGAAATCATCTGATCTCTTTCGGTGGATCAACAGAAGGGAAAGCCTGGTTATGCACCTTCACCTATGCAATCACTTCAGAAAAAGCCTTGCTTTTCTTTCCACTGTTGGTTCCTCTGGCAACAGCCGCAGATATACAGGAAGAATTACACAGCCGCTATGCATGGTTTCTTATTAACCGAATAGGAAAAAGAAATTATATTTGGATGAAAAGTTTTGGAGTCGCATTCACAGGTGGTGCCATTTCCGTTTCAGCGGCAGGAATTGCATTGGTTGTTTTTATAGTTATCTGTAGAAATATCCCGACTCTGAATACTTTGCAAAATATATCAGAGGTAATAAGTATCACAGGAATTGGATTTATCCGACTTTTTCTAAATGGAGCATTGTGGTCTTTATGCGGTTCACTGACAGCAGTTTTGACTAAAAATAAGTATCTGAGCTGTGCTGTTCCATTTATTTTATATTATGTACTAACAGTGTTTCAAGAACGATATTACCGCAATTATTTTTTCCTAAGTCCAAAGCAGTGGGCAAGCCCGGCATATTATGGAAACGGATTCTGTCTTTTGGCTCTGCTTCTGATCAGCAGTCTTCTGGTACTGGCTTTGCGTAAATGCGTGGTAAGGAGAGTGGTGGCATGAAAAAATCGCAATTTAAAATGGACATTCATCAAATCTTTCTTCTAACAAAAAGAAATTTCTCTGACTGGGGCAAAAATCCGAGAATCTGGATGACATTTGCATTAGGATTTGTACTTTGTCTGATGTTGACAAATCAGATTTTAGAGCAGGCACAGACATTCCAGACACCGGTGCAGATGTTCGAGCCACTGATCTGGACCTTCGGTGATGCGCAGTCCGTGATGCTTTCATCCCTTTTACTGCTGTTATTATTTGCAGATATGCCTTTTGTAAATCAGATGACGCCCTATTGGCTGATCCGGACAAAGCGAAGCGTATGGATGGCAAGTCAGATCCTATATGTGATCCTGGCTACTTGCCTTTATACCGTCTTCCTCTGCCTGACAGAACTTCTAATTGCAAGTCCCTGGGCTTACGTTGGAAATGTATGGAGCCAGACCGCTGCAAGCATTGGATATGGAAGTAATAATCATCTTACGGTTCCTGTGTCAATAAAGACAATGGAAATGACAACACCATATAAATGTGCAATCTGTGTTGTATTTCTTATGCTTTTCTATTCGTTATTTATTACTTCAGTCATGCTTGTATTAAATCTACAGAAGGGAAGAGCCGGAGGCGTTGTTGGTGCACTCTTGATAAATCTTTATGGAATTCTTCTGACTCCGGATATTTTTCAAAAAGTTTTTCATCTGGGTGGAGGGCTTTCCTATCGGGCAAATGTTCTTTGCGGATGGTTATCGCCCTTAAATCACGCAACATTTCCAATGCATAATTTCGGATATGATTATTTGCCACAAATAAAAATAAGCATCCTGTTATTTCTTGCAGTGATATGCATTTTGCTTTTCATCTCGAGAAAATGTATCAAACGATATAATTTTACATTTTCTCAGGTTGATGAATCCTGACTGAATAAGAAAGGGGAAAATTATGAAAGCTGCTGTGAAAGTTAAAAATCTAACAAAATCTTTTGGCAAAGAAAAAGTATTAAAAGGAATCAGTCATACCTTTGAGGCAGGAAAAATCCACGGAATCATGGGATTTAATGGCTCCGGTAAAACAGTAATGTTCAAATGCATCTGCGGTTTTCTTCAACCTGACAGAGGGAGCGTATATGTCTATGGAAAAAGAATTGGAAAAGATATTGATTTTCCGGAAAATACCGGAATGATTATCGAGAGTCCGGGATTTCTTCCATATATCAGTGGATATGAAAACTTAAAACGCCTTGCACAACTTAATCGAAAAATAGGAGATACTGAGATCCGGGATGCAATCGCAAGAGTTGGTCTTGATCCGTTTTCTAAAAAGAAAGTAGGTCAATATTCACTCGGGATGAGAGAACGCCTTGGAATTGCACAGGCGATCATGGAGCGGCCAAAATTATTAATTTTAGACGAACCATTCAATGGATTGGATAAAAGAGGCGCACAGGATGTCTGCGAACTCTTTGTTGAATTGAAAGAAAAAGGGACAACTATTCTGTTAGCTGCACACAATGTGATGGAAATGGAATGGTTGTGTGATACAGTGTGCGAAATGGATGCCGGACAGTTAGAAGTTGTTTATGAAAAATGAAATAATAATTTTTTCAAATTAAAAGAAGAGAGCGAACCCAAGAATATTAAACGAATATTCTTCAGTTCGCTCTCTTCGCACATTGCGATATAGGTACTCCGACAAAATGATACATTTCTACGTTCTCAACATCTTCAACATCAGCTTGAAATTCATGTTAAAATTTGTTAGAATGATTTGCGAACTTACATTCTAAAGAGTTTTTAGAAAACCCTTGAAAACTAAGGAGAAATTGATGGAAAATATTGACATAGATAAGCTGACGCCCATGATGAAAATTTATTGCGAGACGAAAGAGCAGTACAAGGATTGTATCTTATTCTACCGCCTCGGCGATTTCTACGAAATGTTCTTTGACGATGCCTTGACTGCATCCCGAGAGCTTGAGATCACACTGACCGGGAAAAGCTGTGGTCTGGATGAACGTGCCCCGATGTGCGGAATCCCATACCATGCCGTAGAAGGTTACTTGAACCGTCTTGTTGCGAAAGGATACAAAGTCGCAATCTGTGAACAGGTAGAAGACCCAAAGACTGCAAAGGGGATCGTAAAACGTGAGGTTGTAAGAATTGTTACACCCGGAACGAATCTGGATACACAGGCATTAGATGAAACGAAGAATAATTACATCATGTGTATCGTCTATATTGCAGACCGCTATGGAGTTGCGATCGCAGATATTTCTACCGGAGATTATTTTGTCACAGAACTTCCGGACAGCAGTCGTCTGATGGATGAGATTTATAAATTCAGTCCGTCTGAGATCATCTGCAACGAAGCGTTCTATATGAGCGGTATGGATCTGGATGCGATGAGAGACAAGCTTGGGATCACGATTTATTCTCTCGATTCCTGGTATTTTGATGATGCTGTCTGCAAAGATAAGCTGCTTGAGCATTTCAAAGTAAAGAATTTTGCAGGGCTTGGACTTGCTGATTATGACTGTGGAATCATCAGTGCCGGAGCACTTCTGATCTATTTATTTGAGACACAGAAAAATTCACTTTCCAACCTGACACATATTACACCATATATCACAGGAAAATATATGCTGATTGACAGTTCTACACGTCGAAATCTGGAGCTGTGCGAAACTTTACGTGAAAAGCAGAAGCGTGGTTCCCTTCTCTGGGTTCTTGACAAAACACGTACTGCGATGGGCGCACGTACGCTTCGCAAAAATGTAGAACAGCCTTTGATCGATAAATCCGAGATCAACCGCAGACTGGATGCAGTAGAAGAACTGAAAAATCAGGCCATTGCCCGTGAAGAGATCAGAGAATATTTATCTCCGGTCTACGATCTGGAGCGTCTGATCACGAAGATCACTTACGGTTCTGCGAATCCGCGAGACCTCACCGCATTCAAAGGTTCTCTGGAGATGCTGCCACCGATCCGCTATATTTTACAAGATCTGCAGGCACCACTTTTGAAAGAAATCTATGAAGATCTCGATGCATTAGAAGATCTCTGCGATCTTGTCGCAAAAGCCATTCGTGAGGATCCGCCGCTTGCCATGAAAGAAGGAAATATTATCCGCGACGGTTATAACGAAGAAGTGGATAAGCTTCGTCGTGCAAAATCAGACGGAAAAGACTGGCTTGCAAAACTTGAGAATGATGAGCGAGAAAAAACAGGTATTAAAAATCTAAAAATAAAATATAACAAAGTATTTGGTTATTATCTGGAAGTGACAAATTCTTATAAAGATCTTGTACCGGATTATTATACAAGAAAACAGACACTTGCGAATGCTGAACGTTATATCACACCGGAGCTTAAAGAGCTTGAGGATATGATCCTTGGCGCAGAAGATAAGCTGTATGCACTGGAATATGAGCTTTACAGTGAAGTCCGTGAAACGATTGCCGGACAGGTGGAGAGAATCCAGCAGACTGCCAAAGCGGTTGCCGCACTGGATGCATTCAGTTCTCTTGCACTTGTTGCAGAGCGCAACAACTACGTCCGTCCGAAGATCAATGAAAAAGGAATCCTTGATATTAAAGAAGGCCGTCACCCGGTCGTTGAGCGAATGATTCCAAATGATATGTTCATCGCCAATGATACTTACCTGGATGATAAGAAGCACAGAATTTCAATCATCACTGGTCCGAACATGGCTGGTAAATCAACTTACATGCGTCAGACTGCATTAATCGCACTGATGGCACAGATCGGATCTTTTGTTCCGGCAGAGAGCGCAAATATCTGTCTTTCCGACCGTATTTTCACCAGAGTCGGAGCATCCGATGACCTTGCTTCCGGACAGAGTACATTCATGGTTGAGATGACCGAAGTTGCCAATATTTTAAGAAATGCAACCTCAAAAAGTCTTCTCATTCTTGATGAAATTGGACGCGGAACAAGTACATTTGACGGTCTGTCAATTGCCTGGGCTGTTGTAGAATACATCAGCGACAGTAAACTGCTGGGAGCAAAAACTTTATTTGCTACACATTATCATGAACTGACAGAACTTGAAGGAAAGATTGATAATGTCAATAACTATTGTATTGCTGTAAAAGAAAAGGGTGACGACATCGTATTCTTACGAAAGATCGTAAAAGGTGGAGCAGACAAAAGTTATGGTATCCAGGTTGCAAAACTTGCCGGAGTACCGGATCTTGTTATTTCCCGTGCGAAGGAAATCGTAGAGGAACTCAGCGATGAGGACATCACAAACCGCGTCAGTGAGATCGCGGCAAAGGAACATACTGCAAAGAAAAAAAGTAAAGCAAAGAAGTATGACGAAGTCGATATGGCACAGATGTCTCTGTTTGACACTGTAAAAGATGACGACGTACTTGATGAATTGAAAAATATCGATGTCGGTAATCTGACACCGATCGATGCTTTGAATACAATCTACCGGTTACAGAATAAGCTGAAGAACCGTTGGTAAAAGGAAAGGCGGAAATATGCCACACATTCATGTATTAGACCAGATCACAATTGATAAAATTGCCGCAGGTGAAGTGATCGAGCGTCCTGCGTCAATTGTAAAAGAACTTGTTGAAAATGCGATTGATGCAGGATCAACTTCTGTAAAAATAGAGATCAAGGACGGGGGTATTTCCTTCATCCGTATTACAGATAATGGCTGTGGCATTCCGCAGGATGAAGTGCAGCGTGCTTTTCTGCGCCATTCTACAAGCAAGATTGAGACAGTGGAAGATCTGTCTCATATTGCATCTTTGGGATTCCGTGGAGAGGCGCTTTCAAGTATTGCAGCTGTTACCCGGACGGAACTGATCACAAAGACAGCCGATGCAGAGTTTGGTACCCGTTATGTCATTGAAGGCGGAAAAGAAGTATCCTTGGAAGATACCGGCGCGCCAAACGGAACAACCTTTCTTGTCCATCAGTTATTTTACAACGTTCCTGCGAGAAGAAAATTTTTGAAAACACCTATGACAGAGGCCGGACATGTGCAGGATCTATTAATGCATCTTGCCCTGTCTCATCCGGAAGTTGCTTTTCAGTTTTTGAATAACGGACAGGAAAAACTGCGTACGTCCGGAAACGGAAAACTGAAAGATGTGATCTACAATGTCTATGGTCGTGACGTAGCAGCTAACCTGATTGAAATCGATTATGAGAAAAATGGAATCCACATTACAGGTTTTCTCGGCAAGCCAATCATCACACGAGGAAATCGTAATTTTGAAAATTTCTTCGTAAACGGCCGTTATGTCAAAAGTGCAATGATCTCTAAATCCGTAGAAGATGCTTATCGTGATTTTGTGATGCAGCACAAGTTTCCGTTTGCTGTTCTGCATTTTCATCTAAATGGAGAAAATGTAGATATCAATGTGCATCCGACAAAGATGGAGCTTCGCTTCTCACGGCAGCAGGAGGTTTATAATACCGTCTTTGAAGCCGTACACAGGACTTTGCTGGAACCGGAACTGATACAGAAAGCAGAGGTTCCTGATCCGGTAGAGCAACCGGAGAGACAAGCCGAAAGACCGGAGCGAGTGAAAAAGACATTCACATCCGCTTCGACCAAAGATAAAGAGGATACCGGCAGTCCGTTTCTTCTTCGTCCGCGTAAGGAGAATGAAAAAGTAACAGCTGCGGAATTGATCAAAGAATCCAAGGAAACGGTTAAGGATGATGTTCAAGATGAGGATTATTTTATCCGTAAAATGAAGGAGCGCGTACTTTCTTACCATAATCGTTCTTCTTCCGCCGAAGTTGCAGACCGGAAAGAGATTTTCCGTGCAGATGAACAGAAAGACAAAATTGCTGAACATGTCAAATACGCCGTTGAAGCAGCAGATAAGACAGTTGCACCGGAAACTACGGCAGTAGTTCAAAAATCCAAACCAGCTGTTAAAATGCAAACTGCCACCACCAGCACCGATGCAGCATCTGATTGTGAAATAACCGACGCAAAATCAGAACCAGAAAACGGTACGCAGATGGATCTCTTTGAAGAAAATTTCTTAAAAAGAGATATCCGTGCAGAATATAAATTGATCGGCCAGGTCTTTGACACCTACTGGCTCGTAGAATTCAAAGATAACCTCTATATCATTGACCAGCATGCGGCTCATGAACGTGTCTTATATGAACGTACCTTACGTGAAATGAAAAGCAGAGAATTTACTTCTCAGTACTTAAGTCCTCCGATCATTTTAAGCTTATCCATGCAGGAAGCACAGCTTCTGAATGAAAATATGGACCGCTTTTCACGTATTGGGTTTGAGATTGAGCCTTTTGGTGGGGAAGAATATGCAGTTCGCGCAGTACCTGACAATCTGTTCAGTATTGCCAAGAAAGAACTTCTGATGGAGATGATCGATGATCTGACCGAAGGTCTTTCTACTTCTATGACACCGGAGCTGATCGATGAGAAGGTTGCATCCTTGTCCTGTAAGGCTGCTGTAAAGGGGAATAACCGCCTGTCTGCACAAGAAGTAGATAAACTGATCGGTGAGCTTTTGACACTGGACAATCCATATCACTGTCCACATGGGCGACCGACGATTATCGCCATGACAAAGCGTGATCTGGAAAAGAAATTTAAACGAATTGTATAACTGGAATCGAGGAAACACAAGATGGAACAGACAAATAAACGCCCACTGGTCATTCTGACCGGACCGACAGCTGTTGGGAAGACTGCTGCCTCCATCGGACTTGCCAAAGCGATCGACGGAGAGATCATTTCTGCTGATTCTATGCAGGTCTACAAGGAGATGGACATCGGCTCTGCCAAGATTCGTCCGGAAGAGATGGACGGTGTGCCGCATCATCTGGTAGATGTTCTTGATCCGTCTGAGGATTTTAACGTTGTTCTCTTTCAGCAGATGGCAAAAGAAGCAATGGAAGGAATCTATCAGCGGGGACATATTCCGATCGTTGTCGGCGGAACAGGATTCTATATTCAGGCATTACTTTACGACATTGATTTCACAGAAAATAATGCCGATACTGCTTATCGGGAAGAATTAGAAGCACTTGCCAAAACCCAGGGTGCAGAATATCTTCATGAAATGCTTGAAAAAGTAGACCCGGAATCTGCGGAACAGATTCATTTTCATAATATAAAACGTGTGATCCGCGCGCTGGAATATTATCAGCAGACCGGACAGAAGATATCCGAGCACAATGAGGCGGAACGAGAGAAAGAATCTGCTTATAACTCCGCATATTTTGTGCTGACAGATGATCGTAAGATTCTCTATGACCGGATTGATAAACGTGTTGATCTGATGATGCAGGAAGGACTTCTTGAAGAAGTCAATGCGTTAAGATTGCGCGGACTTAAAAGAGAAAGTGTTGCGATGCAGGGACTTGGATACAAAGAACTGTTTGGTTATTTTGAAGGAGAGTATCCTCTGGAAGAAGCCGTACGCATTATTAAGAGAGACACAAGACATTTTGCCAAGCGGCAGCTGACCTGGTTTCGAAGAGAACGAGATGTCATCTGGCTTGATAAAAGTGAGATTGGAAAAGAAGATGAGCAGTTGATCCAACAGATGCTCACCGTTTTAAAGGAAAAAGAAATCATTCATTAGGACATCAGGCTGCATTTAGATAAAATGCAGCTTTGCCATGTAAATCAAACGATAAAAAACTTAAAAAGAAAGAAGAAGAAAAATGAATACACCAACTACAGAAACAATTTACGAACAGCTTGGAATCAGCAAAGAAGTCTGGGCGTTCGGACAGAAAACAGAAGAGAAATTAAAAGAACGTTTTGAGGAATTTGACAGAAACGCTGAATATAATCAGTTAAAAGTAATTCATGCCATGCAGGAAAACCGCGTAAGTGAAGGCTGCTTTAACTATGTAAGCGGATATGGATACAATGATCAGGGAAGAGATACATTGGAGGATGTCTATGCCTCTGTTTTCCATACAGAAGCCGCTCTGGTGCGTCCACAGATCACTTGCGGAACACATGCACTCGCACTTGCACTTGCAGCAAATCTTCGTCCCGGAGACACTTTATTATCTCCGGTTGGAAAACCATATGATACACTTGAAGAAGTAATCGGAATCCGCCCGTCTAACGGCTCTCTTGCAGAATATGGAATCTCCTATAAACAGGTAGAACTTCTGGAAGATGGATATTTTGATTATCCTGCGATTGAAAAAGCTCTGGAAGATAAAACAATCAAACTGGCAACGATCCAGCGTTCCAAAGGATATCAGACACGCCCAAGCTATTCCGTAGAAAAAATCGGCGAACTGATCGCATTTATCAAAGAGCGTCGTCCGGATGTCATCTGCATGGTAGATAACTGTTACGGTGAATTCGTTGAGCGTATCGAACCAAGTGATGTCGGTGCAGACATGATCGTCGGTTCTCTGATCAAGAACCCGGGCGGCGGACTTGCCCCAATCGGCGGATATGTTGCCGGAAGAGCTGATCTGATCGAAAACTGTGCTTATCGTCTGACTTCTCCGGGACTTGGGAAAGAAGTCGGTGCTACACTTGGTGTTACACAGTCCTTCTATCAGGGATTCTTCCTTGCACCAACTGTTGTATGCGGTGCTTTAAAAGGTGCTACTTTTGCAGCAAATATCTACGAAGCTTTAGGATATCCGGTAATTCCGAACGGTTCTGAATCCCGTCATGATATCATCCAGGCGGTTACACTTGGATCAGCAGAAGGTGTTATTGCATTCTGTAAGGGAATTCAGGCAGCTGCTCCGGTAGACAGTTATGTAAGCCCGGAACCATGGGCAATGCCGGGATATGACAGCGATGTGATCATGGCAGCTGGTGCTTTCGTTCAGGGTTCTTCCATTGAATTAAGTGCAGATGGACCAGTAAAACCTCCGTACGCTGTCTATTTCCAGGGTGGACTCACATGGTATCATGCAAAGCTTGGTATTCTCAAATCACTGCAGAGCGTTATTGATGCAGGCGTTCTTTCTATCGAGCGTGTGAGAGAACTTCTGTAAATTCGGAATGGTTCCTAAAATACTAATTAAGGAGATTTGGCACTAGATGATGATGTCAAATCTCCTTTTCTATTTCTTGAAAATGTGAAAAGACAGCGGCTATAATAAATACAGAATAAAGAATGTACATGCAAAAGCAGACTGATCACCTGCAAAAAACTGACAAACAGAATTTGAGAAAATGAGGTATGGATAATGAAAGAAAAAGTTCAGGTATTTGGAAGATTCTTAAGTGGAATGGTAATGCCTAATATTGGTGCTTTTATTGCATGGGGACTGATTACCGCTCTTTTTATTGAAACAGGCTGGGCTCCAAACGAAAAGCTCGCACAGTTTGTAACCCCGATGTCTACTGTATTATTGCCGCTTTTGATTGCATATACAGGCGGAACCGTTGTTCATGGACAACGTGGTGGTGTAATTGGTGCAATCGCAACTATGGGTGTGATCGTAGGATCTGATATCCCGATGTTTATCGGCGCTATGATCGTCGGACCACTTGCATCCTGGATCTTAAAGAAATTCGATAAAGCCGTAGAAGGACATATTCCTGCCGGCTTCGAGATGCTTGTAAACAACTTTTCAATTGGAATCATCGGAGCCATCCTTGCATGTCTTTCCATGTATGGAATCACTCCGCTTGTAACAGAGTTAAATGAAGTAATGCGTGCAGGAGTTGACGTCTTTGTAAGACATAACCTGCTGCCTCTGGCAAGTATCTTTATTGAGCCTGCCAAAGTTTTATTCCTTAACAATGCGATCAACCATGGTATTCTTTCCCCAATGGGAATCCAACAGGTAGAAGAAGTTGGTAAATCAGTATTTTTCCTTCTTGAGGCGAATCCGGGACCGGGTCTTGGAGTTCTTCTTGCATACTGTATTGCCGGAAAAGGAAATGCAAAGAGTTCTGCACCAGGAGCAGTGATCATTCACTTCTTAGGTGGAATTCATGAAATCTATTTCCCATATATCCTTATGAATCCGCTTCTTATTTTTGCAACTATTGCAGGCGGAGCAAGTGGAATTTTCTGCTTCACATTGTTTGATGTAGGTCTGACTGCTCCGGCATCACCGGGAAGTATTATCGCACTGCTCATGATGGCTGAGAGACACAGTTACTTTGGACTGATCCTTGGAGTTCTTGTTTCTACTGCGGTATCTCTTTTAATTTCTATCCCGATCTTAAAATTCATGGGAAAGGATACGACTTTAAAAGAAGCACAGGAGAAAAAAGACAGTATGAAGAAACAGGCGAAAGGAATTGCATCAGAAGGAACAAAAGAAACTTCTGCTAAAAAAATCAGTAAGATTGCCTTCGCATGTGATGCCGGAATGGGATCCAGTGCTATGGGAGCAACTGTTTTAAAGAAAAAAATTGCAGCTGCCGGTCTGGATGGCATTGAAGTTATCCATACCCCTGTTTCCAGTATTCCTTCAGATGTACAGGTTGTCGTAACACATCAAGAACTTGGTGAACGTGCTGCACATAGTAACCCGGACGCAGAGCTTGTACTAATCACAAATTTCCTTGCTGCACCTGAATATGATACCCTTGTAGCAGAACTTAAAAACAGGAATTCATAAACAAGACACGTTGATTTCGTGAATGCCGTATGATAAAATATTTCCTAAAAGATTATGTATTTTATCACAGGAGATTACTTATGGAACTCATACAGAAAACAGGCAGATTTTATACACGGATCATCATGCAGAATATTGGCATATTTATTTTCATTGGTCTGCTTTCTGTGCTTTTTCACACAGATGGCTGGCTGCCTAATGAGAATATGTATGCCATTTCTCAGTTTGCCTACTGGTATGCTTTACCGTGCATGATTGCCTTTTCAGGTGGAAACTATATTGGAGGATCAAGCGGAGGTATTCTTTCGGTTCTTTCTGTCTGTGGAATTATAACAGCAAATCCTGAACTTGGTATTTTAGGAGCCATGATTTCCGGACCTTTCGGTGGATATTTGTGGAAACAGTTGGAAAATCTTCTGAATAAAACTCACCATGCACAGACACAAATGCTCTATCACAATCTTTTACTTGGTACTGCAGGTTGTTTACTCGCAGGAATTGAGTATTATATTTTATCCGGAATAAGCGCTGTTTTCACACATATTTTCAATGAGTGCCTTCTATTTCTGGAAACACATCACATGACTGCCTTTTTAAGCATTTTGATCGAACCCGGAAAGGTCTTTTTTCTTAACAATCTGATAAACCATGGAATACTGCTTCCGGCAGGTCTTTCCCAGGCAGAACAATATGGTAGTTCTATCTTGTTTCTCCTGGAGACAAATCCGGGTCCCGGGCTTGGCGTCTTGCTTGCCTGTCTGGTTTGTTATAGAAAAAAGAAGGCCGCCCGTTCTGAGTATTTTACAGCAATCACAGCAGAATTTATCGGTGGAATCCATGAAGTCTATTTTCCTGTCGTTTTTTCTGATCTCAGACTTTTATTTCCATTGATCCTGGGTGGTGTAACCGGAAGTATCTGGTTTGATCTTATGCACTGTGGAACAGTTACTCCGGTATCACCGGGAAGTATTATCACCTTGCTTTTACTTTCAGAAAAAGGGAAGGTTTTATATATTCTCTGTGGTGTGATTTTGTCAGCGGCAATTTCCTTTTTCGCATCCCTTTTATTGCTGAGATCAAAAATCAGGGGAATCCAAGAGGAACCATGTGTTCCATCTGCTTCTGCACCTGAAAAGGAAACTGTTGAGCCTGATACATTATCGGAACATAAAATAGAATCTGTTGAATCTGATACGATACCGGAACAGAAAATAGAACCTGTTGAATCTGATACACTATTGGAACAGAAAATAGAAAAAATAGGATTTGTATGTGATGGTGGTATGGGATCAAGTGCCATGGGAGCCGCTCTGTTCCGCAGATGTCTTGCCAAACACGGAATCAGCGGAATTGAAGTCAAAGCTCATGCTGCTGATATGATACCGGATGATCTGGATCTGATCGTCTGTCAGGAAGATTATTACAAAATAAAGCAGGAACTCCACCCAAAACACTGTTATGTTATTTCCAGCTTTACAAAACAAGAGGAATATGAAACACTTGTGGCTCATTTAGAGAAAACCTTATAATAACAAACGAACTATGCCAGAAAAGAGAGGTAACCGGTCATGATGGACATTACACCGCGTATGAACCAGATCTTGACACTTTTGCTTGAACAGGAACAGCCCATCTCTGTAAAGTATCTTGCTGAACGTATGGGACTGAGTAAAAGAACAATCCAAAGAGAATTAGAATATATTAACCATGTGCTTCAGGATTATCCGATTCAGTTTTTATCTAAAACAGGAGTTGGCATCTGGCTCGATGGTGATCCGAAAGAAAAAATGTCTTTAAAACAAGAACTTTCCTCGGATGACCGGCTTGATATCAGCAATCGTGAAGAGCGCCGTAAAGCGTTGATCCTTGCCATTTTAAAAGAAAAGGAACTGCGCAAGCTCTATTACTACAGCAGCCGTTTTCAGGTCAGTGAGGCGACGATCAGTGCTGATTTAGAGGCAATTGAAGGATGGCTTGAGTCTTACGGGCTTAAGATCACGCGTAAACAGGGCAGTGGTATCGCAATTTCCGGCGAAGAGGAAGATTACAGGCGTGCGATTCGTGCGTTTATCAATGAAAATATTGATACTCGTGTTCTTCGAGAAGCATACGACAACGTAAATCCCGAGGATACTGCCTGTAGCCTGCTTCAGCAAAGCGAGATTGGAAAACTTTTGAATGATAAAATTGTATCCCGTGTCATCAGTTGTCTTTCCGGTATGAATAATAACCGCGTAATGACTCTGACAGAGAATTCATACATTGGTCTTGTCATTCATATTTCCATTGCAATTAACCGGATCATGAAAAATGAAGTCCTGCCTGAAGACGAAAAATGGGAACACAAAATTGCTATTGATGAAGATTATCGTCTGGCAGAACAGATTGTTGCTGAATTAGAAGAAGAATTTGAAATTGATATCCCTGAGGTAGAGATTTCTTATATCTATCTTCACATCAAAGGATCCAAGCACGAGAAGATTGAGTGGGAAGGACAAAATGTGTCGCAGACAGAGTCACAAAATCTTCAGCTTCTCCTAAACGATATGATTGATGCATTTGATCCTGAAAAGGCGTATTGGTTAAAACAGGACAATGAATTTATCCAGGGACTTCTTGCACATTTGCAGCCTACTTTGATACGTCTGACTCACGGCATGCAGATCCAGAACCCTGTACTGGATGATATAAAAACCAACTATCCGGACATCTATGCCAATTGTCTCCGTGTCGCAGAAGTACTGCAAGCATATACAGGCAAATCCGTACCGGAAGAGGAGATCGGCTTTTTGACGGTTCATTTTGGTGCCGCTGTCTTCCGTATGGAAGGACGTAAGGAAGCCGTCAGGAAAGTGGAAGTCGGTATTATCTGTTCCAGTGGAATCGGTATTTCCCGACTAATGATGTCAAAGCTGGAAAAGATGTTTCGTGACAGGGTGAATCTTGTGACTTATGGAAAAAATGATATCACTCCATATATCCAGGGAAAGACGGACTTCTTTGTTTCAAGCATTGAACTGGAGCCTATGGATATCCCTGTAATTTCTGTCAATCCGCTTCTGAACGACTCGGATATAGAACAGATTCGCCGTATGCTCTACCAGTATGAGCGCATGCCATCAAAACAGAAAAAAGAAAATACTGATCCTTTCTCTGTAGAACTGGATCAGATTAACCAGATTGCTGCACAGATCAATCTTATTATCAAGCATATGGGATTTTTCAAAGTATCTGATCAGATTAGTTTTGACGAACTTCTGCTTGCGATCGGAGAACACTTTTCGCCATATTCGGACCAGATTAAAAATATCCGTGACGATCTGTATCGAAGAGAACAACTTTCAACCCAGATTTTTGCTGAGTTTGGGTTTGGTCTGCTCCACACGAGAACAAAAGGTGTTACACGACCAATGTTCGGCGTTTGTATGACGAAAGATCTCACGGAATTCAAAGACAATTATTTCAAGGGCATACATGTGATCTTTGTCATGCTTGTGCCCGTAGATGATCTTCTAAAGATCAACAATGACATTATGGGATATATCAGTGGAATGCTTATTGAAGACCCTGAATTTCTCATTACTGCAGAGCATGGAGACAAAGAAGAAATCCGTGAAATGCTGTCTAAAAATCTGAAAATCTATTTCAAAAAATATCTTTCCGGACTGTCATAAAGACAGTCCTTTTCTTATTTTTTCCTCATTTTTATATTTATTTTTGGCACTATCGGATAGCGCCAAATCCCCTCTTCTTTAAATTGAAAAATCCTCTCTGACGTAGCTATAATAAAGCCAGAAAGAAAAACAAAAACAAAAAATAAACAGTTCTCACTTAAAAAATCAAAGAGGAGGTACCATATGTTTTTTAAAAAATCAAAACAGGAAAAGCAGGAAAACAAAGAGCTTCTGCAGCGAAAAAATATCATCGTGAAATGTGATCCGCTGACAAAAGAAGACGCAATTAAAAAGGCCGGACAGTTACTGGCAGACAGTGGTTATGTAGACCAGGAATATGTGGCAGCAATGCTGGAACGCGAGAAAACATTTTCCACTTTTATGGGAAACGGACTTGCATTACCACATGGTGTAGAAGCAGCAAAAAAACAGGTGAAAGCATCCGGAATTTCCGTAGTAACCTTCAAGGAACCAATTGACTGGGATGGAAATCCGGTACAGACCGTAATAGGAATCGCAGGTGTAGGAGATGAACATCTCGAGATTCTTTCAATGGTAGCTGAGGCAATGCTTGACGAAGAGATTTGTGAAAACTTTGCCTCTTATGATACAGATCATATTTATCACATTTTGACAGGAAAGGAGTAAGACAATGATCATCACAGTTACAATGAACCCGGCAATCGATAAAACAGTAGAAATTGAAAAATTACAGCCAGGCGGTCTTAACCGTATCCAAAAGGTTGAACTGGATGCCGGTGGAAAAGGAATCAATGTATCCAAAACAATTCACGAACTCGGAGGTGAAAGCCTTGCAATTGGATTTCTCGGAGGAAACTCAGGAAAAACAATTGAGAATGTTCTTACTGACTGGAATATCCGTCATGATTTTATCTGGGTTGACGGTGAGACAAGAACAAACACAAAAGTATTTGAGAAAAACGGATCCGTTACAGAACTGAATGAATCCGGTCCGGTCATCACAGAAGAAAAGGTAAATGAGCTCCTTCAGAAGATCAAAGATTATACAACATCAGACACACTGATCGTGCTTGCCGGAAGCATCCCGGCCGGCGTAGATAAAAACATCTACGCAAGAATCACAGAGCTTGTTCATGAAAAAGGTGGTCACGTTCTGATGGACGCAGACGGAGAACTTTTCAGAAATGCTCTGAAAGCATCACCGGATATTATCAAACCAAATCGTGTGGAACTTGAAGAATATGCACAGGCAGACTACCGGATGTCCCAGGAAGAGCTTACTGACATGGCGAAAGATTTTGTTGCCAAAGGCATCCAGACAGTTGCTGTATCCATGGGAATGGGCGGAGCTCTTTTCGTAAAAGATGACTACGCTGTAAGATGCCCTGCACTCTCTGTGAAATCTCATTCTACTGTGGGTGCCGGAGATGCCATGGTAGCAGCACTTGCTTATGCATGGGATAAAAATCTTCCAAACGAAGAAACCGTTCGCTTAAGTATTGCAACATCAGCCGGAGCTGTAACTACAATTGGAACCAAACCTCCAAAACGTGCACTTGTAGATGAATTAATGAAACAGGTTGAGATTGAAGAAATAAAATAAGCTACTGTTTGATAACCTGATAAACCAAAAAATATTTTAATATAAAGGAGATTTTAAAAATGAAGACAAAAGCTGTAAGAATGTATGGAACAAGAGATTTAAGACTTGAGGAGTTTGAATTACCAGAGATCAAAGACGATGAGATCCTCGTTAAGATTATGAGTGACAGTATTTGTATGTCAACATACAAGCTTGCTGAGCAGGGAAAGAAGCACAAAAGAGCTCCGCAGAACATTGACACAAATCCAATCATCATTGGTCATGAATTTGCCGGTGTGATCGTTGAAGTTGGTGAGAAATGGAAAGATCAGTTCAAACCTGGAATGAAATTTGCACAGCAGCCAGCCTTAAACTACAAAGGAAGCCTTGCATCTCCTGGATATTCTTATGAATATTTTGGTGGCGCATGCACTTACTGCATCATCCCTCATGAAGTAATGGAACTTGGATGCTTAATGCCATATGATGGTGACAGTTTCTTCGAAGCATCTCTTGGTGAACCAATGAGCTGTATTATCGGTGGATATCACGGAAACTATCATACAAATAAAAGAAACCATGACCTTTCTGTCGGAACAAAAGAAGGTGGAGACATCATTATCCTTGGAGGATGCGGACCGATGGGACTTGGCGCTGTAAGTTACGGTATCCAGATTGAAAAAGGACCAAAGAGAATCGTTGTAACAGACATCGATGATGCAAAGCTCGAGCGTGCACGCGAAGTGATCCCTGAAGCAAAGGCTGCTGAAAATGGCGTAGAGCTGCTTTATGTCAATACTGCAAAGATGGCAGACCCTGTTGAAGAACTGAAGGCTCTCACAGGTGGTAAAGGATACGATGATGTATTTGTATACATTCCAAACAGACAGGTTGCAGAGCTCGGTGATAAATTACTTGCTTTTGACGGATGTATGAACTTCTTCGCAGGCCCTACAGACAATCAGTTTAAGGCTGAAATCAATTTATATAACTGCCATTATACAAGTTCTCATATTCTTGGTACAACAGGCGGTAACAATGATGACCTGATCGAAGCAAATGATCTCGCAGCAAAAGGAAAGATTGAACCTGCTGTAATGGTTACTCATGTAGGAGGAATTAACAGTATTGCTGAAACAACTCTGAACCTTCCTAAGATTCCGGGTGGAAAGAAATTAAGTTACACACAGTTTGATATGCCGATGACAGCAATCGAAGATTTCGGAAAACTTGGCGAGACAGATCCTCTGTTCAAGAAGCTGGATGAAATCTGTAAAGCAAACCGCGGTCTGTGGAGCGCAGAAGCTGAAAAAGTATTATTTGATCATTTTGGAGTTGAGTACTAAAATATGTGTGGAATTGTAGGATATATAGGAAAGGAACAGGCTGCCCCGATTTTACTCGGGGGCCTGTCCAAGCTGGAATACCGCGGATACGATTCAGCAGGTATTGCAGTCCGTAATGATGAAAAAAGTACCATTGATATTGTAAAAGCAAAAGGACGGCTCAAGATTCTTTCTGATAAAGTAGATGGCGGACATGCGATCAAAGGAACTTGTGGAATCGGTCATACAAGATGGGCAACACATGGAGGACCTTCTGAGGCAAACGCTCACCCGCATTGCAGTGAAGACCGCTCTGTTGTCCTTGTACATAATGGAATCATTGAAAACTATCAGGAATTAAAAGCAAAGCTGATAAAATCCGGATATACATTCTATTCTGAAACAGATACTGAAATTGCTGCAAAACTGGTGGATTATTATTATAAAAAGACAAGTGATCCTCTGGAAGCAATTTCAAGAACCATGCTTCGCGTGCGTGGCGCATATGCATTTGGAATCTTATTTAAAGATCATCCGGGAAAACTTTTTGCAGCCAGAAAAGACAGTCCTCTGATTGTTGGAAAGGGATCTACTGGTTCTCTGATCGCATCTGATGTCCCTGCAATCCTGGAATGGACAAAACAAGTCTATTATATTGGAAATCTTGAGATTGCGGAACTTACAGAGGATTCCATCCATTTCTATAATATTGACAGAGAAGAAATAGAAAAAGAGCTGACAGAAATCACATGGGATGCAAAAGAAGCCGAAAAAGGCGGATATGAACATTTCATGATGAAAGAGATCCATGAACAGCCGGCAGCAGTCCGTGATACGATCCATGCTTATTTAAAAGGAAAAAGTATCGATCTTTCAGAGACAGGACTGACCGATGAGACACTTCAGAAGATAGAACGAATCTATATCGTAGCATGCGGTTCCGCTTATCATGTTGGTATCACTGCCAAGTATGTGATAGAAGAGCTGGCAGAGATTCCTGTTGAAGTAGATCTTGCATCTGAGTTCAGATATCGAAATCCGAAACTGATCGAACAGGGACTTGTTCTTATCATTTCCCAGTCCGGCGAAACAGCGGACAGTCTCGCAGCTCTTCGTCTGGCAAAGGAGAAAGGACTTCCGGTTCTTTCTATCGTAAATGTAATAGGATCCAGTATTGCAAGAGAAAGTGACTATGTCATGTATACTCACGCAGGCCCGGAGATCTCTGTGGCAACAACAAAAGCATACAGTACACAGCTTGCGGTAATTTATTTACTTGCTATAAAGGCTGCTCAGGTGAAACATTGTCTGAAAGAAGATGTTTCTTACTTACTGAATGAACTGGAATCCCTTCCAGACAAAATTCAGCATATCCTTGATGAGAAAGAACGAATCCAATGGTTCGCAAGCAAATGCGCAAATGCAAAGGATATCTTTTTCCTGGGACGTGGCATTGATTATGCCATTAGTATGGAAGGTTCTCTGAAAATGAAAGAAATCAGTTATGTTCATTCAGAGGCTTATGCAGCCGGAGAATTAAAGCATGGTACGATCAGTCTGATTGAGGACGGCACACTGGTAGTTGGTGTTCTGACACAACAGAATGTTATGGAAAAAACCATCAGCAACATGCTTGAAGTAAAAAGCCGTGGAGCTTATCTTATGGGACTGACCCATGCAGGAAATTACAGTGTAGAAGATACAGTAGATTTTGCAGTCTACATACCAACAACTGCGGATTGCTTCTACAATAGCCTGGCAATCATCCCTTTACAATTATTAGGATATTATGTCAGTGTAACAAAAGGACTAGACGTAGACAAGCCAAGAAATCTTGCAAAATCAGTGACAGTAGAATAAAAATCAGGTTGAGTTGAATGAATTGTTATGTTAAAATTCAGACAGATGTAATCTGCTAAGAAAGTAAGAGGATATGAATTTTAATGAACACAATTGCAATTATAGGTGGCGGTGCATCAGGAATGATGGCCGCCATTTTCGCTGCCAGAAAAGGAGCGAAAGTTATCCTTCTGGAGCAAAATGATAGATTGGGAAAGAAAATATTAGTAACCGGAAATGGCCGGTGTAATTATACGAATACTTATCAGGACGCTTCCTGTTATCGTTCGGAGCAGCCTGACTTTATCACGCGGATACTGGATCAGTTTCCGGCGGAAAAAGTCATTGCTTTTTTCCGGGAACTTGGAGTCTATCCAAAAGACAGAAATGGATATCTGTATCCATACTCTGATCAGGCAAGTGCCATCCGTGATGTATTGGAACAAGAGGTATACCGTCTTGGAGTTGATGTGCGTACAGGGATTTCCTGCACCGGAATCCAGAAAACAAAAGATAGTTTTTCCTTGAAGACATCACAGGGTTCACTGACGGTAGATCAGGTAATTCTATGTAATGGTTCAAAAGCCGCACCTTCCACCGGCTCTGACGGTTCCGGATACGCTTTAGCGAAACAGCTTGGACACCAGATAATTCCTGTACTTCCTGCTCTTTGTGCTTTACATTGTACCGGAAAGCATTTCCGCACAATTGCCGGAGTACGTGCACAGGGAAAAGTTTCGTTGTTTGTTGACGGTGAATTAACTGCTGCCGATACCGGTGAACTTCAATTGACCGCCTATGGAATCTCAGGAATCCCGGTATTCCAGATCAGCCGTTATGCATCGAAAGCATTATATGAGCAGAAGGAGGTTGTTGCCATGCTGGATTTTCTTCCGGAATATTCTGTGGATGAAGTAAAAGTTCTTCTGAAAGAACGTGCCAACCGCCAACCGAAAAAGACAGCAGAACAGTTCTTTACCGGCCTATTTCATGAAAAGCTGGCTTCTGTATGGCTGAAATTTGCCAAGATCAAGAAAGAAAAGCTATGCGGCGACTTCACAGATGCAGATATTCAGAGACTGACATGGATGATCAAGGAATTTAAATCACCTGTAATTAAGACAAATTCTTATGAGCAGGCACAGATCTGCTGTGGCGGCGTGGATACGACACAGATCAATCCGGAAACGATGGAATCCAGACTTGCTCCTGGGCTTTATTTCGCCGGAGAACTGGTCGATGTGGATGCAATCTGCGGTGGGTATAATCTCACCTGGGCGTGGGCAAGTGGTTATGTTGCGGGACAGTCTGCCGCATCTGCATAATTTCCTGTTGCTAACTCAAATAAAACATTTTCAAATTTGAATTTCCTGAAAGAAAGGGTAGATAAATGATACGAATTAATCAGCTGAAACTACAGATTCCTCACACAGAAGAAGCTCTTGAAAAGAAGATACAAAAG
>OIZO01000108.1_pt1 | contig 66467 bp, 49 predicted proteins | sample 1588551 | NCBI WGS metagenome assembly OIZO01 (sample SAMN03283271) | human gut metagenome | biome: human-associated habitat; material: feces | host: Homo sapiens | place: Peru | collected 2012
AAGCAATAACAATAATTGCTTTTCCTTTACAGGGCGTAATGTTTTATATAGGGCGTATATGCTTTATATTAAATGTAGTGCTGTCTACTACAACTGGAAACGATAGGCAGCGCTGAACATAAACACACGGTTCTTAACGGGCTTCAATTCGAGGAAATCCTTCTGAACGCCTGTAAGTCCGATGTTGTAGCGTGCGTCAATTATTACGTTCATATACTCAAACGAGAGTCCTACTGGTATCGAGAAGTCTACCTTCTTGATTGTCGAATTGAGGTCGATGTCATGCTTCTTCGGCGTATCGGCAACAAACCCGTCGTTTTCATTCTCTGTGAAGTTTGTCTCGGTATACTTCAGCTTTCCTGACATGGGGAAGCCCAACTGCACACCTGTCTTCACTGCAAATCCCGGAGCTACATAGTAGTTGAACAGCAACGGAACATTGATTACGTGCAGCTGTGTAGACAAATCGTTCAGTCCAACATATTTGTTCACATTGCCCGACTGCGTTGTCTTCTCATTGACATTGCCATATTTGCAACCTTGCTGGGCATAATGAGCACCCAACATAACCGACAGCGAACTGGTAAGCTGATAGTCGAGGTCGACACCTACTGTGATTCCCGGCTTATTGCGTGACGAACCCCACGATTCCGTAGCATTGGCGCTACCATAATAAACACCATCGCCCGAGAGATTTGCCAGACTCACTCCCACACGAGGAATGATAGAGAATTTGCCCGCAGCAGGCTGTGCCAACGTAGCAATAGAGCACAACATAACGAGAAGCGACAATACTGTTTTCTTCATAGTTCTTATTTCTTTATACATTATAATATTATAAAAGGTGTTCCCCGACGTTAATGCCAAGAAACACCTTTCCTATATTTAGTATCTTATATACTTTTTAAAAGTCAGCACGTCTGTGACATGCTGTACTTCTGCAAGACATTAATCCTTGTTTGAGCGCTTGCGTGCAAGATGGTCGAGAGTAATCTTGCGCATACGGATGCTCTTCGGAGTAACCTCAACAAGCTCGTCGCTCTTGATGTACTCAAGACATTCCTCAAGACTCATTACAACCTTCGGTATCACGCGAGCCTTCTCATCAGAACCACTGGCACGCACGTTGGTGAGCTGCTTAGCCTTGGTAACATTGATTACGAGGTCGTTGTCATGAACATGCTCGCCTACTACCTGACCACCGTAAACCTCTTCACCCGGATCGATGAAGAACTTGCCACGATCCTGAAGCTTGTCGATAGAGTAAGCATAAGCTGTACCTGTCTCCATAGCAATCATCGAACCGTTCATACGGCGTACAATCTCGCCCTTAAACGGCTGATACTCCTTGAAGCGGTGAGCCATAATGGCCTCGCCCTGGCTTGCTGTAAGCACATTGGTACGCAGACCGATGATACCACGCGAAGGAATGTCGAACTCGATGTCAACTCGCTCGCCGAGTGTCTGCATTGATGTCATCTCGCCCTTACGACGTGTCACCATATCAATCATCTTGCTTGAGAACTCCTCAGGCACATTGATGGTCAACTCCTCTATAGGCTCACACTTCTGTCCGTCAATCTCCTTGTATATCACCTGCGGCTGACCTACCTGAAGTTCGTAGCCCTCACGACGCATTGTCTCGATGAGAACCGAAAGGTGAAGCACACCACGTCCGCTGACAATCCACTTATCTGTAGAGTCCTCGAAAGGACGAACACGCAGCGCAAGATTCTTTTCAAGCTCCTTCTGAAGGCGGTCGTTGACGTGACGTGAAGTCACAAACTTACCCTCCTTGCCGAAGAACGGTGAGTCGTTGATGGTGAAGAGCATACTCATTGTAGGCTCATCGATAGCGATAGGAGGCAGTGGCTCAGGATTCTCAAAGTCGCAAATGGTATCGCCAATCTCGAAATTCTCCAGACCTACGATAGCGCAGATGTCACCAGAGTGAACTTCTTCAACCTTCTTCTGACCCATTCCCTCAAACACGTGAATCTCCTTTATCTTGGTCTTCTCCATTTTGCCGTCACGATGCGATATGGTTATGTTCATGCCCTCAGTCAGAGTGCCACGATGAACACGTCCCACAGCGATACGACCGGTATAGCTTGAGTAGTCGAGCGATGTGATAAGAAGCTGCGGAGTACCCTCAAGCACCTTAGGAGCCGGTATCACCTCAACAATCTTGTCGAGCAGATAGTCGATGTTGTCTGTAGGAGCATTGTAGTCCTCAGCCATCCATCCGTTCTTTGCCGAACCGTATACAACCGGGAAGTCGAGCTGGTCCTCAGTGGCATTGAGCGAGAACATAAGGTCGAACACCATCTCGTAAACCTCTTCAGGACGACAGTTGGGCTTGTCAACCTTGTTAACAACAACGATAGGCTTCAGTCCAATCTCCAGAGCCTTCTGAAGAACGAAACGAGTCTGGGGCATCGGGCCCTCGAAAGCGTCAACCAGCAGAATACAACCGTCTGCCATGTTGAGCACACGCTCTACCTCACCGCCAAAGTCGGAGTGTCCCGGGGTGTCTATAATATTGATTTTTGTTCCTTTCCAGTTGATTGAAACGTTCTTGGAAAGGATGGTTATTCCTCGTTCACGCTCCAGGTCATTGGCATCCAATACCTGGCCACTGTTATCCTGGCCGTCGCGGAACAGCTTGCCCGCCAACATCATCTTGTCGACAAGAGTAGTCTTGCCGTGGTCAACGTGGGCAATAATCGCAATGTTTCTAATGTCTTGCATTTATATAGTACCTTAAAAAAAACTTTTTGCAAAGTTACGAAGTTTTGTTCACATATATGCAAAAAGTCCCGAAAACTTGAATCGTTTTCGGGACTTTCTGTTTGCCTTAAGCTTTCTGTGCGCGAATTACTTACGAAGACCGAGGGCCTTGATGATTGCACGGTAGCGATTGATGTCGCGGTCGTACAGATAGTTGAGCAATGCGCGGCGCTTTCCTACCAGCTGTGTCAGTGAACGTGCGGTAGTATAATCTTTACGGTTCTTCTTAAGATGTTCCGTCAAATGGGAAATACGGTATGAGAACAATGCTATCTGGCTCTCAGCTGAACCAGTATCAGTGTTAGACTTTCCGTACTGTCCAAAGATCTCTTGTTTTTTTGCCTGATCTAAATACATAGAACTTTTGTAAATTTAAAATATTATTGAATTTTGCGAAATGCGGGTGCAAAGGTACGACTTTTTATTCGTAATCAGCAAGATACGAGCATGAAACACGCTGGAATTAACTATTTTTTAGAGTATTTCACGCAGCGGTATCATCACAAAGTCGCGCTCATGCATGTGGGGATGTGGCAGTGTGAGGACTGGAGTCGAAATGTTGACATCGTCGTACATCAGCATGTCGATGTCTATCGGACGGTCGTGATACTGTCCGTCTACCGATTTCACAGTGCGACCAAGCCGTTTCTCTATGTCCTGTGTCTTCAACAGGAGTTGCTCTGGCGTAAGCGTTGTGAGCAAACGCACACACATGTTGAGAAACTTATTGGCCGATTCAAATCCCCACGGTTCGGTTTCAAGCGGCGACGACTGTCGGTCGACAGTGCCTGCCTCGGCATTGAGCATGTCAATGGCACGACGCATAGTGGCATGACGGTCGCCGAGATTTGAACCGAGCGAAAGGTATACTACATGCATAGCCTATCATTAGTCGTTGAGGATAAGCAACGCGTCGCCATAGCTTCCGAACATGAATCCGTGCTTAACGGCGAGGTTGTAAGCCTCCATCACGAGGTCGTAGCCACCGAAAGCGGCTGTCTCCATGAGCAGTGTTGAGTATGGATGATAGAAGTTAGATATCATCGAGTCGGCAAGTCCGAAGTCGTACGGCGGGAAGATGAACTTGTTGGTCCATCCCTCATACTCCTTCAACATTCCATCAGTGCCAACAGCTGTCTCAGTAGCCTTAACAACACTTGTACCTACAGCACACACATGGCGGCCCTCCTGCTTTGTCTTGTTGACGATAGCGCAAGCCTCAGCACCGATGTGCATCTGCTCAGAGTCCATCTTGTGCTTGGTAAGGTCTTCAACTTCGATGTCGTGGAAGTTGCCCAGACCGCAGTGCAGAGTGATATACGCAAAGTTAAGCCCCTTGATTTCCATACGCTTCATCAGCTCGCGCGAGAAGTGCAAGCCTGTAGCAGGAGCTGTAACGGCACCCTCGTTCTTGGCGAAGATACACTGAAAGTCGTCGAAGTCGTCCTCTGTAGCGTGATGGTTCTCGCGACGGTCGATGATGTAGCGTGGCAGTGGAGCCTCGCCAAGTGCGAACAACTCGCGTTTGAACTCATCGTGCGGACAGTCGTAGAGGAAGCGCAGCGTACGACCGCGGCTTGTAGTGTTGTCGATGACCTCAGCCACCATTGTACCCGACTCGTCGAAGAACAGCTTGTTGCCAATACGTATCTTACGGGCAGGCTCTACGAGTACGTCCCACAGGCGCATCTCCTCATTAAGCTCGCGCAGCAAGAACACCTCAATCTTAGCGTCAGTCTTCTCCTTTGTGCCATAAAGGCGCGCAGGAAACACCTTAGTGTCGTTGAAGATGAAAGTATCATGCTCGTCAAAGTAGTCGAGCACATTGCGGAAGTCGAGGTATTCGCCCTCGATGGGCTTGCCGTCGGCATCCTTCTTATACATGTCAATAGTTTGAGATTTCTTGTGCAGAACCATCAGACGGCACTCGTCGCGGCGTGTAATGCGGAATGTCTCCTTCTCGCCATTGTCGTTCTCAAACTCACGGTACAAGCTGTGAGGATAGAGTGCAATCTGGTCCTCGGGTAATTTGAATTTAAACTGTGATAACTTCATAGTCCGTTTTTATTTATTCATCTTCTGTTGTTTCTATTGTCTGATTGGCGAGCCACTCCTCAAACTGCTTCAGTTCGAGACAGTCCTCTACACGATACTCGCCCGATCGTGTGCGGCACAGCTCAGTCAGATAGGCTCCCGAATCGAGAGCACGACCAATGTCGCGTGCCAAAGCACGTATATATGTACCCTTGCCGCATGCCACGCGTATCGACATCTGCATACGTTCGGGGTCGAACGAGGTCAGTTCTATGTCGTCAATGTGTATATGCTTGGGCTGAAGCTCTACGTCCTTACCCTTACGTCGAAGGTCGTAGGCACGCTGTCCGCTCACCTTGCATGCGCTGAACGTAGGCGGAACCTGCTCAATGTCGCCCTTAAAGCGCTCAAGCACCTGCTCGATACGCTCGCGAGTGATGCCGTCAGTGGGATAAGTCTCGTTGACAGGATGCTCCATGTCGTAGCTGGGCGTGGTGGCACCAAGCTGCAATGTGGCTGTATATTCCTTGCCATGCTGCTGAAACTCCTCGATGCGTTTGGTGAACCTTCCCGTGCAGAGTACAAGCACACCAGTAGCAAGCGGGTCGAGCGTTCCGGCATGACCCACCTTCAGTTTCTTCACTCCAAGACGCATACACAGACGCTTGCGCACAAAGGCAAGAGCGCTGAAGCTCGTCATGTCAAGGGGTTTATTTATGGCGATGACTTCGCCTTTGGTGAAATTCATTCCCTGTATGTTGTCTATCAATTAATAAGCAGTCAGATTACAAGAGCGAGCACACTATAGTGACGGCTCCTGCTATGGCGCAGTAGATGCCGAAGTATATGAGTTTACCCTTCTTCACGATATTTATCATCCACTTGCATGCCAGGCAGCCGCTCACGAAGGCTGCAACGAATCCTACAACGAGTGGCAGAACGCTGATGTCGCCGAAAGCCTCTTCGCCTTTGGCTGCCTTAAGTACATCGAGCAGAGCCTCACCGAGTATGGGAGGTATCACCATGAGGAACGAGAACTGTGCCAGCTTCTCCTTCTTGTTGCCGAGCAACAGACCTGTTGCGATGGTAGAACCTGAGCGCGACAGTCCAGGCAGTACAGCGCAAGCCTGTGCCAATCCGATGATGAAGGCGTCCTTGAGCGAAATATGCTCGCGTTGACGCGGTTTTGCATAATAAGAGAAGGTGAGCAGAGCTGCAGTAAGCAACAGACAGCAGCCCACAATGAGCAGTCCCGAACCGAATATCTCCTCCACCTTATCCTTGAAGAATACGCCAACGATGCCTATTGGTATCATCGACACTACGATGTTGAGGAAATACTTGGTCTCATCGTTCATCTTGAACTTGAAGAGTCCCTTCAATATCCAGTCAATCTCTTTCCACAGTACAACGAATGTACTCATCACTGTAGCCACGTGCACCAATACGGTGAATGCCAAGTTCTCCTCGCCTTCAATGCCAAAGAGGTATGAACCGATGGCAAGATGGCCGCTGCTACTTACTGGCAAATATTCGGTAAGGCCCTGAACAATGCCCAGGACCAATGCTTGTAACCAATCCACTTTATTTCGTTTTAATGTTAAGTGTTAAATGTTTTAGTTTTTCGGCTTTCTGATTATTGCATACACAATTGATATGAAGCCGATGAAGCAAACCACTGGAGCCACCTTGATGCGGCGCACGCTGAAGATGTCGGCATCGAACACCGACTCGTCGCTACCGCCACCACTCATAAGGATGAAACCAAGAATCACAATCACCATTCCCACTGCTATGAGAATGAAATTGATCTTGTCGAAAGCATAATTTCTCTTGTCCACTTTACTTTATTATTAATGTTGAATATTAAATCTTGTATAGGTCACCTGCCTTCATCTTCAGGAACTTGTTGACCGAAATGGTCGAACAGAGAGCTGTGATGAACAGTCCGAAGAACACCACCGTACCGGCTGTTATAGCCAAAACCTGCCATGTCAGCACCTCAAGAATGTCTGGCTCATACATATATAATACGTATATGGCTCCGCCGAGAGCTATGCAGGCAATGATGGCTGCAAGCAGTCCAAGCAGCATATAGCGACGCACGAACGGTGCACGTATGAATCCCCACGATGCACCCACAAGCTTCATCGTATGTATAGAGAAGCGACGGGCATATACACTAAGGCGTATGGTATTGTTGATGAGCGAGAATGACACGATGGTGAGCAACAACGCTATCGTAAGCAACACAATACTTATCTTGGCGATGTTGGCGTTGACGCTGTCAATCAAGTCTTTCTGATATTTCACCTCGCTCACCTTCGGATAGGCTTTAAGCTCGCGCGAGATAAACTGAAGCGAGTCGGTATTGGCATAGTCGGCATTGAGCGTAATCTCTACCGACGAAAGAAACGGGTTGGTGTCAGCAAACTCACGTGGGTCGGCGCCGAGCGTCTTGATGCCCTCGCGCAGTGCCTGCTCCTTACTGATATAGTCGAGTCGGCAGATGTAGGGGCGGTGCTTCAGCTTGGCACAGAACTGTCGGGCCTCACCCGACGTCATATCGTCCTGAAGCATCAATGTCACCACAATATTCTGTTTTACGTATGTCGAGAGGTTGCGCGCTGTAAGCACCGAGAACACAACCAAGCCCAACAATATAAGCACCATAGCCGTGCTAATGCACAGCGTTACCGCCTGCAATCCATGACGACTGCCGGTCTTTTTCCTTCTTTTTGCCATTTTCTAAAGGGTATATTATACCAAATTTCTTGCAAAATAACAAAAAAAAAATCGGAACAGCGAGCAATTAACCACAATTAACACGCTGTTATGGATATGATTGTATTGCTGTTCTGATTTCAAAATAGAAACAGTATCTTTGTATAATCATAAAAGATACTGGCACCCCATAAAATCAACATTAATACAGACAACAATGTCAACAATTCTCTATCCTTCGCCTATTGTCGGCCCTATACACAGTCGCCGACTGGGAATATCGCTCGGCGTGAACGTCAATCCGAGCGACGGAAAAATATGTACGTTCGACTGTATATATTGCGAAGTGGGCTATAATAGCAACCGTCACACCAAATCGCCACGTCCAACACGCCAACACATAGCATCGGCTCTTGAAGCTAAACTGAAGGAGATGAAGGCAGACGGATCGGCACTCGACGTCATCACATTCTCTGGCAACGGCGAACCTACTGGCCATCCCGACTTCCTGGGCATCGTCGAGGACACCATACGGCTGCGCAACAATTACTATCCCAACGCCAAGGTTTCGGTGCTGACCAACTCTACGCTTGCCCTCCGCCCCGATGTACACCGCGCATTGATGCTTGTCGACAACAACATAATGAAGCTCGACACTGTAGACCCTATATATATAAATAATGTAGACCGCCCCGTTTCACCTGCCTACGACGTGGAGCAGATAATCAAGGAGATGCAGTCGTTCAATGGTCACGTCATCATCCAGACCATTTTCATGAACGGAACTGACGACCTTGGACACGATGTATCGAACACCAGCGACCGCTTCGTTGAGCCGTGGCTCGCAGCCGTGCGACAAATACGCCCCTCGGAAGTGATGATATACACCATCGACCGCGAAACTCCATGCCCGACATTGCGCAAGGCCACGCACGAAGAACTCAATACTATCCGCGACCGTGTGGCTGCTGAGGGCTTCAATTGCATCGCTGCCTACTAAAGGCATCAGAACGGATAGCCAATGGCGAAGTGCAGGCTCTGCGAATCCTTAAAGCTGTTCATGTTGTAGAATCCGCTCTTGTAGGGCACGTGGATGCCGATGCCCCAGTCGAGACGCAGAACGAAGAACTCCAAGTCGTAGCGAATGCCTACACCGGTGCCCAATGCCATGTCCTTCAGCAGATTCTTCATCTGCAACTTCGACCCTTCACGATAGCCGTCGTCGCGCATTGCCCATACGTTGCCGGCATCTACAAAGAGTGCTCCATACAAATTGCCGAACAGACGCGGACGATACTCCACATTGGCCTGAAGCTTTATATCGCCCGTCTGGTCCATATACGACAGTCGCGACTGATTGGTGTAGTAACGGCCCGGACCAATGCTGCGCACATTGAAGGCACGTATGCTGTTGGCACCACCCACATAAAACTGCTCACTGTATGGCGCAGCACTTGCATTGCCATACGACCATATCACGCCGGCATTGACATGACCCACCAATTGGCTGTGGTCAGTAATCTGCCACGTCTTGCGATAGTCGGTTTCTACCTTTAGAAACTGTGCGTACGGATTCTTGAACATAGTCTTACCCTTCTCGTTCCACTTCTCGCCGCACGCCAGATAGCCAAGCGACAACAGATTGGACGCCTCGCTCACCGACAACTGCCAGTATATAGGGTTGCGTAGGGTGGAGCGCGACTGATATGTAAACGTGTAGCGCATCTTAGGCACAAACTGGTCGGCCATTGATATTAGCAGATACGGACTTTGACTTACTATCTCCTTGAAAGCCTCGGTCTGCTTCTGCATGTATTCGTATTGCAGAATGAGTGGCGAGAACTGATGCACCCTATTGGGCGCGGGCTGGATGGTATATGTCAATTCGCCCGACACGATGTGGCGCTTGAAGTAGCCCGAACGGTTGAGCACGTCGCTCGAAGCCTTGATAAGCGTGTTCGATACTGTGTTGTTGGGCTTCACCTTTTGTCCGCTCAGCCAGCGCTTGACACGCACACGCTCCATCAAACGGTCGATAAAGAGCAGTCGGGGCATCTCAAGCGATACGTCAGCACCATATTCATACGAGTTGAACTTCGAACTTGTACCGTCGGCACGGTGTCCGGTCTGCCACTCATACGAGCCTTTCAGATTGACCGACAGTTTTTCGCCTCCACGGAAGGCGTTGCGCCTGACTACACCCATAACCAGTCCCGGACCCACACGTCCCGTAGTCTTGCCCACAACATTTGCCTCAACATAGAAGTCGTACGGCTTGTCGAATACGCAGTTGAGCGTAAGGTCGAGCGTGTCGCAGGCTGCCGAGGTGTCGCGCGGAGCAAATCCAAGGTCTACACGCGAGAAGAGTCCCTTTGAGGTGAGTGTATTGATTGACTGCTGATAGGTGTTATAGCTGTAGAGTTTGCCAGGACGCATCTTCAGGTCGCGCGCTATCACGCCAGCACGTATAGGCGTGCGCTTGCCCGTATATACTATTGTGTAGTCACGAAAAGTCACGGAGTCGGTGAGCTGTTGCATCACGTTGCGCCGCATTTGAAGATTTATGTGGCCGATATACCACTTCTTGCCTATCTGCGAGGGCAGACTGTCGGCATACTGCAACTTCACCTGCGCCTTATTCACAGCAGCAAGAGTGTCAGCCAGATATGTGGCATAGCCCGGCTGATAGTAGAAGTAGCCGTTGTTGCGCAACAGTGTCGACACACGTGTACGCTCGGCTTCGAGCGTCGACACGTCGAACGGGTCGCCCTTGTGCACCAACGATTCTGCCGATGTAGAATCGATGAGATGCTGAGCCTCAACGGGGAAGTTCACGTAAGTCAATGTGTCGATAGTGGTCAGGTCGCCAAAGTTGACCGTATAGCCAATCTTGGCTTTCTTCGGGTTAGAATTTGTGAGAATGTCGTAGTTGACATACGATCCGAAATAGCCACGTGCACGCAGCAGTTCGCGTGCCACCTGCGAGCGCAGACGCGGATTTACGTTGCTCATGAGCACCGGTGCCTTGCCGAATGTCTTGCGCACCCATTTGCCCAATCCCTCGTCGCTTTTGTAAAAGGCATTGTATATCCACAAACGGTAAGGGAATGGCGAGCGATAATACGAACTGCCCAATATGGCACCGTTCGGTTCGGTGGCAAGAGCCGCCTCCACCTCCTCCTGAGTGGTGTTGAAATGGTCGTTGGCAGCATAGTTCTTGTATTTTATCTTGCGCTGTCCGGTGTACAGTTGGTCGCCGTCGGGCACGCTCGCCGTCTCCGAGCACGAGGCAAAGAGCACCATGCCAAGCACACCCATCACGCCCTTCCACAGACGTGAGAGTGTCAGTATGCTGTTATTTCTATTTGCATTCATATCCTTATATACGGCTTTTATTATTATTTCTTCTGTCTTGTAGTGTCATTGAGCAGCTCAATCTGGTCGTTCTGTTTCGGCTTTCTGAAACGGAATATCTCCTTCAGGCTGTCCATCTTCTTGCGCCACAGGAAACCGCCGCCAAACTGCTCCACATAGCCTTCGAGCCAGTCGTACGAGTCACGGTCGTAGAACAGCTTCAAGTATTTGTTGGAGTTGGGCGACAGACGATACTCAAACGTAACGTTGTCGAAGAACGTATCGTTCTGGTTTTCAATCTCGGCACCGCTCGACACCTTTCCACCGATGACTATGCGCAGACGGTTATTCCAGAATCGCTTTGAGAACTTGAACGAGTAGTCGGTGTGTACCTGTCCCGAACCCAATGTTGTGTTGTCCATACCAAACGAAAGGTCGAGCGTGCGCAGGGCATTGCCGCTGATGGCGTTGATTTGCGAGTTGAGGAATGCACTCAGCGCATTGTTCATCGAGAACGAGTTGGTGTTGCCGTCGGCGAGATACATGCCCGTTGTAAGCATGGTCACAGCCAGCTTGCCACGGTTCTCTACCGACTGCGTCATCAGTTCGTTGTGCATCTGCTGGTCGTCGGGTGCGTCGATGGTAAACTGCAGTCCCATGTCCTTCAGCGTCTTGGTTATCACGACACCACACTCGAATGTAACGCTGCGGCCGGTTCCGCCGTCATCGGTCACGGTTGTCTTGTTCTCTTCTGTGGCGGTGATGTTGAGTCGCGGATTCATCGGGTCGCCCGAGAATTCGGCATAGCTGCCGTCCTTGATGGTAAATGTCTTGAGCGGAATTACGGGCAACGAGTATTTCATCTCGCCCGAACCTATAGTATAGCGTCCGTACAGACTCAGTCCGTCGCTGGCAGTATATTGCATACGCAGGTCGCCTCCACCAATGAGGTCAACATAGTTGGAGTGGTCGGCATTGAGTGCGCACAACACATGCGAACCGTCGTCGATATTGACCGTGAGGTCCATGTTGAGTCCGTTGATTGGCGGACGTGTCACGGTCACGGCATTGGGGTCGCGGAAGTTGACAAACTTAACGAGTCCGTCGAGCTGATTGTCGGTGCTGAGTGGCGAGTCGCGCAATATATATGTAACGTCGCTCGAACCCAGCACATCGAGTCGTCCACGCACACGCAGCGCGTCGAGCGGTCCCTCAGCCAGTCCGAGGAAGTTGACCCACGCCTTGCCATAAGCCTCCGAGCGTGCCGTCTCCTTCGAGTCGATGAGCAGATAGTTGTCGGCACGCATTCTTACGTTGAGCGACATGTTTGCCACGTCGGCAAAGTCGACATATCCGCGCAGCGTAAGCGGATTGCCGTTGCGGGCAAAGAGCTGGAAGTTCTCGAGCGAAAGGCGGCTGTTGGTGATGGTGAGCGGGTCGTCGCACATACGCATCTCTATACCATACGGTTCGCTTGCCACATAGGCAGAATCGAAATACACCTCGCCGTTGACATCAGGACGACTGAGCGAGCCGTGCACCTTCACCTCGCCCTGGGCATAGCCCTTGAAGCCTATGATGCGGTCGGGCACAAAACCGTTGAGCAGAAGCAGCGGTGTGCGCGACATCTTGAGGTCGGCATCGAGCGTGCCTTCACCATCGGTGTCGTACAATCCGGTGAGTGAGCACACCTCGTAATCGTCCATCGACAGCGTTCCGTCTACATAATGCTCGCGCATATTGTCCTTTGGCATATACACAAACTCGCTCGACAGATTGCCTATCGGACAACCCTCGTAAGTCATTTTGTCAATGCTCACCGACGACGATACCGACATATCGCCCTCTTGCTGTGATATGTAGTGGAAGTCGCCGTTGAGAATGCCCGAAATGTTCGGTGCGTAAGGTACTACGGCAAGCACCTTCTGCAGGTCGAAGCGTGCCAGTCCTATAGTAACGTCCTGCAATGCCTCAGTGCTGTCGTTGGTGTATACACGCACCGCCATACCGTCGTCGGCACGCAGAGCCATGTCGGCAGAGAGGCGCTTATCATTGGCAAAGAACACATAGTTGTTCTTGTTAACCTTGAATTCCTTATATCCCAACACAGGATCGATGCCGCCCAACGACACACGCACACCGCCCTGTTCCATCTGTGCACGCAGTCCAAGCGCAATGCCAAGACGTTCGCGGGCATCGTATATGCGTGTACCTAAATACATCGACTGCTCGTGGAAGGCGCCACGGAAACGGGCGTCAAACACAAACTGCTTGTTGGAGCGGTTGTTGCGCACCTGTCCCTCAAAGTCGGTCTTTATCGAATCCGACTTGAACGCCAGGCGTATGGTGTCAAGCTGCACTCCGGCTGCCACGAGCGAGTCGAGGCGCAGCTTGCCGTTGATGCCTGCCGCCGGCGATGTAGCCATATCTATATAAGCATTGTGAAAGTCGTAGCCGAAGCGGCGCAATGTGCGGGCGAATATGTTTTCGCGTCCGGCATCGAAGTACAGCGCCACGTCGGGCAGACGCTCACGCAGGCGCAACTGGTCGATATATCTCTCCTTCGACTGTCGCATAGCCTCCTCGTTGACACTCTCCAGACGCTTCATTATGTGCTCTATCGTACCGCTGCCGTCAAGACGCAACGTAAAGTCGCCACTTGTTACAGCGGCGTGAGTAGAGTCGCGGCGAGTGAATATGTCGAGCGCTATTCGCTCGGGGCGATACGTACGCGAACTGTCGCGCACGATGATGTTGCCAATCACTCCACGTGCGGTGTGATTGACCTTAAAGTCGCTCGCCAGGTCGACATCGGCACGCAGCGAGGCTGTCAGCGGACGTTTGCTCACGCCCATACGCATAAAGTCGGCATTGATAAGGTCGCACGCCAGCTGTGCATCCATGCGTTTGCCGTTCATCAGGGCATTGAGGTTGATGGTGCCCTGCAGCAGCGGCGTATGGCTGTCGAGCAGCGCATGCCCCACTCCATTGTGTACATTGGCTGTTAGCTTAGTGTTCGACATGTCGTAGCCGGCATATCTGAACTCGGCAATACTGCCCTCTGCATCGAGCTGCGTACGAGGCGACAACATGTCGGTGCCCACTCCGTGCGCCTTCAGACTGCCCGTGAACGGTCCTGCCGCCAGTCCGGGCACGAAGTGCGACAGATGCAGACTCTTTGCCGACAGCGTTGCGTTGTAAGCCATGCGGCGAGTGTCGACCGAAGCCTTGCCGCCCACATGTCCGCCACCCTCTGTCACGTTGAAGTCGGCAGCATAGCGTGGTCCGTCGGCATGCACATTGGCTTTAAGCCCAATGCCGTATGGTATGTTGAAAGAGCTTGCCACCGAGCGTGGCAACATCGCTTTGACAAAGTCGAGATTATATGTACGTCCCTCTGCCTTGATGTCGGCACGCAGACGGTCGGTATCCATGAGATTCTGCGCCTTGCCCTTAGCCTTTAAGGCGAAAGCCGTAGGATAGGTTACGGACAGCTCGTTGATACTGAGCCGGCGCATGTTGCCGTTGATGTCGGCATTGAGAGTGATGGGCGTGGCGGGCATACGGCGCAGCATCTCCTTGGGCAAGAACCCAAGCAGCGGCACGAAGTCGGTCTTCACCACATAGCCCTTGATGTTGACGTCCATGACGCCCGGATTGCTTTCGGCAAATGTCGAAAGGTCCATCTTCACCTTTGCCGTGAGCATCGACCGAGGTGTACGCAGTCGCATATCGGGCAGCCACACATGGGTAGAATCCAGCAAAAGGTAGGTTGAAAATTCGTTGACTTGCAGTCCGCTCTTCTCTTTCAGCGCACACTCCTTCAGCCTCAGCCTTACGCCGTCGTCGCTATATTGCAGCGAGTCAACGTGCATGCCAATGGCGGAGAGTGCTATATGATTATAGTCGAACCCCGGCTGAGCCAAGGCATAGCGCATGTCGTAGTTGAGCGAACCCTCACGCCAGTCGAGCGAACCCACACTATACGTTCCCTTAAACAGGTCGAAACTGCCATTGCGTGCCTCCAGTCGGCCAATTCCTGTCGCAATGCGCAGCGAGTCGTCCGGCATGTGAACCGTGGCTTTTGTGTCGGCTATGTCAAGACGGTCGAGCGTGATGTTCCAGTGCGACGGTGTGCTGGTAGTATCTTCGGGCACAGTATCGCTCAGTGCTACATCCAGACGCGCGCCCTTCAGCGCAGCTTGGTCGATGTGTACGGTCTCGTCATTAAGATTGATGCTGCGGCTGCGCAGCGAGAGCTGTCCGACGTGTCCCTTGACACGTGCCGAGGGTACGAAGTGGGCTGTATTGAGTTTGGTGTCCGCCAATTCGAGGCGGTCGACCACCACATTGCCATGAAACAACGGACGCAGACGCACACTCACAGTAAGCTGGCGTGCGTCGGCAATGGTGTCGGTTTTGTGGCGCAAGGAGTCGTTGGGCTGCGTTGCCAGAAAACCGTCGACTGTCAGGTCTAACGGAAAGCGCAGGCGCACATGGTCGACACGTACTGTCATACCTGTCGACTCTGAGGCATATGAAGCCACTTGCTTTACAGCCCAGTTTTGCACTGACGGCACATAAAGCAGCACAGCCAATAGAACTAAAATGACAATGGGCGTGGCAACAACTGCAGCCACGGCAATAAGCGATTTCCTTACAACTGGCTTCATATTTGACTTTTTTATTAGTTTTATTTAGTTTTGAGCGAACCTCTACTCCGCATTGGCGCTGAGGTCGTGCCACAGGCGGTCATTAGGCACATCGGCGTAAGCCACGATGGTCTCCTTCGACACGGGATGTACAAACTCCACTCGGCGTGACAGCAACGAAATGCTGCCGTCAGGATTGCTGCGCGGTGCACCATACTTCAGGTCGCCCTTGATGGGGCATCCCATGTGTGAGAGCTGGCAGCGTATCTGATGATGGCGGCCTGTGAGCAGCGTCACCTCAATGAGCATATAGTTGTCGGCCACGGCGCGCACCTTGTATTTCAGCACAGCCTTCTTGGCTCCAGGCACTTCGCGTTCATGTGCGTAGCTCTTGTTCTGGCGTTCGTTGCGAGTGAGCCAGTCGGTCAGCGTACCTTCTGGAGCTATATCACGGCGCTTCACCACTGCCCAGTATGTCTTGTGCACGTCGCCCGTGCGGAACATGTCGTTGAGTCGCGACAGAGCCTTCGATGTCTTGGCAAACACCACGAGTCCGCTTACGGGGCGGTCGAGTCGGTGTACAACGCCCAGAAACACGTTGCCTGGCTTGTTGTATTTCTCCTTGATATACTCCTTCACTGTATCCGACAGAGGCTTGTCGCCGGTCTTGTCGCCCTGCACAATCTCGCCGCTGCACTTGTCGACTATTATAATGTGATTGTCTTCGTAGACTACCTTCATAAGCTGGTATATGAATTAAAATAGGAGGATATGGTGTTCCGCCATACCCTCCTACCATATTTAATAATGTATATAATCAGAATCTGATTACATGTTCATGCCACCGTCGATCTGGATAACCTGACCGCTGACATAAGAAGACATGTCAGAAGCGAGGAACAGACATACATTGGCGATGTCCTCGGTCTGACCACCACGACGAAGAGGAATCTTCTTCATCCAGTCCTTGCGAATCTCCTCAGGCAGCTGTGCTGTCATAGCTGTCTCGATGAAACCAGGAGCTACAGCGTTGGCACGTACACCCTTCGGGCCCAACTCCTGAGCGATTGACTTGGCAAGAGCAATCATACCAGCCTTAGAGGCAGCATAGTTGCACTGACCAGCGTTGCCGTGAACACCAACTACCGAAGCCATGTTGATGATAGAGCCACTGCGCTGACGCAGCATGATTGGCGAGCAAGCGTGGATAAAGTTGAAAGCCGACTTAAGGTTGACGTTCAGTACAGCGTCCCACTGAGCCTCAGTCATACGCAGCATGAGTCCGTCCTTGGTGATACCGGCGTTGTTGACGAGAATGTCGATTGAGCCGAAGTCAGCGTGAATCTGCTTAACGGTCTTCTCGGTCTCCTCAAAGTCAGCGGCGTTGCCAGCATAAGCGCGGCATGTTACGCCAAGAGCCTCAATCTCCTTGCGTGTAGCCTCAAGACCTGCGGCCATGTCGTCGTTCAGAACGAGGTCGGTGAATGCGATGTTTGCGCCTTCAGAGGCGAATTTCATAGCGACAGCCTTTCCGATGCCGCGGGCTGCTCCAGTGACGAGGGCAGTCTTACCTGTAAGTAATCCCATTTCGTTAATTGATTTATTGTTATTTAGTACTTTATTGTTTCGTATATCTATGTTCACTATACATTATTATTAATACGCTTGCCCAGTGCGCCATACACCACCTTGGCTACAAGCGGCTTGCTGGTCTCTTCGGTCATTCCGTGTCCCAGACGGCCGTATATGAACGGCACCTCAAGTCCCTTTATACAATAATGTGTGATGTCTGCCACAAGGTCGACGTCTTCGATGTCAAACTCACCGTCTGCCTTGCCGTCGGCATATACCTTGCGAAAGAGCTCAATCTCGTCCTCGTCAAACTTCTTGCGCACCTTCTCCACCATCCAGATGTTGCGGAAGAACTCTGCACGCAGGTTGCCGTTGCGCACCACCGTCTCCCTTATCATGCTCAGATGGGTGTAAATCAGCTCTATAATCTTGTCCTGCGGGCGCATCTTCATGCCTGCCACCTCGTCGAGCTTGTCCGAGAGACGCTCCAATTCCGACTCTATCACAGCCGAATACACGTCTTCCTTGCGGTTGAAGTAGGTGTAAAGCGTGCGGCGACCCTTGCCCGATGCCACAGCAATGTCGTTCATTGTAGTGTTGGCAATGCCGTTCTTGGCAAACAGCTGGCGTGCCACATCAACGAGTTTTTGGCGAGTCTTGGATATTGACATAACGTTTCCTTACCTTTCTATTATTTTGCACATCAATTTATGTATGTGCAAAATTACAGCAATAATTCGATACAAGCAAATAAAACGCCTGCATTTTGTCTTTTGTTAACAGAGCAAAACAATAAATTCGTAGGAAAAATAGAGCAATGAAGAGGAAAAACAAAAGAACAACTTACATTTTAAAACCTCTCAAAGCCACGAGCTTTGTGCACAAGGTTATCCTTGGCTCATAAAAGCTCGAGTTTTGAGAGGTTTTCTTTAAATACCCAAAAATTATCAAAACCTAATTATTCTGCTATTCTGCTACAAGTCTTACTGGCATTGCACGATATCTGCCTGTGTTGTTACCTGACGAACCTGACACAAATCGGTAGTTTGACATATTAAGCGTCTTGCTGAAAGCGTCAAGATACAAGTACCAGAAGCCGTATTCAGGACTGGCTGCCGAGAATCCCTGATAGTCAGACAGTCGTGAGCGGGTCCATAAATTGGCATGATATTCATCCTTGTAAGTCGCACCCTCGTAATATCCGCTCATAGGGATAAATATCTCGGGAATCTGCGAGTTGCTTTCGGTTTTCATGCCAAGGCAGTTGTACACCTCTCCCGTGGCAGTCGTCTTGGCTTCTATCGTCAGCACATTGTTGTCGATGAGATTCGTGAGGCAGGCATCGTCGCACACCTTGAAGTTGCCTATTGCCAGAGCTTCTACCACATCGTTGTTTTTCTTCGCCTCATTAGAGTTCGTAGCCACCGAAATCTTGAAGTAGCCTCCTATAGCTCCCTTGTTGCCTCTAAGCACGGTGGCACCGGGATTGTAATAGGCATTGGTAGTAGCACCGAGATTGCGGTCGAGCATGTGATAAGTCTTTCCACCTGCCACTACATCCACCATCTCATAGTAGTACCATTCCGACAACCTGTTGTCGCCAAGTTGATAGTCGGCGGACAGATGGCTGAATAGTCCGACATGATAAATCGGATAGGTTATCTTCTTGATTCCGTTGGTAATGGTGAAAGCCTCTTGATTTATCCACATACTATAATTAGTATCCGAATTGTCGGCAAGTGTCACCTTGTAGTAGGCGTTTCCATTGTCAGTTATCTGTTCTATATTCACTCGTGAGTCCTTACATTCCCAAACATCACCATCAATATGCGGTATGAGATAGTAAACCGTGTTGTTGCCTACAAAGAAGTGAAGTCCGTCGTTGCGCACATTGCCTTGGTTCTCTTCAGGCTCTATTCCCTTAAGCGAGTTGTCCATCCAAGTGAAGTAGTCGGTATCTAATATTGATTCTCCACTAAGGCTCCTTATCTTCACCTTTCTTTTATCGTCGTGACGGAAGTCATAGCCCAACTGTGTAATCTTCACATCGCGCGACAAATCGCCTGATGTAATTGTTACAGAGCCTGAACGCGCTACAGAATTATAGTTCTTTGTCAGAGTAAGCTCAATTTTGTACAGTTTGCCTGATGACGAGTGTCCGTATGAAGGCAGCTCAACAACTGTTGCAGTTGGAGAAACCTTAATCCATTCGGTGTTTGACTTAACACTATATTTGAAGTCAGGCTTGGTAGTTACAAACGTTACTGTAACCTTATCGTCATTGCCCAATGCCTGGCGTTCGCCACACACTCCAAGCTCATAGTCCTTGCATGCTATCATGTCTACAATGGGCGGATTGTCGTCAACCACCACTACAGACAGTCTGTTCTCTGGCAGATTGTTTATTGCTTCCTGCTCTGTCGACCATCCTGCATGGTTTACAGCCGTGACCTTAACCTGATAATGATGGTTGCGCAGAAGAGCTATCGGCTCTAAGGTGCCGTCAGATGTCTTGTTCTTGAACGCCACTTTATAATATGTGTCTGCTCCGCCATCATATTTTGCACGGATAATCATATATGCCTTGTCGGCAGGTGTCTCATAGAAAGGCTGCTCGCCCGATACATAGCCGTCAGTATTATCTGAGCAATCTACCGATGGCAAAGCCACGTTATTAATCGACTTTGAGGCTATCGTGCCCGATGATGCCGTGTTGAAGAGTCGGAAACCTGTTATCTCGAAATTGGTCAACGCCTCATCCTTGGTAACAGACGTTTTGGCAAACTGCCTGAGCAACGACAACGACAGGTTGCCACTAAGCATGTCAGCCACCTTGATGCTTCCCCAACATACGGGAGCGTTGATGTCAATTTTGTCGCTGCGGACAGCATTGTATAGGTTTATCTTTCCCTCAGCGTCCTTGGCATCACTCTCTGTTATATCGGCATTGGCAACAACATGCAGCGTCGCTGCTCCCTCCTTAACCATAACCTTCACCTCGTATGTACCGTCATCCTTGGGCTTGATGTCCGAGCTTGTGATGTTGCTCATGCCGAGATACTTGTCGTCTGAGTCGTAACACAATACGCAGACTTTGTCGACCTGTTGTGACTCAGCTCTTGTCGCCACAGAATTCTTGGTGAAATTGGGCAACTTAAGAGTCAGCACAACTCCTTCTGACGGCAAGTCTTGCGTGCCGCCTCCTACAATGTCTGTGATGTCGCTGCAAGCAGCCAACACCACAGACAAGAGCATGAAGAACCAACTTGTCAATTTCTTGATATACATATTGTTGTCTTTTAAGTATTACTTTTTAAAAGGGAGCTCCCGGACTCCATGTCTTGGTGTCCGAATCGAAACTGCCTTCCACAACATAACGCTTGCCGTTCATCTTGGTTGAGGGATAGTTCTCACCATCGAACAGTTTAGTATGAATGGCATCACCACCTACCTTAAGCATCAGAATCTTATCATATTCTCCTAATGGGGCTTTGAGGTGGAGTATGGTCTTGTACCAGGTTTTGCCATTGCGGTCCTGTCCGTGTTCCTTGCACTCAAATTCGCCAGGAACATTGCTGCTATTGCACCACATTGTAAATTTACCTTTACCATCTCCACTGTTTACTCCAAATTGAGAATACCAAGCAGTTATTTTTTTGTCCTTGGTGTATATGGTATACTCTACGTCTACCACGGTAGGCTTCTCATCATATACTCTGTAGTAAGGATCCGACAATGGGTCGTAAAGATACCAGCCTTCACGATCCTCATAGTTGAAGAGTGTGATGCCGGGGTCGTTGTGATGGGTGAATCGATGCGACTGGAAGCCTGCGTCAAGGAATGTACCATTGCTGAAAATCATCAGGGTCTGTCCCGGCTTTATCTCCTTTTGAGCAGTAGTCTGTGCCTGTCCCTTACCGTTGTTTCCGACAGACATAGCATCATGCGCTATTCTGTAATAGTACCAACCAGGGTTGTTGTTGTCAGCCTTCATCGAGCGACCTGGCCACCACTTTCCCTTATACTTATCATTGTCAGTACCCTGCGATACTGTGTTGCGTTTGAAATCCTTGTAATCGGTCTCTCCACCGAAATACCATTCTGCCGTATTCTCGTCCTTTGTACCATCAGACTGTGTCTCACCTATCTGTGTGTAGATGTAGACATAGTGATAGCCGTTGTGCGGCGAACGGTCTTCGTTCCACTTTGAATTCTGTTCTTCATACCAACCGTCACGCCAGTTGTTGTTTTGTTCAGAACCGTTGATGTAGTCTTGCTCGTCAAGCATATTAGAATGCTGATACTCATCGGTACCGCCACCATTGCACCATGCCAAGTCGTTTATGGCTCGCATATATATAACGTAGTCGCCCACTGGAGGACGCACCATTACACGTATCTGCTGTTCAACATTGCTGTCGCCAAGAGCTTTAACCGTAAACGTATGTGTGGTTGTTGTCACTGGGTCGGTTATAGCCGTTATGGTGAAGGTACCCTCAGCCACATTAGCTTTGTCGCACTTGATGTTTATCGTAGACTTGGCATACGTTACATCCTTTCCGTTGTCCGACACATTCCATCCCTCAGGGAACTGTATACCGCCAAGGTTGGTAGTAAACTTCACCACCTTAGTCAACTCATCTGTATTACCTCCATCGTAGAAGATAACAACATCCACCGGATCGACAATGAAGTATGGCGAAACGTCGTACGAGACATCAAGATATTTCTTAATGTTGCCTGCCTGTATCCATACTTTGGCAGTGCCTGTAAGAGCATTAGCATCCTGGAAGTCACGTACCGAGATATTCGGATTAATACTGAATGTCACACGTTTGGTTACATCATCGATAGTTGCAATAATAACGGGCGACTTACCAGCCTTAGTCTGAACCTCAGTGTCACATCCGAACGTGATGCCACCCTGTGCATTGGTCATATAATCGATGTAGTCGTCTTGCAGAGACTTAACTTTTGCCTCCGACTTCGATACCCAAAGCGTAGTATGGTTGAAGTCGGCATCTATAGTTGCCATCTGCCACTCCTTTACGCCCACGATACAGTCGAGATTGACGTTGCCAAGACTCTTCAGGCGTCCCACTATCTCGTAGTAGGTGCTGCGCGGGAAGGTAGGCACTTCCGTTGTTGAGGTCTCGTCCTGACGGTGGCCGAGGTTGATGTTGTAGCTGTTCTTAATGCCCGAACCTCCTACAGCTCCACCAACCTTCAATGCCGACTGCTGCGAAGCCTGTGCCACGTAGCGCTCGGGCAGATAGTATGTGGCACGGAAGAGCCACTTCTGCTTGTTGTCGACAGGTGCGGCTACACCCTCACCTTCAACTGTTATGATGTCCTTGTTGTTGACATTGGCATTGGCAGGTTCGTCTGTCCACGAAGTATAGTAAGAGCCTTCACCTGTTGAATTTAAAGCGTCGTACAATGTCGACTCGATGCCAGTAGCATATTCGCTGCTTACGTCGGGGTTAGTGAACTTGCCGTCCCACAACAGACTGGTCTGCGGCGAGAGTCGCTTGCCTATAACGTCGGTAATCTGCAGTCCGTTAGCCTTCAGCGCTGCATTTACGTCAGGTGCATCAGGATCGTACACAAGGTTCAGACACACCTTGACACATGTAAAACGCAGATTAGCCACAATCGTCTTGGTTGTGTTGTCAGTAGAACTTATGGTGTCTGTGCCGTCAGTAGGTGTGCCGTCGGCTGCCTTTGTGGCAGGCTCGTATATCATAGGGATATTATTGGCTACGGGCATGCCGGGCTTTGACATCGGCCGATATCCCAACACCACATTCTTCAAATCGCCTTCAGTTGTAATGCTCTGGTCATCGAGAACATCCTTCATGTTGGCAACTACGTACACACGATAGGTGCCGGGCTTGATCTTGAGCTGATAAGAAGCCACACTCTCGTTGAGCATGTTGCTTGCCTCGGGCGACGGCAGATCCTGCGACAGGAAAGTGCCGTTGCCACCAACGGGGAAAGCATAAAGATGCAGGTCGTTGATCTTGCACTCGTCTACCGAGGCATTGTATGTAGGATTGCTCGAGCCCAGAGCACCCGTGACACCGCTGGCATCACGAGTCACTGGCACATAGACACACAGATTGCCCTCGGATGCCGTCGGATTGTTGTACACATCGGCATCATCGGTGCATGCTGCCAGCAACAACAGGGCAGCAACAGAAAGGAGTATGTCTGCAAGTCGTTTCATTGTTTTTAATGTAATTAGGTTTAATATTTCAGTTCAGAATTTGTAGCAGTCAGGTATCTGCTACAAGCTTATGCGCTGTATGCGCTTTGCCCAGTCGAGCACACCTACAGAGAGGTTGACATACTGCCACTCGGTGCCGATGAGGAAGAAGTCGAGACGATAGTCGTACTCGCGGTCGAGATATTCCTGAATGCCGTAGTTTTGTGCGGCATAGGCATCGCGTCCCTGCTGAAGTATGTCGGGCAGATTGATAAGGGCGACGGTCTTGCCCGACACCTTATTATATATATGCAGCATGGCGTTGCGGTCGTTCTGCTCAGGCGGGAAATATACCAGTCGTGAGAGCATCAGTCCGGCGTGGGCTGTGCGTTCCTTAACGTTGCCTGTCGCGTCGCTGAACTCGGTGGTCCATGTATGGAAAGGCGTGTAGCGAAGCTTTGAGTCGCTTGCCAAAGAGTTGTCGTAGTTTATCAAGCCGTTGTCGGCTATGACCTCGTAGCCGAAGTCGTCGGCAGAGATGTTGGCAGGTGCGTCAATCTGATGCAGCGAGATGGTGAGTTGCTTGGTGTCGCGCACCAGTGAGATGGTGTCGTGTGTAGCCTGCATGTCGCGTACTGTAGTAAGGTGTTGCGACATGCCATGCCATAGCGTATCGAGCGGAGCCGAACAGTCAACCTCGTCTATTTCGCCAGCACTTGTACGGTCGAGCACGGTGTTGAACTTGGTCATGTCCTCGCCAGCGGTGTGTGCATGAATGCGGAACTTGGCTCCATTAGTAGCCAGAGCGTCCTCGTAGCGCTTCTGATTGGCTATAGCTATAAACTGGTAGTCGCCAGGCTGCAGATTGAGGTGAACGGCAAAGTCATGGCGGCGGATAGGAGCTTCAGCAGCGGTGTTGAAGGCATCCTGGCGCATAATAAACTTGCCGTCCTTGTCGTATACCATAACAACAATGCCTCCAACGTGGTCGTTGAAGAGATTGGCACGCTGCGTGTTGTAGTCGTAGCGGAAGTGTAGGTAAACGCCAGTATCGCAAGGCTCAAGGTCATCGTGCATCAATGAGCATGAAGCCATCAGCAATGTCATGACGAAAAGTGAGCATAAAGATTTTAGCAGTCCATGAAACATAATGTTTGCCGTTAAATGGTTAAATGAGTGTGATTATTTATTGTATATAGCGGGGTGTTGTATTCAGGTCTTGTATATCTCAATAGGAGGCTGAGCGGTGTACGCCCAGCTCCCCTATCGAAAAACTATTGATTAGAGATCTATGCTCTGGCTGCGCTTAGCCCAGTCGAGAATCTTAACCTCAACGTTGATGTACTGTTCGTTCTCATCATCGGGCATTTCAGGCTTAACCTCAGGAACGTCAGGATAGCCAAGACCGCTGATGCTGTTTACAGAAAGGTCGTACCAGTTGTTGCGGAGCACACCGTAACGGCCGAGGAATGCCATGTTATTACCATTATAAGCTTCGCCAGCATTCCAATGAGTCAACTCGTTGAAGTGCTTGATACGGGCGATGTAATAAGCCTCACCGTTCAGATATGTAGAGATATAGGCTTCTTTCAAACCAAGCTTGTCGTTGATTGCGCTAACTACATTCTCTGTAACCTTTGACTGGCCTTCGCCTGTGTATGTAATATTCTCTGCCTCAATTTTATGCAGACCAGCCTCGCCACTGATGTTTGTGCCCTTAGAAAGGTCTACATCATACTTTGCCTGCTCTTCAGCATTTGTAATGCCCATAACAGTGAGAGCAACGGTCTTAATCTGCTGCGCAAGATTCTCCTCGCTCCATATAGCGGTGTTATTACCGATCTTAAAGAATGTCTGTCCCGTTGTAAAATCCTTAGGAGTGAAAACAGCCTTAAAGACAACACGTGTAGTCTGACCCTGCTTCATGTTGTCAAGGTCGAATGTGTTCTCAAGACAATACTGAGGATTCTCATTACCAGGATCGCCTTTAACTTGGTCTTTCGTTATCATATTGAAAGCATTCTTACATGCTGTCAGATTCTGAAGAGTACCACCAGAATAGTTAGGATCTTTGCCCCAATATACACGCTGGAACATAGAACTTGTCGCATCAAAGAAACGACCAGTATTCCATATCTGATCCCAAGCGGTCATCAAACCATCAGTCTGATGAACAGGGAAGGTTGACTTATTGGTTACGTCAAGCTGCCATTTCTTGATTTCAACTTTGCCACCTTCGTATGTACCAGCTGCGATAGCGTAACCATCGGCATTAAATTTCTGCATTGTAACCTTAGCCAGACCACGCTCTACGTAAACTGTAGTAGCAGGCTGTGCTTCTGCTTGCTCGCGCGATGCACAGATATTGGCAACTGGTACAAGAGTTGTAGGCTCTGTTGATGTACCGGTATACTTCGGAGCATTTGCCATAAAGATACCATCAGTCAAAGCATACTTAACAGCATCTGCGTTTGAAGCATCCGCATTCCATGCAGAATAATTCACGCCAACAACTGGCAACTTAACCTTAGTAGTAGTGGCATCCACATCATTGTTGAGGAGAACCAATGCCTGATAGTTGCCACCAACATTAACACCAGTGAGTTTTACGGTAGCAGTAGCAGCCGTTGTTACACCGTCAGTCTTGATATCCTTCCATGGATTCATGTTTCCGAGCTGTGCACTTGTAACATATTTACCATCCATGTCAAATATAAGGATAGTTCCGTTCTTGACCTCATATTCCTTAGCATCGCCATGTTCAAATGTAGACTCACCTTCTGTTGCACGTGTAGCACGTGTCGTAGGCAGATTGATCGTGAATGAAGCATAGGCAGCACCGTCCTTGCTACCCTCATTGCCATCAGGAGCAAGGTTGTCGTTGCTTGAACAACCTACCAAGGCTGTAGCCATAACAGCCATTCCGAATAGATTCTTAACGTTTACCATAGTTAAAAAGTTTAATTGATTAAGTAATTATTTGATTTAGAATTTTACGTTAGCTATTCGTTCGGCATTGGCATTGGCATCTGCCGAACCTGCGGCGGCAGCCTCAGCAAACAGCTTGCGAGCCGACTTATAGTCCTTCTTCATTACAGCCAATGCACCACGTGCATTCAATGCCTCGGCAGAGTTGCCGGCATGTTGCAGATGTCGAGCGGCTGACTCCATATCGCCTCTCTGCAAATCGGCACATGCTGCATTGAGATTGGCTGTAGGATCATTGGGGAACATACGCACGGCAATGTCGAACACCTCGTTGAATTCAGGCGAGCCTGCCTTCATGGTCTGTGCCACAAGATACATCTCCTGCAACGAAAGCTGCTGCGGACGAGTCTTGAGTATCTGCTTGGCTTCCTCTACCGAGAAGGGCCTTACGGTATAGCTCACGGTATAGTCGCTATGGCGCAGACGCGGATAGATGTCGCTCATTATCACGGCATAATCCTGCGGATAGAGCTGACGTATGCGCTTGTCCTTGTCGTCGGGCGCAAGGGTGGAGTTGGATATATCGAGTATCGCCTCCTTGTTTGCCAGCTGCGACTTGCCAACCAATCGGCTGAATCCGTTCCAGTCCTCCGGTGTGGAGTTTGAGCTGTACAGCTTGGCATCAATAGGATACAGACGGGCTACATAATTCTTAAGAGATGCTGCACGCTCACGTGCCAGACGCTCGTTGTTGGCATAAGGGCCGTCGGGCGAAGCATATCCATGTATGTTTATGCCTGTAATCTCTACGTTCTTGTCGTTGCGCACAAGGTCGACGGTCTGAGTTATCTTTGCCAACTCACGTGCATTGTCGTACAAATCCTCTACAATATCGGTCTTGTTGACACGGAAGCTAAGATAAGCCTCGCCCTTCTCGGCACGCTGCTTGCGTGCCTCGGCTGCAGGACGCACAAATGTAACGGCTGGTTTCCAAGCCGCTAAATTGTCGATAGTGGCAAGCTGGAAGTTGTCGAGATTCTCCTTGTCGCCACATCCGCAGATGTCTTGTGCGGTGAGCAGATTCAATTGCTCCGACTCAAACGGGCGGTTGCGTGTTATGGTCTGGCTGTAGCTTACGCTCTGCTCAGTTCCGTTCTTGCGCAGTACAACCAACGGCTGCTGGCTGGCGGTAGCTATTGAAGCCAATTCGCCGCTGCGCTCCATGCGTATCTGTTTCGATCTGCCGTTGACGATGATTGGTGTGAGGGCTGTCGTGTCGCCGTCGGCAACAAGCATCGGAGTGAAAACAAGTTGCTGTTCGGCCTTCAGCTTCAGGTTGTTGAGGTTGAGGTTGAACGCCACATCCACTTTGTTGCCCTCTACACGGGTCTGCAGATTGTCAATGGCTACAGCTCCGGAGGCAAGCGTCTGTGCCTTTGCTGAGCCGCACGAAGCTGCTCCAATCAGGCACGAAATGATGATATGTGTAAATGAATTCATCTTCATAATGCTGTTTAAAAAATATAAATCATACTGAGAGCTGCCTTGGTAGGTCCGACATAATTGCGGTGGTTGTCCTCCAGACACTTGGCACAGCGTCCGTACAGCTTGTACGGGCTATAGGCATAGCCCACACCTACCGACGCCTCCATGTTCCAGTGGCGCGAGAGCAGCCATTGATAGCCATAGGTGACACCGGCACCTATATACCATCCTTCATAATGGCGTCCGCGTTTTGTCTTGGGCAGTGTGCCGAATGGCAGGTCGACGTTCTTGATGTTATATTCACCGGCAAGAGCATGCACACCGAAGAAACTGCCGCCAAAGCGTTGGCATGTCCACCAACGGTATTCGGGCTCTACGTTCCAGAAACGCACCTTCTTGCCCCCTGAGAACTCCCAAGGGTTGATAGTAGCAAACAGCTGTGCCGTCTGCTTCTCGGCTATGCCTATCTCAACGCCTGCGTTGAGCGATGTTGTAGCCCAACCCAAGAGGTTGGTCTTCAATGCCACGTCCTGCGCTGTTGCTGTGCCTGACGTTGCGAGTAGCATCATTGCCAATATGAACATCTGTTTCATCATTTCAGGCTTTTGTAAAATTATTTATATTTTGGTTTAAGTTTTATTTTCCTCTACAGCATTACATATGAATGTTTTTGTGTCTTCAGTAGCATTCTATATGAATGTTTTTGTGTCTCACGTCTATTGTCTTATTGAAAGTCTTGTGTCAATATTACGATACAAAGATATTACTATAATCAAAAGCCAGTATCGAATTATTATCAAAAACCTACTATTTTTTTGTGCAAACGTTTACACAAAACAACGCCTTACTTTTTGTTGTACAAGATATTTTCATCTAAAAAAAAGGCCCTGTCCCTGTACAATATTTGCATTTCCAACCTCTCAAAACTACGAGTTGAGCGCACAAGGAAATCTTTGGCTCGAAATTCTTGAGTTTTGAACGATTTCAGCTATATTACTAATACACAACGGATTACAACGTCAGACAGTAAAATCAATAAAAAACACGAACGTAAAAATGCTTCATTTTTCTGCAAAAGGACCACTTTTGCACTCCAACTGTACTCCATTTACATTGCAACTGTACTCCATTTGCACTGTAAATGTAGTCCTTTTGAAAAGCAAAAGGACAACTAATGAAAAACAAGATGGCATCAGACCATCTAAAAAGCATAAAAACCGACCCCGGAAATCTCTGGAATCGATTTTTATTTTGTAACACTTTTTTACTGCATGTACGATATTTGCATCATACGGCATGCTCCATTCTGATGCGCAAAGACAACACCGCAAAGACGGTTATCTGTAGCATTCATCATACACAGCCAATCCTTTCACAGTCAGAAGATACTTCTGACGAGGGTGGCGAGGGGAAGAGGGATATTTCATTGTTACGAATCCGTCACTAATAGCTGGCGTAAGAGAATATTCAAGGAAGTTGGGACGGTTTTTCAGTCCAACAGCCTCCATCATTTCCTTTACACTCTTTTCATCTGTACCAATCGCAAGAATCAATCGCTTAACATTTTCAGTTAGGCTCACCTTCAAATTATTCGTACTTGTACGGGTGCTTGTATGGGTACTTGTATGGGTATTATCGGTATCGTTATACCCAATAAGCATATATCGGTTTTTCAACTCATGTTGCTCACCTAACATCAAATTACGGAAAAACTTAACGAGAAAGGACTTGTTTGGCTCTACACCTTTTGATGGATTACGATAGTTAGCACGCACAAGAGCATTACGGAAGTACCATGAGTTTTCGGCAAACAAATCGTTGTTTGCCCGAAAACCAATCGACCGCAGATATTTGATAACAAACACAGCTGTAGTTCGTGTATTGCCTTCACGAAACGGATGATTCTGCCATAGTAACGTTACGAAATCAACAATGTGATTGATAATTTCATCTGTTGTCAATCCTTTATAACAGAAGTCCTTTTCCTGTTGAATGTCATATCTCAATGCCATCATAATGTCTGCTGCACGGCCATAAACAACAGTATCGCCTTGCAACACCCATTCCTTTTTGCTAATATCATACGGACGGATTTCTCCAGCATGTTTGAATACGCCATCAAACAAATGTCTGTGAATATTCAGAAACTCTAAAGCTGTAAATGAAAAGGACTGTTCACTCAACAATTTGGCTATGTTAGCAGCCACACGGTCGGCCTCCTCCTTCTCTGCATCGTCATTATCATGTGTCGTCTTATTGACATAATATGACTTCAACTGCTGTCGCACCTCATCAATGGTAATGTCGCCCTCAATATGCTTGACAGCAGCTTCTTTCAGATAATCAGATACCTTCAGTCCATCCACATCTTGCAGACCAATAGCCGTGCGCCATAAAGAAGCCCTCTCACGTTTATGCGGCTCAGCCAAACGCTCGTATGCTTCAAAGTCGAGGTATAGTTGTTTGTTATTATTAGTCATTCTCGTAAATCATTAGATTTTCCACATTAAAAACAAAAAGCAATCACACAATTGAAGAATTGGCTTGACAGATGATTTGCTATTATTTTTCATTTCTCATACCCCTCATAATAATAGCTCTGCTCAATCCCCTTGAATATCACTTCGCGGTTCTCCGTGTCAGAAGTGAGGTTCTGCGAGAGGAGATAGCGCAGTTCGAGGTCGTTGATTGGTGAGCGTTCCATTGCCGAGAGGTACTGGTCTTTGTCCACATACTGCCAATTGACCACCTTGCCAAGTGAACGTTTAAGCATCATGTCGAGCCAAATGCGCGTAGAGCGCCCGTTGCCTTCCATGAAAGGATGGCACACGTTCATCTCTACATACTTCTCTATGATATGTTCAAATGTGTCCTCCGGCATTTTCTCTACAGCAGCGAGTGCAGCTTCAAGATATAGCGAATTGGCAAAACGGAAACCGCCCTTGGCTATATTCTTGTCACGAACGACACCGGCAAATGGGTATAGGTCGTTGAACAGATAGCGGTGTATCTGCTGAAGCCCCATAGTTGTACCTACAGGCATACGGTCGATATCACCCGACTCAAAGAGGCGGTGAGCATTCACTAACGAACGTTCGTCTATTTCCTTTGTTGTCATAATTACATTATCTTATTTGTTTCTGCATCTACAAAGATAAACACAATCTTTGACAATCACGAATGATTATGGGGGATAATGTTGTATTAGCTATGCAAATAGAAATGACACTTTGTGGCTTTTTCTTTATAAAATTTGCCACAAAGTGTCATCATTATTGTTGTACAATCACGGATAACCACTATAATGTGTATCCTAACGTCAGATGATAGCTATTATTCTTGAAATTAAACTGAGAAGATTTGTCAATGAAACCACGAGAATAGCCTAATGTTACAGCATAACGATTGGCATAAACAAACTTTCCTTCAATTAAGCCTCCAATGTCCCATCGCTTATAACCTTCTAGACGATTGCTATTATGTTGATAGTTATTAAAGCTATTCCATTTGAAGCTATTGCCCGACTTTCCATCTGTGCTCTCTGTTACATTCTCCTTAATGGCTGCCATGGAAAATCTTCCATATGCACCAACTGAAGGCATGAAATGCAACTTTTCACCCAAAGTGAAATCATATCCAAACTTGAGTGGAATCTGGATTGAGACTTCTCTTGAGTTTACCGAAGGGAATGCAGTCGTAAGTCCCCCGTTAGAAAGATAATCAGACATGGCGGTGTAGCCACCTGCCGTCATCAAAAAATCAAATCCCGAGGAATATACAAAGTTCTTGCTTGTTTCATAGGATACCCCAACACCTACACTAGCACCCATTTTCATTTTTTGATCTTGGGCTGCATAGGATTTTCCACCTACAAAACCTGACAAGTTTGCACCAGTATGTACATCTACTTTAACTCCCTGTTGCGCCATGCTGCACAAAGGAAAAAGACTTGCCGTGATAAGCAATGCTAAAATATCTTTCTTCATAGTCTTATGAATTTACTGTATGTCTATTTTTACAATTTGCGCTTTGCTTTCCAAGCATTTAGGTATGACATAATTACCAACTTTTTCAGTTATGTCATTTCCATCTTTGTCATGCTCGGAAGTCAAGTCAGACCATACATGGAATTCTCCAGTAAACTTTGCAGCGGTCAGCCTCTTGCCTAAAATGATGTCAAAACCTTTCTTTACGGCCTTTTCGTTATTGAAGATATATCTAGGAAGTCTATCGACAATGATTTCCTGTCCATATTTGCCTTGTCCGAGATAAACAAAATTGTTGTCAAGATAGGAATCAAAGAAATATTGGCGGTGCGGGTCATTTTTCCACCCATACCACATATGTTTCTTTGCATGCATCTTTACTCGAAGATAATATCCTTGGGCATATGCTTCAAAATATATCTTCCTGTTGTTACTTGGTCTAAATTCCACTTTGTTAGTACCAGCCACAGTTCCTTCCTGTGATAGTGCTTTCTGAGTTGGGACAGATGAAAGGGTTGGATAAATTGCAGAATTTACACTAATTTTTCTGACCTCATTGCCAACGACAAAATAGCCCTCCTTGTTCGCAATATATGATTCTGGTAATTCTGAATTAGGTACATACAGTGATACATCAGAATTGTCCAAAACATCAGCTACCAACAGCCCTTCATATTTCTTTTTATACTCTGAGTATTTGGCGTTGAAATCTGATAATGATGTAGCCTCATTACCTATCTTCTCAAGTTCTTCATCTGCATCATCTGCTAAATCATAAAGATTCTTGACACCATACTTGCTAATGGTTTCGGCTCTTGCGAAACTAGACTTATTAAGTAAGTCGTTCTTAAACTTTAAGAAACTAGCCTCTGAATCAAATTTCAGTGCGAGTTCTCCATTACCCAATGTTCGTGTACCTTGTACAACATTTCCGTTGGATACTTCAACAACTTCAATGCCATTTTTGTCTGTTGTTGAATCTGAAGTTGTACTTAAGCTATCATCATCTGTACATGAGAACATGAGTGAAGCTGTACACATTGCTAAAATTAAATTTTTCATTTACCTATTTTTGATTAAACCTAAATTTTTCAAGTGCAAAATTATTAAGTTATTTCAGACCGTGTAGGTCCAATCATCATAAGACGGAGAAATTTGGGCATGAATCCCTATAAATCGCTGAGGAACCTTATCCTACTACCCAATGATTGATTTATAGACGAAAATAGCGGATTCATGGGCGATTTTTCATCATTCATAGCGTTACCTATTGGAAATCTCGCAAAAAACACTAAATTTGCAAGCCAAAATGAGTAATATGAGCAAATATCATAGTTTTATAAAGATTTGGTTAATCATATCCATCGCCACCTTCATTTTTTCCTACTTGCTATGGGGACTGATGGACTTTGATACATTTGTGGGTACAGGTATAACTTTAGAAGACTTGTGCTTTGACATTGCATATTGTTCTTTATACACATTATTTTCTTTATGCATTTCAAATTTCTTGGGTAACATTTTTATAAAAGACAACATAAGCTATCCTCGTTTTATCACTCATATACTGCTGTTACTGATTGCCAACTTCGCTTGGGCTGTTGCATTTGAAAACATATTTAAAACTCTTTGGCATGAAGGAAATGATGTTTTTTGGGACAGAATATACATCTTAGGATTAATCGCCACATTGCTGACCATGGTGAATGCCTGCCTATATTATTGTTCCATCCTCATCAAAAAAGAGAAGGAAAACGTTGTGCTCACCAACAATCTCCTACGACAGCAAACGAATCCACATTTCATATTCAACAGCATCAACACGTTGGCAGATTTAATAGAGGAGGATCCAGTACTGGCAGAAAATTTCACGCTCAAATTCTCCGAAATCTATAGATATGTTGTCACAAATTTGGATGAAGAGACTGTGCCTATACACGAAGATATTCATTTCGTGAAGAACTATTGTGAGCTTCAAGAGATAAGTTCGCCTCATACCATACATGTGGAAATTGCAGAAGAACTGGAAAGGTGCAAGGCTAAGACCCTACCTTTGGCTATACAAATGTTAGTAGAAAATGCGATAAAGCATAACTGCCACACCAAGGAAAATTCGCTTTCTATTTCGATATATCGTCAAAACGAATATATCATAGTTAGAAATGTATTGAATCCGATAATGAGTTCTTTACCTACAACCCAAAAGGGGTTGGCAAACTTGCGTCTACGCTATAGCCAATTAGGAAAGGAACTTATCGTTGCAAACGATAATAAATATTTTGAAGTCAAACTTCCAATCTTGTCAAAATCATGAAAGTTTTAATCATAGAAGATGAAGAACGTGGCTTTTCAAGACTGAAACGCCTCTTGCAAAACATAGACAACTCTCTGGAGATACAAGGACCGCTGACTACCATAAAAGCGGCCATCGACTATCTGCAAAATCCACATGACGAGGATATCATCTTTGCGGACATCAAGCTAGGCGACGGTGATGTGTTCGAGGCTTTCTTGGATATCGCACCAACTTCGCCTGTCATATTCACTACGGCTTATAACGAGTATGCTTTGGAGGCTTTCAAGAGCAATGGCATCGCTTATCTTCAAAAGCCGATATTGCCAGAAGAATTGGAGAAAGCCCTGGCAAAGGCTAAAGCCATGTGCAACAAACACATTGACTACTCTGTTTTGATGGAAAAAATAGGAATTGCAACAGGTAAGAAATGGAGAGACCATTTCCTTGTGCATATCTATGATGGTTTCAAACTTATCAAGACCACCGACATTAGTTTCTTCTTCTCTGAAAACGGTGTCGTGAGAGCACATCTTAGTGATGGTAATTCTGTAACCGTCAATCAATCATTGAATGACTTGGAACAGCAACTGAATCCCGATACGTTCTTCCGTGTCAACCGACAATATATGGTGAATATCAACAGTATAGATAAACTCACAAATTTCTTCAAATACAAAATGACCATTAGTCTTCATAGATTCTCAGACATGCGAATCGTTGTCAGCAAAGATAGAATCACACAATTGAAGAATTGGCTCAACAGATGACCACCCAACTCAAAGAGACGGTGAGCATTCACTAACGAACGTTAGTATATTTCCTTTGTTGTCATAATTACATTAATCTTATTTGTTTCTGCATCTACAAAGAACACAATCTTTGACAATCACGAATGATTATGAAGGATAATGAAGAATTAGCAAAAGAACTGAAAGTATAATTTATCAGACTTTTGCTTGTTTTTATCAACTTTTCTTATTAAATCTGCTCCATAAGTGTATTTTATTAGACTATGGACTTAAAAGAAGTAATGAAATCTCGCAGAAAGACACTCTCCATTTCTCAGCTTGATCTTGCTGAGATGGCAGAGGTGAGCCTTGCAACAGTAAAGGATATTGAGCGAGGCAAAGGCAATCCATCACTTGCCACTGTAAATAAAATCATAGAGGTATTGGGCATGGAGATAATATTCCAGGTACGTCAAACAGTATAGATAATTGTTACCTATGCCAATATCAATAGACATAAATAAAATCGACATATCAGAGGATGAGATAAATAATCTTTACCCAGGCTTGCTAAATTCATTATTAATATAAGCAGGAGGCTCCTGCTGATGAAAATATAAGATTTGTTGATCTCATCAATAATAAGTAATATGGCAAAGCATAAACCTACATACGACTATACACTCATCTATGCGTTCAGTATAGATGATGGCAGGCATGACAATATGTTCAAAGTGGGTAAGGCAACTATCTACTATTTTAAAAAGTGAAATGATCAAACCGTTATAATGATTTAATATAGAATACAAATTTGAAATATGGCTGTAGAATCACATGATAAGAAACTCGACGACCTTTTGAAAATGGTCGAAGAAGGTAAAGCCCAGTTGCCGGACTTTCAGCGCAGTTGGGTATGGGATGATACGAAGATACGCAAACTTATAGAGAGTATCACCTCTGGCTTTCCTATGGGAGCCGCTATGTTTTTGGCTAATGGTGGCGAACATATTCGCTTTAAGTACCGTAAGTTTGAAGGAGTAGAGTCTGAAAATGACGTTATTCCGGAATGGCTTGTGCTGGATGGACAGCAGAGGTTGACCACTTTGTATCAGGTATTGAAAAGCAAGAAGGCAACATGTACTCGTCTTGAAACCAATCGTGATGCAACAATCAAACGTTTCTATTACCTTGATATTAGAAAATGTCTTGATTCGAATGCAGACAGACTTGATGCTATCGTGTCTGTTTCTGACAAGAAACAACAGACTACTAATATAGGTCGTACAGTGACACTCGATCTCTCTACTCGTGAGAAGGAATTTGAAAATCTGATGTTCCCTCTGAATATTACCTTCTCTGCCAACGATACAGATGACTGGCGTTATGATATGGAGGATTATTATCATAACAATCGTGAGTACAGCCTGTTGTTCCGTGAATTCTCGCAGAAAATACTACGTCCTATACTGGCATATAGTATGCCTGTAATCCAACTTGATAAAGAAACTCCAAAAGAAGCGGTATGCCAGATATTCGAGAATGTGAATACTGGTGGTGTACCTCTTACAGTCTTTGAATTGGTAACGGCTACATTTGCTGCCGATGGTCATGAACTACGGAAGGATTGGGAGGGAATAAAACATTCATTTTCACAGAAAGTTAATTGTGAATTGCTTCGTGAAATCTCAGGTGCCAACTTCCTTGCTGCAATGACACTTCTGGTGTCATATTATAAACGTGTGGATTCAGGTAATGATGAACGAGTAGCTGTAACCTGCAAAAAAAGAGATATACTTAGGCTTGAACTGAAAGACTATGAGAAGTATCACGATGCCCTTGTACAAGGTTTTGGGGATGCTGCTAATTTTCTTGTTCACCAAGGTATTTACAGATCTCGTGATCTTCCATATACCTCTCAACTCATTCCTCTGGCAGCAATTTTTGCCTATGATAATGAAAATGGCAAGTTGTTGAACCTTGGCTCCAATCAGAATCTGTTGTCTCAATGGTACTGGTGTGGTGTCATGGGCGAACTGTATGGTGGTGCTAATGAGGCAAGGTTTGCACTTGATATTCTTGGCGTGTTCCGTTGGATGAATGGTGGCGAGAAACCTGATACGGTTTACCGTTCAAGCATTCAGCCTACACGTTTGCTGACTATGCAAACACGAAACAGTGCTGCTTATAAGGGAATTATGGCTTTGATTCTTCAAGATTCACCTCTTGATTTTATGACAGGCAACCGTATGGATATTGCTTCTTATATAGATGAAGATGCAGATATTCATCATATATTCCCGCAAGCCTATTGTGAGAAACAGAACCTTCCACGAATCAAGTGGAATTCTGTTATCAACAAGACGCCTATCTATGCATCCTCCAATCGTTCTATTGGTGGTCATGCACCAAGCATTTACATCGGTACTATGGCAAATAAAGGATTGGATCAAGAGATGATAAAAGCTGCAATTATTTCACATAAGGTAAACTACGACTATCTTTTTACTGATGATTTTGATGCCTATTTTATTGATAGAGCTAAGCGTTTGCTTGATAGGATAGAGGTGGCTACTGGTAAGGCTATATCTGGGCGTGATAGTGAAGAAACTATTAGAGAGTTTGGTGTTGCATTACTGTAGAACAAGTCCAAAGTTATACAAATTTGAGATTATAGGAAATAATCTGATTCACAATTAAATTAAAATACACCAAGTGGCGCACAACTAAAAACGTAGTAATAGAAATTAGTTGTGCGCCTCTTTGTTTTATTTATATCTTCTGTCATTAGTGTCCCATAAGATTGGGACACTAATGAAATGTCTTACTTTTTTCTGTTCTTATTCTCCAATGCTTTTTTCTGTTCGCTTGCCAATCTGCGTTCCACCTTTTTGACATCTTCCGCTGCTGGAAGATTTTCAGGCACAATTCCACGTTGCACAAGCATATCTCTGACAGCAGCATTGTTGGCGATGTGTTCTTGGCTTATGTTGCTCTCGCCATGCAAATCTTTGGTTTGCACATTTACACTAGTCATTTCTGCAGCGAAGTCTTTTGCCTTGATACTGATAGTGGGAAGAAAGTCTGCCAACGGCCGTTTTTCAGGTACACCCTTGCGTCGTTTTAAAGTAGCAGTATTCAAACGGAATAAGGCTTGGTCTCCTTTGGAGCGTATTACAGCAAAACTTTTGTCGTTAACACCTCGTTCATAGAGTACTCCAGAGAGTTTACGCTCCGTTTCCTGCAGTTTTGCACGTGCTTTGACTCTTTCTGCTTCAACAAGTCGTTGCTCAATAAGTTCTGCACGACGAGTTTGTACAGCAAAGTAAGTTTGAGCAAATGCAATCTGTGGTTTGCGAGGGTCACCATTCTGAGCGACAAGATAACAAGCGTAGCGTGTAAGCATAATGTCATCTATCTGGCGCTCAGCACCTGAACCCAACACAACCATTTTGTTGAAGTCAACAAAATGGTCTGTTATATTATGCCCAACATTAGAGCAAGCATTTTTAGCTTTCTCTATTACTTTAACAAAACTACGCCATTCTGATTACAAACAAAACCAATAAAATATAATGTAGATAATGATTTTGTGTTATTTTCTATTCACTAAACGTACGTTCAAAGACTTGGTATGAAGATATAATGACGTTGCACAAACAATTACAGCTGAAATAAATAAAAGACCGGACGGCGGTTATTCGGAATTTTGTTGTAACTTTGTAGAAGACTAAAACAAACAATCCATTATGAAATCATTGAGAGAACTTTTCCGTATAGGCAAGGGACCGTCAAGCAGTCACACTATGGGACCGCAGAAGGCGGCTAAGATATTTGCAAGTCATAACATGCACGCTGCCTCGTTTGAGGTGACGCTCTACGGCAGTCTGGCTGCTACCGGACGCGGCCACATGACCGACGTAGCTATCGACGAAGTGCTGCGCCCTATTGCTCCGTTGCGTATTGAGTGGCAACCGCAAGTGTTTCTGCCCTTCCATCCCAATGGTATGAAGTTTGTGGCATTTGACAATGCCGGCAACCAGACTGACGAATGGATTTGCTATAGCGTAGGCGGCGGCGCATTGTCGGAAGGCGAGAAGGGACGTTGGCTCACCGGACTGCGCGAAGTGTACAAGCTGAATACGCTGCGCGAGATACAGGACTGGTGCGAAAGCAACGGCCGCGGCTACTGGGAGTATGTCAACGAGAACGAGGACGAGGATATATGGGACTATCTGATGGATGTATGGAAGGCAATGAAGGAGAGCGTAGAGCGTGGCATCGACCACGAGGGTGCGCTGCCTGGTCCGCTCAATCTTCCACGCAAGGGCCCTATCTACTATGTCAAGGCAAGCGGATACAAGCAGTCGTTGCAGTCGCGTGCGCTGGTTTATGCCTACGCTCTTTCGGTAAGTGAGGAGAATGCTTCGGGCGGAATTATCGTTACAGCGCCTACTTGCGGTTCGTGCGGTGTATTGCCTGCTGTGCTTTATCATCTCTCTAAGGGTCATAACTTCAGCGACACACGCATTCTGCACGCTATGGCTACAGCTGGAATATTCGGCAATGTGGTGAAGCAGAACGCCTCTATATCAGGTGCCGACGTAGGTTGCCAGGGCGAGGTTGGCGTAGCATGCGCCATGGCTTCGGCTGCTGCATGCCAGTTGTTTGGCGGAAGTCCGTCGCAGATTGAGTATGCTGCCGAAATGGGTCTGGAACATCACTTGGGCATGACGTGCGACCCTGTGTGCGGACTGGTTCAGATTCCGTGTATTGAGCGCAACGCATTCGCTGCAACACGTGCCCTTGATGCCAATCTCTACGCATCATTCTCTGACGGTACTCACTCCGTTTCGTTCGACCGCGTAGTGAAGGTGATGAAGCAGACAGGCCACGACCTGCCATCGCTGTACAAGGAAACAAGTACGGGCGGACTGGCAAGAGCCTACGAGCAGCACATGAAAGAAAAGAAATAGTTTCCTTCTGAGAAGAAACAGCTATAAAAAACAACAGCGGCAAGGTTGACATCACGTCGACCTTGCCGCTTCTTTTGAAATAACAACACTAATATATAAAAGGTATGAAAATGCTTATTATATCTTGCTTATTATACCCAGCTTGCTATCCTCAAGGAATTTGACGATAGCGTTGATCTCCTTTCCAGGAGGCACCTGTTCCTTAATCTGATTGATTGCATCGAACACGCTGGTCTGTCCGTGGAACACCAGACGATAGGCATTTGCGATGTGGCTGATTACCTTATCGGTAGTGTTAGACGACTTGAGCAGTGTCTCGTTGACGCCACCGTAGCGTACGGGATTGTCGGTAGCTACGATGAAGGGAGGAACATCCTTCGAGATGCGCACACCACTGGTGACCATAGACGCACCACCGATACGCACATTTGAATTGACAATGACACCTGACGAGAAGATGGCAGCGCTTTGAATCTCGCAGTCGCCGGCTACCTTTGTACCATAACCGAATGTTACGTAGTCGTCTACCTTGGTGTCGTGTGAGATGTGTACACCCTCCATAAAGAAGTTGCGGTTGCCGATGCGTGTCTCACCGTCGGTGAATGTGGCGCGATTGACTACCACATTCTCACGGAAGATGTTCTCGTCGCCAATAACAAGGCGTGTGTCAGCACCCGTATAGTTGAAGTCCTGAGGTTCAGCACCGAGCACGGTGTTCTGATATACCTTGTTGCCACGTCCCATCTTTGTGCCACGCATGATGCTTACGTATGGGAAGATGATGCAGTCGTCGCCTATTTCAACACCGTCCTCGATGTAGGCAAACGGATAGATTGTAACGTTCTTGCCAATCTTTGCACCCGGAGCTATGTATGCTTTATCACTTATCATAATTTTGAATTTTGAGTTTTGAATTTTGAGTTTTGAATTGTTGCGGCAAGCCGCAATTTTGAGTTTTGAATTGTGAATTGTGAATTATGAATTCCAAATTGAATAATTCAAAATCGGCAAAGCCGACAATTCAAAATTCAAAACTCCTAATTCCTAACTCTTAATATCTTCCTCCGCCCAAAGCGTAGTAGAGATTCACAACTGCCTGCATCTTATAGAAATCGTCTGCAACCTTAGAGAGCTCGGCATTGAGCAGGCTCTGCTGTGCAGTGATAACTTCAAGATATGTGGCTGAACCGTCGTTGAACAACATCTTGTTGTACTCTACGTTCTTCTTCAGACTCTCTACCTGCTTGGCCTCAAGCTGGCTCTTCTCGTTAGAAGAATTGTAGAGCACGAGGGCGTTGCTAACCTCCGAACCGGCTGAAAGCACGGCGTTCTGCCATGTGTTGAAAGCCTGTTCCTGCTTAGACTTTGCCACCTTCAAGCCTGCTACAATCTGACCATGGGCAAAGATAGGCTGAACGAGTGAGCCTACTGCCGAGAGAAGCCACTTGCCGGGGTTTACTATACCTGCACCACCTGAGTTGGTGAAGGCACCTGTACCCGAGATAGTGATGCTCGGATAGAACTTAGAACGAGCAGCATTGACATCGTAGAAGCACTGTGCCAACGACATCTCGGCGTAATGAACGTCTGGACGGTTGGCAAGAAGCTGTATGCCAACACCCGTTGAGAACTGTGAAGGGAGCGACTGTCCCTCGAAAGTGCCGCGCTGTATGGTCTGTGCCTGCTGTCCGAGAAGAAGCGAGAGCGAGTTCTCTGTCTCACGAATCTGACGCTTCAGGTCGGTAGCCTGTGCCTTAACCGAGTACATATTGGCCTCAGCACTCTGCACGCTTGTCTCCTTGACACGTCCCAGTTCCTTCTGAATCTTCATGATGTTCCATGTCTCTTCAGTGAGCTTTGCCATGTCCTCTACCACCTGCAACTGCTTGTCGAGCATGAGCAGTGTGTAGTACATGTTGGCGATGTTGGAGATGATCTTGGTCTGCACTACGAGCTGATAGTCCTTAGTGGCAAGCAGAGCCATCTGTGCCGAACGCTTCACATTGAGAAGATTGCCGAAGAGGTCGAGGCTCCATGATGCCGTGATAGGCAATGAGTAGGTCTTTGTGGCAGGATTGCCGTCCCATGAAGCGATTGTTCCTTGCGGCGAGAATGTGAACGAAGGCACGAATGCCAACTTAGCCACCATCAGCTGGTCCTCAACCATCTTAACGTTGAGTGCGGCGTTGAGCATGTTTGTATTGTTGGCTATGCCCTTCTCGATGAGCGACTGAAGCTGCGGGTCGGTGAACACCTGGCGCCAAGGCAGATTGCCGAAGCTTGCAGTGTCGGTGACGGCGAGCGTGTCTGTGTTGCTCACAACGTCGCGTACGAGTCCCTTGGTGTTCACCTCGGGACGCTCGTACTTGTTATATATTCCGCAACTGGTCATCAGCAATGATGCCGAAGCGAAAAGAATTATCTTGTTCAATTTCATTGTTTCGTATTTTTAAGAAGTTAAGAAGTTATGGAGTTAAGAAGTTAAGCCAAATGTACATATGGCTTAACTCCTGACTTCTAAATTCTTGATTTCTTATTTTGTTTTCTTATCAATCTGATCCTGCAAAGCACCTGCCACATAAGGGTTGGTGTACTGACGAATCTCGGAATCGACGTTGGCTGAGTCGTTCTCAAACTCGATAGGCTTGATCTTCTCCTGCAGAGTCTGGAAGATATAGAACAGAGCCGGAACTATCATGATCTGGCAAAGCATACCGATGAGCATACCGCCTACGGCTGCTGCACCAAGTGTCATGTTACCGTTGTAGCCTACACCCCACGGCATGAGCAATGGCAGAAGACCGATAATCATAGCCAATGAAGTCATCAAGATAGGACGCAGACGGGCAGAAGCACCGAGAACTGCCGACCATGAGATAGCCATACCTGTCTGACGACGCTCAAGAGCGAACTGAACGATAAGGATGGCGTTCTTTGCCAGAAGACCCATAAGCATGATGAGCGCAATCTGCATGTAGATGTCGTTGTTCTTGCCAAACATGTTGACGAAGAGGAACGCTCCCGCAAGACCGAACGGAATTGAGAGAATTACCGACAGAGGCAGAATGTACGACTCGTACTGTGCCGAAAGAATCAAGTAAACGAAGGTCAGACAGAGCACGAAAACGATAGCTGTAGAGTTGGACGACTCCTGCTCGGTACGTGTCAGACCAGAGAACTCGTAGGTGTAACCTGCCGGCAATGAGGTCTTGGCAACCTCTGCCATGGCGTTGATGGCGTCACCTGTAGAGTAGCCCTCGGCTGCCGATGCGTTCACGTTGATTGATGTGAAGAGGTTGAAACGGTCAATCTCCTGCGGACCATATACACGGCTCAGGTTGACATACTCCTTGATTGGAGCCATCTCGCCAGCCGATGTGCGCACGTAGATGTTGTCGAGACTCTTCAGGTCGGCACGGTTTTCAGGTGCTGACTGGATGTATACACGATAGAGCTTACCGTATGCGTTGAAGTTAGAAGCATACATACCGCCGTAGTAGCCCTGCATTGTGGTGAGCACGGTAGACGCGTCGATGCCGCTCTGCTTACACTTAGCCACGTCAACATCAATCTTATACTGCGGATACTTGGTGTTGTATGATGTCATGGCGTTCGAAATCTCCGGACGCTTGTTGAGCTCGGCAATGAAGTCCTTGGTGATGTCGTAGAACTTGTTAACGTCGCCACCGGTGCGGTCCTGCATTGAGAATGTCATACCGTTGGTGGCTGAGAAACCCTGCACCATAGGCGGCTGGAAGGCGAGAATCTGTGCTCCCTTGATGGCTGCGGTCTGCTTGTATATCATACCGAGCACCATTGTAGAACCCAGGTTGTGTACGCCGATATACTTCAGCGGTCCCTCTTCCTTCTGACGCTCCTCAAAGCTCTTGAGCTTAATGATGAACGTACCCTGGTTAGAGCCCTGACCTGCGATGAAGTTGTAACCGGTAATACGCATACGACTGGCAATGGCGGGGTTGGTAGCGAGCATACGGTCTACCTCGTCCATCACCTCGTTGGTCTTATTCATTGAAGTTCCCGGAGGTGTAGAGACTGTACAGAATACGGTACCTGTATCCTCGTCAGGCACAAGACCGGTCTTGGTGGTTCCCATAAGCACTGCCATTCCGGCAATAGCGACAATCACAGTAACGATAGCGATGATAGGACGCTCTACGATACGGCGAACTCCCTTGGTATACTTCTCCTGAACCTTGCCATAAGCAGCGTTGAACGAAGCGTGGAAACGGTCTATCACGGTCATCTTGCGCTCCTTGCCGTGCTCGTCCTTCGGCTTCAGCAAGATAGCACAAAGAGCCGGAGAGAGTGTCAAGGCGTTAAGAGCCGAGATGATGATAGAGATGGCCATGGTGATACCGAACTCACGATAGAATGCACCAGACGTACCACCCATAAACGACACGGGGATGAACACCGATGCCATAACAAGGGTAATGGAGATAATAGCACCCGAAATCTCGTTCATGGCGTCGATAGATGCCAGTCGGGCCGACTTGTATCCAAGGTCGAGCTTGGCATGGACAGCCTCCACAACCACAATGGCATCATCGACCACAATGGCGATGGCAAGCACAAGAGCGGCAAGTGTCAGCAAGTTGAGCGAGAAGCCGAACACGTAAAGGAAGAAGAATGTACCAATCAACGACACCGGAACGGCAATCAACGGGATAAGGGTTGAGCGCCAGTCCTGAAGGAATATGTACACCACGATGAACACGAGGATGAACGCCTCGCACAGAGTCTTGATAAGGTCTTCGATTGATGCGAAGAGGAACTCCGTTACGTCCTGCATGATGTCGAAATGGATTCCCGGCGGCATTGTTGCCTCCTGATCCTTGAGGAGCTTCTTGATGTTGGTAGCAATCTCAGTAGCGTTAGAGCCGGCAGTCTGTGTTACCATCATGGTTACTGACGGTTTGCCGTTGTTCTTTGACTCTACAGTATATGAGAGGGCACCCATCTCTACGCGTGCCACATCCTTAACACGTATGGTCTGACCGTCCTGAGTAGACTTGATAATCATATCGCCGAACTCCTCAGGAGTCTGCAGACGACCTCTATAGCGGAATGTATACTGATACTGATTGTCAGAAGACTCGCCCACTGAACCAGGAGCAGCCTCAATGTTCTGCTGGGCAAGAACACCAGTAAGGTCTGAAGGTATCATGCCGTAGCTCTTCATCTTCACGGGGTCAATCCAGAGGCGCATGGTGTAGTCCTTCTGCGAGAAGCACTGACACTCACCTACACCGTTGACACGCTTGATGGCAGGAACGACGTTGATGTTGGCATAGTTAGTAAGGAACTTGTCGTCGTAGCGGTCGTCGTCGGCTGTAAGACCGAAGAGGATGACCGTAGACGACTGACGCTTCATAACCGTCACACCAGCCTTTGTCACCTCAGCCGGCAGCAAGGCAGAAGCCTGCGACACACGGTTCTGTACGTTGACCTGACACATGTCAGGATTCATACCCTGCTTGAAGTAAACGGTGATAGAAGCCGAACCGTCGTTGGTGGCTGATGAGGTCATGTAGGTCATACCCTCAACACCGTTGATCGACTCCTCCAGCGGTGCAAGCACCGAGTTGAGCACGGTCTGTGAGTTGGCACCGGTGTAAGCGGCACGCACCATGATAGTAGGAGGCGCCATGTTAGGGTACTGCTCGATAGGCAGCGACACCAGGCCGAGTACACCCAGAATGACTACGAGGATAGAAATCACCGTAGAAAGCACCGGGCGCTTGATAAATCTATCTAATTTCATATTACTATCTTAAATTGTGAATTTTGAATTTTGAGTTTTGAGTTGTTGCAGCAAGCTGCAATTTTGAGTTTAAAAATTATGAGTTGGGAGTTGTTGGCCATGAATTCAAAATTCATCAATTCCTAATTGCGACTTGTCGCAATAATTCATAATTCAAAACTCAAAACTCAAAATTTATTTACCGAATGCCTTCTTCAGCTTGCCAAGGTCGCCCTGAGCCTCGCCCAGCTCCTCGGTCTTCTTCAGTTTGTCGGCATACTGAGCCTCGGTGAGGGGCTTGATTTCCATACCGTCCTGCAGCGATGACACTCCGTTCACTACGAAGCGGTCGCCGATGTGAAGACCAGAAGTGATGATATAGTTCTTGCCGTCGTTCTGCGAATTGATTTCTACCGGAGTATACTTCACCTTGTTGTCCTTGCCTACTACATAAACGAAGTGCTTGTCCTGTACTTCAACTACAGCGTCCTGCGGAACTATAACTGCTGAAGTAGCGGTGTGAGGCACTACGATTGAGCCAGAAGCACCCGACTTGAGCACGCGCTCGGGGTTGGGGAAGTCGGCACGCATTGAAACAGAGCCTGTTGTAGGGTCGATGACACCGCTCACGGTAGCCACCTTGCCTGGCTGATTGTAGATAGAACCGTCGGCAAGCTGGAGCTTTACGGCAGGATAGCTTGAGATGGCTGCATTGATGCCACCGGCTGTCTTGGTCATATCGAGGAGGTCCTTCTCGGTCATTGAGAAGTATACCTGCATTGTAGAGTTGTTGGAAACGGTTGTAAGGGGCTGCTGTGATGATGCGCTAACGAGTGCACCTACACGGTAAGGCAGGTCGCCTACAACACCATTTGCGGGGCTTGTAACGAAGCAGAAATTAAGGTTCTGCTTGGCTGAAATGTAAGCAGCCTCAGCCTGAGCGAGCTGAGCGGCAGCGCTCTCCATTGCATTCTTAGACGACTGAAGCTCGTACGAACCGATAACGTTGTTCTTGAAGAGCTTCTCAGAATTGTTGTATGTAAGACGGGCAGTGTTGAGTTGTGCCTTGGCAGCGTTCACGGCAGCCTTTGCCTGACGTACAGCGGCAGCGTATGTAACGTTGTCGATGACGAAAAGGAGCTGACCAGCCTTCACCTGCTGACCTTCCTTGACACAGAGCTTGGTGATGAAGCCTGAAACTTTCGGACGGATTTCTACGTCCTGAACGCCCTTGATTGTTGCGGGATAAGTGGTCTGGAGGTCAGCATTCTGACCCTGCACAGTACGTACGGCGTACTCGTTGTCGCCGAAGTTAGGCTTACCGCCACTCTTGCCGCCACCACAAGAGGCGAGCACTACAGTCAAAACTGCAATAAGTAAAATCTTTGTTTTATTCATACCTATGTTTTACTATAAATTTTTTTGTCTTGCGATTTATTTACTTTACTATCTGTTTATCCCTAATTAATATATTGTGTATATAGAGTATATATCCTGCCATACGGACCGGACTATACAAAAGCAGTCGGAAAACTTAACCCACTGATTAAGTTTTCCGACTGCAAAGTTACCAACATTAATATTAATATGGTACATACCATGCAAACATTTAACAACTTTTATTCTGATTTTGTGTTTTACGCCATTGTTTAAGATGTTTGCAACAGTAAGATAAGCCCGCCCCTCCCCCCCATATGGAGAGGAGCAGGATGCATTGTGTTCTAATTACTTCAACAATGTAGTGCCGAGATTGCGGTCGACGAGCATGCCGTCCTTCATCTTCAGCGTGAACTTGCCAGCCTTCTTGGCCTTGAACTTCAGGACGAAGAGGTCGCTGTCGCCCTCGTCGAGCAGGAAGTTATTGCCACGGTTGACGAATGTAGGCAACAGTTCCTTCTGTCCATTGGTATGCAGACGGTCGTAGGTCAAGTTGACAAGTTCCTTCATGTTGAGCAGTTCGATGCCTGCATATTCCAGTTCGTCGGTGTTGTAAGGCAATGCGAAGCTCAGAGCGTTGACCCAGTGGAGCGCCTTGCCCTGCACCTTCAGCTCTATAACGTCGCCTGCGGCGAATGTGGTGCGGCTCGGTGTGAGCACGAGCGAACCCGAACAATGGTCGTTCTTGGGATATACGCCTCCGTCAAGCTCGTTAGATACACACGAAATATCGTATGCGTCGATGAGTCCGTTCTGGTTGATGTCGCCCGAACTTACATAGTCGAAGTCGCTGTCGCCACGTCTTAGTCCGGTGTAGTTCATATACGAGGTGAGGTCGTTCTCGTCGATGCGGTTGTCGTGATTGATGTCGCCCTGCAGCACGCTCTGGCTTCCTGCCACCTTATAAATATACATAGCACGACCAGAAGCGAAGTTGCCCACGGCCTTGGTCAGGTGCATCTGCACATAACGAGCCTCCGGATTGCCTTCGAACGTGAATGTCTTTGTGCTATTGTCGGCCTTCCATACGAACGGAACCGGTGCCGACCACTTCTGGCGATCCATACTATAAGAGATGGTGCCTTCCATGATTGTGCCGTTGCCGGCATCCTCACGCGGGATATACTCCATACGGTCGAGCTTGTTGACCGAACGCAGGTCGATAGTGACATCGCCAGGTATGGCTTCGCCCTTACCCCACTGCGAGTGCCATGAGGTCTTCTTGTCGAAGTCGAACATCTTCGCAATCTTCTGTCCGGGCTGATCCTGGAACGATGTCTGTGCCTTGATGCCCTTGATAGCAAACTCAAGCGGATTGTTGAGAGTCTTGCCCTTGACGGTAGTCCAGTCGGATGCTCCGTCGCGGTTGACTGCACGCACCTTCATTGTGTACTCGGTCTCAGGCTGCAGCTGGTCGATGGCAAACTGCGTTCCGCGTATGGTAGAATATACCATACCGTCGTATTCAATCTCATAATAGTCGGCATTGGCCTGCTGTTTCCATGAAGGAGTAAGGTCGAACACACCACAACCGTCCTTGGCAATCTGAGCCTCAGGAGCCGCGAGGGCGCCATTGTGTGTGAGCATACGTCCGGATGTATTGAATTCGAATCCGTCAATGGCTACAGCAATGGCGTTGTCCTTGACATTGGTCTTCTGAATCTTGACGAGCAGCTGCGGATTCTTCTTAATCACTACCTTTGCAGCATCTGTGCCAGGAGTAGAGAATCGGTTGAGGTTAGGCTCGGCATCGTAGAAGTATACGTTGTCGCCCTTCTCAAAGTCGGCAAGCGACTGCACTGCCGTGAGCTTTACGTTGGTCTTGCCCACCTTTACTGTTACCTTCTTAGGAGCACGTGTCACGTTGACGCGCAGCTCTGTCTGTTTCTCAGCCTCATATCCATCGTACATGCCCAGCGAGCGGTCGATGTCAACAAGCATACGTCCCTTGCCGTCGGTGCATACGCTAACGTCGGTGGTCACGCCGTCGCCATGCAGATACTCTGTTGTGTTGCCGTCGTCGTCATACTCCTTGAAAGATGATGTACCGTTAGCCGAAGCGTAGATTTCGTAAGCACGGTAGTCCTGACGTATCTGCGACGGGTTGTTATTGGGGTTGGTCATAGGTATGATGGCATCAGCCTTGACGAATACCGGAATCTTCCAAAGCGGTGCCGGATACTCATTGACGATGCGTCCGCCCTCATATGCGTCGCCGTTCCAGTAGTCAATCCATGTGCCTTCGGGCAGATAGATGCCGTTGCGAATGTCGTTGCCTTCCTTGTCGGCACGTGTCTCCTTGTATATAGGAGCTATGAGCATCGACGGACCGAACATAAACTGGTATTCGGTCTTGGTGCCGTGGGTGTAGTCGTTGGGGTAGTCGAGGAACATGGCACGTATCATCGGCTTGCCGTCTATTGCCTCATGGGCTATGGTGTAGGCATAAGGCATGAGCATCGACTTAAGCTTCAGATAAGAACGGTTGATGCTTGTAGCCGGCTCACCGAGTATGTGCGGATACTTAGGATTGGCTCCCCAACCGTCCATGTTGAGCTGCATAGGCGTGAATGTCTTCCACTGGAACTCGCGCACATTAACTGGTACGTTCTTGCCTCCGAAAATTCCGTCCATGTCGCTCGTGATGTTGGGCTGTCCCGACAGTCCCGAACCAATGAATGTCGGAATGTGGAAACGTATGTATTCCCAGTCGCCTCCGGTCTGGTCGCCGCTCCATACGGTGGCATAACGTTGCGTTCCTGCCCATCCGTCGAGCGTGATGATAAACGGACGCGCATTCGAGCCGTAATAAGGCATGACCTGAGCCACGTCAGCCACACCGTTCAGTCCGAACGAGTAGCCGTAGCCTACCCATGCCACATCGGTCTTCAGCACTCTCACTCCGGCATCGCGCACCTCCTTGACGATGTCGCGCTGCAACAGAGGCTCTACTCCTGCCTTAGGATGAAGGTCGCTCTGTGTCCACAGACCTATCTCAACGCCCTTCGAACGAGCATAGTCACCAAACTGGCGCAGATTGTCGATATTACCGTCAAGCGAACCTGTCTGTCCGTAACCGGCTCCATATCCGTCGTTGGGGAGGAACCATCCGAGCGGCATGTCATGATTGACGTAGCGGTCGATGGCAGCACGTGCCGAGAACTGATAGTTGTTCTTCTCGCCGTTCAGGCTCTCCTTTGTTCCGCCATTGTCCTTCTGGCTCTCCTTATACATCTTGCCGTCCTCAAACACCATCGCTCCGTTCTTGTCCTCTTTCCAGTAGTCGCGGTTGTAGGCATTCAAGTGGCCTTCGTAGAATCCGAACTTAGGCATGAGCACTGGGTTGCCAGTGAGCTGATAAAAGTCGTTGAGCAGCTGCACGGGAGTCTCGTCGAGCATTACAAACATGTCGAGATAGTCCTCTGAATGCTGCAGACGCACCTCGCCCGGAGTGTCATGGCCAAAGTCGTAGCGTCCCGGACGGAACGTATTCCACATCACTCCGTAGCCGCCAGTGCTCCAGTAGAACGGTGTGGGCGATGCCACTCCACCGTCAACCCAACTGTTGGTGTTCTCGATGGCAATGCTCTCGCCACGATGCGAGAAACGACCGTTCTGCACACCACCTCCATAGAAATACTCGCCATCGTGCTGACGCATGGTGACTGATGTGCTTCCGTTGTCAATCTTGGCTGGTGTAAGGTTCTCAATAACGGTCTTGCCTGTACGCAGGTCGACAATGTTCATGTTGCCTGTATGCTTGTCGATGTTGACGCTTACGGCAGGTGTGGTAATCTGCAATGTGCCGTCAACGTCAATAGCGCTAAGATGACCGGTGGCACGACGTGCAAATTCGGTGAGTATCTTGGCTGGTGGCGTGGCTACAGGGTCGCGCACCACCCCACCCTTGTCATCGCGAAACATTCGCAGAATGTTGTCACCGTAGAAGTCGATGGTCAGCTGTCGGCCGTCGGTGTAGTTGATTTCGATTGTGTGCGGATTGATCTGGGCTACATTCTTGACCGTAAAAGTCTCGTTAGCCTGTGTGGCTGACTGCTGAAGCACCAGTCCTGAACGAAACGGAATGGCGTTGATGCCTTGCGGCATGAGTGTCATTCCTGCCAGGGCGAGTGGCAAAGCCAAAGCGATCGCAGAATGTCGCGGTTGCTTGAATTTGTTGTTTGTTTGCATATTATTGTTTTAGTGATGTCAGATTTACAAAATTACTTAAAATAATAATGTATATGTGTGCGACAGCTTCGGTTTTAACATATTTAACTTATATATATCCCGATATTCATAAAATGTACGAACAAGTGTACGTTTTTGCATCATTTTGTACCAAAAAAGCCATAACTTTGCAGCAAAACATGTTTGGAAACCCAACAGAGCCATTCAACAAAACTAAAAGCTAACAAAAAAAATGGAACAGGAAAAGAAGTTATTTAAAGAGGTTAACGAGGGATACACAATGCACGAAGCCATCGAAGAGGCCAAGCGTTGTCTGCACTGCAAGGTACCACAGTGCAAGAAGGGATGCCCCATAAGCCACGACATACCCGACTGGATTCACGAGCTGTCGATGGGCAACTTTGGCAATGCCATGCACATCATTAACGAAAAGAGTAATCTGCCTGCTGTGTGCGGACGTGTTTGTCCTCACGAGAAGCAGTGCGAGGGACATTGCGTGCTCGGCAAGAAGGGTCAAGGCATACACGTTGGCAAGCTCGAACGCTTCCTCGCCGACTTCGACGGCAACATGGGACTGATTCGCGAGAAGCTGCAGCCTAAGACACGTGGACGTGTGGCTGTAATCGGTTCGGGTCCTGCCGGACTCACTATCGCCGGCGATCTTTCTCGTCAGGGATTCAATGTGGAGATATTCGAGATGGAACCGGAACCCGGTGGCGTGCTCATGTTTGGTATTCCAGAGTATCGTTTGCCTAAGGATATTGTGCGCCGAGAGATTAAGAAGATGGAAGAACTGGGTGTTATCATCCACTGCAACACCACCATCGGCAAGGACTATACCGTAGACGATCTCTTCGCCCAGGGCTTTGACGCCATATTTATGGGTACTGGTACCGGTCGTCCGCAGAAGCTTCAGATTCCTGGCGGCGACATCAAGGGCGTACGTCAGGCCATTTGGTTCCTGCGTCGCGTAAGTCTGTACAACGAGGGCAACCTCGACCGCAAGGAGGTTGTTATCGAGAAGGGCGACCGCTGCTTCGTAATCGGTTGTGGCAACACAGCTATGGATGCCGCTCGTACAGCCATCCGTATGGGTGCCGAGAGCGTAAACATAGTTTATCGCCGCACTATCAACGAGATGAGCGCTCTGCGTTCGGAGTACGACGATGCCGTAAAGGAAGGCGTAGGATTCATCTGGGAGTCGAACATCGTTGAGATTCACAGCAACGATGAAGGCAAGATGACTGAGGTTGTGATTGAAGACAAGGAGGGCAACCGCCGTGTAGAGAAGGCCGACTACGTGCTTATGGCTCTTGGTTCGGCTCCTGCCAGCCGCATCGTGTCTACTACTAAGGGCATTGATGTTGACGAGCGCGGATACGTTATCACCCGCGAGAAGCCTTACGGCATGACCACACGTCAGGGCGTATTTGCCGGTGGCGACGTTGTCAACCGTCCTTCAACAGTGGTTCTCGCCATGCGCGATGCCAAGATGGTGGCTGAAGGCATTGCACAGTATGTCGATGCAGTGAAGCTGCTTGATGCCATCAACGGCGCTGCAGAGTAACACGAACAATTATATACAACAACAAATAAAAAACTGGGAGAACAGACTTCATTGTCCGTTCTCCCAGTTTTTATTTTGTCGTTATTCAAGTTTTTACTTGTCGCTCTTCTGTCGAGCCTTGCGCAGAATGTTCTGCATGTCGTATACGAGTTGTGGATGCTGTGTAGCCACATTCTCCTTCTCCCATACATTGTTCTTTATGCTATAGAGCTGCGGCTGCTGGTCGCTACCCGTCTCCATACCCGGAGCCCAGTCGAGAATCTTCGGTCCGTCGCTCGGCTCAATGTACTTCCACTCGCTTGTGCGCACCGACATACAGCGGTTGTAAGCCAGTTCGAGCACATATGGACGATGTGTATTGTCTGTACCGAGCAAGTTGCCCAGGCGGTTCTCGCTGTCGGGAGCACTGCCCTTGGGGAAGCGTGCACCGATGAGATTGCCCAACGAAGCCATCCAGTCTATCTGCGAAGTCAGTGTTGTAGATGTCTGACCACCCTTTATCTTGCCCGGCCAGCGTACAATCATAGGCACTGCTGTACCGCCCTCGTATGCACTGTACTTGTTGCCACGCCATGGTCCGGCTGGCTTATGACCGTTGAGCAGTTCGGCAGCTTGATCCTGATAGCCGTCATCAAGCACGGGTCCGTTGTCGCTCGAAAGCAATATGATGGTATTGTCGGCAATGCCGAGCTTGTCGAGAGTCTCCATGAGCTGACCTACAGCCCAGTCGAACTGCACGATAGCGTCGCCGCGCAGTCCCATACCGCTCTGTCCGCGGAAGCGCGGATGCGGGAAACGTGGCACATGTACGTCGTTGGTGCAGAAGTACATGAAGAACGGATTGTTCTTATTGGCCTTGATGAAGTTGATAGCGTGCGATGTGATAGAGTCGGCGATGTCCTCGTCCTTCCACAAAGCCTTGCCGCCACCCTTCATATATCCTATACGGCCGATGCCGTTGACGATAGACTGGTCGTGACCGCAACCCGGTGTCGACTTCAGATTGTACAGCAGTTCGGGGTTGTCCTTACCAGTAGGCTCACCTGGAAAGTTCTTCTTATAGCTTACATGTATCGGTGCCGACGGGTCGTAGTTGGCAACGTTGCCGTCCTCGATGAATACACAAGGTACACGGTCGGCTGTAGCAGCCATGATGTAGTGATAGTCGAAACCTATATCTGAGAGCGATGCCGGCAGCGGAGCGTTCCAGTCCTGCGTGCCGGTTTTGGCTCCGATGCCCAGATGCCACTTGCCAATGGCGCTGGTGCGATAGCCCTGGCTGCGGAACATGTCCGCCATGGTATACTGTTCGGGACGAATAATCATGCCTGCGTCGCCCGGTGCGATGTCGGTATCTTCGCGACGCCATGCGTACTCACCTGTAAGGATAGAGTAACGCGATGGTGTACTTGTGGCTGCAATAGCATGAGTGTCGGTGAAACGAATGCCCTGACTTGCGAGTCGGTCGACATTAGGAGTCTTTACATTCTTTGCTCCATAGCATCCAAGGTCGCCATAGCCAAGGTCATCAGCGAGAATGATGATAACGTTAGGGCGATTCGGATCGGTTGTAGTCTTCACCTTCTTGGCTCCGTAGGCTGCCTGTACAGCGAGCGGGGCGAGAAGCGAGATTGCCAAATAGCTTTTCTTCATTGTTCTTCTGTGTTTATTTTAGTTTATTAGTGTAATAGAGTGTGTCGCAAATCGAACAGCGAGATGTGACACACCCTCTTGAATGCATTGTTTATTTGCGCAGTGAGGTGTGATAATCCTCGGGGAACTGCTGTCCGCTCCATGCTTTCTGCGATGTCCACTGCTCTGCGGGGTCGGTCCAGAAAGGATGATTGGCGGGCAATCCGAGCGGCATGAACACGAGCGATGTCATGTAGAGCGAGCCGTTGTTTGAGTAGTAGTTGGCAAGTCCGGGCTGATGGCCGGCAAAACCAAGCTGCAAGTAACCCTTGTCGGTGAAGTTGCCGTCGACGGCAAACATACGCTTCATCACTGCTGTCAGTGCCGAACGTACCGAACCGTAGCTCAGTGTCTTGGGCAATCCATACTTCCATGCCGACATGGCAAGTGTCTGGAATGCGCCCATACGGTATATCACCGAACGGCCAACAGCCGGGTATGCGCCTTCGGGCGAAATGAAACGCTCGAGAATTTCGTTGAATCGGTTCATGCGCTTTACGGCGAGGTCGAGCGAAATAGGTGTATGGAAGTTGTGCTTCTTGCAAATCTCTACTACCTCAACCATCATCGGGTGCATAACGTAAGAGTTGTAGTAGTCCATAGCAAACTCAGGTCCGTCGCTGTACCATCCGTCGCTCAGATACCACTCGCTCATCTTGTTCAATCCTACGGTGAGCACGTATCCGTCATACTCCTCGCCTATACTCATGAAGAAAGCCTCAACCATGCAGCGGAAGAGCAGCCAGTTGTTGTAGGCAGGGCTGACGGTGCGCAGACTCTTGAGTCCGTCGATGTAGCGCTTCTTTGTCACCTCGTCAAGCTGTCCCCATGTAGCCTCGGGAGCACGCATAAAGCTCTCTACGAGATACGACGCGTCGCACAGCGGCTGTGCCACGTTGCAGAGCCAAGTAATGTGGTCGGGATTGTTAGGGTCTACCGCATTCTTATATGCCTGTATAGCCCACTCGTGCAGCTGCTTGCGCTGCTTGCCCTCGGGTGTACCGTCGTCGGGCAGTGCTATCCACGGGCTGATGCCAGCCATGAGTCGGGCGAATGTCTCAAGATAGGCCACGCGCTGGTCACGTCCGTCCCACTTGGGGCTAAGTTCGAGCACAAAGTCCTTCTGGAAGTTGCCCTTGCTCATATTCTCAAGCACCGGGCGTGAAATCTTGTAGCATAGGTCGGCCCACACTTTGCGGTCGGGTTTTGGCATTGTAGTCTTCTTCTTGGCTGCCATCGTAGGCACAACCATCATCACTGCTATCACCACAGCGATGACAAACTTGATTTGTTGCTTCATCGTAGTTTTAAGTTTCTTAGTATAACCTCGGTCTAAAGTATAATAAGACAAAGTTATTAATAATTCTTTACATACGGCGATTTCAAGCGTTTATGTTATGTTTTTTTATCTTTTAAGCCTCGGTTGTATTGTATGCCGACGGTTTTCTGTGCACTATGCCATAGCCAGTGGCTGCTACAATGACACTCATAATGGGCGAAAGAATGTTGAATATACAGTATGGCAAGTAGGTCCATGTGGACACGCCGAGCACCGTGCTCTGCGTCATTCCGCACGTATTCCACGGCACAAGCACCGATGTCACCGTCACCGAATCTTCGGTTGTGCGGCTCAGGAGCTTGCGTTCGTAGCCCTCACGGTCGTAAATGTCGCGAAACATGTTGCCCGTAAGCAAAATGCACAGATACTGGTCGGCTATGGCAATGTTAATCATTACGCCCGATACGGCTGTCGACGCAACGAGCGACGTACGGCTGTGAACCATATGGATGAACAATCGGGTGATGCCACCCACCATTCCGCCAGCCGACATACATCCGCCAAAGCACATGGCACACACTATCAGCCATATCGTACCCATCATTCCAGCCATACCGCGTGTGCCTACCAGTCCGGCAAGAGTTGCATCGTCGGTAGCGAGCTGCGTGCTGTCGTACAGACATCGCATAGCCGCCTTGAACATCGAGGGGTCAATCTCGTGCAGCGCATCGGGCTGAAACACCACGGCTGCTACTACAGCCATAAGCGACGAGAGAAACAGCGTAATGATGGGCGGCACACGCTTGGCTATAAGTATGCCGGTGAGCACGGGCACAAGCAGCAGCCACGGTGTTATGCAGAAGCGGCTCTTGAGCGCCATGGCGAATGTGCTGATGTCCTGTGCAGTGTTAGTGTCACACAGCAGTCCTGCCACAGCAAACACTATCAATGCTATCACTATCGACGGCACTGTGGTATAGACCATGTAGCGGATATGATCGAACAACGGAACGCCTAACGAGCCGGATGCCAACGTAGTGGTATCGGACAGCGGCGAAATCTTGTCACCAAAGTAGGCTCCCGAGATAATAGCACCTGCTATCCATCCGTCGGCAAAGCCTTGCGCACGTCCGATACCCATAAGCGCTATGCCTATTGTGGCAATGGTAGTCCACGACGAACCTGTCATCACACTCACGAGGGCGCATATGATGCAGCTTGACACAAGGAAAATGTCGGGATGGATGATGTGCATGCCATAATATATTAAGGTGGGCACCACTCCGCTCAGCATCCATGCGCCACTGAGCGCACCGATAAGCAACAGTATGATTATGGCACTTGCCACACTCGACACGTTCTTGACTATGGCTTTCTCGAAGCTCGCCCATGGCACATTGAGCCTCCACATACCTATAAGCACACAGAATGCCGAAGCAGCAAGCAGGGCTATCTGCGACGCACCGGCAAGCGAATCGCTGCCAAAGGCACGTATTACGAATGTGAGCATGACTACAAGTACAAGGAGCGGCATGAGCGACATCGCTGCCGACGGACGTTTCTTAAGATATTGTTCTTTATTCTCCGACATTTTTATCATTTAAGTATTTGTTGTAATGGTTGTGTTATACTGAAAATTACAAGAGTTTTACAGATATGTTTCCTTCTCTTTTCAAATGTAGTAAGTCTGCACATCAAATGAAGCAAGCCTACACATCAATTGAAGTCCTTCTGCACACCATAAGGACTACATTTTCTAAGAGCATGGATTTTAATTCGATTTTATGTATAATTATACGTTTTCCCGAAAACGAGAATACAAAGTTAAGAGTTCTGATGCAATACTACAAACAAATTGTAAGCTAATACAATAGGCTTTGTCAATCATTGTCAATATACGGATATGCAATGTATAAATATACAACAATTCGGATATTTTACATCTACCTTAACTTCTACAGAATACAATTTGTTTGTGCCGACATTCTTTCAGATGTCACAAAAAATGAGTACCTTTGCAGCCCCAAAAGGATAACATTATAAATTTTATGGCTACCAAAAATACTATATCTACAAGCTCTGCATGGACAGAGCTGGAATTTTCGGCTCGTTGCATGAGCCCATACATAAGCATACCTATTTATATACCCGAAGAGACAAGCTACTTTCTTTGCCGTCCAGACGGCACTCGCGAGCAGCATCGTCTCACCTTCGTAGTGTTCCGTGCTGAGGGCGCTGCCGAAGACGATTGGGAAGACGACCCGATGCTTGGCCGTCTGCAGATGGCTGTGCTCGGCGATGACGACGAGGAGGTGCAGCCGGCTGATGCAGTATATCTCGGCGTGTCGCCCGATCGCTTCGTAAAGGTTGTGCGCAACGACGACAACGAGATTGTGTTCGACTTCACATGGCACTACGGCAACGTAGAGATTGACCGTGCTGAGCGCACCGACGAAGGCTACGTTCTGCGCAAGGACGACTTCGGTGAGGATGGCATTGCCTGCCGTCTCATTCCGCGCAAGGGCAACCCGTTCACAATACGTCTCACCATTCCTTATGTAGGATTCGCTATCACCGATGCCGACGGTCAGCGACTCATGGACGACATCAATATCACCCACAACGACCTTGCTTCTTATCGTTACGCCTTCGTCGGCGACAACAACAACGACCGCTTCCAGATATCACTGGCCGACGGCAAGCTCAACTACATGTGCGTTTTGGGCGACGACATGCGTCTGTCAATTCGCGACATGCGCGACCGTATGTCACTTGTAGGTGAAATCGATGCTGAGGGTCCGCTTTCGGACATTCTCATGGGTGCCCACTCGGCTCTCATCAAGAACAAGTCATCACGTTGGCGCGTGCAGCTCACCGGTGAGGAAGTAGAAGGTGCCGACGAGGTAGAACTCAACGGAGTGGCACTGGCACGTTTCGCATTCAGCGTGTTCAACAATGCTGACGCTGCCGACGAGGATGCCATAGCCCAGCGACTAATGGCTATGGAACAGAAATACGCCTTCCAGTGGTTCTGGCTCAGCGAAGACGACTGGAGCCATGAACATCTCGAAGGTCTCATCGACATGGAAAATCTCGACGACGACCCCGAAAAGATGATGCGCCAAGCCCTGCTCTTCAACCGCTATGAGACATTCATGAAGCGCCTTACCGCCTTCTCGTACATCTCGCAGAACCCCATCCAGGGCGACCAGTTGCAGGCTCGCAACAACAAGCGCAAGATTGCTCGCTGCGTACGCCGCATACAGGCTCACCGAAGTGGCGAAGAAAGCGTCTGGACTCTCGACGAAGAGGCACGCAACGAAATCATCCACTTCTTCTCAACATTCCACCGCGAGTTTACAGCGGCACTGGAGGAGTAAACGGAAAGCAAAGAGTTTAAGCAAAAAAACATAAACGGCGGACTCCCGTCCGACGCACAAGCTAAATCAGTAATATCTGCATAAAAGATATCAAAACTGTCAGTTTGCACGTCGGACGGGAGTCCGCCGTTCCGTTATTGCTTACTCAGACTACGGCGAGGACGCCGTAGCCTCCTATTCGTTATTAAAACTTTATCAGTCGGCTGCCGTCCTGAGTCTCCTCAATCGTTACCTTGACGGCATCCTCGGGCAAGAGTTCCTCAATCAGTTCTGGCCATTCGAGGAAACAGAGCGAGCCGCTGTAGAAGTAGTCTTCGTAGCCCATGTCGTACACCTCGTCGAGCTTCTTGATGCGATAGAAGTCGAAGTGGAAGATGCTGTCGCCCGTTGTGGCAGACTGATATTCGTTGACGATGGCGAATGTGGGCGATGTGATTACATCGTCTACGCCCAACTCCTCGCATACGGCTTTGACAAATGTAGTCTTGCCGGCTCCCATCTTGCCGTAGAAGGCGAACACCTTGCTGTCGCCCATGTTGGCAATGAATTGCTTGGCAGCCTCGTTGATGTCTGCCAATGTGTTGATTCTTATTTCCATAAATAATTAATATGTTGTGATAACTACCTTAAGCAGTCGGTTCATACCGCTCCCCTCCCTGCGGGGGAGGGGCTGGGGGTGGGGCTTTTAATCTACCTCTTCTTCAGCGTTACAAGCGGTATGAGCATTTCCTCCATTGATATACCACCGTGCTGGAACGTGTCTTTATAGTACGACACGTAGTAGTTGTAGTTGTTGGGATAAGCCAGGAATGAATTGCCCGTAGCAAACACATATGACGTTGAAAGGTTAGGCGCGGGCAGCTGTGCCTCGTGCGGATTCTTTACGACAAACACTTCCTTCGACTGGCAGTTGAGATTCTTGCCGAGCTTGTAGCGCAGGTTGGTATTGGTGTTGCGGTCGCCGATAATCTTAATGGGCTTCGATGCCCTGATACTGCCGTGGTCGGTAGTGACAATCACAGTACTATCGGTCTGCGAAAGTGCTTTAAGCAGTTCACCCATTACCGAATGGCGGAACCACGAGAGCGTAATGCTGCGATATGCCGACTCGTTGTTGGCAAGCTCGCGCACCATCTTCGACTCGGTGCGTGCATGCGACAGCATGTCGATGAAGTTGACCACAATGACATTGATATCGTTCTTGGTCAGTTCGCCAAGCCGTTCTATCAAGCGTTCGGCTCCTGCCGAGTCATTGATTTTGTGGTATGAGAAGGTGTCATGGCGACGATAGCGCTCTATCTGCGTACGTACGAGCGGCTCCTCGTTGATGTTCTTGCCCTCTTCTTCGTCCTCGTCGACCCACAAATCGGGAAACATACGCTCTATCTGTTCGGGCATCAATCCAGAGAAGATGGCATTGCGTGCATACTGCGTAGCTGTAGGCAGGATGCTCATGTACATGTCTTCGTCGATGTCGAACATCTCGCCTATGTCCTGGGCGAGCGTGCGCCACTGGTCGTAGCGGAAATTATCGATAACAACGAGAAACACCTTCTCACCATTGTTTACAGCCGGAAACACACGACTCTTGAATATGTCGGGACTCATTAGCGGGCGCTGCGTTGTACCGGGTGCAACCCACGACAGATAGTTCTTTCTAACAAATTTGGCAAAGGCGTTGTTGGCCTCCTCCTTCTGCATGGCAAGCATCTCAGTCATGTCCGAATCGGCAGAGCTGAGTTCAAGTTCCCAACGCACAAGGCGGCGGTATATGTCCTTCCAGTCGTCCAAAGTGCTACAGTCCATGATGCGCATTGCAATGTCTTGAAAATCCTTGCGATATCCGGTCTGCGTCACTTCGGTAACAATCTGCTTCTTATGAATGTTCTTCTTCAACGCCAGAAGAATCTGATTGGGGTTGACCGGCTTAATCAGATAGTCGGCTATCTTCTGTCCGATGGCCTGGTCCATTATATTCTCCTCCTCACTCTTCGTAACCATTACGATGGGCGTGGATGGCGAAATCTCCTTTATCTGCTGCAAGGTTTCGAGTCCGGTGATTCCTGGCATCATCTCGTCGAGCAGCACGAGGTCGAAATTGCGCTTACGACACTCCTCTATGGCGTCGTTGCCGTTGTTGACGGTAGTGACGTCGTAGCCTTTCTTCTCCAAAAAGATAATATGGGCACGCAGCATCTCAATCTCGTCGTCTACCCACAGCAAGTGTCCTGTAGTCATATTGCTATATTATTTTAAAAGCCTTCGAGGTCGTAATATTCATCACTTAAGTCCTCTACCACCTTGTTTTCTTTCTTTTTATTTGTCTTATTGTCAACCTTCTTACTGTCAACTTTCTTACTGTCAACCTTTTTGTCGTCAATCTTCTTGTTGACATTGTCGTTGTTAATGACGGGGCTGACATTTGGCACATCCGGACCTACACCGTCGTCGGGCTGCTGATCAGGAGTATAGTCGGGCTCGTTGAGCAACGGCTTGTCCGAAATCTTGAGCGGTGCAAAGTGGCGTGCGTAGAACTTGTCGTAGTCGTCGTAGCTGAACTGCTGTCCGAGCAACTTGCGGTTTTCCTCGCTCACTATCACACTGCGTACGTGCGACATAAGTTCTGCCACAGGCTTCTGGCTGTGTAGCTGTCGGGCGTATTGCAGAGCCTCGTCGTAGTTGCGGAATCCGCTTATGGTCATGCTGTGCAGTCCGCCTAAGTCCTCTATGGCTATGTCGAAGTTGCGCACCAGATAGCTCGTGAAGTTATAACGGGCTATATTGAACATCAATCGGTTCTCGTCGACCGAGTCGGGAGCGTATACCGTCATGTAGACAAACGGAGTATTGCGCTCAGCCGACAACTGTCGGGTTGCGATAGAGTCGCTGTCAGCAAGCACGGCAGCCCGGCGTTGCCACACGTTGTCAATGTCAAACTTGCCGCCATAGAGCCGTCTGCCCTCGCCCACTCCCTTTACTATCATGCCTGCGAGTGGTGCCACACCGCTCTGCGGATATTTCTCTACCACGGTGCGCATATCCTCAACACATCCTGCAGCATCACCGTTGTTCAACTTCGACAGTCCACCGATGAATACAAACTTGTCGCGGTTGGCTCCGAGGGCAAACCTGCTGCCCGACACATCCACGCCTGCCATGACTTCGTTGTAGCGTCCTGCCTTAAAGGCATCGTATGTAGCAGCGTAGAGCGAGTCTTCGATGTGTACGCCAAAGCTTGCGTTCTCCACATAATTGGGGTCGGACAGCAATGCGGTCCATTCGTTTTGCGGATAATTGCGTTGCAGCAAGTCGACGTAAGTATTGGCTGTGGCCTTATCGCCCTTGCGCATATACAACAAGAAGAGGTGATAGTAGGCGTCGGCTGTATGCTCTGACGATTTATAGTCGCGCGTGAGACGTAGCAGACTGCGTTCTGACAGCGTAAGATTGTCGAGCTTATCCTTGAATATCACGCCCGCATTATACAGGCCGTCCATTATCAGACGGTCGCTCTCAGCCTTCTGCTCTTCAGTGAATGGTATCTGCGCCAGATAGTATTCGCGACGATGAGGGTCGGTAGCAGCACTGTCGGGCACGGTCTCTGGAGTTGTTTCAGGCTGTACAGCGGTAGTGTCGGCTGCGGTCTCGTCGTCGTCACGTCCTACTGCCACAACGGTCTTGTTGGTACGTCGCCAGTTGTCTACATTCTCACGCTTGCCCCACAGTTTCTGGAAGGCAGTCTTACCCTGGCTCACCGCCATAGGATTGTAGAAGTACCATTGTGTCTTGTCGCCAGCCATGGCTCCGGCAGTATTGTTGTTCTGGGGCCGTTGCTGATTGAAGCGATTGGCATTGCCCATATTCTGATCGCCATTCTGCTGCGTACCATTGCCCGCTTCCTGTTCAGCCTTGAGCCTTTGCTCCTCGCGCTCCTTGCGCTTTAGCTGGGTGATGACGCGGTCGATGGCAGCATTGCGCGACGCTTCGTCCATACGGGCGAGCTGCTGCAGCGAGTCTTGCAGATGAACGGTCTCGGTGAAGGGCACGAGTTCGTCGAGCACCTTCGAGCGCTGGTCGAGCTGTGTATAGTCGGGACGGTCCTTGTCGAGCATTCCGATAGCCTCACCGTATGTGCGCTGAGCGTCGGCATAACGCTCTCGCGCCCAATAAATGTCGCCCAGACGTAGCAGCAACACGCCCTTCTCTATGCCCGAACGTGTGGCTCGTGCCGCTCCACGCTCGTAAGCAGAGATAGCCTTGGCGGTGTCGCGACGCGCCATATAGATGTTACCGATGGCATAATATACCTGGTCGAGATAGTCCTTGTTCTTATCGGAAGCCGCCATGCGCTTGAGTCGGGCAATCATCTTGTTCGACTGTGTACCCGACATCACTTCGGTCATGGCTATGCGTGCGTTGAACTCCACCTCATAGGGCGGATTCTGTCTTATCACACGGCGATAGGCAGCAGTGGCAGCAGCCTTGTTGCCGAGCAGTGTTTGTATCTGTCCCATGATGTACCACTCACGGGCGCGTTGCTTGCGTCGCATCTCGTGGCGTATCACACGGCGCAGATATACAGCAGCATTCTTGTAGTCGGCGGTGCGCAGATAGTAGTCGGTGAGCGTATAGTCCCACTCCTTCTGTGCCGCCCAGTGTATTGAGTCGCGTTGGGTTTCGCGTATCACGTCCTCAGCGTCGTAGTTCCATCCTTCCTCTACATAGCATTTGGCAAGCCAAGCTCGCGCCTTGCCGTATATGGCAGGCTGTGTGCGATAGAGTCGCGACATGTAGGCGAAGGTTGAAGCAGCCTCATCAAAGTCGCCTTTGTAGAACTGCGAGCGCCCCATCAGCATCCATGCACGCCACAAGAATGGATTGTACTCGCGGCGCGACAGCCATTCGCGGTCGCGTTGGGTCTTGCGTCGCTTCTTGTCCCACACCGGACGGCGCTTTATGCTGTGCTGGCGTATCGTCTTCTTGCACTTCTCTATGGCGCGCTCATATCCCGCCTTGCCCAACTCTCGGCTTTGCTTGTTTGCCACGGTGTATAGCGGCAGCATCTCGGTATAATTGTCACGGTTGCCGTTCTCCTTCTCTTCCGAAGCGTCAATATACGCCAGCGTACCGTTATAATAGGTATTATAGCGTGCTTTGAAGGCATGCCACTGACGTGTCATTGCCGTGTTTTTCTGCGTAGAACATCCTGTTGCCGTCATGATGATGACGACAACAAACAGAAATATGATGTATCGGGAACGCAGGAACACGGTTTTTTGAATGTTGAATGTTGAGTGTGGAATGTTGAATGTTATAGTGCTTGCAGGATGTTAATCCTGTGCGCGAAGCATATACACTTCGTCCTTTATCTGGTCGGGCAGTTCGATGCCGCGCAGGTGCAGACTGCGACACCATGCTGCCACTTCGTCCTGGCGCATAGTATAGAGCACGTCGGAGAACTGGTCGGCCTCGTCGTCGGTATAACTGTCAGACGTGCGACCGCTGAACACATCGAGTTCTTCGTCGTCGAAATACTCTATCGGTTTGGTCGATGCCTCCATCATACAGTCTTGCTCGCACTTAGTCTCAGGTGTACCGTTGCATGTGGCACACGTCTGCTCCACCTTAATCGGAGCATCTTCGACATTCTTGCCACGCGAAGCCACCTTTGAGGCAATGCCCACTATTACGCCAAGCAGAAGTATTGAAACAATCAGAATCAGCATTATTGTTTAATGTATTGTTGCTACTTAATCTTCTCGATAGTCCATCCCGCCTTCTCCAAATCGTCCCAGAACTGCGGATACGACTTGGTCACTACATACGGGTCGTTGATTCGGAGTCCGGGGAACTTGATGGCAGCCGGTGCAAACGCCATAGCCATACGATGGTCTTCGTATGTATCGATTGGCTCAAATGTAGGTTCGCACATAGCTCCATCCCATATCAGCGTGTCGTTGTTCTCGTCGCGCAATACATATCCCAGCTTGCGCAACTCACGTTTGAGAGCTTCTATGCGGTCGGTCTCCTTTATTTTAAGGCTCGCCAGTCCGGTGAACTTAAACGGTATGTTGAGCAATGCGCACGTTACGACAACGGTCTGCGCCAAGTCGGGAGCCGAAATGAAGTCGTAGTCGAGTCGCGGCAGCATGCAATGCTGCTTCTTCAGCGTAACAGTAGGCATACTGGTATTGTCTGTACGTTCGCCAAAGCGGGTCTTCACACCCATCAACGAGTATATATACTTGACGATAGAGTCGCCCTGTTTCGAAGCGTCCATGAGTCCTTCAAACATCAGTTGCGACTCGGTGTCGTCCGTAAGCGCCATCATCTCATACCAATAGGACGAAGCACTCCAGTCGCTTTCAATCAGATATTTGTGCTGATTGTACGGATGTGGATTCACCTTAACGGTCTCCATATCGCTCCAGTCGGCATCGGCACCAAACTCGCGCATCATCCACAGCGTGAGGTCGATGTACGGACGCGAAATGATTCCGCCCGTCATGCGCAGCTCCAGTCCGTTCTTAAGCACCGGACCAATCATGAGCAGCGCCGAGATATATTGCGAGCTGACGTTGCCCGGAATCTCCAGATAGCCACCTTCAAGCGGATGTCCCTTGATGCGGAGCGGTGGATAGCCCTCGTTGGCTACATATTCAATGTCGGCACCAAGATAGCGCAGTGCGTCTACAAGAATACCTATCGGACGGTTTTTCATGCGTTCGGTTCCGGTGATGACATGCTCGCCTGGCGTAACCGACAGATAAGCTGACATGAAGCGCATGGCTGTGCCTGCCGCCTTAATGTCTATGACGTCGGGATTGTTCATCAAGGCGTTCACCACCACTTCGGTGTCGTCGCACACCGAAAGGTTCTGCGGCAGCACATCGCTGTTCGACAGAGCGTGTATAATGAGCGCACGGTTGCTGATGCTCTTTGATGCGGGGAGTTTTATTGTGGCGTTGAAACTTTCAGGTGCCTTGAGTCTGTATTGCATATATATTTACCGTTTATTTATTATGTCAGCATTGCTGGCAATACCTTATTATATTATAATGCAAAGATAAGTATTTTAATTTATTTGCCAAAATTGTCGGCATTTTATTTGGCTGTTTCATAATAAGTGTGTATCTTTGCACCCGCTTACAAGAAGTTCGGGATGTAGCGCAGTTGGTTAGCGCACGCGTCTGGGGGGCGTGAGGTCGCTGGTTCGAGTCCAGTCATCCCGACTTAAAATGGGTTAAGATGTTGCAAAACAACATTTTAACCCATTTTTTTGTTTATTATTTGCTTGATATCAACTCTGCCTCAAGCCGGAATATATAAAAAAAGGGCTCATCCGATAAACCAGGGGGATTAAGCATATAGTTTTGTAAGTCTGAAAAGAAAGAATTTTATATCCGTTACTCCTCTTAAAGCAGCTC
>OIZO01000110.1_pt1 | contig 66434 bp, 54 predicted proteins | sample 1588551 | NCBI WGS metagenome assembly OIZO01 (sample SAMN03283271) | human gut metagenome | biome: human-associated habitat; material: feces | host: Homo sapiens | place: Peru | collected 2012
ATCAGATTCATTAAAAAATGTCCGAAAAAGTGTCTTAATTTATGAGACCATTATACACTCTATATCAAAAAAACTGTTTAAAAATATAACATATAATGATCTGGAAGATTTTATCAAATTTTCAATACATAAGTTTTGCCTTACGAGAAAATCATATTCAAATCTTAGATTGTTAGTTAGAGGAATTTTTAAGTATGGGAAAAATAGAGGGTATACAGAACTTAGTATGACAGAATTTTTTGGAGATTTAGAACTGTCAAAAAATATTTTCCAAAAGAAAATTGTATATAAGCAGGATGAGGTATTCATGGAAGATGAGATACCGATTATTATTAGATATTTAAAAAATCATGTGGACATTTGGAATTTGGGACTTTTATTACAATTTCAAACGGGGATGCGTATTGGTGAAATAGCGGCACTTAAGCATGAAGATATTAAGGATAATTGTATATGTGTATCTCGTACAGAAGTGAAATACAAAAATGAGGATAATAAATGGACGGTAGGAATTCAGGACTTTGCAAAGACAATGGCAGGAAACAGGCAAATTTTTATTCCAGACAGTGCTGTATGGACATTGGAGCAGATTAAAGAATTAAATCCATATGGAGAGTATTTGTTTATGAATAAAGGAAAACGTATCAGAGAAAATACGTTCAATAAACGTCTGGCTAAAGTGTGTGAAGAACTGAAATTGAACCACCGAACTACGCATAAGATTCGAAAAACTTATGGAACTACCTTATTGGATAATAATGTTAATGACAGTTTTGTTTCAGAGCAGATGGGACATACAGATGTGGCGACAACACGAAAATTATATTATTACAGCAATAAGAGTGAGAAAACCAAAATTTCACAGATAAACAAGGCAATATCTTTTTAGAGGAAATAAGTGAATTTGATACCTTGGGTATAAAAAGGTATCAAATAAGATAGTGTATAAAAAGTAAAAAAATGCTTAAAATAAAGGGTTTCGCAGGGGTAAAACGAATTTTTATAAGTAATTCGATTCCCTCATCCCCTGGTGTGGAAAGCACTGGAAATGTTATGGTTATAATGTTTCCGGTGCTTTTGTTTGTGCGAAGCAATGAGCTAAAGTCCGTGTTTTGCAAAGTATACAAAAATAGTCGGATTTACTTGTTAAATCTGTTGATTTTCATGATTGTTGGTGCAGTTGTTGGTGTTTTCGTAGCAAATCCTGCCTGCAATCTGAAGGCATTTACAAGCTTTAACGTAGATGGACAGTATATGTTCCCGATTTTATTTGTAACGATTGCCTGCGGTGCGGTTTCCGGTTTCCATTCCCTGGTATCTTCCGGTACTGCTTCCAAGCAGATTAAAAGTGAAAAGAACATGCTTCCGGTATCTTTCGGAGCAATGTTAATGGAAAGTATGCTTGCAGTTATTGCGCTGATTGCAGTGGCATCATTTGCAACCGGAGAAGCAGCCGCACAGGAACTGACTACACAGCCGCAGATTTTTGCAGGAGCAATTGCAAACTTCTTATCCGTAGCCGGTCTGCCACATTCTCTGGTATTTACCTTGATTAACCTGGCGGTATCTGCATTCGCTTTGACTTCACTGGATTCCGTAGCCAGAGTCGGACGTCTGTCATTCCAGGAATTCTTCCTTGATGACGATGTAGACGAAGAACATATGAGTCCATTCTTAAAGGTAGTAACCAATAAGTATTTTGCAACTATCATTACATTGGTACTTGCTTATATGCTTACAAAAGTCGGTTATGCAGAAATCTGGCCATTGTTCGGTTCTGCAAACCAGTTGCTATCGGTACTGGCACTGGTAGCCTGCGCAGTATTCTTAAAGAAAACAAAACGTCATGGATGGATGCTCTGGGGACCAATGGTATTTATGATGGCAGTTACATTTACCGCACTTGGCATGACCATTGTAAAACTGAGCAAAGCTTTCATGACGACAGGCTTAACGCTTGGAAATACATTACAGCTTGTATTTGCAGTATTATTGTTGATTCTTGGTGTACTGGTAGCAATTCAGGGCGTGAAGAAATTACTTGAAAAATCAGATGATAAAGTGGTTGCTTAATAAATTGTTGCAGTTGATGTTGTGATTTGAGTGAAAAGGAAAATACAAATATTGCAATAATGCTTGTATACAATTTGTTTGAGGTCGCAATTTGCGACCTCAAATATGAGAAATATATCAACGAAACCATTTTACCGGAAAGCTTGCCAGAAATTGCACTGGTTTCAGGAATGCAGACAGATGTCTGTTTATAAAGATTACCAGTGAAGTTTCATAATCCATGTTTCCTACATAGCTAAGGCAAAGCGGCATAACAAATAAGAATATTTCGCCTATGATATTCTGTGTCGGTGTAATCAGAAGCTGTGCAATGATTCCACCTGTCAGTCCCAAAAGCATACCTATCATCAATCTGAGAAACATGGATATTATCATATAAGACAAAATGCTTCCGCCATATGGAATCTGTTCAAACGCAGGAATGGAATGAACTGAATAGTTTGTGCCATTTATTCCATAGGCATAAAAATATTTAATATACGTGATACCCCATACGATCATCGTGCTTACTGCACCTGACAGCAGAGCAAGTTTATATTTTGCTCGATGTATATTCTTGCTGTTTGGTGTTGTTCGAAACAGATTTATCAGTCCTTTTTTACTGTCAAAATAGAATAAATTACTGACAGAAAGCATAATGGCAATGATAATATAAAGGGTGTTCTGAATTTCAGTCTGCGGATCAAAGAAAAACGGATGCAAAACCCTGAGATTTACAAAGCCTTTCTTTTCGGCTGTAATGCCCTGTAAATACTTTGCCTGTTCGTATACTTTTTCCAGTCCTTCCGCTTCTTCTGCTCCTTCTGTACTAGTTGTTTCTATTAACTTTTCTATGGATGCTATCTTGTTTTCCGTATAATCTCCTTCATATTCTGTGAGATATTTTTCATAATAGTATTCTTTTACACCTATGTGTTCTTTTCCAGTATGAATCGTCATAACAGAAGTAACGATTAAAACTACATAGACACACCATACTTTCTGACATACCACAACTTTATGAAATTCATAGGAAAAGAGATGTTTCCATAACCGTTTCTTTTTTCGTGCCGGCAATATTATTTTCCATGCAAAATATTCTCTTTCTCCAACCAGAGCAGTACCAAGAAGAAGGACAAGTCCAGTAATCAGGATAAATAAAATGGCTGCCTGTAAAAGTCCTACTGGATATTGAAAAATATTCAGATTCTGATAATTTCCAATTATCTGTTTTACATCCAGAAGTCCTATAGGATTTAAGTAACGGAATAATTTTACCATAGGATTATCCGGTAAGAAAAACCATAGTCCAAAGCTGACTGCCAAAACGATTCCGCTCAACACCCATGATATTCCCTGACCTCCAAACCATGCTGTCAAAAACTGGATTATAAGTACCGTAAAAATAAGAGCCGCTAATTTCCAAATCAGAAATAGCAGAAGATAAGTTCCTACTGTGCATGGAAATGACATATTGCGGAACATTGGCATTCCTTGTACATAATTGGATATTTTTCCAAATCCAACAGAAAATCCGGTTAGCAGAATATTGCTTCCATAAAGAATCATTCCTGTCAGCAGTACAGAACAGATAACTGCCTGTATTCTTGCAAGTCGAATCTGCATTTTTCCTTTCGGTGTTGTGCGAATCAAATCGGTCATACCACTTTTGAAGTCCTTCCCGCATCCTTGAAAACAAAACAGACAGACAATCAGAAGCATAAAAACATCCGATAGATAAAAACTGTGTAATGCCTCCATACTGGAATCAATCATAGGTTCTATGGAAATACCTTCCACACGGGCAAAATCATTTACTGTCTTTTCTATATTCCGCTTGGCATATCCGCCCTCTTTATTGAAGATAGATATGCCATTCATCACGGAAGCACGCTCTTTCAGACCTTCTATAAATTCGTAATATTCCTGTTCATAATTACTTTGCGAAAACTCTGTTAATGCTTCTTGATGATAAGAAATATAGGGAATCAGATATACATAGTAAATACAAAAATTTAGTATCAGAAATGCAGACAAAATCAGCCAGACCTTTCCTGACATCATTTTTTTCCATTCATATCTTACCAATTTCACGCTATCACCTACTTTCGGAAAATATATGCAAATATACTTCCTGCAAATTTGGATACACGCTTTGTACCTGAATACTGTTTTCTATGATTTGATTTACTTTTGTTTCCTGTCCAATGAAACGTACACGTATCGTTCCACCCGGAACTTCCTGAAGATTGGTAATAACAAACTGTTTTTCCATTTCTTCATACTGGGATGGAGAAATATTGCATTTCCACACTTGTCCATTTAAAGCTCCGCATAGTTCTTCCGGTGTGCCTTTTCCGGCAATGACGCCATTTCCAAGCAGAATGATTTCTTTTGCAATGGATTCCACATCCGAAACTACGTGTGTTGCAATCAGCACAATTTTATTTTCCGCAATCTTGCTGATAAAGTTGCGGATACGGATTCGTTCTTTCGGGTCAAGTCCTGCTGTGGGTTCATCTAAAATTACAATTTCAGGATTACCAAGAAGTGCCTGCCCAATCAGAATTCTCTGCCTCATTCCACCGGAAAATCCGCCTAGCTTTCTGTCTTTTACTTCTGTCAGACTTACCACTTCTAAAATAGAATTTATCTGTTTTGGAATGTTTTTTTTATCTACATCTTTTAAAATTGCCATGTATTCTAAAAACTGTTTTGCAGTAAAAGAGTCATAGATACCCTGGCTCTGTGGTACATAACCAAGGAGTCTTTTATAATTTTTTTCACTCTTTTTTATGTTCTTTCCGTCATAGCAGATTTCTCCATCAGACGCTGAAAGATTTCCAGTAATAATCTGGATTAAAGTAGATTTGCCTGCCCCGTTAGGTCCAAGAAGTCCATACACACCTGCATTTAATTCCATGGAAACACCTTTCAAAGCCTGTACTTTTCCATAATTTTTATGAATGTTCTTTATTTCAAGCTGCATGTATTCCTCCGGTATAAGCTATTGAACAACTTTTTCATGATTTTCAATACTATATAACAAATTTAAGCCTGTTCCATTTTTTAATTTATCTTTCTCCACATAATAACAAGTATTCATTTTTCCATCCCTTACATAGAAAAACAAGTATCTATCATTTCCAGAATAAAATTCTGTTAAATATGCAATATTTTGCTTTCCGTAAGCGATTTCACCTACAAACTCTCCATCATAGGTATATACGTGAATTTTTCGTTCTTCCATAGGAACCATATTTCCACCATAATCAATATCCTGAAAATAGAGATATTTATCATCTGCAAAATAGAAAGTGACGTTTTTTTCTAATATTGGAAATTCTTCTTTGGTTAACTTTCGTTTTATGTTTCCGTTCATGTCACACTCAAAGTATTCGTTTTCCCATGTCATATCTTCAGTGTTATTAAAAATATTGTTTCCACAAAACAAAGCATCTTTTCCCATTTTAAAGAAATCATATTTGTATTTTTCTATGTTTCCTGAGTTTAAGTCAATTTTACATATGAAACTATCAAATGAATCACCAAAAACTTTAAAATATAAATTCCCATGATAACATTTCATATAATTAATTCCCGCTTCAGGATACTCAGTTGTTTCAAATATAATTTCAGTATCATTTGGATTTTTTAAATCGAATTTAACAATAGAAGCAACTGACGACTCATTCATGTTTGCACTGTCATCACTATATTTTTCTTCATAAAGATAAGCTTTTCCTTGATGAATAATCATGGTACTCATATAATTTTTACTAGAATAAACGACCTTTTGATTACTTCCATCTATATCCAATTCATAAACAGATGTCTGATATTTATCCGGATTGGGTAACGAATAGGCAAGTACATATACTTTATCATTGTAATACCGGACTGAATTAGCTCCACCCAAAAAAGCGTCACAATTTACTTTGTTTTCCGATGTTTCTTTGTTATGCAAACATTCTGCTTTATTGCATACAAAAACTGGCTGATCCAGATTTTCATCAGCAAACATCAGGTAATTATTCATAAGAAAGTAATATCCGTCTGGGGAGTCATAAATCTTATTTCCCAATATTCCTGTAAAACCTACCTCACAATCATAATATTCCGTATCTACTTGCTTTTCAGAAGAAATATTAGTATTGTTACAAGCAGACAAAATAAAACCAACAACCACTAAAACGGTCAATAATATTGATTTTTTCATAATAATCCTCCGTTGTTACAATAAGGGAATGTGATTTTACTTTGTTTAATCCATTCCCTTATCATGATATTTTATTTTCCAAAAGTTATCTCATTAATCTAAGAAATTTTTGAAAATTATACTTTAGAGATAATCGTGCCAAAATCTATCTGCTCCTTGATAATAAACACCAGCTTCGTGATAGCTTGTTATAGTATTAATATATGCCCCTGAGTTTAATGTACAGGTTGCTTGAGCGGCTACTTTTCCATTTCCCGTTACAGTTTTTGAAGTGTCTTCTCCGGCTGAACGATAAAAGGCTGTAATTCTAGCTTTTACATAATCGGTTCCAGAAGTTGATGTTAATGCTCTTGCTGAAATATCACTTAACCTAGTTTTGCTATATGTAACGGTTCTTCCTGCAAAAGTAGCACTAGCTGCGTTTGGGAATCACTCCCCTTTCTTTTGTACACCATTTCTTTATATTCTAATAAAATTATATCTATAAAAACTAGGTTTGCAAAGCAATTGTTGTGTTACAATAGGTAACAAAACAGTGATGTCGAACCTTATCTCCACTCTGTAACAAGTTTGCTTCTGCTAATATTTCTATCTTTACAAGAAATGGTCGCCGACAGATGAAATAGTTATTTAGCTGATAAAACAAAATCATAATAAAACATCAATTTAGATATAGACATTTTTTCTAATTCAATATTGTCTAAATTTTTTTCTAAATCAGAATAGTATAGTATATACATTTTAATTATCTCCACATTTTTATTTTTTACTTCAACTATCAAATTATCTTGATACCAGTCAATAAAAGTTTTAGTATATGCAAATTTATGAAAAGGCTTACATAAAAACCATAATTCTTTTAAAGTACAGTCCATTAATTGACACTCATATCTCAAGAGTTCCATATTATGCTGCACATCTTCTTCGTTTTCTTCTGATAAAGAAATTTCTATCTGTTTTAAATATTGCATAATATTATTTTCTATATCACAAGAACGTATAATTAATATACTTTTTCTATTGAACGATGTATATATATATATACCGTTAACAAATAGGACTATTGTCAATATGATTAATAAAAAAAATATTATTTTTTTTAAACTTTTTTCTTTATTTTTCATAAAAGTGGTCTAATTAAAGATAATGATTGCAAGTGCACTGATATCCTGTTGTATATGAGTAACCATCACTCTTTATATATTTTACTTCACCAGCAATATTAATAAAATGTCCTTTCTTATTTAATTTATTGCTTCCGGAATTTACAGAAATTCCTTGTATAACTTTATGACCATATGAGAGGTATTGCTGTTCATATTCGGAATGAAAATACTGTGTATAATTAGTACTTTGATTTTCGTATGGTTGTAAATGCTCAAATAATGAAACAAAAGTATCTCCAGGGGCATAAAGAGCAATCGCTGCTTTCAGAACATCAACTCCGGATACCGACACTTGATTAACTGAACGAGATATAAAAAACGCATCATTTGTAAGATTATATATACCTAACTCAAAATTTGTTAAATCTAAACCAAAGTTGTAGTACAGAACAGACAATTTATCTGTTATTGTGTTATACCTTACAACCATACCATCTACATATTTCACTTCAAGCCTTAATTGCTGTATATTCGCGATATCACCTGCACCACTTGTCCATCCTGGGTCGCTGACAATGTCAAAAAAAGCAAATTGCGCAAGATATTCATCAAGGCCATTTTGGGTACTATAAACGGATGCACCGTATTTCATAGTCGGAGAATTATCATGATGCCATCCGCTAGTCTTAAATAAAGAAGCATTTATGTTTTTGTAATTACTAAGAGTTATACTTCCATTTTTATTTAGTGCTGTTATGAGATTAGTCCATCCTGATAAAGTAGAATAGTTCGACGGAGAGACGTTTCTGTCAATACCATCAATACTTATAACGGGAGTATTGGAAGAAGTATCTTCAGAATACAAACCAATCACATTTGAAGAGACATTATATAATTTTATAATTTTTTCATCAAGTTCTGCTCCTGTAAATGGATTTGTTATCTGTTTGTATAGAGAGTCAAAATCTTGATAATTAACCGGAATAGAAAAAGCTATTAATTGATTGTTTTCAAACAACTGTAATATAAATCTTATTTCGGACAGATTTTTATCGAATTTTAGCTGAACAAAGTGAATATTCTCTGAATCAGTTGCTTCCCCTAAAATAAGTGTATTAGGGTCTGCTGAATTTTCTGTAGACTCATTTTTATACAATTCGATAGTGGAGTCAAAAAGAATGGAATTTGAATTGTAATTTAAAGTTGCTTCTAATTGATATTTTCCATCAGTGTACAAAAGGTTAAAAATATTCAGTTGAATATTTTCCATAATTTCTGAACTGAATAAATCATCTAATGTACTTCCAGTTTGTCCATATATGTTTTTTCTACAAGAAAAGAGAGAGACAGCATCAACTGATGGTTCTCCATTAGATGGCAACGCATCATCATTTGATGACGCAAATACTGACATATTCATACATGATAATAAAATTAAAATTAAACAGAAACTAATAATTGATTTTTTCTTTCTTCCATTTACATTTACCATAAATTTCTCCTTATGCTTGTTTGTATTGTTTGTAGTTACATTTTTGAATTATAAAGTTCTCACCTCGTCTTAATAAATTTTTATATCTTTGTAATACAACTATATTTGAAAACAGTGTATTTGCAAAGCAACTACTACTTTACGACAAGTAACAAAGCGTTGACATTGATAGCTGTTGATGTTATACAGCAGTTTTTTCTATCGGATTAGCTAAAACAACCGAAATTGAATTATGACTGAATTATGGAATAATAGATTTTGACAGTTCGGTAAAATGACGGTATAATAAACGTAAAATATGCAGAGGTGAAAGATTTTGAACTTGGGGAAAAACTTGAAAGAGTCTAGAGAAAAAGCTGGGTATTCGCAAAGCGATGTAGCGGAAAAATTAAATATTTCGAGACAATCTGTTTCCAGATGGGAAAATGGGTGGTCTTCTCCTGATATTGATAACTTGACTGCTTTAAGTCAAATGTATAAAATACCGATAGATGATTTATTAGAAAATACCCAAACTAAAGATGCACAGACAAAATTAGAAAATGAAACCACTAACAATATATTAGGGAAAATAGAGCAATTTTTTATAGTTGCGGTAGCTTTGCTTTCTTGTACTGTGCCAGTTGCAGGATTAATTTTGAACATCGCATTATGTGTCTATTGCTTTGTAAAAAAGATAAAGCTTAATCCAATTTGTTGGATTATCATGCTGTATTGCATAATTATCAATATTTCAAATTTATATACTGTGTTGAGCATAGAAATTCCAAGTTGGGGACGAGGGAATATAGAAAAAATAAGTCAAATATAAGGATGCACTTTATAAGTGCATCCTTATCATATCTTATATTTTGCTTACGCTTAGAGTGTTTTTATTAATAATCGCTCGCACACCGGTATTAGCTCTATAGGAAATGGAATAATATGATAAATAATATGAAGCTTGTGTACTACTCTCTTTTTTTAAATAAGAAGAATTTATCTGTCCACTTGTAAGAGTATAATACGGAGAATATGCTGATGTTATTTGATTAGACGTAATGTTAACAAAAAAACCTGCTTTCCAACGTAGAGGGACTTCGTAATCAATTTTATACGCTCCATTGCTTACTCGCGTTTTTTCACGTATTTCTGTAATAGTTACATATATTATGGTGCCATCATCGTCTTGTACCGTAAATTCCTGAGTTCCGCCTTTTAGTAAGTCATATTCAGCTTGAGCATTCGTTGTTTCATCGGCAGCCATAACGTGAACCGGGAAAGTCGCTACTAAAACAAAAGCCAAGAAAAAAATAGAGAAAAAAAGTTTTTGGGTTGCATTTTTACATTTCAGAATCATATTTGATACCTCCTAGTTTTTATGCCAATATATCAGAAAATCAGAATAAGAAAAAGCAATCAAATGGTTACATGGTGTCAAATTTGTTTTACTTTGCAAAAAAAGGCTTACTATTATGAATTTTTTGTTCTCCATCAACCCCTTAAAAAGGGATGAGTTGACAAAAGAAAACATTTCGTTTACTCAGAGTGAAATGATAATTATGAAAAAATCCAATATTGTGTTACCGGATGCAATAACATTATAAAAAATAAAAAAACCTCTTTTCTTTTTTCCAAGAATAGGGTATTATAGTTTTGCAGCACAAAATATAGTGACGAAACAAAATAGTTTATCTACATTTTGTATTTACAGAAATGAGGAGAAAAATATGGATCAGACGGTAAAAACAAGGGTAATTAAGAGAAATGGAGAAGAAGTCAATTTCGACCTCACCAAAATTGTAAATGCAATTACAAAGGCAAATGAAGGAACGGATCACATTCATCAGATGAATGCATATCAGATTCGGGCGATTGCGGATACGATTGCGCAGAAGGCAAACGAGTCTACGCATGCGGTTCACGTAGAGGATATTCAGGACATGGTGGAAACCGGTATTATGGAGATGCGTGGATACGAGGTTGCACAGAGATATGTTCGTTATCGCTACAAGAGAGAACTGAAGAGAAAATCAAATACGACAGATAATGGAATCCTCTCTCTTCTCGAGCATATCAATGAAGAAGTAAAACAGGAAAATTCGAACAAGAATCCGATTATTAATTCCACCCAGCGGGATTATATGGCGGGGGAAGTAAGCAAGGATCTGACACGCCGTGTATTGCTTCCGGAAGAAATTGTACATGCACATGAAGAAGGAATTATTCATTTCCACGACATGGATTATTATGCACAGAAGGAACACAACTGTGATTTGATTAATTTGGAAGATATGCTTCAGAATGGTACGGTAATCAGTGAGACAATGATTGAGAAACCAAAGAGCTTCTTTACCGCATGTAATGTGACAACGCAGATCGTGGCACAGGTGGCCAGTAACCAGTATGGAGGACAGTCTTTTACTTTGTCACATCTGGTTCCGTTTGTAGATGTGAGCCGTAAAAAGATATATAATAATGTTATAGCAGAACGTAAGGAAGTAGGCGACAGTCTGGATGAAGATATTATTTCTAAAATTACAGAGAAGAGACTTCGTGAAGAAATCCGCAGTGGTATCCAGACAATTCAGTATCAGCTGATCACTTTGATGACCTGTAATGGACAGGCACCGTTTGTCACGGTATTTATGTATTTGGATGAGGTACCTGAGGGACAGGCCAGAGATGATTTGGCTATGATTATTGAAGAAGTGCTCATTCAGCGCATGAAGGGTGTAAAGAATGAAAAAGGTGTCTGGATTACACCGGCATTCCCGAAACTGATTTATGCATTGGATGAGGATAATATTACAGAGGATTCCAAGTATTGGTATCTGACAGAACTGGCTGCGAAGTGTACTGCAAAACGTATGGTACCGGATTATATTTCTGCAAAGGTAATGAGAGAACTGAAGTCAGGGGATGTTTATACTTGTATGGGATGCCGTTCGTTCCTGACCGTGGAGGATTCCCAGAGAAATCCTGATGGAAGTCACAAATATTACGGCAGATTTAATCAGGGCGTGGTAACCATCAATCTGGTGGATGTAGCCTGTTCCTCTAACGGGGATATGGACCGGTTCTGGGAGATTTTGGATGCAAGATTGGAGCTGTGCCACAGAGCACTCCGATGCCGTCATGAACGTCTTTTGGGCACAGTGTCTGATGTAGCACCAATTCTTTGGCAACATGGTGCGTTGGCACGTCTGAAAAAAGGAGAAACAATCGACAAGCTGTTATACAACGGTTATTCGACTATTTCGCTTGGATATGTGGGACTTTATGAGATGTGCATGAGAATGCTTGGAAAATCGCATACAGACCCGGATGCAAAGCCATTTGCACTGGCCGTTATGCAGCGTTTGAATGATAAGTGTGCGGAATGGAAGAAAGCGGAAAATATCAGTTATTCGGTTTATGGAACACCGATGGAATCTACTACGTACCGTTTTGCAAAGTGTTTACAAAAGCGTTTCGGTGTAATTCCGGGTGTAACAGACAAGAATTATATTACGAATAGTTATCATGTGCATGTTACGGAAGAAATAGATGCTTTCAGCAAATTAAAGTTTGAGTCAGAATTTCAGAAGCTTTCACCGGGCGGTGCAATCAGTTATATAGAAGTTCCGGATATGCAGCATAATATTCCGGCAGTACTTTCTGTAATGCAGTTTATTTATAATAACATTATGTATGCAGAATTAAATACAAAGAGTGATTATTGCGAAGTCTGTGGATATGACGGAGAAATCCAGATTATAGAGGATGAAACAGGAAAGCTGACATGGAGATGCCCAAACTGCGGAAATACAGACCAGAACCAGCTATTTGTTGCAAGAAGAACATGCGGTTATATTGGAACACAATTCTGGAATCAGGGTCGTACACAAGAGATAAAGGATAGAGTGCTTCATTTGTCAAATGGAAGTTTCTCTCAGGAAAAATAAGTTTTGCAGTTGAGAATTTCATAAAAACAGGGAGTCCCATAATTGGATTATGGGACTCTTTTATCATAAGGAGGCAGAGTAGGATGCATGTTGGACAGATTTTTAAAGCAGATATAGCAAATGGAATCGGTGTGCGGGTATCCGTGTTTGTGTCAGGATGTACGAACCGGTGTCCAGGATGTTTTCAGCCGGAAACATGGGATTTCCAATATGGACAGTTTTATGACCAGAAGATGGAAGATGGGATTATGGAGGAACTTTCACAGAATTATTATGATGGTCTGTCGATTCTTGGTGGAGAACCCTTTGAGCCAAGCAATCAAGCAGGTTTGATTCCGTTAATCCGCAGGGTAAAAAAAGAACTTCCAAACAAAACGATTTGGATGTATACTGGCTTCGTATATGAAGATTTGTTACCTGGGGGAAAGCGTTATACGGATGTGACGGACGAGATTCTGGATTCCATTGATGTTCTGGTGGATGGAAGATTTGAAGAAGATAAGAAAAATATCCGTCTCAAATTCCGTGGCAGTGAAAACCAACGGGTAATCGACATGAAACAAACACGCAGCGAAAAGGAAGTAGTGCTTTATGCGTGTGATTAGAGGAGACCATAGAAAATGATTCGGCGGGCAAGAATAGAAGACTTACAGGAATTGCTGGACATCTATAATTATGAGGTGGTAAATGGAGTTGCAACTTTTGATGAAGTTCCGGTTACCTATGAACAGAGAATAGAATGGTTTGAGGAGCATCAAGGAAAATATATTCTGCTGGTTGAAGAACGGGATGGAAAGGTTGCAGGATATGCTTCGGTATCAAAATTATTTCCAAAGCCAGCATATAATATCTCTGGAGAGGTAAGCGTTTATGTGGGAAAAGAATTTCGCAGACAGGGAATCGGGAAAGCTTTATTAAAGGAATTGCTTGTGCAGACAGAAAAAGAAGGAAATTTTGTGTCTTTGTTTTCACTTATTACAGGAACAAATGAAACGAGTATTCATTTGCATGAGAAGCTTGGATTTACTTATGCAGGAGCGATGAAAGCATCCGGTATGAAATTTGGAAAGCATTTAGATGTTGTGATATACAGATACGGATTAAACGAAAGAGAAAGTGGAGAATAGGAAAATGATTTTATTTAACAGTGATTATACCGAAGGTGCTCATCCGAGATTGATGGAGCGTTTGATGGAGACTAATTTGGAGCAGACCGTAGGATATGGTGAGGACGCTTACTGTGAGGAGGCGAGAGCAGCTATCCGAAAGGTATGTGAAGCACCGGATGCGGATGTGCAGTTTCTGGTGGGCGGCACACAGACGAATTTGACCGTGATTGCTGCGGCACTCCGTTCTTATCAGGGCGCGATATGTGCTGAAACGGGACACATCAATGTACATGAGACCGGAGCGGTTGAGGCAACGGGACATAAGGTGCTTGCACTTCCGGGAACGGATGGTAAGATTACGGCAGAACAGGTAAAAGAAACATATGATTTGCACTGGAGAGATGAATCCAGAGAGCATATTGTCCAGCCTAAGATGGTTTATATTTCCCATCCGACAGAACTTGGAACACTCTATACAAAGGCAGAACTTCAGGCACTTCATGATGTGTGTAAAGAATGTGGGCTTTATTTATTCCTTGACGGTGCACGTATGGGTTATGGTCTGATGGCACCGGGAACGGATGTAACCCTTCCCGATATTGCAAATCTTTGCGACGTGTTCTATATTGGCGGAACAAAGGTTGGCGCATTGTTTGGAGAGGCACTTGTTATCCGTAATCCGGAGCTGAAAAATGATTTCCGCTATGTGATCAAACAGCATGGTGGAATGCTTGCAAAAGGACGACTTCTGGGTGTACAGTTCTTAGAACTTTTCAAAGACGGACTGTATTTTGAAATTTCAAAACATGCCATTGATATGGCAATGCTGTTAAAAGATGAGTTGGTAAAGAAAGGTTATCGTTTCTATATGGACAGTGTTACCAATCAGCAGTTTATTATTATTGAGGATAAAAAATTAGAAGAAATCCGTAAGAAATATGGGGTTACTTATCAGGAACGGTTCGATGAGACACATAGTGTGATTCGCCTTTGCACAAGCTGGGCAACCAGAGAAGAAGATGTGAGAGCCCTTTTGGAGGATATGTAAATGAAAAAGGGAAGAGCTTTGGTAAATCAAGGCTCTTCCCTTTTATGCATCATTGCGTTTAGTGATAAATTGGTTTGTTTTCGTATTTTGGTTCTGAGGTTGCCTGAATAGAAAGGCGTTTGAAAAGGTGTACATCTGTACTGGCAAGCATAACAGAGGTATGGGCCTGACAGCCTTTTAATTTCGGAACCTGATGGAGTGCACGCTCTGCGTCAGCGTTGGTTGCTGCACTGATGGACAGGGCAATCAATACTTCGTCAAGGTGCAGACGAGGATTTTTGCTTCCCAGATATTCCGTTTTAACCTTCTGGATTGGTTCAATGGCTTCCGGAGAAATGACGCGCACATCATGGTCAATATCTGCAAGCTCTTTTAATGCATTTAACAATAGGGCAGCAGAAGCTCCAAGCAACTTGGAAGTTTTGCCGGTGACGATTCTTCCGTCAGGCAGTTCCAGTGCGGCAGCAGGAGCACCGCTTTCTTCTTCACGTTTGAGGGCGGCGTCTACCACTTTGCGGTCATGAACCGTGATACCGGCCTGATTCATAAGAAGTTCAATCTTATATGCCTCATCACGTGGGCAGGAACCAGTAAGGAAACGTGTCATTGTCTGATAGTATCTGCGGATAATTTCCTGTTTGGATGCTTCCTGGCAGGCTTCGTCATCACAAATACAGTTTCCGGCCATGTTCACACCCATATCTGTAGGTGATTTGTAAGGACTTTCTCCATAAATACGCTCGAACATAGTACGAAGAACCGGGAAGATTTCTACGTCACGATTATAATTTACTGTAGTAATTCCATATGCTTCTAAATGGAATGGGTCAATCATATTGACATCATTTAAATCAGCGGTAGCTGCTTCATAAGCAAGGTTTACCGGATGCTTCAGTGGAATATTCCAGATAGGGAATGTCTCGAATTTGGCATAGCCGGCACGGATACCACGCTTGTGTTCATGGTAAAGCTGAGAGAGACAGGTTGCCATCTTTCCGCTTCCAGGACCCGGTGCAGTAATGACAACTAATGGACGGCTTGTCTCAATATAATCGTTCTGACCAAAGCCTTCTTCGCTGACGATGTGGGCGACATTTGCCGGATATCCGTCAATGACATAGTGCATGTATACTTTAATGCCAAGTTTTTCTAAGCGGCCTTTGAATAAATTTGCACTGTTCTGGCCGGAATACTGGGTAATTACGACACTTCCTACATATAAGCCGTTGGCCTCAAATTCGTCCTTCAGACGAAGTAAATCAGTATCGTAGGTGATGCCAAGGTCTCCACGGACTTTATTTACCTCAATATCGTGTGCGCTGATGACAATTACAATTTCGGCTGTATCAGAAAGCTCTTTCAGAAGACGAAGCTTACTGTCGGGACAAAATCCTGGTAGTACACGGGAAGCGTGAAAGTCATCGAAGAGCTTGCCACCGAATTCCAAGTATAATTTATTGTCAAACTGGTTAATACGTTCACGAATATGTTCGGACTGCATTTTCAAGTATTTATCGTTATCAAATCCAATTTTCATTTTCATACCCATCCTTCTCTGCATTTTTGTTTGAAACAACATAATATCAGTATACTATAAAAAGGGTAGAGTTTACAATCTTTTCATAATCTTTTTATTGATTTATAAATAGAGGAAACTTATAATAGAGAAGTACTACATTGAGGAGGAAATACATGGATAATCAATATAATAGAAACAATTCTAATAATCAGAATCCAAACAGACCGAATAATAAGAGAAATCGGAATCAGGGATGGATTGCTCTGATTTTCGGGGCACTTCTTTTATTGGTGCTTTCATTTGCTATGCTGCAGATGGGGCGCGATACAGATGAACAGAAGATTACGTATAATGAATTCCTGGATATGGTCGACAAGGGGAAAGTCGAGAAGGTTGTCATAGAATCGGACAAGATTGTGATTACGCCGAAAGACCAGCAGGGAGCTGCAAAGGACAGCCTCAGCGCACTGTTTGCCGGAAAGACAGAGTATTATACCGGATTGGTTAATGATGACACCTTACCGGAACGACTGGAGAAAGCAGGCGTTCAGTTTGAACAGGAGATTCCGGACTCCACGTCCGTACTGCTGATGAGTACCTTGTTGAATCTGATTCTGCCGGTTGGTTTATTTGCACTTTTTATCTGGTATATGTCCAGAAGAATGTCCAAGGGCGGCGGAGTCATGGGCGTTGGCAGAAGCAATGCCAAGATGTATGTGGAAAAGAGTACCGGAGTGACATTTAAGGATGTAGCAGGACAGGACGAGGCAAAGGAATCCTTACAGGAAGTAGTAGATTTCCTGCATAATCCGGGCAAATACACTGGAATCGGAGCCAAGCTTCCGAAGGGAGCCTTGCTTGTGGGCCCTCCGGGTACTGGAAAGACTTTACTTGCCAAGGCAGTTGCAGGAGAGGCAAATGTACCGTTCTTCTCACTTTCCGGTTCCGCATTTGTGGAAATGTATGTGGGTGTGGGAGCTTCCAGAGTGCGTGATTTGTTTAAACAGGCACAGCAGATGGCACCATGTATTATATTTATTGATGAAATTGATGCTATTGGTAAGAGCCGTGATTCCCAGCTTGGAGGAAATGATGAGCGTGAACAGACATTGAACCAGCTTCTGGCAGAGATGGATGGATTTGATACGAATAAAGGTCTGCTGCTTCTTGCAGCAACTAACCGGCCGGAGATTCTGGATCCGGCACTGTTAAGACCGGGACGTTTTGACCGGAGAATTATTGTGGATAAGCCGGATTTGAAAGGACGTATAGATGTCCTTAAGGTACATGCCAAGGATGTAAGAATGGACGAGACAGTCAATCTGGAAGAAATTGCACTTGCTACATCAGGAGCAGTTGGTTCTGACCTTGCAAATATGATTAATGAAGCTGCGATTAATGCAGTAAAAAATGGAAGAAGCGTAGTGTCTCAGGCGGATTTGTTTGAGGCAGTGGAAGTGGTCTTAGTCGGAAAAGAAAAGAAAGACCGTATTATGAGCCAGAAGGAACGACGGATTGTATCTTATCATGAAGTAGGCCATGCACTTGTCAGCGCACTTCAGAAAGATGCAGAGCCGGTTCAGAAAATTACCATTGTTCCAAGAACCATGGGGGCACTTGGATATGTAATGCACACACCGGAGGAAGAAAAGTTTCTTAATACGAAAGCAGAGCTGGATGCCATGCTGGTAGGAATGCTTGGTGGACGGGCAGCAGAGGAAATCGTATTTGATACTGTAACGACAGGGGCATCCAATGATATTGAGCAGGCTACACGTCTCGCACGTTCTATGGTAACTCAGTATGGTATGTCAGAGAAGTTTGGTCTGATTGGTCTGGAATCGATTCAGAACCGTTATCTGGATGGCCGCGCTGTTATGAACTGTGGTGAAGCAACAGCTGCAGAAATCGACCAGGAAGTGATGAAGATATTAAAGGAATCCTATGCAGAAGCCAAGAGACTTCTTTCCGAACATCGCGAGACGATGGATCAGATTGCAGAATTCCTGATTGAAAAGGAAACCATTACCGGAAAAGAATTTATGAAGATTTACAGAAAGTGTGAAGGTATTCCGGAACCAGAACCGGAAATAAAGGAGCAGGAAGCACTAAAGAAACCAGAAGAACATTCCTTTGTTCCGAAAGAAGTTGTTGAAGAACAGGCCTCAGAAGAAAAAGCATCTGAAGAGAAGACATCCGAAGAAAGCCAGTCGGGAAAAGAGGATGCAAAACCTACTTTCCAGACAGACGAAGATGGTTTCATTCTTCCACAGGAAATTGATAAAAACGAAAAATAATGTTAGAATAAGGGTAGGCTGTTTTTACGGTCTGCCTTTATTTACGCGAAGCAACGAGCCAAAATCCGTGCTTGCACGAGAATTTGGCGTTGCCAAGCGCCAGTGACGCTTGTTCGGCAACGATCGGAACGAAGTGTAGATGCCGCGATAACTTGAGAAACTCGCAAAGCGTGTTTCTCATAGTTCAGGTTATGAAAATGAAGGAAATGAAGCTTGCATGCATAGCGATGTATGATGACGAGGAAAGTAAAACTATGTTTGTAATAGAAGATGAGTTGAAAAAATTGCCGGGGAAACCGGGAGTGTATCTGATGCATGATGAAACAGATGAAATTATATATGTTGGAAAAGCAATCAGCCTGAAGAACAGAGTGCGTCAGTATTTTCAGGCCAGCCGCAACCGTGGGGCTAAGATTGACCAGATGGTGACGCATATTGCCCGGTTTGAGTACATTGTGACGGACTCAGAGTTGGAAGCCCTTGTGTTGGAATGTAACCTGATTAAGGAGCACAGACCGAAATACAATACCATGCTGATGGATGATAAGAGTTATCCGTTTATCCGGGTATCCGTGAATGAAGAATTTCCGCGTGTAACTATGGCAAGACAGATGAAGAGAGATAAGGCGAAGTATTTTGGCCCTTATACCAGTGTGAATTCTGTAAAAGACACGATTGAGTTAATTAGAAAATTATATAAGATACGAAGCTGCCGTAGAAATCTTCCAAAAGATATCGGAAAAGAAAGACCGTGCCTGTATTATCATATTAAGCAGTGCGATGCACCATGTCAGGGATATGTTTCGAAGGAAGCATACAGAGAGTCAGTGGATGAAGTGATACGTTTTCTGAATGGAAATTACGAAGGAATCCTGAAGGATTTGGAAACGAAGATGATGGATGCTTCTGACAATCTGGAATTTGAAAAAGCCATTGAATATAGAGAGCTGATAAATAGTGTAAAACAGATTTCGCAAAAGCAGAAAATCACCAATACTGCTGGTGTGGACAGGGATGTGATTGCTATGGCGAAAGAGGGAGAGGATGCGATTGTACAAGTATTCTTTATCCGGAATGGTAAGCTGATTGGGCGGGATCACTTCTATCTGAAAATAGCAGAAGGGGATGAACGGAAAGAAATTCTGTCCAGCTTTATCAAGCAGTTTTACGCAGGAACACCATATATACCGGCAGAACTGATGATTCAGACCGAGGTTGAGGATCAGGAGATTCTGGAAGAATGGCTGTCGCAAAAGCGGGGACACAGAGTTTATATCAAAGTTCCGAAAAAGGGTGAAAAAGAGCAGCTTGTAGAACTGGCTTGGAAAAATGCAATGATGGTAATGACGAAGGACAAGGAAAGGATTAAGCGGGAAGAAGGACGAACCATAGGAGCAGTAAAAGAAATCGAAAAGTTGCTCAATCTAAAAAATATTGTCAGAATGGAAGCGTTTGATATTTCCAATACCAATGGATACGATTCAGTAGGCTCTATGGTAGTTTATGAGAATGGTAAGCCGAAGCGTAATGATTATCGTAAATTTAAGATTAAAGGTGTCCAGGGGGCAGATGATTATGCAAGCATGAGAGAAGTCCTGACGAGGCGGTTTCAGCATGGCTTAAGTGAAATGGCAGAGGGAAAAGACGTGGGAAGTTTCCAGACATTTCCAGATTTGATTATGATGGACGGTGGAAAAGGACAGGTGAATATTGCATTGGAAGTGCTGGATACGCTGAATTTACACATCCCGGTCTGCGGTATGGTGAAGGACGATCATCACCGCACACGGGGTCTGTATTATCAGAATGTGGAAATACCAATTGACCGCAATTCCGAGGCGTTCCGGCTGATTACCAGAGTTCAGGATGAAGCACATAGATTTGCAATTACTTTCCACAGAAAGCTGCGCAGTCAGGGACAGGTGCATTCGGTGCTTGATGATATTGTGGGAATCGGACCTGCGAGACGTAAGGCACTTATGAAACATTATGCTAGTCTGGATGAGATTAAGCAGGCGGAAATCGACGAATTAAAAAACATTCCATCTATGGATGAAAAAGCGGCACGAAGCGTGTATAATTTCTTTAGACAAGAGAAAAAACAGGAGGAATAGATATGGGAGTAGAGTTGCGGCAACTGGTAGAAAAAATGAATCTGAAGAATCTGACTCCGGATGTGGAAATCATAGGAAAGACAGTGAATATCCCGGAGGTCAACCGGCCTGCGTTACAGCTTGCAGGTTTCTTTGACCATTTTGATTCTGAGAGAATTCAGATTATAGGTAATGTGGAGTATGCGTATTTGAAAACGCTGACGGAAGAGCAGAAGGAAAAAATTTATGACATTATTCTTACATATCATATTCCTGCATTTGTATTTTGTAGAAGACTTATGCCAGAGGAAGTATTTTTGAAAAAAGCCATAGAACATGACATTCCGGTCTTTCTTTCCGATAAAAAGACTTCTTCATTTACGGCTGAGGTTATCCGCTGGCTGAATGTAGAACTGGCACCATGCATATCCATTCACGGAGTACTTGTAGACGTCTATGGCGTAGGGGTACTGATTCGTGGTGAGAGCGGAATCGGAAAGAGTGAGGCTGCTCTGGAGCTGGTAAAAAGAGGACACCGTCTTGTGGCTGATGATGTGGTAGAAATCCATAAGGTGAGTGACGATACATTGGTAGGTATGGCTACCGAGATTACCAGACATTTTATTGAATTGCGTGGAATCGGAATCGTGGATGTAAAAACTTTGTTTGGTGTACAGAGTGTCAAGAAAACGCAAAACATAGATCTTGTTATCAATCTGGAAGACTGGAGCAAAGAGAAGGAATATGACAGATTAGGTATGAATGAGGATCATGAGGAATATCTGGGAAATAAAGTTGTTTGTTATCGGATTCCGGTGCGCCCGGGGCGTAATCTGGCTGTCATTGTAGAATGTGCTGCGATTAATCACAGACAGAAGCAGATGGGATATAATGCGGTGGAAGAATTATATCGCCGTGTACAGGAAAATTTGAGGAAAAAATAGGAGAACAGTATGAAATTTTGTTTTGGAGTCGATATCGGTGGAACATCGGTTAAAATGGGCCTATTTCAGGAAGGTGGTAAATTGATTGAAAAATGGTTCATAAAGACCAGAACAGAACGGGAAGGTGAGCAGATTTTGCCGGATGTGGCCGCATCTATCCGGCGTAAGATGAAGGAAAATGGATTACTTCCGGTTGATATATGTGGAATTGGTGTTGGAATTCCGGCTCCTGTCAGAGAAGACGGGATTGTGCGTGGAACAGCGAATCTGGGATGGAAATATAAGGAAGTAAAGAAAGAACTGGAAGCACTTACTGGAATTGCGGTGAAGACAGGAAATGATGCTAATATGGCTGCACTTGGAGAAATGTGGCTTGGGGCTGGCAGAGGACATGAGAATTTGATTATGGTGACACTTGGAACAGGTGTAGGCGGTGCGATTATTTTTGATGGTAAATGCGTTTCTGGCGGTCATGGAGCGGCCGGGGAAATCGGACATATATGTGTCAATGAAAAAGAAATGAAATCCTGTGGATGCGGAAGAAAAGGTTGCCTTGAGCAGTATGCATCGGCAACCGGAATTGCAAGGCTGGCAAGGGAAAGACTGAAGCGGAACAGTACGGGTACTGTACTTAAAGAAAGCGATGTTAATGCCAAGCGTGTTTTCGACGCAGTAAAGGCAGGAGATAAGGTGGCAAAAGAAATAGCAGAAGAATTTGGAAGGTATCTGGGATATGCACTGGCAAATCTTGCAGTTGTCTGTGATCCGACGATTATTGTCATAGGCGGCGGAGTGTCAAAGACAGGAAAAATTTTGTTACCATATATAGAGGAACCATTCCGGGAGAAAGTGTTTTTCGCAAATGAAGCAACAAAATTAGCTCTTGCAGAACTTGGAAATGATGCGGGAATCTGTGGCGCTGCAAAGCTGGTATTGTAGGAAAAATATTGTAGGGAAAAGGTAGATTAGAAAAGAAGATACAAAGGGCGTATGTTTTGAAAACATACGCCCTTTGTTATGTCATTTTTCATTCATATCATTATGACAAGCAGTTGAAACGGAGTATTTTATTCCGTATCAGGATCCGTAGATGGCTCTGACGGTGTTGTCGGCTCGGTAGGTGTTGTCGGCTCGGTAGGTGTTGTCGGCTCGGTGGTGCCTGAATTATTATTGTTATTGTTATTGTTATTGTTATTGTTATCGTTTGTATCATCTGGCTCTTCTTCAGGTTCCGGTTCTACATAGTGACCTTCACACGTTTCTGTTGGTGCAGTGCCAGGAGCAAAGTATTCAGTGAGAGAAGGACACTCGCCTGCAATTGCAAGAAGTCCGGTCTCTGTACAGATTGTTTTACGCTCGATGGTAGAAGGCATAGTGAAATCTTTGTATGGAAGATTTAACTCACTGTCAATCCGATTCATAATCTTTGCCCAGATTTTTTCATGGAAATACCAGTTACCTCCGCTCATTTCCTTGTTGTCATCATAGCCGAGCCAGATAGAACAAGTATAGTATGGGGTATATCCGCTGAACCAGAAGTCCTTATTGTAAGAAGTAGTTCCTGATTTCCCGGCTACAGCCATATTGTCAAGCTGTGCATATGGTGCTGCGGTACCCTTTGATACAACGTCTTCCATGGCACTTGTCAGTAAGGCAGCGGTGGTATCCTTTAATACGGTTACCGGTTCCTGCGTATTATCAATCAAAACATTCCCATCGTGATCCAGTACCTTTGTATAAAGGACTGGCTTGTAATAAGTTCCGCCGTTTGCAATGGCTGCATAAGCGGCTGTCAGTTCATAATTATAGACACCATTTTTAATACCGCCAAGGGCAAGAGATTCATTGTACTGGTCGGTGCTGTCTAAAGTAGAAATACCGAATTTCTGTACATATTCATAACCGAGTCCGATAGAAATTTCATTCAGAACCTTGACGGTAGGGATGTTCATGGACTGTTCAATTGCTTTTCTTAAGGTAGCAGTACCTACGTAATAGTTACCCCACCAGTTCTGGACGGATTTGCCGTCTTTGTATTTGTATGGCTCGTCCACTTCTGTATCAGCAAGTGTCTTACCGCCTACGTCAAAGGCAGGTGCATATACAGCGAGAATCTTGAAGCAGGAACCCGGCTGGCGGGCGCTTCCCTGATAAGCACGGTTTAAGCCACGGTTGGTTGTCTTTTCCCCTCGTCCGCCGACTAACGCTTTAATTTGTCCGTTGGACTGGTCAATGACACATACAGAGGATTGTGGCTGTGGAGAGAGATTCACGTATTCATCATAAGTGATATCATCTTCTTTTGTTACACTGGCGCGGAAAGCTTCAATGCGGGCATAGGCGGCATCCTGACTGGAGAAGAGACGCCCCTGGTCATCATTGTAGTTTTCGGCACCAAAATTCTTTAAATGACCGGCACTGTAATTGTCCTGAGTTCCATCTGCCCTGGTGATGGTCAGCGCATAATCTACGCCCCATTCTACATTGGATGGAAAATTGGAATCATCAGAAAGTTCCTGTTCACAAATGTTCTGGATGGTTACATTCTGAGTGGAGAAAATGGTAAGCCCACTTCCGTACAGAGCATTGTATGCCTGAGTATCTGAATAATTAAGCCCTTTTTCAGATTTTAAATCATCCATTAATTGTTCGGTTAATGCATCATTAAAGTAAGAAGTAATATTGCTTTCCGCTAACACTTCTGTATTGACGGTCTGGATGCGGGCATATACATCATCCGCTTCCGCTTCGTCATATTCTTCCTGGGTAATATAACCCTGCTTCAGCATATTATTTAATACTTTATCCCGTCTTTTTGCATTTTCTTCCGGGTTGGTGATTGGATTATAACGTCCCGGACTCTGGGTAATTCCGGCAATGGTTGCACATTCGGAAAGGGTAAGTTCAGAGACGTCCTTTCGGAAATAACGGTTTGCTGCGGCCTGGACACCCAGTGTATTCTGTCCCAGGTTAATGGTATTCAGATAGCTTTCCAGAATACTGTCTTTGTCCAACATCTTTTCAAGCTGGATGGCAAGGTATTGTTCCTGAAGCTTACGTTCTATCTTTTCGTATTTCGTCTCATTTACGAAATCAGGAAAGACATTATTCTTAATCAGCTGCTGGGTAATGGTACTGGCACCCTCTGTAAAATGACCGCCATTCATGATACCGACCATTCCGGCTCGGATAATACCTTGGATATCGATTCCGTTATGCTGATAGAAACGGGAATCTTCGATTGCAACAAAAGCGTGCTGTAAGTTCTCCGGAATCTTGTCGATGGTAACATATTTACGGTTAGCACCGCTTGTAGTCAGTGTGCCGGTAGTTGTTACACCATCATCCGCATAAATGGTAGAACTGTATCCGCTTGGCTTGATACTCTCGGCAGTGATTTCCGGAGCATTGTCGATGACCTGTTTTACCATCAGACCGACTGCACCGACTGCAATAAAGCAGGCCAGAACGAACAGGATGAGAAATCCCTTAAACAGACGGACGCCGATTCGTTTCTTTTGCATCGTCGATTTAGACGTAATATTTTTTTGCTTTTTAGAAGCCTTTCGTTTACTATAATTCATAAATTGTGCCTCCTTATAATTGGATATTATACCAAATCTGCAGGTTTAAATAAAGCAGAAAATCAAAACTTCATCTATATATAGGAGATTTTTAAGAAATTCTTTGGAAATATGTCGAAAACAGTGTATAATGTGCGTGAAATGGTGCCTATCGTCAGAAATGACGGTAAAAATGCAAAAAATAGAGAAATAAAAATATAATAGGAGAAATAAAATTAATGTTAAATAAATATAAAACGGTATATATTGGTGGCGAAAGTGAAATTGTGGAAAAGAAATCCCGGTTTATTGCAACTGTGCGTCCGGTGAAAACAGAAGAAGAGGCAAATTTGTTTATTGAAAGTATAAAGAAACAATATTGGGACGCAAGACATAATTGCTTTGCATATGTGCTTGGAGAGCGGTCACAAATTCAAAGATGCAGTGACGATGGAGAACCCAGTGGAACTGCAGGCAAACCTATGCTTGAAGTTCTTATGGGGGAAGAATTGCATGATACGGTAGTTGTAGTAACACGCTATTTTGGAGGAACGCTTCTGGGAACAGGAGGACTTGTGCGTGCTTACCAGGGGGCAACAAAAGCAGGATTACAGGCAAGTACTATCATTGAAAAATGTTATGGAAGAAAGTGGAAAATCGGTACCGATTATACAGGTCTTGGAAAGATTCAGTATATATTAGGACAGAGGGGACTTTCTATTTTGGATACCAGTTATACAGAGAAAGTAGAACTTACTGTGCTGATTCCGGTAGAAGCAGAAGAAAGTGTGCGCAGTGAAATTATAGAAGGAACAAATGGACAGGCAGAGATAGAAGCAGGAGAAGAGTGTTATTTCGCAGAAGTAAATAAAGAAATGATATTGTTTTCAGAATAATGAAAAGGTTTGTTAAATTTTGGCATATGAGTATATAACATATAATTTATGATAGGACAGGAAACTAGAAAAAGGTGCTGGCAAAGTAGATTATCTACTTTGCCAGCACCTTTTACTTATGTATCGCGTTTACTGGAACTCTGGTTCGATTAAACCATAGCTTCCGTCTTTTCTCTTGTAAACTACATTTACTTCATCTGTCTCAGCATTGCTGAATACAAAGAAAGCATGTCCCAACAGTTCCATCTGGATGCATGCATCTTCAGGGAACATAGGTTTCATTCCAAAACGTTTGGTACGGACAATCTTGATTTCTTCCAAATCAGGAATATTAGATTCTTCTTCGATAAACTCCTGACGGAAATCATGTCCTCCCTGATGCTTAGCAAGTAATTTGGTTTTGTACTTCCTGAGCTGACGTTCAATAATCTCCTCTACCAAATCGATAGATACATACATATCATTGCTAACCTGTTCAGAACGAATTATATTGCCTTTGACAGGAATTGTAACCTCGATTTTCTGCCGGTCCTTTTCGACACTGAGTGTAACGATAATCTCCGTCTCTGGTGTAAAGTATTTCTCCAGCTTACCCAGTTTTGATTCGACTGCTTCCTTAAGACCAGGTGTAATGTCGATGTTTCTTCCGCTAATGATGAATTTCATATAGCTCAACTCCTTTTTTGTAAATTTCCCATAACCATATTCCCCTAGTAACGTTTGTTATGAGATGCTTGTTACTATGTGTTTATTATACTCTATTATGCCTGTAATCTGCAATGAAAAAAGTATAGAATTTCTATATTTTCATGAAATTTTCATTTTTTAGTTTACTTTTTTCTGATAAGTCGTAAAAACATAAGGGTATCCATATACAATCCAAAAAATCACGGCTGCGTAGCGTAGGAATTTCCAGATCAGAAAAGAGTCAAATATTAATTTCGGAACAAGGTAGATGACCAGTGTCAACAGGATTCCGATGAAAAAACGAAGGAATAACGTTTTTTTTCCGCCGGAAGTATCGGTAGTAAAATTAAGTCTGGTCCGCTCCAGATACCATCCATTTACAAAACCAATAGTGGCTCCTGCCATTTTGAAGCAGTCTTCGATGTATTTGCGTTCAATGATTCCGCTCTGATACAGATAGAATGCATAGAGTGTAAAGAAAATGGCAAAAGCACCGATAATCATACAGATTGGAAGTGTGGATTTCTTATTCTCTAATATATGCTGTCCTTTCCAGACAATAATGCTGATAATCAGAGTGACAATCAGTGCAGTGCAGACATCTTTTGGTGTATGCACACCCAGATACATTCTGGAAAAACCGACAGAAAGAAATAAAATAATATACAATAACTTCAAATACCATCTTTTTTCTGCAAATGCAAGCGGAGCGAACAAGCTTACTGCACTTTGGGTATGCCCACTTGGAAAAGAATAGCCTGTAGCAGCGCTGACTGCACTTTCTACAGGCTGAAAGTCCGAATCCAGCACCCAGGGGCGCGGGATTCGAAATGTAATTTTCAGACCCTGCACACAAATACCGGAAGTAACGTAAGTAAATCCGATGGTTGTGGCAAGTTTCTTATTATAGCACCAGTACAGAGCGCAGATAACCACTACAGGAAGCATTTCCTGACCAAAATAAGTGATAAGCTGGAAAATCTGTTCTCCAAGCGGTGTGCGGATTTCGGAAAGCATCCATAAAAAAGACATTAGTTAATTCCTCTTTTTCTCATCTTGCTGTCCAGAATCTTTTTACGAATTCGGAGAGATTTTGGAGTAACTTCAAGTAATTCGTCTGTATCAATAAAATCTAAGGCTTCTTCCAGACTGAGTACCTTTGCTGGAGTCAGCTTTAAGGCTTCGTCTGCGCTGGAAGAACGGGTATTTGTCAAATGCTTTGTCTTACATACATTTAATTCAATGTCATCGGTTTTTGCATTCTGTCCGACTACCATGCCGGAGTAAACTTTTTCACCTGGTTTGATAAAGAGTGTACCACGGTCCTGTGCATTGAACAGTCCGTAGGCAACTGCTTCACCGGTTTCGAATGCGATCAGAGAACCCTGGCTGCGGTATTGGATGTCACCTTTGTAAGGTGCATAGCCGTCAAACGCAGTATTGATGATACCATTTCCTTTTGTATCTGTTAAGAAGTCACCGCGGTATCCGATAAGTCCACGGGAAGGAATAGAGAATTCCAGTCGGGTGTATCCACCATTTGACATTCCCATGTTGCGAAGTTCACCTTTTCGTTGACTGAGTTTTTCGATGACAACACCGGTAAATTCATCCGGTACATCAATGTATGCGATTTCCATTGGCTCTAATTTTTTGCCGTTTTCATCTGTCTTGTAAAGAACTTCTGCTTTGCTGACTGCAAACTCATAGCCTTCACGACGCATATTTTCAACGAGTACGGACAAATGAAGTTCTCCTCGTCCGGAGACCTTGAAGCTGTCTGTATTGTCTGTTTCTTCTACACGAAGGCTGACATCTGTGTTCAGCTCACGGAACAGACGCTCACGTAAGTGACGGGAAGTAACGAATTTACCTTCCTGACCTGCAAATGGACTGTCATTTACAATGAACTGCATTGCGATTGTTGGCTCAGAAATCTTCTGGAACTCAATCGGATTTGGTGCATCCAAAGAGCAGATGGTATCTCCGATGGCAATGTCAGCAATACCGGAAATGGCAACAATGGAACCGATACCGGCTTCTTTGACTTCAACTTTATTCAGACCTTCAAATTCATATAATTTGCTGATTTTTACTTTTTTCTGTTTGTCAGGGTCATGGTGGTTTACAACAATCACGTCCTGATTGACAGAAATAGTACCGTTATCTACTTTACCAACACCGATACGTCCTACGTATTCGTTGTAATCGATGGTGCTGATCAACATCTGGGTACCTGCATCCGGGTCACCTTCCGGGGCAGGAATGTAGTCCAGAATCGTTTCGAATAAAGGTGTCATATCTACCGGCTCATCATCTGTGTGATAGGTTGCATATCCGTCTCTTGCAGACGCAAAGACGAATGGGCAGTCTAACTGGTCTTCATCAGCACCCAGGTCAATGAGCAGTTCCAGTACTTCGTCGATAACATCGGCTGGTCTTGCTTCCGGACGGTCAATCTTGTTAATGCAGACGATAACAGGAAGCTTTAAAGAAAGTGCTTTCATCAATACGAATTTTGTCTGTGGCATTGCACCCTCGAATGCGTCGACTACAAGGATAACACCATTTACCATCTTAAGTACACGCTCTACTTCACCACCGAAGTCAGCATGTCCCGGAGTGTCAATGATGTTGATTTTTGTATTTTCATAATATACAGCAGTGTTTTTGGAGAGGATAGTAATTCCTCTTTCACGTTCAATGTCATTGGAGTCCATGACACGTTCTGCTACTTCCTGATTTTCACGAAATATACCGCTCTGTCTTAAAAGCTGGTCTACCAATGTTGTTTTACCATGGTCAACATGGGCGATAATTGCAACATTTCTGATGTCTTCACGTTTTGTTCTCATTTTTTTACCCTTCTTTTATCTTCTTCTTATAAATATGTTGATATAGTGCCGGGACAAAATATGGCTGTCCCATGAATATTTTCTTATATAGTAAAAATTACATACCGTTCATTGTAGCACATTCCTGTATTAGTTTACAAGATGTAATCATTTATATTTTTCTATATGGAAAAATTTTCTTATTTTGGTTCTAAATGGAGAAGAACGAACATAAATTAGGTATTGACCTAAAATACAGATATGAAAAGGAAGGAGATTTACGACGTATGTCAGATAAGATTATTGAAAATAACCAAGTAACTATAATGGGACAGGTGGACAGTGAATTTGAATTCAGTCACGAGGTGTTCGGAGAAGGCTTTTATATAGTAGAAGTGCTGGTGAAGCGGCTGAGCAATTCGGATGACCGGATTCCGCTTATGATTTCGGAAAGACTGATTGATGTGACCCAGGATTATCGGGGAGAGTATATTGTGGCACACGGTCAGTTCCGTTCCTATAACCGTCATGAAGAACAGAAGAACCGTCTGGTACTTTCTGTGTTTGTGCGAGAGGTTGAATTCGTAGAAGAAGAACCGGAGGGGGCAAAGACGAACAGCATTTTACTGGATGGCTACATATGTAAAGAGCCGGTGTACCGGAAAACTCCACTTGGCAGGGAGATTGCAGATTTATTGCTTGCGGTCAATCGTCCATATGGAAAATCGGATTATATTCCGTGTATCTGCTGGGGAAGAAATGCAAGATTTGCATCCGGATTTGAGGTTGGAGAACATGTTCAGGTGCTTGGACGGATTCAGAGCAGAGAATATATTAAAAAGCTGTCCGAGACAGAAACGCAGAAGCGAATTGCCTATGAAGTATCAGTGAGCAAATTAGAATGTATGTGTGAGTAAGAAAACAGTGAAAGAGTAATATACATCAATTGACACGGATTACATTTAATGCTAAACTTGGATTAATTAGTTGAAGTACAGCAATAGAAGTAAAGTCAGGAGGATGCATATGTCTATTTTTACTGGTTCAGGTGTGGCAATTGTGACACCGTTTAATGAAGACGAAAGTGTTAATTATGACAAATTAGATGAATTATTAGATTATCATTGTAACAATGGAACGGATAGTATTATTATCTGCGGAACTACAGGAGAATCTTCTACCTTATCAGAAGAGGAGCATATGGATGTTGTAAAGTTTGCGATTGACCGTGTGAAAGGAAGAATTCCGGTAATTGCAGGTACGGGTTCAAACAGTACTTATACCACGATTCAGATGTCGAAAGAGGCAGTGGAAGATGGAGCAGACGGACTGTTGCTTGTAACACCATATTATAATAAGTGTACCCAGGGAGGTCTGATTGCACATTATACAGCAGTTGCAAAGGAAGCAAAGGCTCCAATTATTTTATACAGTGTAGCAAGTCGTACCGGAGTGAATATTGCACCGGAGACAGTAGCTGCCTTATATAAGGATGTGGAAAATATTGTGGCTGTAAAAGAAGCTTCCGGTAATATCAGTCAGGTTGCAAAGATTATGAATCTGACCGATGGAAAGATTGATTTATATTCTGGAAATGATGACCAGATTGTACCACTGTTATCGCTTGGCGGAAAGGGTGTTATTTCTGTACTTGCAAATATTGCACCGCAGTATACTCATGATATTTGTGCAAAATTCTTCGCAGGGGATGTGGCAGGAAGCTGTAAGATGCAGTTAGATGCCATTCCGCTGATTGGAAAATTGTTCTGCGAAGTAAATCCGATTCCGGTGAAGAAGGCATTGAACCTGCTTGGAAAAGAAGTGGGACCGCTTCGTATGCCGCTTACTGAGATGACAGAAGAAAATGCAGCAGCTTTGGCAAAAGCAATGAAAGAATTTGGATTAGAAGTAATGTAGAATAAAAGGGACCTTTTTTAAGGTCCCTTTGTTGTCTGTATCAAATTGTGAAAAAATTTACAATGGAGGAGAAAAGAATGGTTAGAGCAATCATGCACGGCTGTAATGGCAAAATGGGTCAGGTGATTACGAAGCTGGCAGAAGGAGATGGGCAGATAGAAATTGTAGCTGGTATCGACAGAAATAAAGGGCTGAACAATACCTATCCTGTTTTTGAAACTTTAAAAGAATGTACTGTGGAAGCAGATGTGGTAATTGATTTTTCCAATGCAGCAGCCGTAGATGAACTGCTTGCAGTGTGCGTGGAAAAGCAGCTTCCGGTGGTGCTTTGTACAACCGGACTTTCAGAAGAACAGCTAAGTACGACGGAAGAAGCCGCAAAAAAGGTAGCCGTACTGCGCTCTGCCAATATGTCACTTGGAATTAATTTGTTGATGAAGCTGCTTCAAAGTGCAGCTACCGTGCTGGCACCGGCAGGTTTTGATATGGAAATTGTAGAGAAACATCATAACCAGAAGCTGGATGCGCCAAGTGGAACTGCAATTGCCCTTGCGGATTCCATGAATGAAGCGTTGGATAAAGCATATACCTACACTTATGACAGAAGCAAGGAGCGGAAAAAAAGAGAAAAACAGGAAATTGGTATCTCAGCAGTGCGCGGAGGAACCATTGTAGGGGAACATGAAGTGATTTTTGCAGGCGCAGATGAGGTGATTGAATTTAAACATACGGCATATTCAAAGGCGGTATTTGGAAAAGGTGCCATAGAAGCAGCAAAATATCTTGCAGGAAAGCCGGCAGGACGCTATGATATGAGTGACGTGATTCAGTTATAAGAACGGTATGTGGGAGGAAAACATGGAAGAACTGAGACAAAAATATCTGGAAAGGCTGTCCGAGCTGTTTCCATCGATTTCAAAGGCATCATCGGAAATTATCAATTTACAGGCAATTTTAAATCTGCCGAAAGGAACGGAACATTTTCTTACGGATATCCATGGAGAATACGAGGCATTTAACCATGTGTTAAAAAATGGCTCCGGGACCATTAAGCGAAAGATAGAAGATGTGTTTGGAAACACCATGAGCAGTAAAGATAAGCAGACACTGGCTACGGTGATTTATTATCCGAAAGAAAAAATGGAAGAAATCAAAACTAGAGAGTCCAACATGGATGACTGGTATAAGATTATGCTGTACCGCCTGATTGAAATCAGCAAAAATGCAGCGCGGAAATATACCCGCTCCAAGGTACGGAAGGCTCTTCCAAAGGAATATGCCTATATCATGGAAGAACTGATTATGGCGAAAACAGATATGCCAGATAAGGAATCTTACTATGCTTCCATTATTAATACGATTATTGAAATTGGATGTGCGGAAGATTTTATTGTTGCAATGAGTGAGCTGATTCAGAGACTGACTGTGGACCATCTTCATATTGTGGGGGATATCTATGACCGAGGTCCTGGACCGCATCTGATTATGGACAAGCTTCTGACCTATCATTCTCTGGATATTCAGTGGGGAAATCATGATGTGCTCTGGATGGGAGCGGCAGCAGGTCAGGAATGTTGTATTGCAAATGTAATCCGTATCTGTGCCCGTTATGGTAATCTGGATATTCTGGAGGACGGTTATGGAATCAATCTTCTTCCACTGGCCAATTTTGCGCTGAATGCGTATGCCGATGACCCGTGTACCTGTTTTGCGCTGAAAGGACAGGCGCAGGAACATCCGGAAGAAAAGGAACTGAATATGAAAATGCACAAGGCAATCAGTGTCATTCAGTTCAAACTGGAAGGACAAGGCTCAAAGCGTTATCCAGAATATGACTTTGAACGGAGAAATTTTCTGGATAAAATTAATTGGGAAAAAGGAACTGTGATTGTAGATGGAGAAGAATATCCGATGCTGGATATGAATTTTCCAACCATTGACCGGGAGCATCCATACGAATTGTCAGAAGAGGAAGCAGAAATTGTAGAGCGTCTTGTCTCTGCATTTTCAGGATGCGAAAAGCTTCAGCATCATATGCGTTTCTTATTAAATAAAGGTTCGTTGTATAAGATTTATAATTCAAATTTACTATATCATGGATGTGTTCCGCTTACAGATGACGGGCAGTTGAAAAATGTGGAAATATACGGAGAAACGTATAAAGGACGTGCGCTTTATGATGCACTGGATGCCTATATCAGACAAGGCTTTTTTGCAGTAGATAAGGAAGAATGCAGAAAAGGCCGGGATTTGATGTGGTATATCTGGCAGGGCGAAAATTCTCCACTTTTTGCAAAAAGCAAGATGGCTACCTTTGAACGCTATTTTCTGGAAGATGAAGAAGTAAAAAAAGAGCATAAAAATGCCTATTACAAATGTCTGGAAAATGAAGAAGTGATTGATATGATTTTGAGCGAGTTTGATTTAGAGCCACAACGTTCTCATATTATCAACGGACATGTTCCAGTAAAGACAAAAGATGGAGAAAGCCCGATCAAATGCAATGGGAAAGTACTTGTAATAGACGGAGGTTTCTCGAAAGCTTATCAGAGTCAGACAGGAATCGCGGGGTATACATTGATTTATAATTCTTATGGACTGATTCTTGCAGCACATGAACCGTTTGAATCGACTGAGGCCGCAATTAAGAAAGAAATTGATATTCATTCAGACAGTGTCATTGTAAGAAGGGTTATCTCAAGAAAAAGTGTCAATGATACAGATGAAGGCAAGGTATTAAGAGAGCGGATTGCTGATCTGGAAACCTTGCTGGCAGCTTACAGAAGTGGTAAAATTATTGAAAAAATTTAATTAAAATACATAAAATCCCTCAATCTGTAAATAGTAAGGATTACCTACTAATTATTTATGGAAAGGGAGATATGAAAATGAAATATGTAAGAAGATTGTTATTGGTTTCTTTCTGCGCTATGGTGCTGACTTTTACTGCATGCAGAAATAACGATGTCAATGATGGCAATAATACGGTCAATGATGCCACAAATGGAAACGACGGTCCGGTAACGGATGGAAATACAGCCACAGATAATAATGCAGTGGACGGTGTCGGCGAAGGTCTGGAAGATGCAGCCGATGGGATTGGTGAAGGCGTCCGTGATGCAGCAGACGGCATTGGCGACGGTGCTGAAGACATCATAGATGGTGCCCGGGATAATGCGGAAAATACTACTCAGGGAACTGGGGATGGAACGGATAACAACGGAACGAACGTAGCAAGATAAGATAATAGGAAAGAAGAACAGCAATATTATTTACCGCCTGTCCTGGAAACAGGGCAGGCGGTAAAGAGTTTGTTGACGGACTTATAAGCGAAGGGACAGATGTCTTTTTTGGTTAACATTTAGTTAACAGTTTATAAATTGATTGAAGTAGAAACGAAAGCGTGATAAAATAAAATGATAATGTTGATATCATATGATGAATAAAACACAAGGAGTTAATCAAAAATGGGTTTTTTAGAAAAGATATTTGGAACACATAGCCAGAATGAACTGAAAAGAATTTATCCAATTGTTGACCATATTGAAGCACTGGAACCAGAGATGCAGAAGCTGTCTGATGAAGAATTGAGGGACAAGACCAGAGAGTTCAAGGAACGTCTTGGAAACGGGGAAACACTGGATGATATTCTTCCGGAAGCATTTGCAACCGTGCGCGAGGCGGCATCCCGTACACTTGGAATGCGTCATTACCGTGTACAGTTAATTGGTGGAATCATTTTGCATCAGGGACGTATTGCGGAAATGAGAACTGGTGAAGGTAAGACATTGGTTTCTACACTCCCGGCATATTTGAATGCTTTGACCGGAGAAGGCGTACATATTGTCACGGTCAATGATTATCTGGCAAAGCGTGATGCGGAGTGGATGGGACAGGTTCATGAATTTCTGGGTCTGACTGTCGGTGTTGTGCTGAATTCCATGACAAATGATGAGCGTCGTGAAGCATATAACTGCGATATTACTTATGTGACGAATAATGAACTCGGATTTGATTATCTGAGAGATAACATGGTTATCTACAAGGAACAGCTTGTGCAGAGAGGCATGAAATATGCCATTATCGATGAGGTGGACTCTGTACTGATTGATGAGGCGAGAACACCACTTATTATTTCCGGACAAAGCGGAAAATCAACAAGATTATATGAAGCATGCGATATACTTGCACGCCAGTTACAGCGTGGAGAAGCCAGTGGGGAATTTTCCAAGATTGATGCGATTATGGGTGAGACCATCGAAGAGACCGGTGATTTCATTGTAAATGAAAAAGAAAAGAGCATAAACCTGACAGAAGATGGTGTCAAGAAAGTAGAACAGTTCTTCCACATTGACAACCTGGCAGACGCAGAAAATCTGGAAATCCAGCATAACATTATTTTAGCACTCCGTGCACACAACCTGATGTTTAAAGATCAGGATTATGTAGTAAAAGACGATGAGGTTCTGATTGTAGATGAATTTACCGGACGTATTATGCCGGGACGCCGTTATTCAGATGGCCTTCATCAGGCAATTGAAGCAAAAGAGCATGTAAAGGTTAAAAGAGAAAGCAGAACTCTGGCAACAATTACGTTCCAGAACTTGTTTAATAAATATGAGAAGAAGAGTGGTATGACGGGTACTGCCCTGACAGAAGAACAGGAGTTCCGTGATATTTACGGAATGGATGTTATTGAGATTCCGACCAATCTTCCGGTTCAGCGAGTAGACTTAAATGACGTAGTTTACAAGACAAAGAGAGAAAAATATCATGCCGTTATTCAGGAAATCTGTGCGGCACATGCCAAAGGACAGCCTGTTCTGGTTGGTACGATTACGATTGAAACCTCAGAATTACTTAGCAAAATGCTGTCAAGAGAAGGCATCCAGCATAATGTATTGAATGCAAAATTTCATGAAAAAGAAGCAGAAATTGTAGCACAGGCAGGACAGCACGGTGCGGTAACAATTGCAACGAATATGGCTGGACGTGGTACGGATATTAAGTTGGATGATGCTGCGAGAGAAGCAGGCGGTCTTAAGATTATCGGTACAGAGCGACATGAGTCCCGTCGTATTGACAATCAGCTCCGTGGACGTTCCGGACGTCAGGGAGACCCGGGAGAATCCAGATTCTATCTGTCTCTGGAAGATGATCTGCTCAGACTGTTCGGCTCAGAACGTCTGATGGAAATTTTCAATGCTCTTGGAGTAGAAGAGGGAGAACAGATTGAACACAAAATGCTTTCCAATGCCATCGAAAAGGCACAGACAAAGATTGAAAATAATAACTTTGGAATCCGTAAGAATCTGTTGGAATATGACCAGGTAATGAATGAACAAAGAGAGATTATCTACGAAGAAAGACGTCGTGTACTGGATGGAGAAAGCATGCGTGAATCCATTTTCCATATGATTACAGACTTTGTGGAAAACGCTGTAGATGGAAATATTACCCCGGACCAGGATTATGAAGAATGGGACTTAATTGCACTGAACAGAGATTTACAGGATGTAATCCCAACATTACCATTGGTAACCCCAGAAGATGTGAAGGGAAAAGAAGTAAAACAACTGAAGCATCTGTTAAAAGAACGTGCGGCAAAGGCTTACGAGGACAAAGAAGCAGAGTTCCCGGAAGCAGAACATTTACGAGAAGTAGAACGTGTATTCTTACTGCGTGTTATTGACGCAAAATGGATGGCACATATTGATGATATGGACCAGCTCCGTCAGGGAATCGGTCTTCAGGCTTACGGTCAGAAAGACCCGCTGGTAGAGTACAAAATGCTTGGTTATGACATGTTTGGTGAAATGACAAGAGCCATCACACTTGATACGGTTCGTCTGCTGTTCCACGTAAAAGTAGAGCAGAAGGTAGAACGTGAACAGGTTGCCAAGGTAACAGGAACTAACAAGGATGAGTCTGTCACAAAGGCACCAAAGACACGGTCTGAGAAGAAGGTTTATCCGAATGACCCATGCCCATGCGGAAGCGGTAAGAAATATAAACAGTGTTGTGGAAGAAAATAATATAAAAAATTAGCAAGATGAGAGGTGATAGAGTGGTTGCATTAGACGAATTCAAGGTAACGCTGAATGCGTATGATGAGCCTCTGAAAGAAATGAGGGATTCACTTTGACCTTCCGGCAAAGGAACGGCAGGTGGAAGAATTAGAACGGAGTATAGAAAAGCCGGAGTTTTGGGATGATGCACAGGAATCCCAAAAAGTAATGAAGCAGTTAAAAGTGTTGAAAGAGTTTCTGGAACAAATCAAAGAACTTACAATGCTATATGAAGATACAGGTATGTTGATTGAAATGGCAGAGGAAGAAGAGGATGAATCTCTGATTCCGGATATCCGTAAGGATTTGAAGAAGTTTGAGAAAGAATTTGAGACTTTGAAAATCCGTATTCTGCTGTCAGGCGAATATGATTCTAAGAATGCCATTGTCACGTTACATGCCGGAGCTGGCGGTACGGACAGTTGTGACTGGGTAAATATGATGTATCGTATGTACTCCAGATATGCACAGAACAAAGGATTTGGAATTACGGTGCTGGATTATCAGGATGGAGATATTACCGGACTTAAGGGAATCACGTTTGAAGTGAGCGGTGAAAATGCCTATGGCTATTTTCAGTCTGAAAAAGGGGTTCACAGGCTGGTCCGTATTTCTCCGTTTAACGCAGCAGGAAAACGTCAGACTTCTTTTGCATCCTGCGATGTACTTCCAAGTATTGATGATGATGTGGCAGTAGAAATCCGCGAAGAGGATTTGAAAATAGACACGTATCGTGCCAGTGGAGCCGGTGGACAGCATATTAATAAGACATCATCTGCGGTGCGTATTACCCATCTTCCAACGGGAATCGTGGTACAGTGTCAGAATGAACGTTCCCAGCTATTTAATAAAGATAAGGCAATGCAGATGCTGCGTGCCAAGCTTTATATGCTGGAAAAGCAGAAACAGGAAGAAAAAATGTCTGGCATCCGTGGAGAAGTCTGCGACATTAACTTTGGAAATCAGATACGTTCGTATATTATGCATCCGTATACACTTGTGAAGGACCACAGGACAAACGAAGAAAATGGAAACGTAACGGCAGTCATTGATGGTGACTTGGACCAGTTTATTAACGCATATTTAAAACAGAGGAGCAGCTAAGGATGAGAATTGCAGTATTGGGTTATGGAACTGTTGGCTCAGGTGTGGTAGAAGTACTGGAGAGAAACCGGGAGATTATCTCCGCAAGAGCAGGAAAAGAAATTGAAGTAAAGTACATTCTGGATTTGAAGGATTTTTCCGGACAGAAGATACAGGAAAAGATTGTACATGAATATGATATTATTTTAAATGACGAGGAAGTAGAAATTGTCGTAGAGGCCATGGGCGGTATTGAGCCGGCTTATACTTATGTAAAGAATGCACTTCTTGCAGGCAAGAGCGTGGTTTCTTCTAATAAGGCACTGGTTGCAAAATACGGTGCGGAACTGATGAAAATTGCACGCGAAAAGCATGTGAATTTTTTGTTTGAGGCAAGTGTGGGAGGCGGAATTCCAATCCTGCGTGCACTTGGTTCTTCTCTTACAGGAGATGAAATTGAGAAAATTACAGGTATTTTAAATGGAACAACCAATTATATGATGACAAAAATGTTCTATGAAGGTGCAGACTATGCCGCCGTTCTCAAAGAAGCGCAGGCAAATGGATTTGCAGAGGCAGACCCTACAGCAGATGTGGAAGGGTATGATGCCTGTAGAAAGATTGCCATTCTGACTTCTATTATTTCTGGAAAGATGGTGGATTTCGAGGAAATTTACACAGAAGGTATCAGTAAAATCACCACAGAGGATATGAAGTATGCCAAAGCACTTGGAATGACGGTGAAGCTGCTTGCTGAGTGTGAAAAGGTGGATGGAAAGTGGTTTGCCCAGGTAGCGCCTTGTCTGCTTTCAAAGGAACACCCGCTTTACAGTGTAAATGAAGTCTTCAATGCAGTTTTTGTAAAGGGTAATATGCTTGGAGATGCGATGTTCTATGGAAGCGGAGCCGGAAAGCTTCCGACTGCCAGTGCAGTTGTGGCTGATATTGTGGCAGAAGCGAAAAATCCGCATACAGATATTATGAATTTCTGGACAGAAGAGAAACTGGAACTGGAAAAGCACACAGAAATCACGAGACGATTCCTGGTAAGAATACAGGGAAATCAGGAGGAACTTGCAGATTGTATCCAGAAAGATTTTGGAGAAGTACAGTATGTGAATCTGGAAGAACTTTCTGGAGAGTTTGGATTTGTGACTCCTGTAATGACAGAAGGTGCATATCTGGAAAAGGCAAAGAACTATCCACAGATTTGCCATATGCTCAGGGTGGAAGAGTAATATACGCTGAAAAGCATAAGTGCACATTTGTGTTTTACTATGGGACTGGGGTAGCAGAAAGCCCTGATACATATAATGAAAAAAGGAAAGAAAAGTGGCATTGTCTGGGAAGAAGGTTATCGTCTGATGAACCACTTGCCGGATGAGTAGGAGGAAGAAATGCTGGTAGTAAAAAAATTTGGAGGCAGTTCTGTTGCAGATTCAGAACGTATCTTTAATGTAGCCAGACGCTGCGCGGAAGAATTTCAATGTGGAAATGACGTAGTTGTTGTGCTGTCTGCCATGGGAGATACAACGGATGAACTTCTGGCAAAGGCTGCGGAAATCAATCCGTATCCGTCCAAACGTGAATTGGATATGCTTTTAACAACCGGAGAGCAGGTGTCAGTAGCGCTTTTGGCTATGGCACTGCAATATCTGCAGGTGCCTGCTATTTCGTTGAATGCATTTCAGGTAAAAATGCATGGAACAGCAAGATACAGCAATTCCAGATTTAAAAAGATTGATACAGACCGAATCGAGCATGAATTAGAAGGACGGAAAATCGTTATTGTAACCGGATTCCAGGCAGTCAATAAGTATGATGATTATGTAACACTTGGACGAGGTGGTTCTGATACGACAGCAGTAGCGCTTGCGGCAGCGCTGCATGCAGATAAGTGTGAAATATTTACAGATGTGGATGGTGTTTATACAGCGGACCCACGTATTGTGCCGAATGCCAGAAAGATTGAAGAGATTACATACGATGAAATGCTGGAACTGGCTACATCTGGTGCAAAGGTTCTGCATAATCGTTCTGTGGAAATGGCAAAAAAATATGGTGTGGAGCTTGTAGTACGCTCCAGTCTGAATACAGAAGAAGGAACTGTGGTTAAGGAGGAAGTCGAAGTGGAAAAAATGTTAATTACCGGTGTGGCAGCGGATAGAAATACAGCCAGAATCTCAGTGCTTGGCATTGATGACAAGCCGGGAACTGCGTTTAAAATATTCAATGTGCTTGCGAAAAATAATATTAATGTGGATATTATTCTTCAGTCTGTAGGAAGAAACGGAACCAAGGACATTTCTTTTACTGTTTCAGAAGATGACTTGAAAGAAGCAATGGAAATCCTGGAGGCAAAGAAAAAATCTCTGACGATTAAGGAAATTACCTGCGATAAAGAAGTTGCCAAGATTTCGATTGTTGGTGCAGGAATGCTCACCAATCCGGGAGTTGCTGCAACGATGTTTGAATCTCTCTTTAATTCGAACATTAATATCAATATGATTTCTACATCTGAAATCCGTATTACTGTATTGATTGATGAGAAAGATACAGATAAGGCTCTGGTGGCAGTCCATGATGGCTTTGGACTGGAAGATTAATTTGGAGTTGTGGATTTAATCCCTATGGGAATTGCATTCATATAGGGATTAAAAGCACAGAGAATGATTACACAGAAAATAATATGAAAATGTCAGTGTGACCGGAAGAGGCTTCCTTGTTACACTGACATTTTTTATCGTTTTGATAAATTGCTGTTCTGATAAGCCGGATTGGAAGTGACTTCTTCGGAAAACCATTCTGGTGGAAGAAAAGCAAGGGCATCTTCTTCTGAAGAAAATTCCACCTCAGCAAGTACCAGTGGAGCAAGTGCACCGCGAAAGATATCCAGTTCAATGGTATGACTGGAATCCAGTGGAATACGATATCTTTCCTTTGAAATCAGATTGCCGTCTATCTTAGTAAGAAGATGTTGATAAGCTTCTTCCATGAGCGGAAGATTGTATTCTTCCCGTATCATAAGACCGGCAGATTTGTAGGTGAGTTCGTATTTGGCGCCATCTTTGCGGATTCTTACGACCGGATTGGTGCAGAGGTAACCCTGTTCCAGTGTTGTATGTGGATAAGAATCCAGATTGACGGGCAGTTCCTTTATTAAAAATTTGCGTTCGATTTCCATGAGGGTTGTTCCTTTCTGATTATGGGAATAAAGGTTGCTGATACCGGATTGCTCCGTACTGCGTACTTTCGCAGGCCTGAGGCGGATGCCTGACCTTTTACCCTGGTAGCATCATTATAAGAAAAATTTCATAGTTTTACAAGATTTGTATCATTGCTTTTCCAGTAGGACTCTGATAGAATCTGTTTAGAAAACAGATGTTCAGATTTCCGAAATGGAGCTTTATAGAACAAAATTTATGAAACAAAATTTACAGGACAGAATCGTAGAAAGGAAAATGGTATGAGCGAAGTAGTATTATTATTAGCAGATGGATTTGAAGAAATAGAAGGACTTACTGTTGTGGATGTACTTAGAAGAGCAGGAATTTCCCTTACCACTGCTTCTATTATGAAGCGGGAGCAGGTGACCGGCGCCCATCAGATACAGGTAAAGGCGGATTGTCTGATGGAGGAAACAGATTTCTCTGACACGAAGATGGTGGTTCTTCCGGGAGGACTTGGCGGAATGCAGAACCTGGAGGCGCATGAAAGTGTGCGGGAATTATTGAGACAATTTGCAAGGGAGCAGCGTTATATCGGTGCAATCTGCGCAGCGCCTACTATTCTTGGAAGAATGGGCCTTCTGGAAGGTAAACGGGCAGTATGTTATCCTTCTATGGAAGATGGTCTTGTGGGGGCAGAAGTCTGCTATGAAGGTGTTGTGGCGGATGGAACCATCATAACCGGACGTGGAATGGGTGTATCCATTGATTTTGCACTCCGCTTAGTCGAGGCGCTTCGGGACGAGACACTGGCAGATGAAATTGCAGAACAGATAGTATATCAGAAGTAAGGAGTTTTAGCTATGAAAAAAATAGTATGCTATCTTCTGATTGCTGTTATGTTGCTGGCGGGCTGCGGAAAGAAAGATTTGAAAGCGGCAGAATATGTGCGTGCGGATCTGGAATTGATTTTTCAGGGGGAGACGCAGGAAGCAAAAGAATTTCTGGATGCTTCGTCCAGTGATTTGAAAAAAGTATATGAAAATGGGATTCAGAGTTTTGTAGAAAACTATTTGATAATTGATACGGACGAAGAAAACGAAGAAAGTGGAAATGTCAGTGTATATAGCTATTATGTGGAGGAAATCTTCCGTACAATGAAGTATCAGGTAGGCGAAGCAGTAGAAAAAGACAAAGATACCTACGAAGTAACCGTTACCTATCAGCCGGCAGACGTATTTGTACAGTTCGCTGAAAAACTGCAGGAAGAATCAGCAAAGATCCGACAGAAGCAGGAGGAGGGGCAGTATACTGGAACCGAGGAAGAACAAAAGCAGGCAATGATGGAAGAATATGTGACAGCTTCCTATGAACTTCTAGGCGAGTCCTATTCCCAGATGCAGTACAAAGAGGCAGAAGAATTTACTTTTACCGTGACCAGAAGTGAGAAGAACCAGCCGCAGATGTCAGAGGATGAGATTAATCAGTTTATTGTACAAATTTTATTGCTTGATAAACTGTAAAAGTTGTGTTATACTCTTAGAATCAGTGTAATGTAGATAAGTCTGTCGACTTTTCACGAATATAATTGGTGTATAATTAGGAGGAAAATTGTAATGAGTTTACAGGTCGAAAAGTTAGAACACAATATGGCGAAGCTTACAATCGAAGTTTCTGCTGAAGAATTAGAAGGTGCAATCCAGAAATCATACCTCAAACAGAGAGGTAAAGTAAATGTGCCTGGTTTCCGTAAGGGAAAAGTACCTCGTCAGGTTATGGAGAAAATGTTCGGTGTAGAAGTATTTTACGAAGATGCAGCGAATACATTAATTCCAGATGCATATGCAAAAGCATACGATGAAGCTGATATCGATATCGTTTCTCAGCCATCTATCGAAGTAACACAGATTGAAAAAGGAAAACCATTTATCTTCACAGCAGAAGTTGCTGTAAGACCAGAAGTAAAACTTGGTGAATACAAAGGGGTAGAGGTTGACAAATTCTCTAACCGTGTTACAGCAAAAGAAATTGATGCTAAGTTAGAAGAAGAAAGAAAGAAAAATGCAAGAACAGTCAATGTAGAAGGACGTCCTGTACAGAAAGATGATGAAGTGATTCTTGATTTTGAAGGATTTGTTGATGGTGTTGCATTTGATGGTGGAAAGGGAGAAAATTACTCTCTTACAATCGGATCTAACACATTTATTCCAGGATTTGAAGATCAGTTAATCGGTGTAGAAGCTGGAAAAGAAGTAGAAGTAAATGTTACATTCCCAGAAGACTATCATGAAGAAAGCCTGAAAGGAAAACCAGCAGTATTTAAGTGTACTGTACATGAAATCAAAGCAAAAGAACTTCCTGAATTAGATGATGAATTTGCTTCAGAAGTTTCAGAATTTGATACATTAGAAGAATTAAAGGCTGATATCAAGGCTAAGATCAAAGAACAGAAGAATGCAGAAGGAAAGAGCGCGCAGCAGGAGCAGGCTCTTGATACAATTATTGCAGCTACAGAGATGGATATTCCAGACGCAATGGTTGAGACAGAAGCAAGACAGATGGTAGATTCTTTCGGACAGAGAATCCAGCAGCAGGGTCTTACTATGCAGCAGTACATGCAGTTTACAGGCATGGATACAGAAAAGATGCTTGAAGAAATGCGTCCACAGGCTATGAAGCGTATCCAGACAAGACTTGTTCTTGAAGCAATCGTAGCTGCAGAAAACATGGTAACTTCTGATGAAAGATTAGACGAAGAAATCGCTAAGATGGCAGAAATGTACTCTATGGAAGCAGACCAGCTTAAGAGCTACATGGGAGATACAGAAAAAGAACAGATGAAGAAAGACATTGCTGTAGAGGATGCAGTTCAGTTCATCCTTGACAATGCAGTAGAAAAATAATCATTTGACAGAAAATGAATATAGGAGGTATGGGCATGAGTTTAATACCTTATGTTGTAGAGCAGACAAGCCGTGGAGAACGTTCGTATGACATTTATTCCAGACTTTTAAAAGAAAGAATTATTTTCCTTGATACCGAGGTAAATGATGCATCAGCAAGTGTGATTGTTGCACAGATGTTATTCTTAGAGGCGGAAGACCCGGAAAAAGATATCCAGTTTTATATCAACAGTCCGGGAGGTTCTATTTCGGCAGGAATGGCAATCTACGACACAATGAATTACATTAAATGTGATGTTTCTACAATGTGCATGGGAATGGCCGCAAGCATGGGAGCATTCTTACTTGCAGGAGGAACAAAAGGAAAGCGTTTTGCACTTCCGAATGCTGAGATTATGATTCATCAGCCTTCAGGCGGAGCGCAGGGTCAGGCTACAGAAATCGAAATCAATGCGAAACACATTCTTCGCATTCGTGAGAGAATGAACAGACTGATGGCAGAAAATACAGGTCAGCCATATGAAGTGGTTGCAGCAGATACTGAGAGAGACAATTGGAAGACTGCGGAAGAAGCAATGGCGTATGGGCTGATTGACCAGGTTGTTACAAGCCGGTAGAAAGATAAAGGGATGTCCGAAGCCGGACATTCCTTTTGTATTAGTATGAGGTGGAAGTATGGCAAATAAACGTGATGAAGTGATAAGATGTTCGTTCTGCAATAAGACACAGGCTCAGGTAGGGAAAATGATTGCAGGACCGAATGGGGTATACATCTGCGACCAGTGTGTGGATGTATGCGCAGAAATCATCGAAGAAGAAATGGGATATCAGGGACATGACAGTGGGTTTGAAGATATCAATCTTTTAAAACCGGAAGAAATTAAAGAGTTTCTTGATGAATATGTAATCGGACAGGATGCAGCAAAGAAAGTACTGGCGGTATCCGTTTACAATCACTACAAGAGAATTATGTCCCAGCGCGATTTAGGAGTAGAACTCCAGAAGAGTAATATCCTGATGATTGGACCTACCGGATGTGGCAAGACATTTCTTGCACAATCCCTTGCAAAAATCCTGAATGTGCCATTTGCAATTGCAGATGCTACAGCACTTACCGAGGCAGGATATGTAGGTGAAGACGTAGAAAATATTCTGCTGAAGATTATTCAGGCAGCAGATGGAGATATTGAACGTGCAGAACACGGAATTATCTATATCGATGAGATTGACAAGATTACAAGAAAATCAGAAAATCCATCCATTACCAGAGATGTTTCCGGTGAAGGTGTACAGCAGGCACTGTTGAAGATTCTGGAAGGAACCGTTGCAAATGTGCCGCCACAGGGTGGAAGAAAACATCCGCATCAGGAACTGATTCCGATTGATACCACCAATATTTTATTTATCTGCGGCGGTGCGTTTGAAGGAATCGACAAGATTATTGAAAAACGTGTGGACACCAAGTCTATTGGTTTTGGTGCGGATATTGCGAAACAGCATGAATATGATATCGATAGATTGTTGGGTCAGGTATTGCCACAGGATTTGGTGAAATTTGGACTTATTCCGGAACTGGTTGGCCGTGTGCCTGTCACAGTGACCCTTCAGTCACTGAATAAAGAAGATTTGGTGCGGATTCTTACAGAGCCTAAGAATGCGATTGTAAAACAGTATCAGAAGCTTTTAGAGCTGGATGACGTAGAACTGGAATTTGACAAAGATGCATTGGAAGCAATTGCAGAGACCTCTCTGAAACGGAAAACCGGAGCCAGAGGACTTCGTGCAATTATGGAAAATGTGATGATGGATACGATGTATCATGCACCATCAGATGAAGACCTGAAATATTGCAGAATTACCAAAGAAGCAGTATTGGGAAAAGAAGTTCCAGTGACAAATCAGTTGGAAGATAAAACGGAAAGTGCATAAAAGCCGTAAAACTGAGGATGTGAAGGTGCAGACGGGATAACCTGAGGCACCTTCTTTGCATATATGCAAGTGCACTGGGAAGATAAAGGAGAAACAAAGAATGAACAGAATGGCAAGTATTCCAATGGTTGCCCTTCGGGGAATGACGATTGTTCCTGAGATGGTTGTAAATTTTGATGTGAGCAGACAGTGTTCCATTGAGGCAATTCAGGAAGCCATGGCAAATGACCAGAAAATCTTTCTTTTAACACAGAAAGATGTCAATGTCGAAAACCCGACGAAGGATGATTTATACAGAGTGGGAACAGTTGCTACTATAAAACAAGTGGCGAAGCTTCCAAAACAGATTCTGCGTGTGCTGATTATCGGGGAAGAAAAAGCGATTTTAAATGCAATTGAATTTTCAGAGCCGTATATGCGTGCGAATATCACCATTGTTGATGATGTGGATCCAAGTATGTTTTATGAAAACAAACGGGAAGCCATGGTGCGTGGACTGCAGGAATTGTATACAGAATATGCAATCCGTAATCCAAAGATCAGCAAGGACGTTGTGAAGCAGATACAAAATACAGAAGATATCTATTCTCTTGTGAATAAGGTGGCGGCCAATCTTCCAATCCATTATACGGAATTACAGAAGATACTGGAAGAAGTGAATTTCCGGGCCAGGTATGAAATGATTTCCTATCGTCTGGTAAGTGAAGCCAAGATCATGGATATTAAGGAAGAAATCCAAAATAAAGTAAAAGAACGTCTGGACCAGCACCAAAGGGAATATGTGCTAAGAGAAGAACTGAAGCTGATACGGGAAGAATTAGGGGATGACAATGCCCTTTCTGTAGCGGAAGAGTTTGAACAGAAGGCAGCCGAACTGGATGCCACGGAAGAAGTAAAAGAAAAGCTTCAGAAAGAAATCAAGCGCTTTAAAAATTCCATGCAGAGTCCGGCAGAATCTGGTGTGCTGCGCGGTTATATTGAAACCATGCTGGAAATGCCGTGGGAGAAACGGGTAGAGGATTTTACCGACATTTCTTATGCCAGAGAAATTTTAGAGGAAGAGCATTACGGACTGGACGAGGTCAAAGAGCGTGTACTGGAATATCTGGCAGTGCGGGCTATGACAAAGCAGGGTAGCAGCCCGATTTTGTGCCTTGTAGGGCCTCCGGGAACGGGAAAGACATCTATAGCCAAGTCACTTGCAAAAGCCCTGAAAAAGCCGTATGTGCGTATTTCACTGGGTGGTGTGCATGATGAGGCAGAGATTCGCGGACACAGAAAGACCTATGTAGGAGCTATGCCGGGAAGAATCGCAAATGGAATCAAGACGGCAGGAGTGAAGAACCCATTTTTACTGTTAGATGAAATTGATAAGGTAAGTACAGACCATAAGGGAGATACGTTTTCTGCACTTCTGGAAGTGCTGGACAGTGAACAGAACAGTAAGTTCCGGGATCACTATCTGGAAGTGCCTCTTGATTTATCAGAGGTAACTTTTGTGATGACAGCAAACAGTCTTCAGACTATACCGGGACCACTTTTGGACAGAATGGAAATCATTGAAATCAGTGGTTATACGGAAAACGAAAAGGTACATATTGCCACAGAACATCTGATTCCGAAGCAAATTGAGAAGCATGGTCTTCAGAAAAATCAGCTTTCTATTAGCAAAAAAGTAGTATGGAAGCTGGCGCGCAACTACACGAAAGAAGCCGGAGTGCGTCAGTTAGAACGTGAAATCGGAAGCATCTGCCGAAAAGCTGCCCGTGAGATTTATGAAGGGCACAAGAAAAAAATCCAGGTGACTGAGCGGAATCTGGAAAAGTATGTAGGAAAAGAAAAATATGCGTATCATATGGTAAATGAGAAAGACGAGGCTGGCATTGTAAGAGGGCTTGCGTGGACAAGCGTAGGCGGAGATACTTTGCAGATTGAGGTCAATGTGATGCCGGGAAAAGGCGAGATTCTTTTAACCGGACAATTGGGTGATGTGATGAAAGAGTCTGCCCAGACAGGAATCAGCTATATCCGTTCTATCAGTGACGCACATGGTGTGCCGGCAAAGTTCTTTGAAGAACATGATATCCATATTCATATTCCGGAAGGAGCGGTGCCAAAAGACGGACCGTCAGCAGGAATTACCATGGCAACTGCAATGTTTTCTGCAATTACGAATCAGAAGGTACGTGCGGATATTGCCATGACAGGGGAGATTACCTTAAGAGGCCGTGTACTTCCGATTGGCGGATTAAAAGAGAAGCTTCTGGCAGCCAAATATGCAGGAATGAAGACAGTGCTGGTTCCGCTTCAGAATAAGAAGGATGTGGAGGAACTTTCCGAAGAAATTACGAAAGATTTGGAAATTATTCCGGTGGAACATATGAACGAAGTATTGCAGCAGGCAATCCGACAGGCAGAGTAAAGCTTGTAAATCTTGTAAACAAAGAAAGACGAGGAAATAAAATGGTAATTAAGAAAATTAATCTGGAAACCGTTTGTGGAATCACAAGTAAACTACCGGAGAACACACTTCCGGAAATTGCGTTTGCAGGGAAATCCAATGTGGGAAAATCCTCTCTGATTAATGCCCTGATGAACCGCAAGTCTTACGCAAGAACTTCTGCAACACCGGGAAAAACCCAGACCATTAACTATTATAACATCAATGATGCTATGTATCTGGTAGATTTGCCGGGATACGGCTATGCGAAGGTGTCTGAGAAAGAGAAGATTGCCTGGGGCAAAATGATTGAACGCTACTTAAATCAGTCTAAGCAGTTAAAAGCAGTATTCCTGTTGATTGATATCCGGCATGACCCGTCAGCCAATGATAAGATGATGTATCACTGGATTGTAGAACAAGGCTTTCAGCCGATTATCATTGCTACAAAGCTGGACAAGATTAAGAGAAGTCAGGTTCAGAAACAGGTAAAGGCAGTGAAAACCGGACTGGATTTGCTTCCGGGAACAATTGTGATTCCGTTCTCGGCTGAGACAAAGCAGGGACGGGATGACATCTGGAATCTGATGGATTCCATTGTGGCAGGAGAATATGAAGAATAGAAGTATAAAAGGGGTGGAATTTTCCACCCCTGATTTATTCTATATATTGATTCCTGTTTTGGAACCCGGCAGCATGTTACATGACTTTTCTGAACAATGCGATAAAGTCTTCTACAGAAGCTTCTTTTGGATTTCCAGGTGCGCATGCATCTGCGTGTGCAGATTCTGCAAGGAATGGAAGGTCTTCTTCTTTGAGTCCTTCTACCTTTGTAGGAATTCCTACATCAATGGAAAGCTGACGTACTGCATCGATGGCAGCTTTTCTATATTCCTCCTGAGACATTTCGTCTACACCTTTCACACCCATTGCTCTTGCAATTTCACGATATTTTTCACCAGTGCATTCCTGATTGTATTCCATAACGATTGGAAGCATCATGGCGCAGGCAACACCGTGTGGTGTATCATATACAGCACCTAAAGTATGTGCCATAGAATGAGCAATTCCAAGACCTACATTTGAGAATCCCATACCTGCTATGTACTGACCGAGAGCCATGCCCTCACGGCCTTCCTTGGTGTTTTCGCAGGCGCCACGGAGAGATTTGGAAATGATTTCGATTGCCTTTAAATGGAACATATCTGTCATTTCCCATGCAGCCTTTGTGGTATATCCTTCGATTGCATGTGTCAGTGCATCCATACCGGTTGCTGCGGTCAGACTCTTTGGCATAGAAGCTGTCATATCCGGGTCAACTACAGCGATGATTGGCATATCATGTGGGTCAACACATACAAATTTACGTTTCTTTTCTACATCTGTTATTACATAGTTAATCGTTACTTCAGCAGCAGTTCCGGCTGTAGTAGGTACAGCGATGATTGGAACACATGGCTTCTTAGTTGGAGCAACACCCTCCAGACTGCGTACATCTGCAAATTCCGGGTTTGTGATGATGATTCCGATTGCTTTTGCGGTATCCATAGAAGAACCGCCACCGATAGCGATGATATAATCAGCACCTGCATTCTTAAATGCTGCTACACCGTTCTGCACATTGGCAATCGTTGGGTTGGCTTTGATGTCAGAATAAACTTCGTATGCAAGTCCTGCGCCGTCCAGTAAATCCGTAACTTTAGATGCTACGTTGAATTTAATCAAATCCGGGTCAGTACAGACAAATGCTTTCTGAAAGCCCTGAGCCTTTGCCTCATTAACGATTTCTGCAATTGCACCAGCTCCGTGGTAAGAAGTCTGGTTTAACATAATTCTGTTAGCCATGATAATCCTCTCCTTTATTTCTTATCATTAAAAATATGAAAATGCGAATAGCATTTTTGACTGATATTATTTTAACAATATTAAAGACGAGAATCAATAGTTTTAGAAAAAGTTTACAAATTATTCTTAATTGCCCGTTTACGGATAAAATAATACGGAATTAAAATAAGTAAAGTAGCAATCCATGCAATCGGATAGCTGACTAAGATGGTTTCTATTTTGTAAATGCGTGGCAGGATAATAAGAATAAATGGAATCCTTACTGCGCATACTCCTACCATATTGGCTACAGTAGGAATTAAAACATCACCAATACCACGCAGTGCGCCGGATAAAACTTCAATAAATACATAAGTAATATAGGAAGGCAGAATCATGCGCAGCATATAGACACCAATCTGTACGACACCGGCATCTCCCGTGAAAATCTGAAACAGAGGTTCACAGAAAATATAAATAAAGGTAAGTAATACGCCACATACGCCGAAGGACATAGCAGTGCAGACACGTACGCTTTTGAAAATACGTTCTGTCTTTTTTGCACCATAGTTCTGACCGGCAAATGTGGAGATAGCCAGTCCGAAGGCGGAAGTAAGGGCCCAGAATAAGGCATCCAGTTTACCCCAGGCTGCCCATGCAGCAGCAGTGTCCGTTCCAAAATCGTTGATTGCAGACTGAATAATAATATTGGAAATACTGTACATACAAGCCTGGATTCCACCTGGAAATCCAATCCGGAGCTGGAGTTTTAAGGTGTGATAATCAAAACGGATTTCCCGCAGCTTCAGCTTGAGGATTCCATAAGAAGTCATTAGTGCATGGGTAACTAAAATGGCACTGACTGCCTGAGAAATAATGGTTGCAATGGCTGCACCTGCAATTCCCATGTGTAAATATACAACAGCGACATAATCTAAAATAATATTTAAAATACAACAGACAATCAAATAATACAAAGGCTTTTTGGAATCACCGATAGCACGCATGATAGAAGAACCCATGTTGAAAATCATCACTGCCAGCATACCAAGGAAATACAGCCGCAGATATACGATAGAGTCTGCCATGGTATCAGCAGGAGTATGAATGGCTTCCAGCATCCACGGCGTTAGTATCCACCCAAGGACAGAAAGAATCAGGCTGGATACAATGGAAAATGCATAGGCAGTGTGAAGACCTTTATGCAGATTTTTTTTATCTTTTGCACCATAAAACTGGGAAATAATCACGCTGGCACCGGCAGATAATCCAGTGAAAAATCCAATGACCAGATTGGAAAGCACAGATGCAGAACCGCCTACGCTGGCAAGAGCCTGTTTTCCCACAAACCGTCCTACAATAATGGCGTCAACCGTGTTATAAAGTTGCTGAAAAAGAGTTCCTATCAAAATTGGGAAAAAGAAAATCAGAAGCTGTTTCCAAATTACACCTTCCGTGATTTTATTTATGTCAGTACGCTCGTTCATTGTGCAAATCCTTCCTCTTTTGAATCATTCTGGCTCAAAGCCCAGTTTTTATATTATAGCATATCGAAAGTGTATAAGTATAGAGAAGAAATACACAGTTTTTCTGATGAAAAATGTATACTTTTTTTGAAAATACAGATATTAGAGTTAAAAAGATTGAAATGGAAAGAAGGAAATGATATGACAGTGCATACCCAGCATTTATTGGAAGAATGTAATTCAGGATGTAAGATGGCAATCCGCAGTATGGACCAGGTATTAGAATATGTAGAGGATGAGAAGTTAGAGCAGGTAATAGAGACCTGCAAATACGCTCATGAACAACTGGAAGAAGAGTCTGGAAAATTACTGGAAGAGTGTGGAAAAGAAGAGAAGGAACCCGGAATGATTGCAACTGCATTTTCGTGGATTTCCACAGAGACAAAGCTGGTGATGAAGAACAGTGATAATCAGATTGCGAAAGTATTGATGGATGGATGTAATATGGGAATCCAGTCTATTGGAGAATACATGAATGAATATACGGGAGCATCGGAGGAAGCAAAAAAAATTGCAAAGAAGCTGGTAAAGCTGGAAGAAGATTTTATGAGTGACCTCAAAAAATTCCTGTAGTCAGATTTGCACTTCAATGGAGAAAAATATATAAGAATAACTTATAAATGGAAAACGACACGAATAGACAAAACGTACAAAAATGCAACATTTTCTTGATTGATAATGTGCAAAATGAAAAAAGAAAAAGAAAGATAGCCAAAGGTGTTGACGTTAGCTAAAAAATTCATTAATATTAATCAATAATAAATAAATTGAAACGCAGTACAAAAAATTAATGAAGAAGGAGCATTATCATGGCATATTATTTTAGCGAACCATCACACACATTTAGTGAATATTTACTGGTACCAGGCTACTCAAGTTCTCAGTGTCAGCCACAGAACGTGAGTTTAAAAACACCTCTTGTCAGATTTAAAAAGGGAGAGGAACCGGCTATATCTTTAAATATTCCAATGGTTTCCGCAATTATGCAGGCTGTATCCAATGATACAATGGCCGTTGCACTTGCGAGAGAAGGTGGAATTTCCTTTATTTACGGGTCACAGTCAATTGAAGACCAGGCTGCGATGGTAAGAAGAGTGAAATCCTATAAGGCAGGATTTGTAACAAGTGATTCAAATCTGATTCCAGACCAGTGCCTGAAAGATGTTCTTGCTTTGAAAGAGAAGACCGGACATTCTACCATGGCTGTTACAGATGACGGAACAGCAAATGGCAAATTACTTGGTGTTGTAACAGAGAGAGATTACAGAATTTCCCGTATGTCTCCGGACACAAAGGTCTCTGAATTTATGACACCATTTGAAAAACTGGTAACAGCAAAGGTTGGGGTTTCTTTAAAAGAAGCCAATGATATTATCTGGGATTATAAGTTAAATTCCCTTCCAATCATTGATGAAGACCAGAAGCTGGATTCGTTCGTATTCAGAAAAGACTATGATTCAAAGAAAGCAAATCAGAATGAATTATTAGATGCTCACAAGAGATATGTAGTTGGAGCAGGAATTAACACCAGAGATTATGCAGAACGTGTACCTGCACTTGTGGAAGCCGGAGTAGATGTACTCTGTATTGACTCCAGTGAAGGCTTCAGTGAATGGCAGAAGCTTACCATTGACTGGATTCGTGAACACTATGGTGATTCAGTGAAAGTCGGAGCAGGTAATGTGGTAGACGCAGACGGATTCCGTTTCCTTGCTGACTGCGGTGCTGACTTCATTAAAGTTGGTATCGGCGGTGGTTCTATCTGTATTACCCGTGAGACAAAGGGAATCGGACGTGGACAGGCTACAGCTACCATTGAAGTTGCAAAAGCAAGAGATGAATATTATAAAGAAACCGGTATTTACGTGCCAATCTGCAGTGATGGTGGTATTGTTCATGATTATCATATGACCCTTGCACTTGCCATGGGAAGCGATTTCATCATGTTAGGAAGATATTTCTCACGTTTTGATGAATCACCTACAAGCAAGGTAAATATCAACGGACAGTACATGAAGGAATACTGGGGAGAAGGAAGTGCCCGCGCAAGAAACTGGCAGAGATATGACCTTGGCGGAGAGACAAATCTCAAGTTTGAAGAAGGGGTAGATTCTTATGTTCCATATGCAGGTGCTCTGAAGGACAATGTAGGAATTACCTTATTGAAGATGAAATCTACCATGTGTAACTGCGGAGCACTTACCATTCCGGAATTGCAGGAAAAAGCAAAGCTTACATTAGTTTCATCCGTAAGTATTGTAGAAGGCGGTGCGCATGACGTTGTGCTGAAAGATCAGTCAACATCACACCGTTAAGAAATAGATACAAACAAGCTAGTTATACGACTGACGGAAGTGGAATAGACCACAGGGAGTATAATGAAAGAAAGAGTCGACCGTCTGGGCAAAAAATGTCTGGGGCAGTAGACTCTTTTTCTCTTGATTTCTTCGGATAAATAAGAGAAAATAGAACCAAAGACATTTTTCAAATCTTAAGCAGAGAAGAAAGAGGTGCCATTATGTTAACAGATGTACAGATTGCGCAGAGTGCAGAAATGAAACCAATCAAAGAGATTGCAGAACAGTTGGGATTAGGAGAAGAAGATCTGGAACTTTATGGGAAATATAAAGCGAAGATTTCGTTGGAAACAATTTCCAAAGTAAAAGATAATCCGGATGGAAAACTGATTCTGGTGACAGCGATCAATCCGACTCCGGCAGGAGAAGGAAAGACAACAACCATGATTGGACTTTCTCAGGCGCTTAATAAACTTGGTAAGAAATCCGTAGTTGCCATGCGTGAGCCGAGCCTTGGACCTTGCTTTGGAGTCAAAGGTGGGGCAGCAGGCGGCGGATATGCACAGGTTGTTCCGATGGAAGATATTAATTTGCATTTTACCGGTGATATCCATGCGATTACTACTGCAAATAACCTGATTGCAGCAATGCTTGATAATTCCATCCAGCAGGGAAATCCTCTGGATATTGATACCAGACAGATTGTGTGGAAACGTGTAGTAGACCTAAATGACAGAGCATTAAGACATATCGTAGTAGGACTTGGCGGAAAGCCAAACGGAGTGCCAAGAGAAGATGGATTTGATATTTCGGTAGCAAGTGAAGTTATGGCGATTCTTTGTCTGGCTACTTCTCTGGAAGATTTGAAGAAAAGAGCGGGCCGCATGATTGTAGCTTACAATCACGCAGGAGAGCCGGTTACGGTAGATGATATTCAGGCTACAGGAGCAGTTACCCTCCTTTTGAAAGATGCAATTAAGCCGAACTTAGTACAGACCCTTGACCATACACCGGTATTTGTTCATGGTGGACCATTTGCCAATATTGCACACGGCTGTAATTCGGTTATGGCAACACAGCTTGCAATGAAATTAGGTGACTATGCTATTACGGAAGCAGGATTCGGTGCAGACCTTGGAGCGGAGAAGTTCTTGGATATCAAGTGCAGACAGGCTGGATTGAAACCAGATGCAGTTGTTATTGTGGCAACTGTCCGTGCCCTTAAGATGCATGGCGGTGTGGCAAAGAAGGACCTTGGCGAAGAAAACTTAGAGGCACTCCGCAAAGGAATCGAAAATCTGGAAAAACATATTGAAAATATTGCAAAATACAATCTGCCAAGTGTTGTTGCTATCAATGCTTTTCCTACAGATACAGAAGCAGAGCTTCAGCTTCTGAATGAAATCTGCAAGAGCAAAGGAGTAGATGTGGCAATCAGTCAGGTCTGGGCAAAAGGTGCAGACGGCGGCATTGAACTTGCAGAAAAGCTTCTGGATGTATTAGAAACAAAGAAGGCAGATTTCAAACCAATCTATGACACAGAACTTCCAATCGCAGAGAAGATTCGCACCATTGCGAAAGAAATCTACGGTGCGGATGATGTGATTTTTACAAAGAAAGTAACCAATAAAATCAAGAAATATGAAGAACAGGGACTTGGAAATCTTCCAATATGTGTGGCAAAGACACAGTACTCCCTTTCTGATGACCCGACACTTCTTGGAAGACCAAGCGGATTTAAGGTAACCATCAATGAATTGATTCCAAATACCGGAGCAGGCTTCCTGGTAGCCATCAGTGGCGATATCATGCGTATGCCAGGTCTTCCGAAAGTTCCGGCAGCAGTCGGTATGGATATTGATGAGAATGGAACCATTGTCGGGCTGTTCTAAGTAGAAACGTATACTACAAAAAGGTCCATTGGACCTTTTTGGCAGTTATAGCGTGACAGACAAAGCAACTGGAAATAAAGCAAAAATAAAAGAGAAAAGGAATAAGATAATGGATAGACAAGAATTCGAAAGTATGACAATCTGCCCTTTAGATGGACGTTACTCAGGAATTAAAGATGCACTTGCTGAATATTTCAGCGAATATGCACTGGTAAAATATCGTGTTCACGTAGAGATTAAGTGGCTTTGCTTTTTAATTGAAAACGTAGAAAATGAGATTCTTGCAAAGTTTGAAAAATCAAATATGGACAAGATTGAAGCCATTGCAAAGAACTTCAATTACGACTCATTTAAAGCAATAAAAGATATCGAGGCAGTGACCCGCCATGATGTAAAAGCTGTAGAATATTTTATTGGCAATCAGTTAAAAGAGATGGGATATGATTATCTGATCAGCTTTGTACATATCGGATGTACTTCAGAAGATATCAACAATACTTCTTATGCTTGCATGCTGAAAGAGGGGCTTGCAAATGTATGGCTTCCACGTGCAACAGAGATGGCTGATATTATTAACGGACTTGCTGAGGAACATAAAGACGACGCTATGCTTGCACACACACACGGACAGCCGGCAACACCGACTACTGTAGGAAAAGAATTTAAGGTATATGCTTATAGAATGTATTCCAGCATTGAGAATGTAAAGAGTGTGAAAATCAAAGCCAAATTTAACGGTGCAACCGGAAATTACAGTGCAATTCTCACTGCATTTCCAAATATCGACTGGCCTTCTATGGCGAAGAAATTTGTGGAAGAGTATCTGGGCGTGGAATTTAACCCACTCACAACACAGATAGAGAGTCATGACTATACCTGCCATATTCTGGATGGAATCCGTCATTTTAATAATGTACTCGTTGACTTTGATGTGGATATGTGGCTCTATATTTCCAAAGAATACTTCAAACAGATTCCAGTACAGGGAGAAGTGGGAAGCAGCACCATGCCTCATAAGGTAAACCCAATCCGCTTTGAAAACAGTGAAGCAAACGTAGATTTATCAAACAACCTTTGTGTGGCACTTTCAAACAAACTTCCAAAATCCAGAATGCAGAGAGATTTGTCCGATTCTTCCAGCCAGAGAAACTTAGGACTTGCATTTGGATATTCCATTCAGGCAATCAGCGAGACAAAAAATGGTCTTGCAAAATGTGTGGTAAACAAAGAAAAGCTTGCCAGTGATTTGAACGAAAAATGGGAAGTTCTTGCAGAACCAATCCAGACTATGCTTAGAAAATATGGTGTGCCGGATGCTTATGACACACTGAAAGCACTGACAAGAGGAAAGAACATTTCCAAAGAAGATATTCTGAAATTTGCAGAAGGACTGGATATGCTTTCGGAAGAAGACCGGAATACTCTGGTTCATATGACACCAGCTTCTTACATCGGAAAAGCAGCACAGCTTGCGGAAATCTCTTTAAAATAACAGGCAGCGTATAGCAAACAGCAATATAGGAAGCAACGTCCTGCGAAAGAGAAGCGGGTAGGACATGTGGTATAGAAAGAACAGAAGATTCAGGAGGGTAAGAGCATGGGTGGCTTTTTTGGAGTAGCTTCGAAAGAAGATTGTGTATTGGAACTTTTCTATGGGGTGGATTATCACTCTCATCTGGGGACGAGACGTGCCGGTATGGCGGTGCATGGGAAAGACGGTTTTAATCGTTCGATTCATAATATCGAAAACTCGCCATTTCGTACGAAATTTGAAAACGATGTGGCAGGAATGAAGGGAAATCTGGGAATAGGATGTATTTCTGATTATGACCCTCAGCCACTTTTAATTCAGTCTCATCTGGGCAGCTTTGCCATTACAACCGTAGGAAAAATCAATAATGCGGACGAATTGATGAAGACATTGTATTCCAGTGAAAATGTACATTTTCAGGAAATGACAAGTGGACGGATCAATGCCACAGAACTGGTGGCGGCATTAATCTGCAGACAGCCTTCTATTCTGGAAGGAATCCGCTATGTGCAGGAAGTGATAGACGGCTCTATGTCGCTTCTGCTGATGACAAAAGACGGCATATATGCAGCCAGAGATAAGTATGGAAGAACACCGATTGAAATCGGAAAGAAGGACAATGCATATTGTATTTCTTTTGAAAGCTTTGCGTATATCAATCTTGGATTTACGGATTACAAAGAACTTGGACCGGCTGAAATTGTCTATGTGACACCGGAAGAAGTAAATACGGTGGGAGAAGCAGGAGAAGATATGCAGATTTGTTCTTTCTTGTGGCTCTATTATGGATATCCGACTGCTTCTTATGAGGGCGTCAATGTAGAAGAAATGCGTTATAACTGCGGTCGTATGCTGGCGCGCAGAGACGGGGATTCCATTCATCCGGATATGATTGCCGGAGTTCCGGATTCCGGTGTGCCACATGCAATTGGATATGCCAATGAATCCGGTATTCCATATGCAAGACCATTTATCAAATATACGCCAACATGGCCGAGATCTTTCATGCCGACTAATCAGGAACAGAGAAATCTGATTGCACGTATGAAACTGATTCCGGTAAAAGAACTGATTGAGGATAAGAAACTGCTTCTGATTGATGACTCCATTGTACGTGGAACCCAGCTTCGTGAAACTACGGAATTTCTCTATAACAGCGGCGCAAAAGAGGTTCATGTACGACCTGCTTGTCCACCATTGTTATACGGCTGTAAATTCCTCAATTTCTCCCGTTCTAAGTCTGACATGGATTTAATCACAAGACGGGTTATTTATGACTTAGAGGGCACGACAGAGCCGTCAGAAGAGATTCTGCAGCAATATGCAGATCCGGATCATCCAAAATATCAGGCGATGCTGGATGAAATCTGTAAGAGATTGAATTTTACATCACTTCGATTCCACCGTCTGGATGATATGATTGAGTCCATTGGACTTCCGTCAGAAAAACTCTGTACATATTGCTGGAACGGAAAAGAATGCAAGGGACATTGTTGTCATTGCAAAAAATAAAAGGGAAAGATATCATGCAGAATAAAGGAAAATTTATTGTATTTGAGGGAATTGACGGAAGTGGGAAGAGTACCCAGATCCGTCTTCTTTCAGAACGATTGAAGAAAGAAGGATTTCCTTGTTATACAACTATGGAACCGACAGATGGACCGATTGGTTCTCTGATTCATCAGATTATGATTGGCCGGATGAAGACAGATAACAAGGTAATTGCTTCACTATTTGCGGCAGACCGCTTAGACCATCTGTTAAATGAGGCAAACGGTCTGGCTGCAAAAATCGAAGCAGGTACTACTGTTATCAGTGACCGGTATTATTTGTCATCTTACGCATATCACAGTGTTGATATGCCTATGGAGCAGGTAATTGCCATGAATGCACCAAGCAGGGATTTGCTAAGACCTGAGCTTCATATTTTTGTAGATATAGACCCGGATACAGCCGTTGCCCGTATCGCAGCAAACAGACAGCACACAGAGTTGTTTGAAAAGAAATCCCGTCTTGCAAAAACAAGAGAATGTTACATGAATGCGATTGAAAAACTGCAGGGTGAAGAGAACATCGTTATTATAGACGGAACAAAGTCTATAGAAGAGATTGCAGAAGAAGTGTGGATGAATGTGAAGAAATACTTCTAAGCAGAATGGATACACTCATTCTGAATGAATAATATGGAAAAGGAAAACAGGAATCATACCGTTAGTGTGTGGTTTCTGTTTTTGCTTTCATGCAAAACATGAAACAATCTGTCAACATGAAAAATCAGAAAATATAAAAACATATATGAAATAGTTGAAAAATTCATGGAATATAGTATAATAATGTTATCGTGATAACTAATCGCGATAACATTATTTGGAAGAAGGGATAAAATGAGGAAGGAAATTGGGATTGATAAGAAAAGTATTCAGGCAGTTTTTCGAAAGGACTGTATATTGTTAGCTGTCTTTCTGACAGCTATGTGGTGTGTATTAATGCCTGTTCTTATGGCTGTATTAGAACTTACCAATGATGGAATTGTAAAAGGACTGATGACAGGAATTGCATTCTTAAGCGGAGGAGCACTTACCTGGGCAATGATTGCGGTGTTCTTACATATTCGGAACAACAAACTGGCAATTTATACGGAAGAATTACAAAATCAGGCATTGGCAGCCAGGAAATAGAGAAGGAAAAGAGTATGGAAAATCAGAAAAAAAAGAAAGAATTAAAAGAAAAGGTCATGTTAGTTGTGGATATATTTTTTGTGATGGTGCTTTGTCTCATCGTCCTTTTGATTACCATGTTGATACAGAATCACCTTGGTGGAGCAGATACAAGTCATGGATATCAAATACGTCCAGAGACACTGATTCCGGTAGCAGCCGCGATTATAGGGTATCTGTTATTTTTGGTCAAAGGTGGAAAGAAGGGCTTGAAAGAAATTGTAGATGCGGCATATGAAGAAGAGAAAGGCGAGGTGGAGTAAATGAGTATTTTCGCGATTATGAACTATGTAGTATGGGGATTATGTGCCTTTATTGTGCTTTTACTTGCAAAAGATATTCTAGGTGTTGAAAAACAACGCAGACGGGAACAAGAGGAACAGACAGAGAAAGAAAAATAATAGCGGTAAGTTACGTGAGGAAGAGGATTATGGAAAAAGAAAAGAAAGATACGGCATTATCCAAAGTACTGGGACCAATGCATATTTGGGCGTTGGGTGTCGGAATTGTTTTAGTCGGGGAGTTTATGGGATGGAACTATACGGTTGCCAAAGGAGGCTCATTAGGTTCTCTGATTGCACTTTGGACAGTGGCAATGTTTTACATTATGATTGTTATGATGAATACAGAAATGGGTTCGGTAATGCCAGAAGCCGGAGGTCAGTATACAATGGCAAAATATCTGTTGGGTCCGTTGGCAGCTTTTAATGTAGGACTTATGCTTGTGTTTGAGTATGCAATGCTTGAAGCGGCGGATGCATTGGTTGTAGGACAACTTTTGGAGTCCCTTCATCCTGATATCAATGCACTCCCATATATTATTTTAAGTTTGCTTTTGCTGACATATTTAAATTATAAAGGAGCGCATACATCCCTTACCTTAAATTTTATTATTACAGCGATTGCATTTGTTACGTTGATTATCTTATTGTTTGCGACTAATTTCTGGGATGCACAGGCCACGCTGATAGATTTGAAAGCAATGACAGATGGACTGCCGTTTGGGTATCTTGGAATTATTGCAGCTATGCAGTTTTCTGTATGGTTCTTTCTGGGAATTGAGGGAAGTGCGCTGGCTGCAGAAGAGTGCCGTTCGGCAAGCCGTTCCATACCGGTAGGTGCGATGGTTGGGCTGACTACCTTGTTAATTGGTGCAACGATTACCTGGTTTGTTTGTTCTGGCTTAGTACCGGCGGAGGAACTTGGAATTTCTGCCTATCCGCTTTATGATGCGGCACTGGCAACAGGAAAGTTGTATGTAATTGTTGCATTGTTTGTGGGAACGATTATGGCTTGTCTTGCTTCGGCAAATGGATGTATCAATGATGCAAGCCGTGCATGGTATTCTTTATCAAAAGATAAATTGATTCCTGATTTTTTTGCTGTTACACATCCAAAATATAATACACCATACCGGGCAATTGTATTTTTGCTTCCGGTTTCGATGGCATTTGCATTTACCGGTATGTTGGACCAGGTAGTAGCGTTCTCGATTTTTTCAGCACTTCTGGTCTATGCACTTACGATTGTAATGATGTTCAGGTTTCGGAAAATGTATCCACTTGGGAAAATTGAACGGGGATACATTTCCCCGATTTTTCCGGTTCCGGCTATTATCGCAGGCATATTAATTGTATTTATTTTTGTTGGAACTTATCTTGGATATTGGGTAAACATGCTGGGTGGAATTGCTTTTTATTTTCTTGCATCTCTCTGGTTTTTGAAAAGAAGAGCAAAGTTTATTGATAAGAAAGAATTTATTAAGGCTGGGGCAGAAAAATGGCCAAAGCCGGATATCAAATAGAAAGTGTGAAAACTAAAGAACCGCCGTGTACCGAACGGTATGCACGGTGATGTGAGTAGGAGGCTAATCAATTAATGATTAGCCTCCTACTCGATTTATAATAAATATTTTATTCTAAAACTGCTCCAGAAGGAATTGCTGAACCTTCTTCTTCGTTTTCTGCTTTTTCTTCTACAACATTTGCTTTGTCGTATTTCTTGAATACGATAGAACCAGCCAGTCCTGCAACACTACCACCGATAATACCAAGTACGATAGCGATGATAACTTTTACTGGTGCATTAAATGCAAATGGAGCAAGAAGTCCAGGAATTGGAGAAGCTGTTCCAGGTGCATTGTTGATGATTCCAAGTGCTGCGGCTGCAAGTCCGGCCAATCCGCCACCAAAGAAGTTTGATACGAAAATTGGAATCGGATTTGAAGTAATAATATCTGCCTGAGTAAGAGGCTCTAACATAACAGCGATTACGTTGCTCTTGTCACCAAAGTGGAGACGTTTGAAAATAATTCCGTTTGTAAATGAACCACCAACACAAGCGATAGAAGCAATACCCATTGCAAGTCCATCAAGACCAAGCATAGCAGTAAGTGCCATTGAACTAAGTGGTGAAGTACAAATCATCTTCATAATTCCGCCGAGTAAGAATCCCATAACCAGTGGAGACTGTGTAGCGGCTGCTGAAATTGTTTTTCCAATTGTAAGTAATGTAGAGTTAACAACTGGGTTTACTGCGAAAGCAATTGCTCTTGCAAGTGGTGCTACTATTAATGCACCGGCAATTAAGTTAATACCTTCAGGAAGTTTCTTTTCGATATAAGGTGAAACAAGACCTACAATGTAACCAGCTACGAAACCAGGAAGAATACCATATCCTCCACATGCAAGACCAGCTACAACAGCGAGTACCGGGTTAGCGCCCATTCCGATTGGAACTAAGATTGCAGATGCAACTCCGCCAAGACTTCCGGCTGTAACACCGACTTCTTTAAAGAAAGTAAGTCCGAAAAGGTCACCAGTAATATAACTGTGAATTGCTTCTACTAAGAAAGAAGCGACAGCAGCATTTGCCATACCGGACATTGCGTCAGAACCTTTTGGCATTTTCATGCTAAAGAGTGAAAAAAGCGCTAATACAAGCAGCAACAAAGCCATACCAGATACAATAGTTAACATAATTAAAATTCCCTCCTAAATTGAATACATCATTTGTCTGATTATCCGAAAACTCCAACAATATTCACACAATAAGCTGTTGTTGTTTCTATGAGCGTATTGTAAGAGGGTGGTTTCAAAAAAATACAAAAAGTTTCAAAACAAAAATAGATTTTTTAAAAATTATATAAAAAAATCAACAATCCTCGCAGGAAAGTACTAGTGCATTCAGAAAATTTTTGATTTTTACATTGCCATGACGTACACTTTTACCCCTGATATAGTCCATTTCACGTCTAATTTGCTCAAAATTATATAAAGTGTTAGAATATTCTGTAAAAATGTCGTTATAATAGTCTTCAATTCCCAAATTTGCCAGATTAACCATACCCATATTTGCCGTACGTCGGATACGCTGTTCCATGGATTTGGGATTATCACTGAACTGTCCGCACAATTGATTCAAGGTAATATCTTCCATGTGTTCATTATGTTCAATCAAATAGTCCACCAGTGTAATAATATCGCGGCTTCCTTTTTCACCGATAATACCAAGCCGCTGTAAAATCGTTTTCAACTTGGTAATATGAGGCTTTTCTGCCGGTTCGCTGTCCGTAAGAGAGGCAGAACTGACAGGAGAAGATGCGCCTGTCTGACTGGAAAAGATGCTTTGTACCTGTTTTAAAGTCCTTTGTGCCGTAATGGAGGCAGTGACAGCTTTGATTACGGATTCCACTTCAATACTGTTAATTGGTTTTTGGATATAGAATTCCACACCGCTTTCGTAAGCCTGGGAAATCATATCTTTGGAAGAAACCTGGGAGAGCATGATAAACGCAGTGTTGGGAAGGAGCGGGCGTGCCTGTTTTACCAGCGCAATTCCGTCCATTTCCGGCATCAGCAGGTCTACAATTACGATATCTGGATGTATTTCGGTAAAGTCATCCAGTGCATCTATACCGCAGGAAGCAGTGCCGCACAATTCACCAAGTCCACGGTCACGAATGATTAATTTCAGAATATTAATAATGTTCCGGTCATCGTCAATTAAATACAGTTTCATATTGTTTCGCCTCCTTACCAGCGGGTTTTTGGAATATGAATGGTAAATATGGTCTGTCCCGGCTGAGAGACGGCCCGGATGACACCGTGCCACTGATTTTCAATCAAATCCTTTACCAGATTCAGACCAAGTCCACGGTTGACTTCTCCGGTATCGTAATTAATTTTTGTGGAAAAGCCTGGATGGAAAATCTGTTCCAAGTCCTCAGGCAATATGCCGGGACCGTCATCTTCTACTTTAAAAATATAAAAATCGTTGTCAGAAGTTTCGGTAACTTTAATATGTACTTCTGGTTTTACAGAGGCTTCGATGGCATTGTTCAACAAGTTACGCATTACGGACATAAAGAAATAATGTTTGTCGGTGTATAAGTTTTCTTCTGTCTGAATATCCAGCGATAATTTTTTCCCTTCTGGCAGAGAAGCGCTCAGACTATTGCTTAACACTTGGAAAATATCAGAAAGATACATCCCTTCATCGTTTAAGTTTAAATCCAGTGCGCTGGAGATGCCGCGGAGAATCAAAGCGTATTCCTTTTTCAGCTCATGGACATCTTTGGCTACATTTAAGGCCTTGTGAGAAAGGGCTTCATCAACGTGTGCATCTTCCATTTCCTGAAATAATTTGTAGGAAGTATTCATGGTTTCTTCAATCATTTTGCTGTTCTTCTGCATCAGGACCACTTCGTCATTCAGCTTGGAAATGAGAAGCAGAAGACGCTGATACCGCTGTGCGTGTTCGTGTTTGAGAAGACTGAATTTATAATAGCGCAGGCAGAACAACAAAAACCAGATAAACGCGGAGCGCAAAAATGCGACCAGAATAATACTTATGTATAAATTCAGTGTAAATCCGGAAACTCTCTGACGGAGCAGCGCTTCGACAAAGTTGGAAAGAAAGTCGCAGAAAAACAGGACAACAGGTGCTGTAAGCGACAATTTATAATTTTTTTTACGGCAATAGGTATAAAAGAGAAATCCGTAAACCAGATAGAATACCATTTCCGGAAAGAAGGAAATGAGATTCCATTTACCGGTATTTAACCAGTGCAGAAGGGTTCTGGATGCCAGCACCCCGACAGCAGACAGATAAGTGACCGGAATAATCGGATATTCGCCAAATAAAATGACAGAAATTGAGAATACGAAGATTCCGATTGAAATGCGGAAATCACTGTTAAAAAGATTAAAATAAATTTGCGCTCCGATAATTACTGCGGCGCTAATCCATAAAATCTGTGTTAGATTGGACCATTTTTTGTTTGTAAGCATAAATTTTTCCCTTCCTATTCTGTCAAGCCTTAATCTATTGATTTTACAGGCTTTGACGTATTTT
>OIZO01000111.1_pt1 | contig 66234 bp, 59 predicted proteins | sample 1588551 | NCBI WGS metagenome assembly OIZO01 (sample SAMN03283271) | human gut metagenome | biome: human-associated habitat; material: feces | host: Homo sapiens | place: Peru | collected 2012
TGTGGCATAGGTAAACTTTTATTGGATTATATTAAGGATAAAAAAGTTAGCTTACGATTAAATGTATACCAGAAAAATGCCAGAGCAATTTCTTTTTACCAAAGAGAAGGGTTCATTATTCAATATGAAGGTTTGGATGAAGCTACTGGTGAAAAAGAAAGGCCCGTATCCGTTCTGGATATGAGCCTTGCAAGAATTAGAGAATTGTAATCCTTAGATTTTATAAGTAAAATCTCTCCAGTTTTGTTTTAAAAAATTGAATCAATGGACCGTTGAAGCAGGCATTTATAATTGTACCAATCCCTACTACCGACCAGATACCCGCCCCAGATGCAGTGGCAAATATGATTCCGATAATCACAACAACAACATCCGAAAGAATCCTTGCTTTATGGAATGGGATTTTTTGATGTGTCAGTTTCTCGATTATAATTGCGACGCTGTCATATGGAGCGATTCCCATATCTGCGACCATATATAATGCCACTCCCATAGATGCCATCAGCTGAGCAAGCAGCAGTGCAAGGATACGCAGTGGCAGATTCATCTGAATCTGCACTACATCATTCGCTACATAACAGATAAAATCTGCAATATATCCGACAAATACCATATTGATAATGGTCCCCAAACCAATACAGGATCTTGCCTGAAAGAATACAACTACAAGAATGATTGCATTGACAAGCAGTTGCCACGTTCCAAAGCTCCATCCGATAAATCCGCTGATTCCAAGATTCATTGCACTGAATGGATCCACGCCAAATTGTGAAAGTCGTAAGAAAGATACACATAATCCAATAAACAATATTCCCAGTACCATTCCGCTGATTCTTTTTGTCTTCGTCATGCTCTATCTTCCCTCCTGAACTTTTTTGCCTTTCAGCATATATATTCTAGATTCAAAATCAGTACAAGGAGTCACATTCCCAGGCACTTCACCAGCTGTCACATCGGATGTGATCAATCCATAATTCATTAATTCATCTCCGTAATTTTCTGTATGGTTCCATACATTTTCATAAACCATATCCGGGTTCAATCCCTGTAATCTGACACGGCTATACGGCTGATTCACTCCATTTAAAACACGATAGTATCCTACGATTGCAAGCGTGCGGTCTTCATTTGTCACCATCCATACCGTCTCATTTCCTTCGAATGGACTTTTCAGACGATAAAATGTTCCAAACTGTAACACTTCTCGGTATTCTTTCATAAATGTGATCTGTTCTTTTACTTCTTTGATCTCTTCTTCTGTCAATTTGTTGAGATCCAGTTCATATCCAAAAGTTCCAAAGTATGCTACATTCGCTCTTGTATGTAATGGGGTATTGCGAAATACCTGGTGATTCGGGACAACAGACACATGGCTTCCCATACTGCTGAGCGGATAACAGATAGAAGTTCCATACTGAATCTTCAGACGCTCAATTGCATCCGAATCATCACTTGTCCATCCCTGTGGTGCATAATACAGCATTCCCGGGTCAAATCTTCCGCCACCGCTGGCGCAGGATTCAAATAATACTTCTGGAAACTCATTTGTCAAACGTTCATACAGATCATATACACCTAAAATATAACGATGGAACACTTCTCCCTGTCTGTCTGAAGGAAGTTTGCTGCTGTAGCATTCTGTAATGCTTCGGTTCATATCCCATTTAATATATGAGATTTTCGACTCCGATAATAACTTTGCCATCATTCCGTAAATATGATCTACTACTTCTTTTCTTGCAAAATCGAGTACATACTGGTATCTGCCGTGTGATGTATTTCTTCCCGGTGTCTGTAAGATCCAGTCCGGATGTGCTCGATAAAGATCAGAGTCTTTATTTACCATCTCCGGCTCAAACCAAAGACCGAATTTTAATCCAAGTGCTTCAATTCTTTCTGACAGGCCTTTGATGCCATTTGGCAGAAGCTCTTCATTTGCCACCCAATCACCAAGACCAGCTCTGTCATTTCTTCTTGCGCCAAACCATCCGTCATCTAAGACAAACAGTTCTACTCCACATTCTTTTGCTTTCCTTGCAATCTCTACAAGGCGATCTTCTGTAAAGTCAAAATAAGTTGCTTCCCAGTTGTTATTTAAAATCGGTCTTGCCTTATCACGCCAGTACCCTCTTGCGAGTCTCTTAGCATACAATTTCTGGAACGTCTGACTCATGCCATTTAATCCATTTTCACTGTAAACCAAAACTGCTTCCGGTGTCTGAAAGCTTTCTCCCGGTTCTAATTTCCAATCGAATCCTTCCGGATTGATCCCGGCTGTAATTCGTGTCACATCATGTGTATCTACTTCTGCCTGCATACGGAAATTTCCACTGTATACAAGGCTTATTCCAATTGCTTCTCCTGCATTTTCATCTGTATTGTGACGTTTTAAAGCAAGGAACGGATTATGTTCGTGAGAAGAATTTCCGCGCATGCTGTCGATAGCTGTTATGCCCTGCTCCAATGTTCGATTCTTTATATAGTGCTCTCTGGACCACGCACCGGACAACTGCATCCATTCATAATCCTTATCCGGAAGATCCAGGCTTAAGCTCATCATATTTAATACATGCAGATTTTTCTTACCGGCATTTTCAATATAAGCACTTCTTGCAATTGCACTATATTCATCAAAAATCGTATATAAAAGCGCCAGTTTTGCACCAGTCAAAGCGTCTTTCAGAAAGATGCGCAATGTCTGCGCTTCCTCCTCGGACTCTGTGTAAGTTGCCGGCAATCCGGAGAGTTTCGGTTTTCCGGCAATAATCTCATAGCTTTCATATTGGAACTCACTGATTCTGCTGCCATTTTCCTGCAACAATTCAATTGCCGGATGTCTGTAGTCTGTCGTACCGTAAACAGGATATTCCTGTCGGATATGTTCCAATGAAAAAGTACGATCCCATTCATATATATATGATGTCATTGGGCGTTCACATTTTTCAACCAGATAAGAAAAATCTGCTTTATCATGAAGTCGTTTTCCAAAATATAATTGTCCCAGATGTCCATTTTCTAATACACATAAGATATAACTGATTTTTTCATTGTATAAATGGAAAGTTTTCGTTTCCTCGTGAAAAATAATCTGTCTCATATACTACCCCTCTTATAATTGAATTGTTGACTCTTAAGCTGTCTGCTTTTTCGCATGCATTTCATTTACTTTTCTTGTAATTTCTTCCATCTTCTCACCTTTTAAAGTGTAGTATTTTTTGTAAATACCAAAGCTAACAAATGCAAGAATGATTGGAATTACAATCATTAACACGCGAATACCCATTACTGTTGCTGCGCTCTGCGTTACCGCTTTTGCGTTGTATCCTACAATCTGAAGACCAATTCCTGTTAATCCACCTGCTGCTGCCGTAGCTGCCTTCATAAGGAATGTCTGTGCAGAGCATGTTACACTTTCATTTCGTACACCAAATTTCACTTCTCCATAGTCGATAACATCTGCCATACAGCATGTTGTTACTCCAAGTGAAAGACCTGAGCCGAAGAAAAGTAATGCACAACATACAATAACTAACACCTTGCTCTGTGGTGCTACATATCCTGCTGCACCGAGCAGTACAAATCCAACAATCGGAAGTCCGCATGCAAATGCGTATACTTTTTCACGGCTAATTTTTTCTGCGATTTTCGGGAAGAATAAAAGTCCTGCCATCTCAGCAATAATCGCAAGTCCAAAAATAGAATACAGATATTCATCATGGCATACACATTTGAAATAATATACAGCAAAGCTTTTTGCAATCTGTGTACAAAGGTTAAATGTCAAAAGTAATCCGATAAATGCAAGCAGCTGATCATTTTTTACAATTACCTGAAATGCCTGTTTCAGACTTGTCTTTTCTGCTGATGTACCTAATGTTGATTCCTCTTTTACATTAAATACAGTAATGCCGATTGTAACGATGAAAATAACTGCGATAATGATTGCGAAAAGTGTATATCCTTTTTCTGCGTAGAGATTGCTCTCGCCTGCAACTTTGTTCAGGTAGTTGATAATATAAAGCCCAAATGTTGCTACTGAAAATCCTGCAAGACTTGCGAAAAATCTTGGAATTACGGATACTTTCTCACGTTCGTGCGGGTCATTTGTCAAGTTCGGAAGCCATGACCAATAAGGGACATCCATGATCGTATAAGTCATTCCATATAAGATATACATAACGGATACATATACGTACAATGCTGTTCCTGACAGATTAAAACTGTGGAATAACAAAACAAATACAACTGAATTTACCAATGTTCCGATTACAAGCCAGATTCTGAATTTACCAAAACGTGTATGTGTATTGTCAACAATCATTCCCATCATCGGGTCATTGATCGCATCCCATATTCTTGCCACAAAAAACAGTACGCCGACAAATGCCGGTGCCAGATACAATGTATCTGTAAAGTAAAGCATTAAAAATGCTCCTACTAAATTGCAAATTGCATCTTTACCGATTGCCCCAATTCCAAAACATAATTTTTCTCTTGTGGACGCATATTTATATTGCGGATTTTTCTGAGTTTCTTTTTGATTTCCCATGATTCTCCTCCTCTAACACTCATTTGTTTATTTGTTGTTTAAGTGAAGAAACCTGTGCACTTGTTCCTTATGTTTGTTGATACAAGTATAGCGTACAAAAAAAAGCATCCGTTATAGCTTTTTGTTAAGAGTTATATCTCAAATGTTAGGTATCAGATGCTTTTTTTAACATTTTATCTATTCTTTTTCGATGTTTCCTACATAAATTGTTTTATGCTTCTTATATTCTTTCAGTTCATTTTGTGCACGGATCAATCGTTCTCGGGCATCCTTTCTGTTGTCATTACGATATTGGGTCGGCGTTATTCCCACTTTCTGCTTGAATATTTTACCGAAAGCAAGGGAATTACGATAGCCGCAGGAAACTGCAATCTCCTCCACAGACAGATTTGTAAGTACGAGCTGCTCCTTTCCTCTGGAAATTCGAAATTCCGTCAAAAAATCTTTCGGAGAGATTCCAAGACTGTTCATAAATATTGTATATAAATAGCTTCGATTTAGTGCCAAATAATTTGCTATATCTTCCACTGTGATTTTCTGTGAATAGTAATTCTTTATATAGGCAATTGCTTCCTGCACATGTATGCTTTCTTTTGTATCATTCGAATATTGCTGAATTTCAATCCCACGAGCCAGTACTGAGAAAAACTGATAGAGCTTTCCCTGGAGATAATAAAGATTTTCTGCAGTTGAACTCGTATGATGAAGCATTTCAAATACAATTTCTTTCAGTTCTTCTCCATATTCACACTCGCATGTAAGCTGACGACTGTTCAGTCCGAGATCTCTGACAAATCTCTGTGCCTCCGTACCACCAAATCCTACCCAAAGGTAAGACCATGGGTCCGTTTTATCTGCCTGATAAAAGGTAAGGCTTTCCGGTTCAATCAGAAAGGCCTGTCCTTCTTTCAGCGGATACTTCGTTTCACCTACCTGATAGATACCTTTGCCCTTCATTACATAATGCAAAATATAATTGGGTCTTGCGGCCGGTCCATAGCTATGTAATGGCTTGCATTCTGCAAATCCGCAGAAACACAAATGAAAATCTTTAAACTTTGGTTTTAATAGTTGTAATACGTAAGAATCTTCCATAATCTGTATCCTCTCTTAACCCCTAAGATCACAAGCACTTTCCAGTCATGCTTACTTTTGCTGTTACTCACTCAACAATAGTTCGTTTAACCATTTTCCTTATTCTATCACAGTATCGTGTTATTCTTCCATCAGTTTTCAAACCAAGTACTAAAATGTAAAAAAACTTGCAAATCCATCTTCTTTCCGTTAATATATTGACAACAAACAGGGAAAGGAAAGAAGGTATGTTTCAAACAATTATTGGTACAATCAGTTCTTTTATGTACAGCAAGCTGCTGGTCATTCTACTGATTGGTGCGGGAGTATATTTTACAGTCCGCACAAGATTTCCGCAGGTAAGATTATTTAAGAATGCTTGTGGATCCGTGATGGAAAAGCCGGAGGATAAAGGGGCAATTTCCTCTTTTCAGGCACTTATGGTTTCAACAGCATCCCGTGTGGGAACGGGAAATATTGTCGGGGTTTCATCGGCGATTTGTATAGGTGGATTTGGTTCTGTATTCTGGATGTGGGTGATTGCGATCATCGGAAGTGCATCTGCACTGATCGAGAGTACATTGGCACAGATTTATAAGAAAAAAGGAAAAGACGGAAGCTGTTATGGAGGACCGGCTTACTATATTGAAGCGGCACTTCATTGTCGCCCGCTGGCAATTGTTTTCTGCGTTGCAATGATTTTAACCTACGCATTTGGATTTAATATGCTGGCATCTTATAATCTGCAGTCTACATTTTCAGTATTTTCTTTTTATGATGCAAAGATGAGTCCATGGATCATCGGTGGGATTTTAGCCGTGCTGACAGGATGGTGTCTGCTTGGCGGCGGATCACGTATCGTAAAAGTAACTTCAATGGTTGTGCCGGTAATGGGGATTGCGTATATCGGAATTTCACTTTTGGTAGTAATTATCAATATTCAGAACGTGCCGGCAATGTTCGTGCGCATTTTTGAAGAAGCATTTGATTTCAAAGCAATTTTCGGAGCATTTTCCGGTTCAGCCATGATGCAGGGAATCCGCCGGGGACTCTATTCCAATGAGGCAGGTATCGGTTCCGCTCCGAATGCATCGGCTTCGGCAAATGTCAGCCATCCGGTAAAACAGGGGCTGGTACAGATGTTATCCGTATTTATTGATACTTTGTTGCTTTGTACAGCAACAGCAATGATGTGTATGTCATCCGGGATCGATCCGGCAAAAGAATTGCAGGGAGCACCGTGGGTGCAGGCATCTCTTCAGGAATCACTTGGTTCTTTCGGGCCGATCTTTATTACAGTTGCAATGGTATTTTTTGCATTTACAACTCTGCTCGGAAACTGTTTCTATTGTGACAATCTTTTAATCTACATTCACAAAAAACAGCCGGAAAAAGCTTTTATGAAAGGCTTCAGACTGGTATCGGCACTTGTAATCTTTCTGGGCGCAGGAATGGAGATGTCTCTTTTGTGGGATCTTTCCGATGTACTGATGGGGGTTATGGCGCTCATTAACATTCCGGTTATCCTGATTTTATCAGGGATTGCATTGAAAGCGATCCAGGATTATGAAGCGCAGTTAAAGCAGGGAATCAACCCGGTTTTTAAAAGTGCAGACATTGGTCTTAGACAAAAAACAGATTTTTGGAGATAAAACAGGATAATGGGGGAGACTGTCCGAACCATCGGATAATCTCCCCCAATTTCTACATCCTCTATTTTATAACTAAGACTTTCTGTGTTTTAATGGATAGCTTTTTACTTTTTGTTACTGTGGTATTTTTTATAGAAATAAATATAGGATATTCCACCTGGAATACTGATCCAGATAAGCATTGTCACGACAGACACAATCTCAAAATCAGAAATTGTTAATGCACAGGCTATATACAGCAATACCATCGGAAATGAAATAAATCCTAAAATTCTATGTGCAATCTTCCAGGTATCTTCATCACGCACAGTCCATGGCAAACGAAGGCCGGTATGTCTGTTATATGGCAACTTCGGCGATACAATACCTATAAAAACCATTATGCAAGACAATAATACCATAGCAAATAGTTTTTCTCCATTTTCCGAAAAAGTAATGACATCAACTGCACTCAGAAAAGCAAAAACAATACCAATGATTAAAATGCTAATATTGCAAAGTGTGGTAACACGGAAAATACCAAGCCTTAAATCGTCAGTTGTTAGACTTGTAAACAAGGCCAAATTACGATACAGTACGATACCTGCAATCAGCATACATATTCCTGCCATTAGAATTGATACGACTTCATTTTTCACACTCATTGTAATCATCATAGATAAAAATGTAACAAACAGAATCAGACCTCTTTTCTGGTTTGCCTGATACAACAACTTTTCTTTTTGCTTTTTTCTTGCCAGCTGTTCATTTAGTTCCGCCAATTCTTCCTGGCTCATTCCTCTTGTTTTTCGGAAATGCTTTATATTCTCATTAATCATAATTTCATATCCCTTCTATTCGATATGTACATGTACATTATAAATGTATACGAATATGCTGTTTCCGATACAAGCAATGGAAATTAACATTGGCTATTTTTTCTCTTATATCAGTAATTCCCATTCCTATCAGTAGAAATGCAAGAACTACAGGTCTTATAATTGTATTAGTGGCTCTTGCTATGCTCGTGTTCCCAAATAAAAAGCAGAAATATACAGATGCTAATGGTTAAACATCAAATGCATATTCGTGAATCTTTCTAAAGAATGTTTTTCCTTTTCTATAAATCGCCAGGTTTGTTTAAAGGTTCCTGGTGCAATTAAATCCTCTTGAGAAATAAATTCAACAAAATCCTCTACCTTACCTTCATACTTTTCCGCAAAATCATCAGCCATATCTGCTTTTTCTTCATCTGTAAAATCTTTCAGTTCATCGAAAAGAACATGCTCCAAATTGCAAGAATTAAAATAGATTCTATAGCTGACACCATTGATTTTCCCGGAAGAATATAGTTTTGATAATATCTCTGCTTTTTGAGTATGCTTTCGGATTAAATAATCCGGATATTTAGTTTCTATATGATCCAAATAATATCTGACTCCCTCAATATCCTTTTTCACAATTACATCATTGCAAAAAGCTCCATCCATATCAACAATGTGTATGATTTTTAAAAAATCCTCTATCCTATATCCATATTTTTGTTTTACTGATTCAATTAAGTTGTTAATCTTGGAAAGTATATTGTCAGCTGATGTATAATCCTTTGTCGTGATATCTCCATGAACTACTACAAACTGAATCTCTTCACTCGAAAAATATTCTTTTAAAATGGATCCCAATGCGGCCTCGTCACTCGGTCCTTCTACAATAACCGCAATTACTTTTTTCTCATTCACTACGAACACCCCGTCCTGCTTTTCTAAATGCTCTGGCAATTTTCAAACTATCGGTTTCTTCATAAATTTGTTCTGATTGGCCGCCCAATGTAATGCTTCTGATATACATATTGCGAAGGTTGTTGCTTTCTCTTACGTTCTTCATATGGATATAACGATTATCTGGATTCGTAGTAGAGAACATAATGCTTTCTTTATCAATCATTTCAAGTGCCCTAAGATTATGGGAAGTAAAGATCAATTGTCCTTTTGCACTCTTTTTGAAAATATCAAGCAACTCCCCCAACATGTATTCAAAAATTCCGGAATCAAGTTCATCAATCACCAAACAAATCGAAGGATTTCCAAATGCCTGTATGAGTGCATTTAGAATAGAAATAATTTTAATAATTCCCTCAGATTCCATTCTGATCGGAATCTCTTTCATGCCATCTCTCTTTGACATTAATTCCAGTTTCCATCCTTCTTCTCCATTATCCAATGATTGTTTCCCATAATTTTTAATCGTTACCTGCAATCCCGGAATGATTGTGTATAACACAATATTAATCTGTTCAACAATTGTCTCTAACAGATTTTTTCTTTCTTCATCCACCAGGATTGGTTCTGTCAAAGGAACTGCAAAATCTCCTTTTGCTCCGATATTATCATTTTCAATCCGAAAAGCCATCGGCAAAACAAAATTAGCAGAAATCACTCCTGAATGTGTATTGCGAATCACAAATAGATCTTTCAAAGCAAATTCAAACAAAGAAGATATAATAACTGAAAACTGTTGAAATCCATTTTTATATTCTCTACAGAATATTTCCCGACTGCTTTCACCAAAAATATAAGAACAGTTACTTTTCTCTGCCATTTTGCGTGCTACAATTAAATCTGTTTTTATTTCTTTATTGGCTTCCAGAATTTCATCCAGCCTTTTCTGTGGTTTAAAAATAACATCCGTTTGATCTCTTTGATAATCCATGAATGTAGTCTTATTTGTTCTGATTCCATTTTCATTCTTTGCGGATCTCAATATTTCCCGATTAATAACAATCTCTTTTTCTTCTCTGCTAAGGCTTAATGTGTACCCTATTTCAAACACAATACCATCCATAAAAATATTGAAATCTGCAAAAATTTCAGCAGTATCAGAATCTATAGTCATGTAATCTTCTAATGACTGATCCAAATCGGCTCCCACCATTACTTTTTGTAAAAAATATAAGGCATCCACGATTGCTGTTTTTCCTGAACCATTTTGTCCGTAAATCCCCAGTATTTCTGCTTTGTCCGCTGATAATATTTTGTTTACGGTATTCGGCATATATATAGTTCCATTTTTTACATTTTTAATATTTGTCAATTGTAATGATGACAAACGAACAATCGGTCTTTTCATCTTTATTCTTCTCCTTACAACTATCCTGCCACACTATACGTTATGACTATAACGATATCATAAATCATTGATTTCTTCAATATTTTTCTTCGTTTCCGAATTTTTTATTCGTTTTTCGGAATTTTATTTGTTATATCGGTCGTTAATAGTGTTTTCTTTTAGTTATTTTTTGTTCAATGATAATGAGAAAACAGTGCAATTTTAAAGGATGGCCATTTATTTGACCATCCTTTTTCATCACGGTACTTATATTCTACCGTTTACATATATTTTCTTGCTAATCTTTGTTAAAAGTTAATTTGTGAATACCCGATAATTCTCTTCCTTATCGTAATCCTTGTGGATTCCATCATCCTCATACATGGTATAACTGCTGTTTTTATATCCGATAAGCTGCAGATGTTCGGTATCAATATCTTTCACACACTCTGCCACTTCTGCAACCGGGATGCATTTACCACTTCGAATGAAGAGCGGTACTTCATTTAGTGCCACATCTACATAATGAATACCTTTTGCGAGAACCTCTTCAGAAATGCTTCCGTCCGGCAGGAACTTGATAAATTTCATTTCTTCCGGCAGATAAACATAACGGCCTCTTGCGTTCTGCTCGTAGACCGGAGCGATCATGATCTCGTTTCCAAGCATCAGCTGATCCTCTATCCTGATTGCTCTCTTGTCATCCGGATAAACAAACCCAAGTGGTTTGAAATACATGTCATCATTCAGCACAGCTTTCATGTACTCACTGTACAGATACGGCACAAGACGATATCTTGTATTAATGACAGCGCGGAAATCCTCGATTTTCTCAAATTGATAACATTCCTGCTCTCTTGTTCCCGTTGCTGAATGATTACGCATCAGTGGTGTGAATACACCAAGTGCAAGAAAACGAAGCAACAGTTCTCTTGTCGTATCACTGCCAAATCCTCCAAGGTCAGCACCTGTATACAGGAAACCGCACATATTCAGAGACGGCAGCATCTTCAGGTTAAGAAGGATATGCGACCACCAGGATTTATTATCTCCTGTCCAGATTCCGCCATAACGGTGCATTCCAATATAAGAAGATCTGGAAAACATCAGAAAACGTTTTTCCGGGTCAATGCGTTCAAAAGCTTCTCCTGCTGCTCTTGTCATATTGTAGCCAAAAAGATTATGTACTTTGTCATGACGGATCTTTTTGCCATCGACATTGTGATAAAATCTTTTGTAATCTTCCGGATCATTCGCAATACCGAGCATCTTGCCCTGCATCGCCCACGGATGGATCTTGCCTTCGGTATCCTTTGCAAACTCTCCGGCAAGTTCTTTTGCCTCTGCAAGCCCTTCCGCAGAATAAAAGATTGCTGGCTCATTCATATCATTCCAGAAACCTTCTATTCCCTGTTCGATCAGAAAACGATATTTGTCTCCGAACCATTTTCTGGCTTCCGGATTCAGCATATCCGGGAAATGGGTATCTCCCGGCCATACAGCTGCAACAAAATCACTTCCGTCTTCTCTCTTACAGAAATAGTTGTTTTTGACACCTTCCTCGTAAATCTCATATCCCGGCTCAACCTTCACACCGGCATCAATGATCGGAATCAGGCGAATATCCTGGTCATCCATTTCCTGCACAAATTCTGGAAAATCCGGGAAATTTTCTTCATTCACTGTGAAATCTTTGAACGACTGCATATAGTCAATATCCATGTAAATCATATCGATTGGGATATGATTCTCACGATATCCTTTTGCGACAGTACGGAAATCTTCTTTCGTCGTATAACCCCAGCGGCTCTGTCCGAAACCAAAAGCAAACTTCGGCGGGATATAGCTGCGTCCGATTACGTGGCGGAACTGTTTTACGATATCATAAGCATTCTCACCTTCAAGCACATAGATATCCAGATCGGCATTTTCGCAGGATACCCTGAGTGTATCCTCTCTGTCATATCCGATATCAAAGGTCAGTTTCGACGGATAGTCAAAAAACAATCCAAATGTAGTCTTTCCACTCACGATGATAAAGTTGTGTGCTCCGTACAAAGAACGCTTGTCCTCTGTATGTACCGGATCATCTGTGCAATTACTGATATAACAATACCCTCTCTTGTTGATTCCACGATTGGCTTCACCCAGACCATAGACAATGTCATCTTCATCCATGATATAAGTAAAAACAAATCCTTCCTCCTGACTGACCTCTCCATATGGGAAAACACCCTCAGTTATTTCAATTTTTTCAGTCAGTGCCTCCGTATTAAATGGAGTTCCATATCTATATTTTCTAATCATTTCTCTGTCACCTGATGTTTATAATATAATACAAATGCTTCATATGGGTTCAGAATAATTTTTCCGTCAAATTCTTTTCTTCCAAGGTTTGTGATCAGACACTCTGCGCCTTTGAATTCTTCCGGCACTTCCACTTCTGCATTCTTGTCACTGAAGTTGCAGACAGTCAGAAGTTTTTCCTGATCTCCTTTTCTTGTGTAAGCAAAAATCTGTTCGTCTTCACGATAAAGCGGTTCAAATTCGCCATAAACAATAATGTCCTTCTCTTTGCGCAAGCTGATCAGTTTCTGATAGTAATGGAAAATAGAATCCGGATCTTCCAGCTGCTGTGCTGCATTGATCTTTTTGTAGTTCTGGTTTACTTTGATCCACGGCTCACCATCTGTGAATCCGGCCTGTTTGCTGTCATCCCACTGCATCGGAGTTCTTGCATTGTCACGGCTTCTCAGCATCAGACATTTCATCATGTGTTCCGGAGTCATAAGACCTGATTCAGTAAACTCTTCAAAGTAATTAATACTTTCAATATCACGGTAATCTTCCAGTTTGTCAAAATAAGCATTTGTCATGCCAAGCTCTTCACCCTGATATACATATGGCGTTCCCTGCATCATGTGAATACAGGTAGCCAGCATTTTTGCAGATGTTTCTCTGTATACCGGATTGTCATTTCCAAAACGGCTGACGCTTCTCGGTTGATCATGATTACCTAAAAACAAACTGTTCCATGCTTTACCCTGGAGTTTCTCCTGCCATTTGATCATGATGTTTTTAAACTCTTTAAAATCATATTTTTGAGTTGTCCACTTTCCATAATCTCCGCATCCACTCTCCACATGCTCAAATTGGAATACCATATTCAATTCATTTCGGTCATCACCCGCATATTTCTGTGCTTCTTCAATTGTAACTCCAGCTGTTTCACCAACTGTCATGATATCATATTTTGAAAGGACTTCATGATTCATTTCCTGAAGGAATTCATGGATTCTTGGACCATGTACGCTATATGGCCCAAAATCTCCATAAAGTCCGTTATTCATTTCTCCATCCGGAAATCTCTGATCTTTGGAAATCATACTGATAACATCCATACGGAAACCATCAATTCCTTTTTCACACCAGAATTTCATCATATCATAAACTTCCTGGCGTACTTTTTCATTTTCCCAATTGAGATCCGGCTGTTTTTTTGAAAACAGATGCAGATAATACATCTGTGTCTGCGGATCATATTCCCATGCAGAACCGCCGAATACTCCGCCCCAGTTATTAGGTTCTTTTCCGTTTACCGGATCTTTCCAGATATAATAATCACGATATGGATTATCTTTTGATTTACGGCTTTCAATAAACCAGTTATGTTCATCCGATGTATGGTTGACTACGAGATCCATCAGAATCCTGATGGATCTTTTGTGTGCTTCACACAACAATTCTTCGTAATCTTCCATAGTTCCATATTCTTCATAAATTCTGCGGTAATCAGAAATATCGTAACCATTATCGTCCTGAGGTGATTCCAGCATCGGAGAAATCCATAACACATTTACCCCAAGTTCTTTAAGGTAATCGAGTTTCTGTATGATTCCTCTGATATCTCCCACTCCGTCACCGTTACTGTCTTTAAAACTCTTGGGATATATCTGATATACTACACTTTCTTTCCACCATTTTTTCTCCATGCCAAGTCTCCTCGTTTCTAATTGTTTATTATTTAACCGCTCCTGCAACAACACCGTTCATGATCCATTTCTGACAGAAAAGATATACTATCAGTACCGGAATAAGAACCAGCAGATAAGAAGCGAACGCCAGGTTATAATCTACAGAAAATTGTTTTTTAAACACATACTGTGCAAGCTGCAAAGTCTGCTGGCTCTCGTCGCTCAACAGCACAAGCGGCATTGTAAAGTCATTCCATGTCCACATAAATGAAAGAATTGCAACTGTTGCTGTAGTTGGTTTTAATATTGGAAAAATAATTTTTGTAAATACCTGAATCGGATTTGCTCCGTCAATCATTGCAGCCTCATCCAATGCTTCCGGAATCGCCTTAATAGCACCTGCATAAAGGAATGTATTCATCGGAAGACCAAAAATAATATACAGGAATGTAATTCCATAAATATTGTCCAGATGGAATGTATTGGCCTGCACAACCAATGGAAGCATAATTACCTGGAAAGGTATAAACATTGCACTTATAAAATAATAGTACATAATGGAAAAGAATTTGCTTTTTTTCCTGTTTCTTGTAATTGCATATGCTGCAAATGAGTTTGTGATCAGAGTAAAGCCTAGATTAACCACTGTAATAAATGCAGTGTTAAAAAACTTTCTCGGGAAATTTGTCATTTTCCAGGCATCAACAAAATTCTGAAGTCTGAGTTTCGTCGGGAGTGCCAGAATATTATTCATATCCGAAGGGTCTTTGATCGCAATCATCAACGCCATATACAGAGGCAGGAGAATAACCAGCACAATTCCTACGATCAAAAGAATGGTCACAGGCCAATTATAATGTTCTTTTGCTTTTTCTATCTGCCTTCTCATCCTAATTTCTCCTCTCTCTTCTCAAGTACACGTAACTGGAATATAGAAATTAATACTACTACAATAAAAAGCATAACTGCATTTGCTGACTGATAGGCGAACTGACCGCCTCCAAATCCTTTTTTATAAATCAGAACGGCAATTGATGTTGTACTGGTTCCCGGTCCTCCCTCTGTCATTGCCATGATCTGATCGTAAACCATCAGATATCCTTTAGCTGAAAGCACCATGTTAATAGTAAAGGACGGTGCCAGAAGAGGAAATGTAATTTTGGTAAATCTCCGGAGTCCGGTTGCACCATCAAGTGATGCTGCCTCATATACATCTGTATCAATAGACTGAAGTCCTGAAATATAGATCAGCGTATTGAATGCACATCCTGTCCATACTGAAACGGCGATAATTCCCCATATTGCGTGATTTGTACCAAGAATATTGGAACTTAAAGCCGCAATTCCAAGACTCTTTCCAAGATCCGGAATCAGATTGGCAAAAATGTAATTGAAAATAAATCCTACGATCAGACTTCCCAACATATAAGGCAGAAAGTAAAATGCCTTGATCGTGTTTTTGAATTTAATCTTTGAATTCAACGCACATGCAAGTACCAGACTAATTACATTTACAAGGATTGTTGCAATGATCGCAAATTCAAATGTAAACAAATAGGCATGTCCTGTATCTGCATCTGAAAACATATGCAGATAATTCCGCAGTCCGACAAAATTCCAGTTTCCATATCCTTTCCAGTCAGTAAAACTGTACAGAACACCTCGCAGGAATGGAATCGTATGGAATACAAAAAACAGTACTGCAAGGATTCCTACATAAATATAATATATTTTATTAACAGCAGGTTTTTTATGAGCTGTTTTATTTTTCATGAGATCAACTCCTCACTTAATCTACATTGGCAATATCATATTTTTCATCACACTGTTTCAGGAACTGTGCAATGTTTTTCTCGTTATCCATTCCGTTAGAATAATTCAGGCACAGTTCAGAAGTAAGTGCTGAAAGATCAAATCCTGAAGGATAGTAATGATCCGGGAAGTTTGCTACTTTACCATTGGCAATATCTTCTTTGACACCTGCAACTGTTTCATTATTCTGCTCTACGCCTTTGATTGCTGAAAATGCAAACTGATCGTCAATATAAGTCTGTGCATTTTCAGGCTCCATCATAAAGGAAACAAATTCTTTTGCCATCTCTTCGTTGTCACTGCCTTCGCATACACCTAAAAGTACGTCAACACCTGATGTTACATAGTTCTTTGACTCATCGTTAGATGCCGGAAGTGCGAACATATTAACATTAACGTCCGGATTAGAGTTCTTGTACTGATTGATCGCCCAGTTTCCATTGATGATCATAACTGCTTCACCATTTGCGAACTTTTTATTTCCATCATCATAAGTCAGTCCCATGAAGTCGTCCTGTGCATAATCAAGAAGTGTCAGATATTTTTCTGCAATCTCTTCGTGCGTTTTTTCAAATGTTGTTTTTCCTGCTTTGCGGTCGTCTGTAAAGTTATCCGGCTGAAGATCCGGTGCTATACTGTTCCATGGGCAAAGGCTTGTCCATGCATCTTTGTATGTCATAAGAAGTGGCTGCTCTCCTGCGGCTTTGATCTTGTCAAGTACAGCAATAAACTCATCCCATGTTTTTGGAATTTCAAGACCAAGTTCTTCAAACTTATCTACATTGTAGATGACACCTGATGCATTCGTTGCATATGGAATACCGTATGCTTTTTCTTCTTTGTCTTTATTTACATCGTAAACCATCTGCATATAAGAATCCTGAATGTCTGAAACATAATCCTGATCGCTTAAATCAATCAGCATTCCTGCGCTTTCTACTTCTGTGTAGTTATTGTCACCGCCCATCATTACGATATCAGGCATGTCGTTCTTTGCCATTCTGGTCTTTAATACAGTGCCTGCATCTGCCGGTGCCGTAATCTTGATCGTCACATCTTCATGAGATTCATTGAATTTATCTACAAGCTGCTGAACTACTTCTTTGTTCTCTGCTTTCGTAGAAAACAATTCCAGCTCTGTTTTTCCACTCTTTCCAGAAGATTTTCCATCAGAAGATCCACATCCTGTTACAGTAGTCATCCCTGCTACTAAAGCACCTACCAGTAATAAACTAACAATTTTTCTTTTTTTCATCTTTACTCCTCCATGCTGTTTTAAGTATGTCGGTTGCGCAACACTGTTTATTTTGTAAACATTTCCCCGGACACGTCTGCCCGGTTCCTTTAGTACGTTCATTATACCCACCACATCCTTGCAGTATCAAGAGGTTTCTCGCGAAACTATAAAAGGTGACAAAGTTTATTCCCTGTTTTTATACAGTTTATACAAAGAAAATCAGCTCATTGCACCTGTCCGCCTATATATGCAAAAAAGGATCCTGTCATTCTTTGACAGAATCCCTCTTTACCAGATAGACTGGATTTTTTATATTTAATTCGTTCAGCGTCTCTCCCTGAATTAATTTCATCAGGCGTTCCAGCGCCACATGTGCTTTTTGTGGAACATCCTGATGAACCGTTGTCAGCTTCGGTCGAATCAGGCTCGCGTAGACACTGTCATCATATCCTGTAACAGAAATCTGATCCGGAACCATGATTCCTTCGTCAAAAAAGAAATTTATTGCTTCTATTGCATTGTAATCTGAAGAAAAAGCCAGTGCTTTTGCTTCGAGAAAGCGTGGGAGAAGTTCTCTGTATTTCCTGAGACGAAGATTTCTTTTACCCGGAATAACTATATATCGGGAATGACTGCAGAATCCCCCTTGTTTTTCCATCGCCTGTTTGAATCCCATCCACCGATAGTAATCGCTGTCCTGCTCCGTTTCCGCAACAAACAATGCTTTCTTATATCCACAAGAATACAGGTATTCTCCGATCTGATAACCTCCTGAATAATCATCTATGCCAACATTCTGGAATGTATAAGCACCCTTCGGATAAGCATCGATCAGAATCATTTTCTTGTTTAATCTGTGCGAAAGGTTATGATACTGCTCTTCATTGTACCCCAGGATAATCAATCCCTCTACATTCCATTTTGAAGCAATATCCACTACATTCTGAATACTTTCACCGCCGATAAGCATAACATAATATCCATTTTCTTCCATTTCCATCTGAATCGTTCCGATCAGTTCTCCCACGAATGGATCCTGAAGCGACTGCATACCATGAGCGTAAGTAAATCCGAGTACTACGCCTATGATTCTAGAACCACGTCCGGAAAGCATCATGGACCCCATATTCGGAACATAGTTCTGTTCTTTAAGAATAGCCGTGATTTTATCGATCGTTTTCTGGGAAACTCTTTTCGTATTGCCATTTATAACATTGGATACCGTGGTGCGGCTGACGCCTGCCATATCTGCAATATCCTGAAGCCGAATCATGGAATCTTCCTCCTGTGTTCTTATTTCGTTACTGTTCACTCCCATGTCAATCACTCCGCTGATTGACATGGAGGATGCACGTTTTGTTCTGAATGTATCTCGCCCATCGCCGTAGGCGATTCTAAATGGCGAGATACGTTACTGTTTGCAGGTTACCTGTGAACAGTAACCTTATTTCCTTACAATCTCCGTTAATATCGACAGCAGCTTCTCAACCTGGATTGGTTTTGCTATATGACCATTCATCCCGGCTGCAATGGCATCTCGCTTATCTTCTTCGAATGCATTTGCTGTCATTGCAACAATCGGTATGCATGCCTTATCCTTATCTGACAAATGTCTGATTGCCTGTGTTGCTTTATAACCGTTCATGTTAGGCATCTGGATATCCATGAGGATCACATCATATGTGCCCGCCGGCATTTCTGTTATCCTGTTTACACACTGAATGCCATCCTCCACACGTTCTATGTTAAGACCGGCACGCTCAAGTATTGCCTCTGCGATCTCCGCATTCAAATCATTGTCCTCTGCTAAAAGGATCTTCCTGCCTTCAAGGGTTTCACTGCCTGTGACAGGATTTTCAGCGTATTTTTTTTCATAATAACTTTCATCCGCTATCTTATGTTTCAGTGTAACTGTAAAGGTACTGCCCTTTCCAAGCTCACTCTCTACCTCTATTGTTCCGCCCAGCAGATCAACATATTTCTTGACGATTGACATTCCAAGTCCGGTTCCTGCGATTTTGCTCTTTGTAGTGTTCTGCTCACGCGTAAATGCTTCGAAGATCTTTGTCAGATACTCCTTACTCATACCGATTCCTGTATCTCTTACGCAGGTTCTCACTATCATGTAACCAGGCTCGTCGCATGGTAATTCATCTACATTTACTATAACAGAACCACCGTCTGGAGTGTATTTTATAGCATTACTCAGGATATTGACCAGTATTTCCTCTACCTTGGTAATATCTGTTAAAACGTGCCCATGTTCTACATTCATCCTGAAATGATATGTAATATTCTTTCTCTTTGCTTCATCCTCAAATAGTTCAACCAATGACTGCTGAATGTTTTCGATCCAGCCATAATTTTCATCAAGCTCCATCCTTCCGCTCTCAATCCGAGCCATATCCAGTACATTATTTATGATTGACAGGAGAAGATTCCCTGACTGCTGCAGCTTTTCCAAATGTTCTAAAGTTTCAGGCATGCCTTTTCCATTTAGTTCATCCTCCATAAGCTGTGCATAGCCTAGAATCACATTCATAGGAGTACGGATGTCATGTGACATATTGTTAAGAAAACGGGTCTTTGCAAGACTTGCATCCTCTGCTTTTTTCAGAGCAACTTCCAGCTTGTCGTTCAGTTTTTGTGTATCACTTGCTGCAAGCTTTGCAACAGCTTCTGCTTTCCTTGCCTTCCGTAAAAGTACGAGGATAATACCGATGATGCTGAGTGCAAATAATCCTATCGTGACAAGAAAAGCAAGCATATTGTCTTTTACAAAATCATAAAACGTCACCTTATCTGCTGTACTGTCATAGATTGCAAGTGCACTTGTAAGCATATCAGACGGCATGGTCTTCAATGTCTTATTCAGTATCGATAAAAGGGGTCCCTCTCCGCTCTTTACTGCAAAACATGCCTCCATTGTTTTTGTAAGTGAAACACTCTTGAAATCTCGATTGTTATCATATTTCAATGCCTGACTGGTTCCCATGAGAAAACAATCTGCTTTTTCATTCATGATCATATCTGTCGCATCCGCAAGCGAATCGTAATCTACCAGTTTCCATTGTGGATAACTGAATACAATATGTTGTTTTAAAGCTTCTTTTCCCTTTGGAACAGCTACTGTATACGCCTCATTCTCATTAAAATATTTCTCATCAGTTACCGCCATCAAGTTGTATGTCCAGGCTGTATTTGTAAGTGCATATCCTTGTTTTTCTGCAAAATCAGGATTTCTGCTGGCATAAAAAATCATGTCAATTTCACGATCCTGCAGATCCTGAAGCATTTCGTCATAATCATCATATGCATGTATATTAAATTCCAGTGTCTGATTTCCCAGACAGTCTTTGGCGTAAGAGATGTATTCTGCCAACGTACCGGCAAGTTTTCCACTCTCTTCATCCATGGAAAATATCGACGGGTCATTGTCCAAAAATCCGATCTGAATGCTGCCATGTTCTTCCAGCCATGACTTTTCTTCACCTATAAGACTTTGATTATAATCAAGCGTAAAATATTTCTTATACAGGTCTGCCTTAAAAAAAGGACTGTCTTGTTCCAGCTGACGCATAGCAAAGTCCAACTCCGACTTAATATCACTACGCTCTTTATTTATTGCAAAATAGATGCCAGATTTACCAACAGTGGTAACGGATGATATTCCCTGTTCAGACCAGATGGATTCCTCCAGAGATACAAAACCATCTATTTCATGATTCGCTAATTTCTTTTCGACATCATCATTATTACTCACATTTACATGTTCTGTCTGTATGCCATTCTTATTTTCCCATTCTGTCAGCATGATTTCAGGTTCTGTATCCATGAGCACACCTACGCGTTTCCCGTCCAGAGACTTGAAATCAGACATCCCAATATCTATATTCGATAAATCAGTATAAAGAATATATTTTTCCTCTCCCATCGGTTCATCCGAAAAAAGCATCTTTTCTGCACGTTCATCGGTATAAGAAATATCACCCATGACATCAATCTCACCGTTTTCAAGCATCTCAAAACAGTTGGACCAGTCACATTTCACATACTCAAATTTCCATCCAGTATAGCCTGCCAAAGCCTGCATGAGTTCGTAGCCATATCCTCGTCTGACACCGTTTTGATCGACATAATTAAAGGTATCCTCAAATGAACCGATGCGGATGATCTTCTGTTCCTTTGCCTGTGTTCCATCCTGATTCGTTTCAGCAGCCCAACAATGTACTGACAATATCATCCACATTCCTAAAACCACAAATAAACCTGCACATAGTGCAGCTGATTTTTTTCTACTTTTAAACATTATTCTTTTCCTTTTATGTATACATTGTACGCTGCAAAACACATCAGAAGAATTTTATGCATCCAACAACTCAATCAACTTGTCAAGAAACGCTTCTTCCCCTAATGTATTAATTTTGAAAAATACAGCCTGACTTCCTCCCGCTGTAATTGCGGAAAGTTGAATAGGATCTTCGCCGTTTTGAAAGAGTGTAATATTAAGACTCACTCTGTTTCCTCCGGCATAGCTGTAACGCTCAAAAACACGAACGCTGCAACGCGCAGTCCCACTTCGGAAGTCACTGGCATCTTCTAACGTTGCTGACATACTGCCACTTAATATTCCGTTTTCAATATTAGAAAGTACCTGATCAAAATCCCCATTTATACTTCTTTCTATTTTTGCCATACGCACCCCTTCCTTTCCTTAAACATCTGAAAATCTCGCACCGGCGTTATTGCTTGTAATTATCTTCATAACAAGCACTTTTTTCGCTTCATACTTACAATTTATCATGCATTGTTCGATTTTACAAGCAACATACAATCATAAAATTAACTGTTGTCTCCATGAATATATTAGAGATATAATATAAATACTGGTATCTGATTTTTCTGAATACTAAGTATCTAAAAATGGGGAATGACAAATGAACGAACAAGAGAAACAGATTTTCACATCAGACAATTTGAAAGACACAGCCATCATGACGATAGCAGTGGGGATTATCGCCGCGGCCGTATATTTCTTTTTGATTCCGAGTATGACCTCGATCAGCAGTATATCCGCGCTGGCAATTGTTATGTCACATTATATACCATTGCATGTGTCGACGATCACAATGATATTGAACGTTGTCCTGCTACTGATAGGCTTTGTGACATGCGGAAAAGAATTTGGGGCAAAGACGGTTTACACCAGCATCCTGCTGCCGGTGTATCTTGCAGTATTTGAACACATATTTCCGGATTTTACCTCGCTGACAAACAGCAGTGAACTGGATGTAATATGCTATATCCTGGTCGTAAGCATCGGACTCAGTATTTTATTTAACATGAACGCATCTTCTGGCGGACTGGATATCGTAGCGAAGATCATGAATAAATATCTGCACATAGAATTAGGAAAAGCAATGTCCATCTCGGGCATGTGTGTGGCACTTTCTTCCGCTCTGATCTATGACAAGAAAGCTGTCGTTTTAAGTGTGCTTGGAACTTATTTTAATGGTATTGTGCTGGATCATTTTATCTTTGGCCAGAATCTGAAAAGACGTGTCTGTATTATTACAAAATATGAAGAAGACGTCCGTCAGTTTATCTTGCATGAACTGCATAGCGGAGCAACATTCTACGAGGCGACAGGCGCATACAATATGCAGAAACACAGAGAGATCATTACGATCGTGGACAAAAGTGAATATCAGAAACTGATGAATTATATTATCAAGAAAGATCCGGAAGCATTTGTAACAGTGTATACAGTATCTGATATGAGATACCGGCCGAAGGTAAGATCTTTTTAGTGCCTTTTAGCCGGAAAGAATCTCTACAGAACACTTTACGCGTCTACTTGAATCTCTAATAGAAGAGCGTGATTATTCCAGGACTCTCTGAGCCACCTGTCCGGACTTCAAAATCCACCATTCCGGAAAATGAAAGCCAGTTGAAATTTCCGATTTTGCTTGAATCATAGTGACTCTATGGCACTGGAACACTGACTCTAAGACAACCGAACAGGTGGCTCTGCCGCATCGTAACGAGAGTGTAAAATTCGTGGAAGTTAAGAATATTTTAGCCCCACAGTATTTACAAAATATATCTTTTTCATAATTTATCCCACATCTTACTATCTTTTATTTATTATAATTAAAGATATCCTTTACCCATTCTCCTGTTAATGCATCCACTGTCACCGAAGCTACCATTTCTCCATTTTCTTTATATGATAAATATGTTGTATATAAGTCTCCTTCCTGCCAATACTGCACTTCAGATTGTTCAACACTAACATCTACATCATCAGGAATTCCTAATGATTTTCCAACCTCATCTGTATTAATTTGAATATAAGTGCCGGTAAAATAATCTGTTCCCATGAAAACCTGACTTACATCACTCCCTTCATTCTTTTGATTCGATGACAAAATCATTTTTCTTGTAAATTCATTTTCTTCAAACTCTATATCATAATACAACGGAGTTGTTCCCATTACATCTATATGCAATGCATTAATCTCAAGAATATTATTTTCCACTGAATATCGTGTAAACATTTCATTTTCCCTCGTCATTGCATCATAATATTTTACTTCACCACTTCTTTCCAGATCAAAACACATTTCCAGAGGATTAGATTCATCCTCTTTTATCCAAATGCCTTTCACCATTTCTTTTGTTGATTCGTCTGAATTCTCCTCTGTCTGTTCACTTACAGTACTCTCAAGCTGACTTTTTCCATACGTTACTTCCAGTACCACTTTTCCTAAATATTCTATCTGATTTGTCTGATAGAACATTGTCGAATCAAAACCTTCATTATGTCCGGCAATTCTTAATAACATTCTATCTACTTCATCTGAAAATAGGAATCTCGGCCATCCACTTGATCTCAATTGTTTTGTTTCATTGCTTAATCCTAATCGTTCTGTCAGTTCACACATCTTATCTACAATCTCCACATAATCTTCCGGTGTTGATGATGCTGTAGCCTGATCAAGTCCTGCTTCCTGTACAAATTTTCCATCTTTGTAAGAAAGAATGAATGATTTTACAGTTGCTCCGTCTGCATAATGACTTACTGCACTATAACTACTTCCACAAATATAAATCAAATTGTCTTTTCTCTTTAGAAAGATTCCATCATCTTCCTGATCTCCATCACCTAAAACCGAAGTTAAGCCCTCATACTCATCTTTAAGAGATACTTCGTTTCCTTCACTGGCATACATCTGAAGTAATATTTTATTTTGATGTATTTTGTCTCCTTCATTAGCATTCTGCTGGTTATCTAAGACAAGTACTAATAACTCCTCTGTTCCATCTCCATCATAATCTCCAATCTGCCAGTTCATAACACCTTTTTCTGTGTTAACTGGATATAAAACAAAACTATCTCCCCAATAATCATAATTACATTCATAAGTTCCTTCTTCTACTTTTCCCATTTGAGGAATGAGAACTTTTTCTACATATGAATACAAATTGTATCTTGCAATAACATCCGCTGAATCTTTTTCATCAATGTTTTCAACTGCCTGCTGCAAAATTTCTGTAGCTTTGTCTTGTTCATCCTGTGCCATATATATGTCAGCAAGTTTCATATAAGATTCTTTTTCCTTAGGTTTGATTCTGATTGCTTTCAAATAACTTGCTTCTGCTTTCTCATAATCCATCTCTTCTAGATATTTATTACCATCATCCACATAGGCAATGTACTGTTTTTCTGCTTTTTGTCCTTGCAAAGCAACAAAAGATGCTCCTCCCACAGCTGCTATAATAACCACACCTGCTATAATCAGAAATACTCTTTTTCCTTTTTTTCTTGTCTTTGATTTCTTCTTTGCATTATTGTCTATCGGTACCACATTTACTGGATTGCCACATTGAGGGCAAAATTTCATATGCTCTTTTATTTCTTTTCCACATTTTTTACAAATCATATTTTCTTTTCCTTTGCAGTTTAATTCTAATCCAATATCTATTTCTCTTTATAAAATATTCTTTTACTGTTCCTAGTTAACCACTAACCTTCTACTACTTATAATTTCTCATAGCCCTATTACAATAGTATATCTGATCATCGTCACAATACATGTTACAATTAAACCTCCCTGAACCCATCTTCCATACTTTGGTAATACATATCGATTTATGAACCAAAACACAATCAGCGGAACCCATAAGAAAGCTGTTGGATTCCATTGCCATGCGAGTTTCCATCGAAATGTTGCAATATAAAAGCATGCATGTGTTAATCCACATCCTGGGCAGGATATTCCAAACAGGATTTTCATTGGGCATAACTGACCAAATATTAATTCAAAGAGTCCTAAAATCACAATCACTAAAAGTATTGTGTTTCCGTAATTTGCTAGATCCGCTTTGATAAGATTCTGCATTCTTTCTAAACATCCGTTGTTTCTCATTTTCTTCTTATCACTTTGCACGCTTCCTCATCCCTTTATTACCACTACCTTACATCTCCCCACTCACAGATAAATGCATTTCCTCCATTCACAGTTCTTCCGTTAAAATCTCCATCATTCCACGTTCCATCATCATATTTAAAATAAAACATAGCATAATCTTCATCTTCGTTTTCACCATTTGGTTCACCAGAATGCCAGTTTTTGTAATCCACTTCTTCTCCTGTCACCCATTTCCATGTTCCCTCTTCTTCTGAATCTGTGAAACCAAAATGAGCATTCTCATAACCCAATTCGTGAATATAATTAAAAAGGAATTCATTCTCGTCCGCTGAAGTAATTGTAGCTAAATAACCGCCTAGTGATTCACAATATTTTTCTGCGTCTTCCCCTGATGTAATATCATCGATTTCGTATATGTAGTAATGATGTCCGTTATATTCTACTGCATTTTGGGGAATCCTAATACTAATTTGGGTTTTTCCATCTGCATCTTCCAAGTTATTTTTTTTGTTAATATTTAATCTCTTCTGTAAAATTGAAAATGTATTTTCTTTTTCTTGTAAAGTCTTATCCAATCCCTCCGAACCAGTACTTAAATTATACTCCGAGTCTTTATTCGTCCATATATCTCGTTCCGTCTCATATTCATCTTTTGATATCAAAACATCATCCATTTTGTAATTTAAGTAAGGATCTGATTCTAATGTCTTTATAATTACAAATTGATTTTCTTCAAATCCCCATATCTCATATTTATCCAGATAGCCAACACGCCCAACCGTTATATAATATTGATTATTTTGATTTATAATATAGGAAGTCGCTTGCATAGCATCGTTATACTCTAACGCTGAGCCCTGATATATCTCCTGAATCTGATCATTCTTATATTCCCATACTTCTTCAATATATACTGGTGTAGTACTTGATGATCCTTCATTTTCAGGATCTCCATATATCAAAATCAATTCATCTTGCTGATCACCATTCATATCAACTAGTTTAGCAAAACACAATCCCGTCAAATAATCTCCAGCATTATCAACACTAAAAAGTTTTTCACCTTCCCCATACTTTTCTTGTTTTTCAAGCAGTTTATTATAATACGCCCAATTCATCTGATAAAACTTCTTCAAAGCCTCAAATTCTTCTTTTTCCTCTTCTTTATCAAGCATATTAATTACTTCATCTGATAAATCTCCAACTTTATCTATGTCACCTTTTTCACCATAATGCTTAATTACATCTTTATATACATCCGTAGCTTCTTCCGATAATTCACTTTCATCTTTATACCTATCAGTGATTACCTCAATCACATCATCATACGTTGCTTCCAGATTTTCCACATCATTAAGTGCAAAATATGCATTGGCAAGATTTCTATATGGCGCAATTTGTTTCGGTGCAATTCGTATTGCTTCTTTATAAGAAGCAATTGCCTGCTCATATAATTCCTCTTCCATATATTTTTGTCCAGTCTCCAACACAACCTCATATTTCTTTTCCGGTTGAACTTTCAATATATAAAATCCTCCGCCTGCAATTGCTGCCACTATTATAATTACAAGTATTATTCCTGCTGTAATTCTTTTCTTTACATCAGACTTCTTTTTATCAGTTTTTGCTTCTACCTTCAACTGATAGCCACATTTTTTGCAAAACACAGCTTTTGAATCTACTTCATTTCCACATTTCGGACAAAACATCTAACTTTTTCCTCCGTAATTCAATCGCTCACCAATTTTATTTTTTCTATCTTTTCTTCCAATAGACATGATACGAGTCATCTCCCCATATATTCATAATTATTTCATCTCCTGAAATAATCATATCTATATTTCGTTGGCTTCCGTCTTCATAGCTTGTATACGTTCCGGATATTGTTCCATTTTCATTCACATAGGTTCCTTCTCCTCCATTTCCTATGCCTACATACCATGAAAAACTGCCATCCTCATTAAATGTAATATCATCTCCTGAACTTATTCCAGATCCAAATTCTGTCCTGAGTGAATTTTCATTATTTACATTTGTTGCTTCTGCATCAATTGTCCAATTTCCCACTATATCGCCTTCTTGATTTGAAATTGTGTCATCTTGATTTTCTTCTGTTGATCCATTTAAATCATTTGTTTCTGTTTCTTTTTCAACGCTCTCGAAGTGAAGTTCTCCATACTTTACTTCTAAAACTACCTTGCCTAAATATTCCACTTGACTCGTCTGATAAAACATAGTAGAATCAAATCCTTCATTATACCCATCAATTCTTAACAATGTTTTATCCACTTCATCTGTGAATAAAAAACGTGGCCATCCACTTGATCTCAATTGTTCTGTTTCATTGCTCAATCCTAATCGTTCTGTCAGTTCACACATCTTGTCTACAATCTCCACATAATCTTCCGGTGTTGATGATGCTGTAGCCTGATCAAGTCCTGCTTCCTGTACAAATTTTCCATCTTTGTAAGAAATAATAAAAGATTTTACTGTTGCTCCATCTGCATAATTGCTTACTAATCCATAATTACTTCCACAGATATATATCACATTTTCTTTTCTCTTCAAAAAGATTCCATCATCTTCCAAATCTCCAGTCCCCAATACAGGACTTAAACCTTCACTCTCATCTTGAAGTGTTACTTTGTCTTTTTCACTTGCATACATCTGAAGTAATATTCTATTTCGAGGTATTGAATTTCCTTCACTTGTTTCCTTCTGCTTATCCAAAATAAGAACTAAAAGTTCTTCTGTTCCATCTCCATCATAGTCTGCTATGTACCAGTTCATAACCCCTTTCTCTGTACTAACCGGATATAGTTCAAATCCATTTCCCAAGTTACCATAATTACATTCGTAAATTCCTTCTTCCACTCTTCCGATTTGAGGAATGAGAACTTTATCCACATACGAATATAAGTTATATCTTTCAACTACATCTTCTGAATCTTTCTCATCTATATTTTCAATCGCCTGTTTCAAAATCTCTGTAGCCTTATCCTGTTCGCCCTGTGCCATATAAATATCAGCAAGTTTCATATAGGATTCTTTCTCTTTCGGGTTAATCTTAATCGCTTTCAGATAGCTTGCTTCTGCCTTCTCATAATCCATCTCTTCCAGATATTTATTACCGACATCCACACAAACGCTATATTGTTTCTTTACCTTTTGATCTTTTAAAGCAACAAAAAATCCTCCTCCAACAGCCACTATGATTACTGCACCTGCTATTATGGCAAATAATCTTTTATTCTTTTTTCCTGCCCTTGCTTTTGGGTTTCCGTGCTCTTTTGTTTCTATTGCATTGACCGGATTACCACATTGAGGACAAAATTTCGTATTCTCTCTTATTTCTTTTCCGCACTTTTTGCAAAACATATTCCCTTCTCCTTTTTCGTATTATGTAGTCCTTCGCAAGTTGTTATTATTCCTTCGCGCATCCATATTGCCAAAAAGAGAATTGCCACCAAATTCTTTTGAGCCAATTCTCTTTTTACTACAAATCACTACTAAATTAGATACTATACAATATTAATACCGATAATTTCCCGTACCGCTTTCCGGGCCACGTCCCCACTGATTATCTCCTACACTTGGCTGACAATTAAATACAATAAGCACAATTGTTCCTACTACTGGAATCAATCCACACAATAACCAATACCATGGCTTTCCTGTATCATGCAGTCTTCTTACATTAAGCGCCACTCCAGGAACAATAATAGCAAGGCTGAACAAACCCTGTATTATAGAAAAAATAAATGTAAGACCTGTTGCAAGACTTCCTGTATAATCTATCACTCCGACTATACTTGTAAAAATCGCTGTCAGTATCCCCCATACTACATATACAAGAATCTGAAATAAAATAACCCACCAATATTCACTTCTTGTGGAACGTCCTGCAAAGTTAGTATAATTTTTGAAAAATAATACTACTGCCTGCATAAAAGAAACCTGTCCATTATATGTACCTGTTGTTCCATAACTCTGGTTTCTATACTGTCTCTGATTATGTTCATGATAATTCATATAACTATTTTGTTCATATCTCTGATCACTTCCATTCACTTCATCCCTGACCGGTGCTCCACACTTAGGGCAAAACTTTTGTCCTTCTCTGATTTGTTGTCCACATTTTTCACAAAACATAGCTTTTCTCCTTTTCGTAATTTATTTGAATTAATATAAATTCCATGCATCTCCCATATCTGTTGTTACTTCGCCGTTCTGTACATTTACATATACTGTATCTACATAACGGTTTGCACTTGGAGAACCACCTTCAGCAATTATTTCATTTGCTGCTTCTTCTGATATCTGATAACGTAACATCATACTATAACCACTATCTGTATCATACGTCTCAAAATCAAATATTGCATAGTTTCCTCCATCCTCTTCCGGAAGTAATGCATTATAATGTTCTACAACAAGTTGGGTAATCTCTTCCTTAGTCAACTGGGTACTATTATCTTCCTGAGCAGTTTCTTCCGTAGCTGCTTCTTCAATCGTTTCCTCTTTCTGGCTCAGTTTTGCTTTCTTCTGTTCTATTTTTTCTGCTGTTTTCTCTGCCCATGAATCACCTTTTGCATTCTTAAGCTGAATTACGCCCCATTTTCCATCCTTCTTTACCCAACATTTTCCATCATATACCGGGCAAATTTTTTCAAATACTCCAGATGCAATGACAAGTTTTCCAGAAGTATTCCTCATCTCCCATTTTCCATCTTTTACAAGTGGAACATATCCTTCTGAAGCCGCATAACAATACGGATATTGGGGCGACTCTAATACCTCAGGTTCTTCCAGATTATATGGGGAATAATTGTTCCAAGATGAATCATACTCTGTCGGTATCACTATTTCACCTTTTTCATTTGCATACCCCCATTTTCCATCTTTTTTCACCGCAAGAAGCCCCGAAGACTCTGATCCACATTCTTCATAAATAAAGTCTGTAGACAAATTATTGTTATAATAAATCGCATACTCTTCCTTTAATTCATGAAGCCAGCTTGTAAAATCGTATCGTGAAACCAGCTTATTTTCCGCTTGTCTTACTGGTAACGCACAGGATGGCACTTCCATTTTTTCTCCATCTGAAACAACTTCTTCACATACATCTAAAATATTATGAATACCTTCTGCATAATAGAATGTTCCTCCATTCCATTCTAAATCGATACTTTTCCAGTCATCAACATTCTTCATTTTTCCTGTTTCTTCGTCTAAATAGAATTTTTCATCTGTATCAGGATCTGTCAAAATATAGGGCGTTCCTTTGTCTACATCTGCTAAGACAAATGCCATTGTATATTTAATTCCGTCTACGATTGTTCCATCATTCTTAATTAGACCACGCTTCTGATCTTTCTCAATAATTGCGTAATCCGAAAATTTTTGTCGCTTTATCTCATTCTGTGAATAGGCAATCTCCTGATTATCTCTAAGATAATAGATATCATCCGCCTCTATCTCTGGTTTGACTACCCACTCATAATTTTCCAGATTTTCCCAATCCTTTTTCAAATCTGTAAACTGTTGTTTTTCACTTTCTGGGACGTTTTTCTCTGCCTTTTCCACAATTGCTCTTGCTTTTTCCACTTCATTATTAGCAAGGTAAATATCGGATAATTTTATATATGGTTCTTTTTGTTTTGGATTGACTTTTATTGCTTTTAGAAATGATTCTTCCGCTTTTTCATAATCCATCTTTTCCAGATATTTGTTACCATTATCTAAGTAAACCATATACTGTTTCTTTGTTTTTTGTTCTTTTAAAGAAATGACTAAAGCACATCCCATAGCTACTATCAACACACCTATTATCACTATGAATATTATTTTTCTTTTTTTCCCTGTTTTCGTTTTTTCATTTGTGCCTCTATCTGTTTCTATTACATCTATCATACTTCCACAATAAGGGCAAAACTTTATATTCTCTTTTATTTCTTTTCCACATTTTTCACAACGCATAAACTCTTTCTTCCTTGTGCCTGCTCCTAAGCGTTTACTTTTTCACATTCCAGTATATTAAAAAAGAGAATTGACATTAAAATTTCTTTCGTCAATTCTCTTCTTAACCATAAAATTTCTATCACATTTTCATTTTAAATGACACTACTATTATCTTTCAATACTTCAATGTCACCTACGATAATAAAAACTTTATATCTCTGGGAATTTTTCGATTGTAAATGTTTGTCGTTTTTCACATTTTACAAGATATTCTTCTGCTTCATTCATTGATACAGCTTAATAATAGCTTCTTGTCAAAATACCTGCTAATCCACCACCTGCTAAGGTTAATATCAGTAATAATACAGCAATTACAATCCAATAACAAAACTGTGATCTTGCATAATTTCGCAAATTTACATTTTTTGTACCGCCAAACGAAAACATTAATATAAGAATAATTCCTACACACGGAATACTGAACAACAACTGATATCCAAAATATCCCCACATCGTTATCGGAGTATTATCTTCAGAGCCATTATAGCTTGATCCCGAATTCGATACAGCATATGAATTATTTCCTGTATTGCCTGATGGATCAACTCCCATAGATAATCTCATTTCATGTCCGCACTTTTTGCAAAATCGTACTCCTGCCTCATTCTCTGTTCCACATTTTTGACACTTCATCTCAAGTCCTCCTATAAATGCTTGGGATTTAAGAGAGGAATACTTCTTTCCAAATTGTATCCAGCTCATAAATCCTTTGCTTCTATTATTCTGTATTTATAGTCTGTTTTCAATATGTGCTCGCTATTGTGCTATTTTTTATGCATAGGATATTTTCAAACGCCGCACTGCTTCTAAAAACTACTTTTACTTTTCATATTTCTTTATCGTATCAATATTCGCTTTCTCGATTTCAGACAAAAATGATTCTGAAAAATCATCTGGCTCAATGGTCCCTCGATACCATGATTTTGAATTAAAGTAGTTCTGCAACTCCTGATCGTCGAATTTCCTTCCATGTCTTGCGTATATTTCATTTCTGGCAAGTCGTAAATCTGCTTTTGAAAGAATATTTATCTCGTCATTGGACAGAATCCTCTGACTGCTATCTGGCAAAATATAGTCTGTACTACCTGTATCTGGAACGTTACTTTCTATTTTTTCTTCAGTATTTTCCGATGTAATCTCTGAGTCTTTGTTCCCTACTCTATCTGTAACTTCTTTTTCGGTTTCCTGGCTTTTGTCTTCTGCTTTATAATTATAGTTTTCTTCTTCACTTTTTTCTTTAATTTCATCTTGAATTTCTGATATATCAGCAACAGATTCTAATGTGGAATCAGATTTCTTTTCGCTGATAAAAAGCATTACAAAGCAAATACACACAATTAAAATGCATGCGCCCAAGATCCCCGCTATAATAGAAACTTTATTTTTCTTCTTTTCCTCAAAAATCGAATTATCATATGGCGTAACTTTACTTCCACAATATACACAAAATTCTGAATCATCTTCAATTGTTCTTTTGCAATGAATACATTTCATTTGTTATCACATTCCTTTTACTTTATACCGTAACATCAAGCTTCTAATATTTATTCACAAACTGCTTAATATTCTGTTTAACTGACTTTCATCTTCGCATTTCGTGACATTTTCCACAAAACATAATTTTCTCCTTTATCCTTCCTCAATTTTTATCCAATCAAATTGTACATCTGCTCTTGGATGCTTTGATTCTATATTTTCTTTCTCTTCCTCTGTAATACTACTACCTGAAATTTCATCACGATAATTCATCTCCTGTGCATTTCCTTCACTTGAATAAGAATCAACAAGTGTAGTTACACCTTGATCATCAAAGGAATAAAAATCTACCTGATTTGCCCATGCACCAGATGACCCATAATCCCTAATGCATCCATCCGCACAAACTATCTGATGAGTTCTATAAGCACCTTGAAACAAAAAATGGGCACTGTTTCCATCATTAGTCCATATGTCATAATATCCCGGATAATCCATTTGCTCTGTTCCAACATCTGATGTAAAGAAACACTCTTTATGACCATCTCCATTAATATCATACAAAGCATAATAAATGTATGGTGAATAGTTTTCTGTACGTGCCGGATATAATCCATGATATGGATTTGCAATTCCCCTATTATTTAGATCAATATTACCTGTATTTTCATTTCCATCTGAATAAAAATATTTTCCATATGTATTTATCACATCTGCGTAAATTTGTTCCTCAGAAAGTACTGACTCATGTTTTTCTTCTTCGTTTTCGTCAGTTATCTTTTCTTCTTCATTCGTTAATTCTATAACTCCCCACTTTCCATTTCTCTTAACCCAGCACTTACCTTCATATACCGGTCTAATTGCCTCAAAAGCACCCTGAGCAATTACAAGATTTCCATCTTTATTTCGCATTTCCCATACACCGTCTTTCACAAGCGGTATATATCCCCCTGACGCTGCATAGCAATACTCCTTTCTGTTCTCATCTCCTGAAATATAATACTGATCCCATGAGGCATCATACTCTGTCTTTATTACCTCTTTTCCAGTTTCATCCACATATCCCCACTTACCACCTTTCTTAACAGCAAGCAGTCCAGATTCTTCCGATCCACATTCCTCATAAATGAAATCCGTTACCAGAGTATCATCTTTCCAAATTGCATATTGGGAGCCATTTTGATCAAGCCACTGGTTTATACTTATAAAATTGCCATTTTGATCCTGATAAGACGAAGAATATTGAGCAGACGTCTTTCTAATCGGAATTGCTGATGTAAGCTTGTTTAATTCCCATGAACGAGGTTCCATTGAGAATAAATCCGTATCTGTAGAATTATATAATTCATCAACATAATAATACGTTCCCTGTTCTCCATAATTATCTCCAAACACAGCCACTGCTGGAACTAACTGCGCAGAATTGTCCATATAATAATCATACATAGGAGTTAAATACTCTTCTGAATATATCGGTTCCTGCAATTTCAACTCATAAAAATCTAAAATTGTACTTACCTCATTGCATTTTAAATCTTCATACCAGTTTCCTTCCATATCTATCAGTCCATAATTGTTTCCTTGCTTAATAACAGCATATCTTTTAGACATCTGTTTTTGCATTTCATTTTTGGAATGTGCAAAAAAATCATTTCCTTTCAGATAATAGATGTCATCTGCTTCTATCTCTGGATTTACTACCCATTTGTAATCTTCCAGATTTTCCCATTCTTTCTTTTTCTCCTTAAACTCCTTTTTTTCTTCTCCCGATACATTCTTTATCGCCTGTTCTACGATGTCCTGTGCTTTTCCAATCTCATCATTGGCAATATATAACTCTGTCAATTTTATATATGGCTCTTTTGCTTTTGGATCAATTTTAATTGCCTGTAAGAAAGAATCTTCTGCTTTTTCATAATCCAGCTTTTCCAGATATTTATCACCTGCTGCCAAATTTGAATCAAACATTTTTTCTTTTCTTTGCTTCAGAATTAAAAACGCAGCAATCAAGCCAACAATAATCAAAGCTAAACCAATAAATACTACAATTCCAACTTTTCTTTTTCCGTTTTTCTTTTGTTTAACAGTATCTCTACTGCTTTCTATTGTGTTTTTTTCTGTTGTTTTTGAGATTTCTGCTCCACATACAGGGCAAAATTTCATCTTGCCTTCTATCTTTTTCCCACATTTCCTACAATACACGTTCTCACCCTCTCATATCATTCGAATCTTTCTACACAAACCCACACCAATGTGGTTCCATTATCCCAAGACCACAAAAATCTGCTGTTTCATGTGTTAAACTATCTACATTCATTCCAGAATCATAATCATATATTTGTCCATCCTGATCTATGTAACGAATACATTTTCCATTGTCCATATAGTATCTATGTTCCTCACCCTGACCATATACAAACGCAAACACTAACTGATTTTCTTCATAATAAAATTCTGCAGTATATTGATTTGTTACCGTACATTCCGACTCTTCATATGTTCCCGGTGATACAATAATTTCTTTTAATGAGCCATTATTCGCAAAATATGTAAATCCTTCACTTTCTGATTTCTGGTAAGAATTTTTTTCATCTTGAATCCCATAATATATGCTTCGTATTTTTTGAATTTTGTCCTCAAGACTAACATCCGCCTCTGTATTGTCTGGTTGCTTATCTGCTTCATCTTCTGTAATATTATTCTGCGCTTTATTTTTATCTACCACATTGGAATCATTCGAAGAATCCTTCAATTTATTTTCCAGATCTCCTGTTTTCACTTCTAAATTTATCGTACCAAGTGAATTAACATCACTAGTGAAAAAATAGCTTGGTGAATCACCATCTGTACTACCTACAATTCTTAACATCACTTGGTCCATATCATCCATAAAAGTAAAATATGGTCTGAAATCTTCTTCAATCCTATTTGCTTCTTTCTCAAGACCAATTTCATTTAACTTTTGAATCATCGGAGTTCTGATACTTTCATTATTCATGAAATCATATACTTCTTTAATTTTAAGATCTCCGCCTTCTTCTATAAATGCTCCGTCTGTATAACTGACAATAAATGATCGATACATCAAGCCATCTGCATAAAAATGTGTATATGCCGCATTGCTTCCACATATATAGATTTTATCATTTGCTTTCTTTAAGAAAATTCCATCATCTTCATTGTCTCCTGATCCAAGAATCGGGCACAATCCCATATACTCATCTTTTAATTCAACTTCTCCATCTACATTTGCATACATCTGAAGGTATACTGCATTCCGTTCTACCTCATCCAGTTCAAATGCTTTTTCCTGATTTTTAAGCATCAGGACTAACAGATCTTCGGTACCATCATTGTCAAAATCATTAATCGTCCAATTTAATACTCCTTTTTCTGAGTGAACTGAATTTACTGTTAAAAAATTAAGAGTTTTAGTATATTCGCAAGTATATATTCCTTCTTCGCATTTTCCTTCCTTAGGTATAAGTACCTCATCTACATATGTATACAGATTATACCTCTGAAGAATATCCTGATTTTCTTCTTTCTTTACATCCACATATTCAACGGCTTTTTTCAGTATTGCAACTGCCTTTTCCGTTTTCTCCTGCTCCATATACAAATCAACAAGTTGCATATATGGTTCTTTTACTTTTGGATCAATTTTAATTGCCTTTAAGAAAGAGTCTTCTGCTTTTTCATAATTCATCTCTTCTAAGTATTTATTTGCAGATGTTAAGAATGACTGATATTTTTTCTCTTTTTTAGTTCTTAAAGCTATCAGAGTGGCAATAATTATTGTCAGAATAATGATAACTATTATTAAAATCCAAAAAAACTTTTTCTTACTCTTTTGTTGCGCAGGACTTATTTTTATTGGTTCTGAAACTTCTGCTCCACATTTGGGGCAAAATTTCATACCTTCCCTTATTTCCTGTCCGCATTTGTTACAAAACACCTTTTTCCCTCTTTCCAAAAACGGCAATGGACAAATCAGCTCCATTGCCGTCTCTGCTTTTATATTTTATGCCTCGATTTTAGTGCCACAGTTTGTACAAAACTTTTGTCCTGGTTTTAACTCACGACCACAGGCAGGACAAATTTCTCTTTTTTCCGCTTCTGCTTGTAATTCACTCTCTTTCTCCTGCAAAGAACTGAAATCCACTTCTTCAAAAGCATTATCTAATGGTTCAGAAAAATTTTCATTTTCTGAAATATCTGACTGATTTTTTTCAATTTTTGTTCCACATTTCGTGCAGAATATCTGATCTTTTTCTACTGTTGCACCGCATGTAGGACACAGTTTCTGGTTATCCTCTGAGCTATCAACATCAGTTACTTCTTCTTGTTCCGGAATTCTCTGACCACAGGAAGTACAAAATACCTGGTCTTCTTCTACAGTTGCCCCACATACTGGGCATACTTTCTGCTTTTTCTCAACAGTTTCATCATTATTTACTTCTTCTGCTACTATCAATTCCGGCATTCTTTGTCCGCAATTGGTACAAAACATAGAATCCTGATCAACTGTATTTCCACAAGCAGGGCACCTCCTTCCTGCTTTATTCATTGGATTAATTCTGTTTTGTGGCTGCATCTTCATGCCACATCCACTGCAAAAAGCTGATCCTGATGCCACTTCGGCTCCGCATCCCGGGCAAGTTATAGTTCCTTTTAATTTGTTAAGCTGATCCTGATACTGCAACACCTGAACTTTACTTGCTTTAATACCAGAGCACCATACTCTGAGCTGACCTTCTGCAGAATCACAGTAATTATCATAGTAATACTGACCAATCTGCTTATATAAATCTTCCTGCTTCTTTTCTTCTTCTCTTATCATGCCTGAAATTCGAAAAGATTCTGACATATCCTTTGCTTTACCTGCTCCTGTATTAATCAGATTTGAAATCTTTGCGTCTACATCATCAAAAAATGCCATCTTATGTTCCTCCTGATTTACCGTTTCTTCTATTATTTAATATCTGTATAGGCATTTCAATATGTGCGCTATACTGTGCTCTATTTTTTATCTTTTCTGTTTAATCACAAAGCAATCCTTCTCACATTTTATATATTATTATTGTTTCAATAATGATCTGTCTGTAATCGTTGTACTCTCAATAGGATAAAAATTAAAAACGGCAATGAGCAAATCATTCCCCATTGCCATCTTTAACTATCTCTTCTATCATTACTGTTCTAATAATGCTTTATTTGTTACATTTGAACTTGGTAATGGCTTTGTTGCTGAATAGTAATCTTCTTTGGCTCCTATCTCTCTTTCTGAGATAACTTCACTCGTCACACCATCCTCATTCAATTTAACCTTATAAATCGTTTCTTTATTATCAAAACTTTGAGATTGTATGATACTTCCAGTTTCCTGACCGTCTTCTGCTTCAAAAAAGCCTGTATGTGCACCATTAATCTGTGAGATAAATTTGTAATTTTCTTCTTCGATCTTATAAATATTATACATGTAATCTTCCTGACTATATCCCACCTGCAAGATTAACTCATTTACTCCATCGCGATCTATATCATATACAAAATATTGCACATCTGGCCCATATTTTCTATATGCACCATCCAACAACTCTCCATAAGCTTTCACATAGATTTCAGTTGAAATCTTTGCGTCCTCTTTGTCAGTTTGACTCTCATCATCTTCTTTCGAATTGTCTTTCCTTTCTACTCTTTCTATTTGCTTATTATCTTGTTTCTCAGATTTCATTTTTTTTGCTGCAAAAATTCCACCAACTGCAGCAACACATAAAACAATGATAATAACTAAAATAATGGGCCATTTTTTCTTCTTTTTCTTTATACTTGAATCCTTTTCAACATCTGTTGTCATCTCATCAAGATTTACAGTAGCGTCTTCCAGATCTTCTTCCTCTACTGCACAACCACAATTAGGACAATATTTTCTGCCTTTTTCAATTTCTGCGCCACAATTACCACAATACATGCTGCACCTTCTCTCTTAGCTGATTTACTTCGCCTTTCCGTACACATACGGAGCAACCAAACCAGTAATCATTTTTCCCTGACTGTTTTTATGGTACGGATATACCCAGTAGAAATTGTATCCTGATTTTGCAGCCTTTTTATCTGTAAAGGATGTACCGCTTGTCATTCCAATATAAATATATTTTCCACCATCACGGATTCCATAAATCAAGTATCCTTCTGCATCTCGGCTCTTTGTCCAGCTTAATTTAACTCCGCCTTTCAATGATGATGCTTTCAGTCCTGTAACTGCCGGAGTAATTCCCTTTGCATACACATATTTACTTGTTTCTCCAACAACCATCTTATCTGAACTGTTGGTTATATATGGGAATACCCAGTAATAATTGTATTCTGTATCTAACGCTTTCTTATCAATGAATGATGTGCCGCTTGTAGTCATACCTACATAGCCATATTTTCCGTTTTTCTGAGCATAGATCAAATATCCTTCTGCTCCTACTGCTTCACTCCATGTAAGTCTGACCTTATTCTTTCCATAAGATTTTGCAGACAGACTACTTACTGCATTTGGCTTGAATTCTCCTCTTAATTTATATCGCACATTGTTTTCTTCTGCCCACTGAATTGCTTTTTTTGCATCAGAATAAATATATGCTGTCAAAGATGGACAATCAGCTACCAGATCATTTCCCCATTCTGACAAATAATATGACATATAAAGAGCTGTCATGCTTGTACACCCTTGAAATGCTCTTCCATCAATCTTTGTAATTCCATTTCCTAACTTTAATGTTTGTAATGAACTACAATCAGCGAATGCATTGCCTCCCACATAAGTAATAGATTCTGGAATATTAATTTCATTCAAACTTGAACAGTCATTAAATGCACTGTACCCTATTCCTGTTGGATTTCCATTTATTACAACTTTCTCTAATGTCGTACAACCTTCAAACATTCTCTGAGATATTTCTTCTACGTTGCTTCCTACTGTAACATTTTTTAAATTTTTGCAATTACAGAATACAGCCTCTCCAACTTCTGTCAAAGTTCCAGGTAGTACAGCTTTTTCAATTGCAGTTTCAGAAAAAGCATCCTTTTCCAAATACTTCAATTTTGAGTTCCAGCTAACATCGGATAAATTCTCACATGCATTAAAAGCATACCCCTCTATTTTTTCTACATTTTTTCCAATCTTTAACGTTTTTAATGCCTTATTCTCTTTAAATGCACACCAGCCAATTGTTTTAACTTTATCTGGTATTGTAATACTCTTCAAACTATCACAAAATGCAAAAGAGTATTCCCCTAAATATTCCAGTTGTTTTCCTAATACTACATTACTTAACTTTGAACAATTTTCAAATGAATAATCCTCAATATTAGTTATCCCATTTCCAATTGTTGCACTGTTCAATTCTTCGCAATCGCAAAATGCACTATCCCCCATTTCAACTACACTATCCGGAATTACTACTGACTTAATAGCAGTATATGAAAATGCACTTCTTCCAAGAGTTTTCACGTTTTTACCAATACTAAGATTTTCCAGCGCAGTGCACTTTTTAAAAGCATACGAATCTATTGAAATAACTGAATCAGGAATTGCTACTTTTCTTAAAGCAGTACATTCATTAAATGCGCAACTTCCAACTTCTTTTAACCCATTCGATATAGTAAGTGTTACGATTCCATAACAACCACTAAAAGCAGAATAACCAATTTTTTTTACACTGCTTGGAATCCGTACGCTAGTAACTCCTCCTTCACCATCAAAAGCGTAATCTGCAATTTCTGTTACACCATCAGGAATTGTTACCGCACCGCCAGTTCCTGTATATTCTTTCAAAACTGTTCCCTCCATTTTGAAAGAATTCGCTTCTCTCGCAGCTTGAACACTTACTGCATCTTCCTCTATTTCTAGTTGTTCTTCCTGTTTTGCATCGTCCTGTGAATTCTCAACTTTTTCCTCATTCTCCACTTTTTCATTTTCTTCAGCATCATCTGTTAAAATTTCTGAATTCTCTTCTGGATTTTCTTTTTTCTCTGGCTCAGTTAAATCAGTATCATTGGTTTCTTCCGATTCCTGTGGTTCTTCTCTCACTTCTTCCTGTACTTCTGTTGCCTGCGGTACTGTCTGCTCCTCTGCGATTGTTGGCATAGCCATGCTAATTGTTAACAGACACGCTAATCCAAGGCTAATTCCCTTTTTCATCAACTTTTTCCTTTGCATTTTTCTGCCTCCTGACATTTTTATTATTAAGTATTTAATACTTCCTTTTAGTTTGAAATATACTCCATTCTGCTTTTTTCTAAGCTCTTTTCTTTTTTAACGAGTTAATAATTTTCAGCAATACAATAATCACAACTTCGATTAAAATCGTTTTTCCCGAAACATAATAATATCCTAAAAACATTGTTCCAACGACAGACGGTGGACTCAAGAATTCCAGACCTGGCATGTATCCTACATACTGATACACTACCCAAAAAATATTCCATACTAATCCAATAACTCCATTTATAACCCAGTGTTTTTTCTTAATTTCTCCGAATATTCCAACTATACTCCAAATCAGATAAATAAATGCTGGTATAAGAGGAATCACTAAATCACTAATCTTAACTATTGAAGAGTGTCCCCATCTTTTTTCATAAAGCATAAATGAAAAATCTGCTTGAATCCATTGTATTCCGGCATATATCCATGCAATCGCAACACCAGCATATAAAATTCCTATAATTATACTTATTACTTTTTCTGTTGTATTTCTCTCTTTCTCCATTACTTTCTCCTTGTTGTCATTTTTTAAGATTACTTTTTACTTTTAAAATTCTTCTAACCGATTCATCAATCCTTTCTTCACTAATTGTCCCATCCTCCACAGCATCAAGTAATGCATGATAAGATTCCATGAAATCTGCCGGCTCTAAAATGATATCGACACCTGCCTTCACTGCCTTTACAGTTGCCTCACCTGAACTATAATTCTGACTGATTGCTCCCATATTCATTGCATCTGTTATAACAATCCCGTTATACTTCATTTCATTTCGTAGAAGATCAGTTATCATATACTGAGACAAAGAAGCCGGTTCATCATCTCCTGTTATCTCCGGATAAGAAATATGTCCAACCATTACAAACTCTGTTCCTTCCCGGATTGCAGCCTGAAATGGGAGTAATTCACATTCTCTGATCTGCTCTAATGTTCGTTCAGAATATGCAAATCCCTGATGTGAGTCCTCCTCTGTGGCTCCGTGTCCAGGAAAGTGTTTCGCTGCCGTACAGATATTCTCCTGATGTAATCCTTTGATTTCCTGTGTTACCATCTTAGACACACTTGATTCGTCTGAACCAAAAGATCTTTTTCCAATCACTTCATTGTCTGGATTAACCAATACATCTGCATCTGGAGCGAAATCCACATTAAACTGATATTCTTTCAGATAACTTCCTATTGTTGTTCCGACCTGATATGCTTCTGTTGGATCTCCTGTAGCACCTATTTCACTCATATCTCCCACATCAGTTACCGGGAATTCACTGTTTTTAGCAATTCTTGTTACCGTTCCTCCTTCCTCGTCAATACATAAGAATGGATAAAGTCCTGTTCTTTCATAACTGATTTGTTTTAATTGTTTATTCAACTCAGTAATCTGTTCCGGTGTTTCAATATTATTTTTCATCATTAAGATTCCACCAACCGGATATTTAGAAAATTGTTCTCTTAAACTCGTATCCGCTTCCGTAACACCTTCTGTCTCCGCAAATGAATCCAGAAAAGTCACAAACATTTGAGCAACTTTATCCTCTAAAGACATCTGTGTAAACAATTTTTCTTCTTCATCAATTTCACTCTCTGTCTCACTGTTTTTCTGCTTTTCTCCTGCTTCTTTCTTATTTTCTGCTATCTCTGAATAAGAACTTTCTTTTTGCTTTTCTATAGTGATATCAGGAATTTTCTCACTCTCTGTTTTATTGCTTTTCGTTTTTTCTTTATATGCTGTAAAACCTCCAATTGTCAAGACAATCACACAGGCACAGGCTATAAATATTTTATATCTAGTCTTCATATTCACATATGTATCCTATTCGTCCAGAAAATTCAGGTACAACACTCAAAATATCATTTGGTGCATCATTCCATGTCCAGCGTTCGGAATTTTTATGATACAGTAAGTCCAAATACTGTTCTTCTATGTCTCCATCTCTGAAACTTGGTTCTCCATCCAGCCATTCATTCGCTGCCCAATAGGAATCAACATTGATCTGCTCACCATACGGCATATTATTTTCATCCACCCAATAATATGCTTCACTGTCTGTATCCCTTCTTCCGCCAATAAAGAACTGGACATTTTGTAGCTGCTGACTGTTCAGTTCATTCAGAATATACTGATATTCCTCTTCACTGTTGATCCTTGCCAGATAACCGCCTTTACTCTGACAATTCTCAAAAGCCTGTTCCCATGTCACATCTTCCACAACAAATTCATATCTGTGAATTCCACCTTCCGTTGGATCATACTCCGCTACATCTTCCTCCGGCTCCTGAGTCTCCTGCTGAACTGTTGTATTTCCTTCGTCTGCCTTTTGTCCACTCTGTGTTTCAGTTTTTTCATATTCTGTTTTCAGACTTTCATTTCCAAATTGCTTCAAAAGAAAAACAGATCCTATTCCTACCCCTGCAATCATAACTGCAAGCACAGCTACTATTATAATTTTACCTGTTTTTGCTTTTTCTTTATGTATTGCAGAGGAATCATACTTAATTGAGTCCTGTACATTTTCTCTTAAATCATTACCACACATCGGACAGAATTCACTGTCATTCGGTATCTTTTTTCCACAATACGGGCAAAACATTCTTACTTCCTTCTCCCTAATAAATTCTTTCTCCGCAGTTTCCGCAATACACTTCTCCATCTTCCAGAAGATTGCCACATCTTTGGCATCTCTTTTCTGATACAGTGTTTCTTCTTCCCTTTTCATTCTTTATTTTTGTTATTTTGTCAAATAAAGGCAGTAGCTGCGGCAGCGGATCTTCAAATGCTCCTTCGTAATACTCTTTTCCCAGCTCCATATATGCCTGTTCTAACGCATCATAGTTATTATCATCAAATCTCATCTCTTCTTCCCCCTATGCTAACTTAAACATCATAGTTCCACTATTTTTTGCTGTTTCTGACGATGACGAATCTTTCACCTCTATCCTCATCGCTCTTGGAAGATAATAGAGCCTTTCTGCTCCAAGCGGCTGGCCACTTTCTAAGTAAATCGTTCTCTTTTGTTTAGGACATATACAATATTCTTCGTATTCTGGAATGTAATATAATTCAGCTAATATCTTCCCACTCATCTGAACCTCACTGCTTCTTTCTACTTCTATGCCGCTTCTGGTTTGCAGAATAGCTACCTTTTCTTTTTCTGATAAAGGGAACGCCTCATTTTTATGTCTTCCCTGAACTCCTAAAACTGCTCCAAAGAATTGAGAATCAGAAAACACATCGTCGTAAACTGCTCTTCTTTTTTTCTCTCTCCACTCTGAATTGTTAAATTCTTTTTCTTCATCCGGATAAATATCCCTTTCCTTCTGTGATGCTACCGGGGGAACATAAATCATATCCTCTGCTGCTCTATGCTTCTTTTTCTTTTCTCCTCGCACTAATATTCCTGCAATATTTAAACACAGAATCAATACCTGCATTCCACACCATATAAAAATAACCTTCGCATCAATTCCTATACTGTTTTCCTGATCGAAAATAGACAACAATTCTTTAATCGGAGCCAGTTTTTCCTGTACCTGCTGATATAACATCATTGCAAGGAAAATATTAACTGCCTGTCCGCAAATACCTATGATATAAGATATAACAGAATTTAATACCCACATAAGAATCACAATCAGAATTGCTAATACTACCCACAGTAATAAACTGTATATATATTTTTTCATATATTCATTCAGGATAGCCAGCAACTGATCTGCAATATTATTTTCTTTATATTTTCCGAATACGATTTTCATCATATCGAACATTGAAATCTTAGCCACACCTATATTCAATAGTGGAACAAATATGATTCCAATTGACAAAAGCATCAATGTTCCAGAAATATACTTTAATTTTGCCTTTACACCTGTCACGTTCTTTCACTCCCTTTATTCCCGTTCTATTCTGCTTAAAAGCTTTTCTCTCTGCTTGATAAATATTTTTACAGTCAATACCAATGCTGTAAGACTGCCAACAATTCCTGCACCGCCTAAAATGCACAGAAGCATTCCTCTTGTCAATTAATCCAACCTCCGTTTTCTACCTGCTGATATACGTTTTCCAATAATTGCATTTCTTCATCTGAATCATTATTTTTCAACTGATCATAATACATTTTTTCAGCTTTCTCATAATATTCCAGAAATGCTGAATAATCTCGTTCTTCATTTGCTTTCATTTCCTGCTGATCAATTTCTAAGAATGCAAATCGTTTTTCAATGTTATAATCGTCACCATAATTTGTTATCATTGTATTCAGAATATTTTTTGCATTTTCAAGATCACCTTGTTTTTGATAAAGGATTGCCAGATTATTATATGTTGTATAGGTTTCCCAGCCCTGATCGATGATTTTATAACTGGTCTCTATTGCCTCATTACGCAAATCTGTCTGTCCATTCTCTGCAAGATCAATATCTGTCTGAACAAGTCGTTCCAGAATCAATAATTGATTTTCTACAGGCAAATTGTTCTGCGCTTCCAAAAGAATCTGTCTCTTTCCTGACAGGTCCCCCTGTTTCTCATAAATGTCACTTATCAGTACATAAGATCGCATTTTTAATTTATTATCTTCCGATATGGAAATGCAGTCTTTAAACTCTTCAATTGCATTGCCCCACTCACCTAAAGCCTTATCAATCTCTCCTTTTGCATAATAAATGGATTCTTCCTCCAATCCATGATCCAACGCTTTTTCAAGCACTTTCTGAGCCTGATCCATTTCTTCGTTATATGCCAGTGCAATTGCATAATCTCGATAATATAATGCCTCGTCGCCGCCAATTCCGATTAATTGTTCAAATGATTTTACAGACTCCTCATAGTTTTCCAGTTCAAAATAACTTTCTGCTTTTAAATAGTAAATTTCTGCAAGTCTGTCCTCATTCTGGCTCAATTTTTCATTTTGAAAAATATCATAATCGATAAACTCAATGCATTTTTCATATTCTTCAAGTTCATATAACGTGCAAGCATTCTGATAATAACTTTCTATATTAGACGGAATAAGTTTTACTGCATTTTCATATTCTGCATTTTCTTCTTCATAATTTTGAGCTTCTCTATATTCCACCTGTTTTTCAACGATGTGATTATATTTATCAACCTTTTCAAGTTTTAGTGTATGTATTCCATATCCTTCCAGCACAATTGATGCTGCCAGACAAAGAACCAGACCACCCCGGATTATCCATTGGGAAGTCAGCAGCTGTTTATATCTTTTATCTTTCTTATGAATATTTCTGAAGCCCTGATATAATTCATAGGCATTAGAATATCTCTTTTTCCTGTCAACCTCTATGGATTTTAAAATAACATTGGCAAAAGCATCACTGACATTCTCTTGTAACAGTCTTTTTTCTTCTGATTTAAAACTTCTTTTCTCATCTAATTTGTAACCTGTTATTAAATGGAAAAATGTAGCCCCTACACTATATATGTCACTCTTTTCATCGATTACTGAATGTTTTGGCAGCGTTGTATTAGATGACTTTCTGTCTAATGCGATAATATATTGTTCCGGTGATGCATAACCTTCTGAATAACCTAGAACCGTATTACCATCCAAATAGAATGAAATATTGAAATCAATCAGGCAAATATTTCCTTCCGGAGTCAGCATAATATTGGCCGGTTTTATATCTCCATGTATAATTGGTGGATTCTGACTGTGCAAATAATGCAGTGCACTGCAAAGCTGCATCCCCCATGTAATTAACTGATTCTGTGTAAAACTTGCCTTTTCATCTAATAATTCTTTAAATGATTTTCCCGGAATAAAACTCATCACAGTATAGATGTCTCCCTTCACGGTCAGAAAATCTAATACCTGAGGGAGATACATATGACTTAGATTCTTCAGAATATCTACCTCTTGACGATTTATTCTCATGTTGGCACTTCTTCTTTTTAATTTTTTGAGAATAACGTATTTTTTTAGTCGCTTATGGTAAGCTTTGTATACTACACCTCCGCCGCCTGATTGTAGATAACCTACTATTTCATAGGTGTCGGAAAATATTTTTTCTTCATTCATAAACTTGTCTCACTATTATTTTTATAATGTTTTGTATTAAATCTTTATAGCATTTCTTCAAAGTCATTTAATACTTCAAATACTTCGTCCTTTGATAATTGAAACCGCATTCCGGAATGTAACCGCACAGGTTCACTTATTTGCTGTCCTTCCATATATGTATGATTAGATGAATTAAGGTCTGCAAGCCAAAATTCATCGTTCTCCCTATAAATTCTGACATGTTTTCTGCTAATTGTCGGATTATTTTTTATAACATAATCACATTCTCGATTTTTTCCGATAATAAATTCATCTTTATTTATTTTAATTATTTCATTTGCACCAACATGTTTAATTTGTAAAGTGACATCTTCTTGAAGTAGTACTGTAGCTTCATCTCCATCATAATCTTCTGATAGCAAAACAGTCTCTTCATCATCTTCCCCTGAAAATATATTTTTCTGTTTCCAAATATCCTGTTCTGTTTTTTCATCATTTGCCGGTATATACTCCCGAATGATTACAGAAGTTTTAAATCCTTCTTTTTTAATTGGTGGAATATATACTTCACTTTTCGGAATCCATCTATTTTTCAATATTACTCATTCCTTCCTTATTTGATAATTTTAATTATGTCATACTGAAAATATATTTCAATATATGCGCTTTAGTGTGCAAAATTATCTGATAATCCGCTTGAATTACAAGCACATAATTCTTATAGTAATCGAGCCATCTATAAAGATGGCTCGATTACTATCGCTTTCTATTCAATTTCTTCAGTTCGACTATACAAAATATCTATTGCCTTCATAAAAGTTTCTCTTTCCGGATTATCGTATCCGGTAAATATAATGTCATTTATATCCTCATGATTAAAAAGGAAATTTGTATCCTCTCCTAAAAATCCTTCCGGATATGGAACACCTAAATAATCAAATGTCTTATTTTCTTCAGAATTCACTTGCAAAATTCCAATTATCATTAATTTTTTTGTTGCGTCCTTTAATAACACAATACTCCCCACCGGTAATAATTTCTTTATATCCATAATTTATTTCTCTCCTTTCTTATTCCACCATTTTGCTATATTTTCTCCGCACTTATTTGCCATGATTTTCCAGCCTTCCGCTGCTTTTTCGTAATAACTCATATCACTATTTCCATTTCCACCTGTCCAACGGTCAACTGTACTATAAATAACATCATCTAAACCTGCCGACAAACTATGAGACATTCCATATATACCTGCAATCGAAAGATCTACACCTGTTGCTCCTGTATCTTCTAATGCCCATTGTCCATCTGCCATATATTTTTCATGACTGCGAAGTCCCTGAGAAACAGCTTTTGTAATCCCTTCACCTGTCGCCATATATAAATCTAACGCACTCCATGGTCCTTCTTTTTCCGTCAATAAATTTTTTTCTTTTATGTTCATTAAAAAACTTTTCGCATCTTGAATATGTTTCAATGAATATCCTGATTTTATTACTGAAAATATGTCTTTTCCACAATCCACGTAATTAGCTACAATACTCTGCCATTTCTTTTCATCCAAATTTTTACTTGCTGATAAAAGTGATGAAGTCAATCCAAGAACTCCTGCGGACAGACTCAATACTTTTACATTCTTTCTGGCGATATCACCGAAAAAACCTTTCTCTAACCCTTGAAACTTATCTCCGAAGTATTCATATAATTGTGTCCAAACACTAAGACTGGAATCAGCTAATTTACACAGGTTGCTTGCTCCTGTAATTCCTTTCTTATCTCCCGTAAAAAACTTCTTTGCGTCCTCAAAATATGATATTATCTCTGCCAGAACTCCAGCCTCCGAATCATTTCCAAATTTTTTTTGACCTTTCAGTATCTTTTTTATAAGATCCACAACGTTATCTTCTTCATTTGTTTCATTTATAATTTGCTCTATTTTATTTATATAATCTGCTTTGGTCTCTGAATCCTTATATCCATCTATTCTTATTCCCTTTTTATTTAAGTCGGAATTTTCTGCTACTTTATTTTCTGTTCTCTGGTATAATATTGCTATTTCGTCTAATTGCTTTGCCATGTTTGTATAGATATTTGCTTCTTCCTGTGTCTGTTCTTTAAATCTGTCCAATGCAATCTTTATAATTCGCCCCTGGCCAAATTCCGTATCCACATTTTTTCTCATATTAGCAATTCGATCTGATATACCTCTTAATTCCGATGCCATCCTGTACTGATCGCCTATTAAAGATTTTGTCTTCGCAATGTCTATGTAAATATATGCCATAGCTCCTCCTCGTGTTTATCAAGGCTGTAAAATTTGTATACCTACTAGAATTTTCATTATATTTCTTCTAAAGCAGAGATTAACTGTTCCTCCGCTGTTATTTTCTTATTCATACTGCAACCACTGCTTTCCACAATCATAAAAAGCATACTTCCTGCTCTTTCTATTCTTCTTGCTTTTGATTACATTTCAATCACTATTTCACTCATTTTCTCCTTATAGCAATTGTTTCTGCTAACTCTTCTGCTTTTTTTGCTCTTCTTGCAGCTTCTTTATACGCATCTGCAACTTTTCCTATATCTTTTGCAGTTTTATTTATTTTGTCCTGTAGCTTTCCTGCCTTCCGCATATATGCATCTGCACTTTCGCCTTTCCATGCTGCACTTAACTGCTGCATTGTTTCGGCATATTCAGAATTTGCCAGTTTTTCAATTTCTGCTTTAATTTCCTCCAGTTCCTGTATATGCAAATTTGCTTTATTAAAATCAAACTTTAATACATCACTCATTTAGTATGTCACCTCTATTCAATCACATCCACTAAAAGCCCCTGCGCCTCTGCAACCACTGTTTTTTCTGTATTTTCATAATTTCCTGCAATGGTTCGCAAATTTTCTGCCGTCTGCCGAAAATCATTCAGCACTTCTTCTATTCCTTCTTTAGATTCCTGATAAACTCTTTGATGTGCTTCTCCTGCTTCGCCTTTCCAATAATTAGTTGAATTATTGATTTTATTTTCAATACTTGAAAAATGTCCCTCTATTCTCCCAATTCTTCCCAACACATCATCAACTTGTCTGTATAACACTTCGGGGGACACTTTTATCTGAATTCCCTGAAAATCACTCATCACAAAATCTCCCTTCAAATTCTAATGCTGTTTATAATATTTCCAACATTTTGCTCACATTCATTATAATTTTTTATTGCTTCTTCTATACAGGAAATATATTTTGTGAGATACTCACATACGCTCATTGCATTTTCAATATTCTCAGTCATCGTGTTTTTATATGTTGTTGCTGCCGGTCCATCCCAGGAACTATTTAAACTTTCTGTTGCAGACTGAAGTTCTTGAAGTTCATTTTGAATTTGTTTTAGCTCTTCGGAAGCACTATTCTTATCTGAATTTAATGCATTAGTTTCAATTTCAATTATTTCACTCATTATTTTTCCTCTCATTTTTCAATACAATCTTTGCTATTGATTTCAAATTTGGATTTATGCTGATATTCATTTCTTTCAAAATAACTGGTTGTAGTTGAACTATTCCTTCGTCTTCATAAATGTGTATTACTCGTTTTTCAGTTTCATCTATAATTTCACAAATTTTCTCAAGACTTTTGCTTAACTCTCTATATTCATATAGCAACTTCATCAACCGTTTCTGGTTTACATATAATTCTGCTAAAACTTCATCCGTGTAATCCTGTAATTTCACCTGTCTTATCAAATCAGCCATTCTCTCTGTTAAACTGGAAAGAATGGCCGATTGACTGTCCAAATGTGAAACTATACTCCTAACCTGCTTTGACTGGATTCTGATCACATTTTTCCCTCTCTTAAAATTATTAACGTTTACTGAATCACATCAGAAAGAAGTCCGCTCGCTTCATCTACACCCACTCTGTCGCTATCCTGATATACCCTTGCCATCTCTTCTAAATCAGATGCATGTTCTTCTACCATACGGATCATTTTCTGAATATCATCCTCAAGTCCTTTAAATTTATTGATATAGGTTGTAGCTGCTTCACCTTCCCATACAGAACTCAGGCCTGTAACCAATGTCATCATTTCTCCCGTAAGTGTATTGATCGTACTTCCCTGATTTGAAAATTCTCCTGCTGTTGAAATTAATGTTTCCGGTGATACTTTAATGATTCCTTCCATATCTTAAATCCTCCTGTTGTTTATTGTTTATTTTTATTGCTATTTATATTTTCTCTGAATCGCTGTTTCTGCATTTGTGTTTTCTGCCTGAGCATACTTATTAAGAATTTCCATTAATTTTTGAACATACAAACTAATTGCTATAGAAAAATTATTCATCTGTGATTTATCACTTGTAAATGCATTGTGGAATGCCTCTTTTGCTGTTCCTTCCCACATGCCACATAAAGAACTTTCCAGGCTCTCTAACTCATTCACAGCTGCTTTAAACTGCTCATTCAATGCATTCAGCTCATCTGCTTTACTCTTAATTTCATTCGTCATTACTGTTATCTGTCCCATACTTATTACCTCTACTTTCTTTTTTTGCTTTCAGTTTTTTGTATTTCTCTTGCTGTTGTAGTTATGATACCATTCATTTTATAAATCTGTTTATTTTCTGATAAACGACATGATTTTCTGACTAATGACACCTCCATTTGAATATCTATTCCTTTATACTAATAAAAAACGACTTCCTGTTTTAATTTCATAATCTTCCAATGTTGCTTCTAGTGAAAGCTGTATTTTTTTCTCCTTATCCCAAAGCATTAGCTCATCTGGATTTCCTGCAATAATACATTGTTCTTGCAAACAAATCATATCTTTTATTTGAAAAAGCACATCTCCAATTAAAGCAGACTCGTCTACTTGAAAATTATATTTTTTATTCATTACGGGAACTTCTATGTCAATCAATATCATTACCAATCTCCTTGCCAAACTCACTTATAAATTTGTCTTTTTCATATAACATCAATTCAATTGATTTTCTTCTTGTTGCACAAAGCTGTGTCGTTAACACTTCTTTTTCACGCTCATAACAATACACGATTCCATCTTCTGTCTGACATAAATATTCTTTTTCTGACCGTCCCATACAACGTAACATTTTACTCATAAGCTCATCGACTTCAAATGAAGTTTTATCGCTCCTCAATATTTCTTTCTTTTCCAGGTCTCTTAGAATATATATTACTTCTTCATCGGAAACCATTTCTTCTTCCATATAGATCCCATTGATTCTGCTAATTCCAATTCCCTGTAATAACAACATTAATTCTTTGAATGTCAGTATTATTCCTTTTTCCATAAACTTATAACTCAACTTCCAACGCCTTTATTTCGTTATCACTTTTCCACAACGTTCTCAATACAGACTTATAGGTTCTCGAAACTGGTATTTCATATCCATCCGTGAGGAAAAGTAAATTCTTTGAAAACATAACTTTTTCTATTTTTTCAGTATTTACAATAAAACTTCTGTGGCAACGAACAAAAGAAGTGCTCAATTCCTGCTCTAACTGTTCCATCGTGCTGTAAAATCCATACTCTTTTGCCCCTGTATTTAAATAAATTTTTTTATTTCGCGCTTCAAAAAAGCAAATAGCAGCATATTCAAACATAATTCTTCCATTCTGATCGTCTACTACAAATATACCTTCCTGCACTGGACTCGAATACTTTTTTATAATTTCTCTGAAGACTTCTTTTACTGTATTATCTACCTGTTGTTTGCTAAACGGCTTCAAAATTAGTGATTCTGCATGTATGGATGGTTTCATATATGTTACTGGAGAAATTTGAGCATTTGATATCAAGACAATATACGCTTTTTCATTCTTTTTTCTAAATATCTCTACAAGTTCCAAAGTATCTAGTACAGTAATATCAATGCATGCCAAATCAATCTTTTCATTTAAGGTAATCACCTTTTTTAATGTATCTATTGTTTGGCATTTCACTATTTCCAACTTTTCGTCACTCATTCCACCAACAGCATCTTTAGAACATATGCATAAGTAACCTGTTTCTTTCTCTGAAGGGCAAAATATCATCATAGATATCACGATTTACTCCCTCCTTGCAAGTGGCACTACAATCTGATGACCAATTGTTTCATCCTCCTCATCAGCTGCATACGCCCTTCCTTTTTTCATTGTTTTTCCTAATTCCGTATATGAAACATTCTGGAAACTGAACACTTTTTGTGAATTAAGATTCCCTCCTAAATGAATTCCTTTTCTATAAGATACATATGACTTATACGCTTTATATGACATTAGTGAAATCATATCCTCCACTTTCAGACAGCCAAAGAAATAAATTCTGTGTAAACGGCCTTTTTCCATAATTGTTTCCATAAAGCCAGACATATTCCCTACTATTGAATCTGCATTATATATCATCTTAAAGAAAGCATTTAAATCACTCAGGAAAATATAGATTGGATAATCCTCCTGCATTTTACTGTAGATTTCCTGCTCGTCTTTCCCTTCATCTATCAATCCACGTTTCTTTTTATTTCTTTTTACAAACACTGGTGTCAGTTCTTTGAAAAATTCAAAAACTTCTTGTACACTTGTCATATATTTTGCCTGACATTCTGATGCAGCTTTTTTCAATTCCGATAGCTCTGGCTCTATGACGTATACTTTCCCATTCATTTGTGTTGCTCCATACAATAATAACTTTAGTGCATTTGTTTTTCCTGTATGTGCCTTTCCTGATATAGTATAACAATACGTATCTCTTAAACTTACTCCAAAAATCTCTGCAGTATCCAACTTATATGCAAATGGAATCTTCTCTCCGTAAGAAGCCATTTTCTTATAACTATTTGTTTTTTCTAACTGACCTAATGTCGGATTCTCCGGTATCTCCGGTATAGGTAACGGCCTCTTTCCTTCCCATAATTTGGATTTCTCAGAATAGTACTCTTCTAATATCCTGCCTCTCTCAAAATCATCTTCCGCCTGTATTGATAATGCTGTCTGAAACTCCAGTATCTTTCCATTTACCTCTGCCAAACCTCTTCCCTTTATCCCGGCTTCAGGTAATACCTGAAGTTTTGTCATTCGTAAAACTTCCATATATTTGAACTTATCACTTTGTTCTAATGCAATAACTGTTCTTATATTATCAGCAATTCTATTCGGAATCTCAGATATTCCATATCCAGCCGCTGTTAGTACCAGAAACATTCCATATCCAGTACCTTCTCTTACATATTTAAGAATAATATCGTCATATTTCATTCCGGTTTTTTCACGAAAACTGCTGAAATTATCAATTACAACAAGTACTGCCGGTATCTTCTGTCCATACGCCTGCACATATTGAGAATAGTTTCCTCCCTGGAACAACTTACGACGTTCTTCCATCATAGATTCCAGAAGATACATAAATTTTGCTAATCTGTCCTCCTGATCATCGTAAACAATTCCTCCTGTATTAGGTGCCTGTGAAAAAGCTGCTAACATACGACTGCTAAAATCAATTACATAACACTGAAGCTCGTTTGGACTATATTTTTCTAATAAAGAATAAAGCAATGTCTGTAAAAATGTACTCTTACCACTTACCACTGAACCACATACAGCCATATTCCCATTTTCAGCGAAATCGACTTCTAAGGTCTTTTGCTGCTGTCCTTCCGGATCATCATACAAACCAACCTCTGCACGAAGACTCCATTTTTCCTTTGTATTAGGATGCACATTCTTTTCAAAATCTTGCAAATATATTTCTGTGCCTAAAACTGGAAGCCACAATTGCCTTGCTTTGCAATAACCCATCTCTTCTGATTTTTTTTCCAAATATTCTACAACTGCATCTAATTGCGTTTTATCTTTTTTCTTGTTTTCTTTTTGTTTTTCATCGAAGTTGCTATTTTTCACTTCTTTTCTAAGCCGTTTTAGTCTGCTTGAAGTTAAAGATTCTCTTCCCGTTCTTGTAATCAACGCTACTGATGCTTCTACTTCTTCTTCATTTTCTTCATATGGAGCTCCACTCCATCCAGACTGGAACATTTCATACAGTTCATCATTTCCAACCTGAAGATACCCTCTTCCTGTTTGTGTAATAAATGCAGCATCCGGCTTATGAAGCATATCATTACTATCTTGCCTGTCCTGAACTCGCAAACATAATCTAAATCTGGAATTACTCCAGATATTGTCGTCTACTGTCCCGCTCGGCTTCTGTGTCGCCAGAATCAAATGTACACCAAGACTTCTTCCAACCTGGGCAACACTGATTAATTCTCGCATAAAATCAGGTTCTTCTTTTTTCAATTCAGCAAACTCATCAATTATGATAAACAGATGTGGCACAGCTTCTTTTGCTTCATTATTTTTATAAAGTCTTGTATATAAATTTATGTTATTCACTCCATATTCGGTAAATATCTGCTGCCGTCTTAAATTCTCACTTTTTATGGATATCATCGCACGATGAATCTGGTTTCCTGACAAATTTGAAATTTTCCCTGCCATATGTGGCAGACTGGAAAATAGATTTGCCATCCCGCCACCTTTAAAATCGATTATAAAGAAAGCAACATCTTCTGGGCTATAATTTAAAGCAAGTGATAAGATATATGTTTGCAGTGTCTCACTTTTACCTGATCCTGTCGTTCCAGCTACTAATCCATGTGGGCCGTGATATTTTTCATGAACATCCAAATAACAGTCTGCATTTCCTGATTTTTTCCCTATCAGTGCTTTCATGCTATTGTATGTACGATTTTTTCTCCATCTTTCCTCAATTTTAAATTCATCTAACTTTCTAACATTGTACATTGAAAAAAAGTCTAATGATTGCGGTATTTCACTTGTAGTTTCGATTTCATTTACCCGAATATTTGCAAGTCGCCGCCCCATTTTTTCCAGATCACTCTTTCTGACTTTATCTAAAAGTACTTCTTTTTTTCCTTTTATCCCTTGGAGTAAATTATAGTATCCCTGAAATTCCTGACTGTTCTCAATAATATCTTCACAGTTGTTTGGCAACTGACTTATATTCTCCGCTAATAAAAACGTAGTTATCCCATATTCTCTTAATGGTTCATACAAATATTGCGTTAAAAGTTCCCCTTCTAACAATTCAGGATCTGACACAAATATTAAATAATACGGTTTAGGAATCTTTTCTCTTCTTTTTCCTGTCATTTCCTGTAAACGCGCTCTAAGTACATTGGATAATGCAAATAAAACATCTCTTCTTTCCACCTCATCAGCAGCCATATATCTCATTTGTCTGTCTTCTGACCAAACATGCGGAAACCAGCTCATACATTCCCATTCCATTCTGTCAGCACTATTCTTTTCATCATATAAGAATATAAATTTAACATCCGTGTAACAGTGTGAAGCCGCTATATCTGCCACTATGGCATGCATAAGTTCATATGCTCCAACTTTATTTTTTCCTCCAATTAAACCAATCAACTGATTTTCTAAAAAGGAAACTCCTATCGGAATATGATGTAGATTTTTAAATTGATTAGCAATTAATTCTGGTTTATTGCTTAATATATCATTTTCCAAAGTGAATTTCTTTTGCGGAATCTTCACTTCTACCTGAAATTTTATATCACCTACACCTATTCTATGAAATAAAAAATCATAATGTGTTCTATTCCGATTCCACAATTGTGTATTTTCTTGCCCATAATTTACACATATTCCGGCAGGTGGATAAGTTTCTCTCATTGCCTGTGTATTATACTCATATTGTTTCTTGAGTTCTTCCGTTTTTTCTGTTAAATAAGCACTGTATTTCTCAAAGCGTTTTTTTTCTTCCAGCGCTTCTTCTTTCTTGTTATATTTCATATTTTTCATTGCCCAAAATGCACCGAAAACCGAAGAACCTATTGCAGTAATAATTCCAGTATACATAAATGCACTTGATGCTCCACCTGATATTCTGGACCCCATAATGGCTACACTACATCCCAATAACATTGGAATCGCCATTGTAAAAGAAGGGCCAATAGTAAGTAACATTGGTCGTTGTTTTGTATTTTTTCTTGCCGGAACATCTTCAATTACCATCTCTTCTGTATATAATGATGGAAGATCTCTTGGTGATCTATTGAAGAATTTTTCTTCTGTTTTATTTAAACTGGAATGATACGGTTTGGGAAAAGATATTGTAGCCTTATTTAAAGCACGTCTATTCACAGTATATTCTCCGTAATAACTGCCAACTGCTAATATATCTCCCAGAAAGATAATATGAAGACCAAAAAGATTTATATGTTCTGAGAAAACAAGTTTGTGTCTCTCATTAATTCTTCCGTTTTTGTCAAATATTCCATTGGAACTCTTATCAACAATATACCAGCCATCTGATTTTTTAATAAGCTCTGCGTGATATCCCGATATCAAATTTCTGAAATTATAACAAATTATATTATCTCCTGCTTTTCCAATAGAGATAAAATTTTTTTGTCGCAAATCATATTTATCTGTTATTAAAAAAGCTAATTTATTATCTATTACAATTATTCTCAGTGCTTCTCCTGACACAGTTTCCAGACCAATAATATCTCCATCTGCTATTTTACATTCTTTACAAATATCTCCATTTTTTTGAAATGTATATTTGCTATTTTTCAGGATACGCCAATCTGTATCTGTTACTTCCATTGATAAAACAATTTCTGATTCAAATCCATACTCATTTCCTGATATAACTACGTTATAATCTGAATTTATTAAATTAGGAAGAAGTATCTCTCTACACATATTTTTGTTATAAATCATTAGTATCATTTCTTATCTCTCCCCTGAATCCTATTTTTATTTATCTTAGTAATAAAACAGAAATTCTTCATTTGCTAATCTTAATCTGTCTCCAGAAAATATTTCAATCTCTTTTCCAAATGGGATTGGGCATTCATTAACATATGTTTTATTCTTAGAATTCAAATCAACAATAACGCATTTCTTATTTTTTATAATTATCTGTGCATGCTTTCTGCTTACTGCATTATTATTTATAGAATAATCTGCATCTGTTCTAGATTTTCCCAATACAAAAACCATCTTATTTATATCAATATGCTCTTCTGTATTAATCCTGATCAGATATGGAAACTGTACTTTACATTCTTCTTCCAGAATTACGGTTCCCTCATCTAAATCCGTAGTTTCTTCTGGTCTTTCCCATCTTTTTTCATATACTTCGTATTCGTGCCATTTTTTCTCTCTATTTTCAACACCACCGTTTTGTTTTTTCTTGACAGTATTAATCACATCTTTTTCTTTTGTTTTAATGAATTTCTCTATTGTTTTTTCGTCAAATCTATCCATACTTCTTATCAGATATGCAAACTCAGACAAATATTGCACGTCATGTTCACTCCGTGGATGAACAGCATAAATAATAGAATCTATCAACCTCAAAAAATTAATTTTCTCAGGTGATTCTTCAATAGGTAAATATAAGCATTGTATTTCCTGTGTTGTTTCATTTATAAATATATACTGAATATCCCAGACAATCTTATCTATTATTAATAAATTAGCCTGTGCTTTCTGACTAATATCAATTATTTGCTCTATAATTAAAAAAAATTCATATCTGGATATTGGCTTTTTCAATCTTTCATATAAACTAATCCCTATTGTCCCCTGATATCTTATTATTTTGCTTTTCCACCTTGTAATCAATTGCGCTTCTAAAAAACCTCTAATAGATTTTCTGGAAAAAAAATCCAACTCCTGATAATTAATTTTTTCCTTTGAGGAAAATTTTGCTGTAACAATTAACTGACTGTCCTTTACTTTTGTTTTTAATTTAGGCATACCTAATTTCTCCTCTAAAAATATATATCACTTATATACTCTTTCATCAGTATGAATAATCATGATATTTTGTTTTGTTTCATATAATTTATTTTCTAAATTCTCTACTCGTTTTTCTATAATTAATTGCTCTGTATCTTCAAAACTTTTTCTTGTTTCTAAATCATATTCTTCTATTACTTTTTTACTCGGTTTTTTTACCAAGAATATAATTAAAAGAAAAAAAAATATAATTCCAACACCACATAACACATATATTACTTCCAACGTTATTTGTTCACCTCATGCACTTTAACAATCCAACTGTAATGTTATCCTTTTCTCCTCTGCATTTTATAAGCTCTATCATTTCTTCTTCTTTTCTTCGCATTCCATCTATAGTATTCAAATTTCGAAATTGAAAAGAACTATAAATTTCCTTTTCATTTATCACATGTCTAAAACCGTCTGAACAACACACATATACAGTCCCTGGCTTTATTTTTCCCATTAAAAACTGAGGAGTTAAATATCTTGAGCACCCAATGCATTGTGTTAATACATTTTTTCGTTTTGACTTTTCAGCATCTTCTTTTTTTAAAACTCCTTCTCTTATCTGTCTTGCCACCACTGTATGGTCTTCTGTAAGTTGCTGAACTTCATTATCTATACAATAAATCCTGGTATCTCCTATATGCGTAATGAGATAACTGTCTCCTATGCACAATAATGCACTTAAAGTAGTTCCAAGTCGTATATGATTTTCTTCCCCGTACTTCATAATCCTGCTATTTAAATCATAAATTAAAATACTCCATTCTTTTCTTATCTGATTCCAGGAATAATTCCTAACTATGACTGGCAGCTGATTTTCAAACCATTCTGCAAATGTCTGTACTACTTCTGCACTTGCCAGTTCACCTTTTTGATATCCACCCATTCCATCGCATATTATAACCAATGCAATTTGTCCATATCTTTTCGTTTCAATTATTTTTAAACACACGCTGTCTTGATTTGTCTTTCTATGTGTTCCAATATCAGATGTTACTGCGCCTAAATACTTCACTCATTCCTCCATATTCCGCTCATTTAATCTTCTTTGATATACAAATATATAGCTGTAAGATTATCGCTACTTCCACATTGGATTGCTTCTTCTACTAAACAACTGCATACACTTTTTGCTTCTTCTTTACATTTTTGTACACACTCTAAAATTTGTGTATCTGACAAAACGCCAGACACACCATCACTGCAAAGCAAAATCTGATCTCCTGTTTTTGCTTTTTTTTCTGAAATATGAGGTTCGATTCCTATTTCTTCATCTGGCAATCCTATATATTGAGTTAATCTACATCTCAATTTTTTTTCTTCTTTTTTATCTACCTTGATTCCCGTATCTATAGCTAATTGGTACTCATTATCATCCTTGCTCACTAAGGATATATCTGATTGTTGTATTGAATATATTCTGGTATCTCCAATATTAACTGCAAGTAATCTGTCTTTTTCCAGATATACACCTGCAAACGTAGTTCCCATTGTAACTTCACTATTGACTTGATATTCATAAATTTCATTATTGATCTCATTTATATAAGTCATATAATCGAATTTCCGATCTACGCAAAAACAATGTGATAATTTTTCAAATAGCATAAAGGAAGCAGTTGCTCCTGCCTCTGCTCCCCCCATACCATCGCCTACCGCGAATAATTGATATTTTGTTGATGTTTCGCCAGTCAAAGAGAAATCATCATTCGGACTTTCTTTTCTTTTACCGTTTACAAAGATATTGTCTTGATTTTGATTCTTATATTTTCCTGCTACGGTTATTGCATCATATATTATTCTCATATCTAATTATTGTTCTTATTTTTAAATACATATTTTATTCTTTAAACTTATTAACTTCAGCCTAAAACCTGTCTGAAAAAGCTCTAGCTTACACAAAACGCTACTAACTTAATACCATATACATTTTTTGCAATAAATCTTTATCGTTACATTTGCAATAAAGATTTATCCGTTACATTAGCTCTTGGAAGCGGATTGGAATTGGAATAATAGTCTTCAACCTCCGTCAGGTTTTTTTCCGAAATTACTTCTTTTATTATCTCCTCGTCATTTAATTCGATATGATAAAGTATTTCATACCCCTCATCTGCCTGAACTTGTATAATTCCTGTTTCATCTGCAAAAAAAGCTGTATGTGCACCATCAATCTGTGATATGAATTTGTATTGATCATCTTGGACTGTATAAACATTATACATGTAATCTTCCTGTGTATTTCCAACTTGAATCAGTAACTCTTTTATCCCATTTCCATCGAAGTCATATAAAAAATATTGCATGTCTGGTCCATATTTTTTATATACCCCATCAACCAATTCTCCATAGATATTCATATAATTTTCTGAAATCACATCTGTTTTTTGTAGCATATTTTCTTTTTTATTTCTTTTTATTTTAAAGGCAATATTTCCAACAAAAATTAATACACATAATATAATTACACTACACTTTAAAAATTTTATTATTGAGGGTTTTCTTTTTACTTGTTTTTCAGAATCTATCTCGGATTGTTTATCAAATTCTTCAATCCATTCATCTCTGGAAACTTTTTCGAGATGCTCTCTCATTGCTTGTGGACTTTGATATCGTTCTTTTGGATCATAATTAATTGCTTTCAAAATAATTTCTGCTAATTGTGTATTATCTTCACTTGGATATGGTATTGTATGACCACTCATCCGCATTTGATTCGCATTTGTAATATCTTTATACGTAGGCTTTGCTGGTGGTTGCGGCATAAAAGGCAAAAGATTATGATTCAACAGCTTATACATGACCATTCCTAATGAATATAAATCTACATTGAAATCATACTTTTCTCCTTTAAATATCTCTGGAGCCATATAATTTATAGTTCCTTTTTGAGATAGTTCAAGAGTTTCGCTATGTTCTTCTAAAGTTCTGGCGATTCCAAAATCTCCTAATTTAAAATCTCCTTGCTCCGATACAAAAATATTTCCAGGTTTAATATCTCTATGAATAATATCTGCTGCCTTGCATCGCTCCAATGCTTTACATATGTCAATTCCCAATGAGATGACATCTGGTCTAGTCATCTGATGTTCTTGTATATAATTATCTAATGGGGTTAACAACTCCATTCGTATAAAAATATCCCAACCTATTCCGTCCTCATGCTTCCGAACTTCATGGTCTTCATAACTGACAATATTGGTCATTCCTCTGAGTTTATACATTAATTCAAACTCTTTTACGATATCTGAAGCTACACTTTCATAATAAACTTCTAAACTTTTTTCACTTTTTCCAATGTTGTTTTTTATTGCTTCCAGATCTTGTTCTGACTTTGGTATACTTATAACTTTTAACGCTGCTTTATACAAATATCCGAAATCTTCACGTTCTATTTCATATACCGAGCCAAAACTACCTGTACCAATTTTTTTTACAACATTCCAGCCTTTATATCTCACTTCATCCGTTTTCACATTAACAGCATTCCCCTCTATTTTCATGTTGCTTCTGTGCTCTACTAAGCTAAACGCATCTCTGCATAACTAAATCAATTATGTCATATTCTTTCTTTTTCTTTCAATATGTGCTCAATACTGTGCAGAATTATTTGTCAGTAATTGCATCCTGTTTCCTTGACTTTCAATTGTTTAGTGTACTAATATCATTATATAAGCGCACAGCTTCAAGCACAACAGCTAAAAGATAAAGGGATGAAAGGGATTAATGTCAAAGTTTAGTGAAAAATGTAAAGAGTTGTTAGCAGAAAACGGATCAAATGTCTACCGTCTTTCTCAGACAGCATCATTAGAAAGAACTGCTCTGCAGAGAATGGTTACCGGAAAGCGACTTCCAAACCAGGAATTCGTAACCACTTTTTACAGGGCACTCCGAATTCCTCTTTCAGAGGAAAAGGAATTAATGGAATTGTATAAAATGGAAACAATGGGAGAAATTGCTTATAATAATCAAAAAACGATTCTCCATTTATTTAAACATCTTGCTAATCTGGAAAAAAATGGTTATAAGAATAGCTGTAGTATCGTAGATCAAGGAGATCTAGTATTGCTCTCAAACATTTCCAATCAACGTTATGATACAGAAATGTTATTACAATTTGTATTAAAGAAAGTATTTCGTTCCGAAGATGATTCTCCAATCTATACTAATCTTCCCGGAACAGATGAGTTACTTCCTCATGCTCTGAATTTACTTGCTCCACAGTATCCAAAGCGAATCTTATTAAAACATCTGATTCATTTTCATATCAGTTCTTCTGCTGCATATGAAAATTTGGAAACTTTAAATCAGATTTTACCACTCTATTTTTCTAATGAGATTCAATACGAGCCGTATTATTACTATAGTAAGCTGACACAAAGTGATCAGACGAACTTACTGTTTCCTTATTATGTGATCACATCAGATTATGTATTACAGTTATCAGGAGATATGCAAAAAGGATTGCTTCATTCTGAAAAAGTTATCGTACAACAATATACGAATGAATTTTTAGATAAACTTTCTCAGTCTTCCTTATTGATTCAACATACTTCCTCTTTAAGAGAAGCAAATCATTTGTATACATCCACTTTTGCTAATTCACAGATTAAGGATATGTATTCTCTTGGTGGATTATGCCAGACAGAATTGCTGACACCTGCTGATTTTGCCGAACTAGCTCAGGAATATGCAACAGAATATATGGATCTTTTTGATGAATATATGGGATTTGTTGAGTTGTTGTACAACTCAAATCAGCATATATTTACGCCTTATAGCTCATTAAAGCAATTTTGTAAAAATGGTCAATGTGCCGGGACTTTAAATATTCTTTTCCCACCATTTGACATTCCGCTGAGATTAAAAGGACTTAAGAATTTCAGACAGGTTCTGGATATTTCTGATGTTACTTTACTGTCAGAAAATCTGACTTTTCCAAACTCAATTGTAATGGAATTGTATGACAATTGTTTGCTTCATATTATTCATATAAATGAAAAACAGGAAATTTCATTTATTGCAATACAGGAAAGTAGTATTTGTGAAGCGTTTTACTCCTTTTTCCGTTCTCTGGATACAACTGAGTATAGTCTGGCAAAAGAGGAACAAAGACTTATTATTTCAAAGGAAATCAGGAAATTAGAAACTGCCGTTTCCCAAAATCGTTTTACCCCCCCCCCAGACCATCCAGAAAGTTGATTTTCAGGCATAAATCTTGTTTCGTTAAATACATAAAAAAAAATGCAATTTGAAAAAGCACTTTCATTATAACTTTTGAGGGAAAGTGTAACACAAAACTGTAACACTTTCCCTCTTTTTACTCTCTTTGTGCAGGTGTAACACACTGTAACACGAACACATATTCTTTTTCTACTGTGTCTGCACCACTTAAAATTACTTGCAGTAACATGTCAAAAAGCCGTGAAACCCTTGTAAATCAAGGCTTTCCAGCGCACAAAAAAATCACCGTCCCCACAGCTCCTATGTCTGTAAAAGCAGTGATTGCTAGTGCGCGATCAGGGGTTCGAACCCTGGACACCCTGATTAAGAGTCAGGTGCTCTACCAACTGAGCTAATCGCGCATTCTTTTGTTTTCGTGTCTCGTGTTCCTCAACACAAATAGTATTATATATCAGTTGTTGCCGGAATGCAACCCCTTTTTTTAAATTTTTTCATTTTTTTCAAAATTATTAATTTCATATACAATTCAGACGATATCAACAACGTTTATTCTTTCTCTCGTCTTTGTGGCAATATCCCCTATTCAGAATTCGATATACCTCCTCGAAGGATCTGCAAATGCAGACAATCCTTCGATTCAGTCTCTGATGGCAATAACACAACTCACTGAGCCCAGCTTTCCAACATTTCCCCCGTCTCATCCTGTTCTCCTGTGAATCCCACTCTTTCTATATAATATATGAAACTTATTTTCTCTGTGCTATCAGTTTATTGATCGGATTTCCTTTTTCTGAAAACTTTTGCTCGTACTCTGTCATAATATTTCCTTCATTCATCTCTTCCTGATGATGCAGATCATAAGTATAAGCAATCAATGCCCATCCGGCTTCTTTCACCTGTTCCAGAGAAAAGTTAAAAAGTTCTGTATTATCTGTCTTAAATTCTACTCTTCCGCTTTCTACGAGAACTTTCTCATATCTTGCGAGGAATTCTGTAGATGTCAATCTACGCTTCGCATGTCTTGCCTTTGGCCACGGGTCTGAGAAGTTCAGAAAAATCTTATCTACTTCTGAAGGTGCAAACACATTTTCAATCTCTCTTGCATCCATACAGATAAAACGGATATTCTCAAGAGTTTCAAATTCTTCTGTATCATATTTTTCAAGTGCGCGGAGCAAAACGCTGGAATAACGCTCAATTCCTATAAAATTAATCTCTGGATGTGCCTTTGCCATATTCAGAATAAACTGTCCTTTTCCCATCCCAATTTCAATCTGAATCGGCTTTTCGTTACCAAACACATGATTCCAGTTTCCTTTCTGTTCTTCCGGTTTCTTAATCACCGTACGATGTGCGTCGATCACGCCATCCGCTCTTGGTATATTTCTTAATCTCATTAATTATAATCTCCTGATATTCTCTGACAGATCCGTCACATTACCGATCTGCCGGTTTATTTTTACACATGCATTATCATAACATGAATTAATCCGTCTCACAAGCAAACAGATTCTAGAAAAGCTTGTATTTTTCGTCAAAAGGTGTATTATAAAAGATATTATTAATTTCTAACAAAAAGGAGGCTGGTTATGGACTCTATTATAAACAAATTGACAGA